>Ga0209048_10000265_pt1 | contig 57463 bp, 48 predicted proteins | sample FrelakmetCRP12CR_FD_187146 | JGI IMG/M metagenome (GOLD analysis project Ga0209048, IMG submission 187146) | Freshwater lake sediment microbial communities from the University of Notre Dame, USA, for methane emissions studies - CRP12 CR (SPAdes)... | ecosystem: Environmental > Aquatic >...
CCGGGCTGTCGTACCGTCGGCGTTGGCGGGCCGGCTCGCTCGGCGTCACGGCGTGAAGACGGGCAGGGTCTCCCAGCCCCGGACCGTCGAGGTCGGCGCGAGCGTGGCGTTGGCCGAGTCGACCTCCCATTCGGGGAAGCGCCGGAGGACCTCCTCGAGGGCGACGCGGCCTTCGAGGCGGGCGAGGGCGGCCCCCAGGCAGAAGTGGATGCCGTAGCCGAAGGTGAGGTGCTGGCGGATCGCGCGGTGGATGTCGAACCGGTCGCCGTCGGGATAGCGCCGGTCGTCGCGGTTGGCCGCCCCGACGAGGAACAACATGACACTTCCCTCGGGCACGGTGCGGTCGTAGAGCTCCACGTCGCGGTCGACGTACCGGCCGACGTGTGGCGCCGGCGGCTCGTAGCGAAGGATCTCCTCGATGGCGTTGGGGATGAGTGATGGATCCTCGACGAGCGCCCGCCGCTGATCCGGGTGGTCCGCGAGCACCTTGCCGGTCCAGCCGATCAGTTTCGTCGTGGTCTCGTTGCCGGCGCCGGCGATGACGTTGACGTAGGTGAGGATCTCCTCGCGGGTGAGCCGGCGTGTCGTGCCCGTCTCGTCCTCGAACTCGGCGTTGAGCATCTCGGTCATCAGGTCGTCCGATGGGTGCTCGGCCCGCCAGTCGATGTAGTCGGCGAAGATCTCCCCGGTGGCGAAGGCGTCCTGGGAGTATTCCATGGGCTTGCCGGCCTCGGTGCGCAACTGCGCATCGACGTGGTCGCGGACCGTCTCCTGGTCCTGCTCGGGGATGCCCAGCAGCATGCCGATGACTCGCATCGGCATTTGCGCGCCGAGGTCGGCCACGAAGTCGAAACCGCCGGCTCCGACGAGTGGGTCGAGGCTCTGGGCGCACAGCTCGCGCATCTTCGGCTCCAGGGCGTTCATCTTCTTGGGCGTGAACACCCGCGACAGCAGGCTGCGGTGGACGGTGTGGACCGGGGGGTCCTCGAAGATGAGGACGCCGGGTGGCATCTCGATATTGGCCCTGATGAGCTCGAGGATGCCGCCCCGACCGGAGATGAAGGTCTCGCGGTCGGCGAGTCCGCGCTCGACGTCCGCGTAGCGGCTGACGGCGAAGAAGTCGTACGGCTCGTTGTAGTAGAGCGGCGCCTCCTCGCGCAGCCGGCGGAACGCGGGGTAGGGATCCGCGTTGATCTCGACGTCGTAGGGGTCGTAGCGGGCGTCGCTCGCACCGGTCGCCGTCATGGGCTGGCCTTTCCTTCGAGAAGTTCCACGATCCGCGAGGGGCTCAGCGGCAGGCGCGTGACCGTCACGCCGAACGGCGCGAGGGCGTCGGCCACCGCGTTGACGACGGCGGGCGGCGGCTCGTAGTCGACCTCGACGAGCTCCGCCGCGTCCTCGGCGAGCGAGCGGCTCTCGGCCACGACCAGCGCGACCGGGTCGCGGACGAAACGCACTTCCCCCTCGGCCAGGGGCGGGCGCGGCGTGTCGGGGCTCGCCTTGCCGATTGACGTGTGCCACTGCTCCTTCACGCCGGGGTTCAACTCCGCGGCCGTGAACACGAAGTGGACCCCGGGAACGGCCCGCGCGGCCGTGGTGTCGATCCCCAGGATTGCGGCGCGGGCGAAGGGGCTGCGGACGAAGCACGCGTGCAGCATCCCCGGGAGCGAGATGTCGTCGACGAACACGCCCCGGCCGGTGAGCAGCCGCGCGTCCTCGACCCGATTGATCCGCGCGCCGACGTAGCGGGCGGCGCCCGGCGCGGTCTGCTCCGTCATGACCGCGCCCCGCCGCGACCAGTGTCGGCCGCCTGGTTCGCGGCCTGGCGCACCGCATTGAAGATGCCTTGGTATCCGGTGCAGCGGCACAGCGTGCCCGACAGCGCCTCGCGGACCTCCCGGTCGGTCGGGTTCGGGTTGTCGCGCAGGAACGCGGTCACCGACACCACGAAGCCCGGCGTGCAGAAACCGCACTGCAAACCGTGGCAGTCACGGAACGCGGCCTGCACGGTGGAGAGGTCGCCGTCGGGCGAGCCGATGCCTTCGATCGTCGTGACCTCGGCGCCGTCGGCCTGGACGGCGAACATGAGGCACGAGCGCACGGCGGCGCCGTCGACCAGGACCGTGCACGCGCCGCACACGCCGTGCTCGCAGCCGAGGTGCGTACCGGTGAGGTGACAGCGCTCGCGGAGGAAGTCGGCGAGGGTGAGGCGCGGTTCGACCGTGGCTTCGCGGGCCTGTCCGTTGACGGTCAGCTGCACCGAAATCTCATGCATGGCGCGCCTCCGCGCTCGCGGCATACCACGCGCGCGCCACCATGGCCGCGCCCACTCGCTTTCGGTATTCAGCGGAGCCGTGCTGGTCGGCGGGGATCGACTCCAGGCCGGCCACCGCCAGGCGGCCGATGTCTTCCGGCTCGACCTCCGTGATCGGCCGGCCCGTGAGCTCGACCTCGGCGGCTCCGGCCCGCTCGGGCGTGGACCCCAGGCCGATCAGGCCGATGGCGCAGCGCCGGATTCGGTCGTCGTCGTCGAGCTCGACGCCGACCGTCGCACCGGCGATCGCGAAGTCGCCGTGCCGGCGGGCGAACTCCTCGATGGCAAAGCCGCGGCGCCCGCTCCAGATCGGGAACCACACGCCGACGAGGAGCTCGTCGGGCCCCATGCTCGTGCTCCAGAGGCCGTCGAAGAAATCGCGCGCCGCGATGGTGCGGCGACCTCTCGGCGAGACGACCTCCATGCTCGCGTCGAGCGTCAGCGCGACGGCCGGATACTCGCCCGCCGGGTCGGCGTGGGCGATCGATCCTCCGAGCGTGCCGCGACTGCGGATCTGGAAGTGGCCGATGAACGGTGTCGCCCGGGTGAGCAGCGGCACCGTGGACGTCACGTCGGCGCTGGCCTCGACGGCGGCGTCGGTGGTGCCGGCGCCGATCCGCAGCCTCCCGTCGCGACGCTCGATGCCCTTGAGCTCGGGGATCCGCCCGATGTCGACGAGGTGCTCGAAGACGGCGAGGCGCAACGCCAGCATCGGAATGAGGCTTTGTCCGCCCGCGAGCACCCTCGCGCCGTCACCGAGTTCGGCGAGGAGGTTCACGGCGTCGGCGGACGTGTCGGGGGCGTGGTACTCGAACGGTGCGGGCTTCACCGGGTGCTCACCACTCCTCGCCGATCGTCTCGTGCGTCGCCTGCTGCCCGGATCAGGGAAGCATCGCGGACCACCCGCCGTCGACCGGGACGATGGCGCCCGTGACGAAGGAGGCGCGGTCCGACGCCAGGAACGCCGCGACCTCGGCGACCTCCTGCGGCTGACCGCCACGGCGCATCGCCGACTTCTCGATCATGCCCGGGAAGGCCTCGGCACCGGCGGTCATCTCGGTGTGGATGAAGCCGGGGCACAAGGCGTTCACGCGGATGCCCTGGGCGCCGTACTCCGCGGCGGCGGTCTTGGTGATGGAGACGACCCCGGCCTTCGCGGCCGAGTACACACCCGTGAACGGCGACGCGTTGAGGCCCCCGATCGACGACCAGTTGATGATGCTGCCGCCGTTGCCCGCCTCGAGCATTGCGCGGATCGCGTGCTTCGTGCCCAGGAGCACGCCGCGCAGGTCGACGTCCATGATCTTGTCGTACTGCTCCATGGTCACGTCGGCGACCATCGCGGCGTCGGCGATGCCGGCCACGTTGAGCACCGCATCGACGCGGCCGAACTCCTCGACTGCGGCCTTCATCAAAGCCTCGACGTCGGCCTCCTTGGTGACGTCACAGTGGACGGGCAGCACCCCCTGGCCCATCTCGGCGGCGGTGTCCTTCTCCCGACCGCTGATGTCGCCGGCCACGACCCGGGCGCCTTCGCGTACGAAGACCTGCACCGACGCCTTGGCCATCCCCGACCCCGCGCCGGTGATGACCGCGACTTTGCCGTTCAACAGACCCATTCGGAGACCCCCGACGCCGCGCGATTTGGCGCCAGGACTATGACATCAAATCTGGAGGGTGGTCAAGACCGTCACGACGCCGGAGGTCGGCTCCGCGAAGGCGCTCGGTTCCGGTGTGCCGGGTCGCCGGTATTCGTCGGCCGTAAACGCGTTGAGCCGTTCCGGAGCGTCGAGGGTGAGCCAGACGGTGCCGTTGCGAGTCTCTTCGCGCACCACGACTCAGCGCACCGTTCGGAAGAAGGTGCGGAGGTCGTCCACGAGCAGTGCGGGTTGCTCCATGGCCGCGAAGTGGCCGCCGCGCGGCATGTCGGTCCAGTGCGTCACGTTGTACCGCCGTTCGACCCACGAGCGCGGGAAGCGCAGCACCTCCTTCGGAAAGCGCGCGACGCCGGTGGGAACTCCGACGTACTCTGGTCGAGCCTTCTCCGCGCCGGCGTGCTGGTTCTCCCAGTACAGCCGCGCCGAGGAGGTGATGGTCTGGGTCACCCAGTACACCATCACGTTGGTGAGCAGCTGCTCCCGGGTGTACGTGTTCTCCGGGTGGCCGTCGCAGTCGCTCCAGGTGCGGAACTTCTCGACGATCCACGCGAGCAGTCCCGCGGGCGAGTCGTTGAGCGACACCCCCAGCGTCTGCGGCTTGGTTCCCTGCTCGAGCGCGTAGCCGGCCTCCTCCCGCTGGAACTGCGCCATGGCGGCGAGATCCGCCTTTTCCTCGTCGGTGAGCGGGGCCGGGTCCTTGGGGCGGTCCGCGACCGGCATGTTGAGATGGATGGCCGCACAGTGCTCGGGATCGAACGCGCCGATCCTCGTCGTAACCTGGGCGCCCCAGTCGCCGCCCTGCGCGCCGTAGCGCGTGTAGCCGAGGCGATGCATCAGCTCGATGAAGGCGTGCGCGACGCGCGACACGTCCCAGCCACGCGTGCGCGTCGGCTCGGAGAACCCGTAGCCCGGCAGTGACGGCGCGATCACGTGGAACGCGTCAGCGGCGCGGCCGCCGTACCGCTCCGGTTCGGTGAGCCGAGGAATGATCTCGAGGAACTCCAGGATCGAACCGGGCCAACCGTGGGTGATCAGCAGCGGAAGAGCGTCCGCGCGCGCCGAGCGCGCGTGGACGAAGTGGATCGACTGGCCGTCGATGCGGGTCCGGAAGTGGGCGAGCTCGTTGAGCCGTGCCTCGTGGGCTCGCCACTCGTATTCGTCGCGCCAGTACGCCACCAGCTCGCGCAGGTAGCCGAGCGGGATCCCGTACTCCCAGCCCGTGTCCTCGAGCGCGTCCGGGAAGCGGGTCCGGGCCAGCCGTTCGCGTAGATCCTCCAGGACCGAGTCGTCGACCCGGATGTGGAACTTCTCGATCGCCTCGGTCATCGCCCGCTCGCCTCGGGCTGCGAGTGTCTGACGAGCAGCTGTTCCGCCGCGTCGCCCAGGTCCGCGACGGAACCGTCGTAGACCACTTCACCGTGCTGGAGGACGACGGCGGTCTGCGCGAGCGACAGCGCGCGCGCCACGTATTGCTCGACGATGAGCAACGTGGTTCCGGCTTCGTTGACGCGTCGCAGCGTGGCGTAGAGCTCGTCGATGATCTTCGGCGCGAGTCCGAGTGAGAGCTCGTCAACCACGAGCAGACGTGGGGGATTCACGAGGACGCGCGCGAGCGACAGCATCCGTTGCTCTCCTCCCGACAGCGTCCGCGCGCCCTGCCAACGTCGCTCGCCGAGGCGCGGGAACAGCTCATAGGCACGCTCGAGTCCCTCGTCGACGCGCGTGCGGCCGAGGGTGCGGGCGAAGTCGAGGGTGAGGTTCTCCTCGACGGTGAGCGACCCGAACACCGAGCGCCCCTCGGGGGCGTGCACGATCCCGAGGCGCGCGATCTTCCACGCCTTGAGCCGCCCGATGTCGCGGCCGTCGAACAGCAGCGATCCCGTCCGAACCGGCACGAGACCCGTGACCACGCGAGCGATCGTCGACTTGCCGGCACCGTTCGCGCCGATGAGCGCCATGATGCCGCGCTCGGGAACCGAGAATGACACGCCGAAGATCGCACGGAACGGCCCGTAGCCCGCACAGACGTCACGCAGCTCGAGCAGCGCGCCCTCGCTCACGTCCTGCGGTCCGCACTTGTCGACATCTCACCCAGGTATGCCGCGCTCACCCGGGCGTCCTGCAGAACATCCGCCGCCGACCCCTCGGCGATCAAGTTCCCGAAGTCGAGCACGTAGATTCGCTCGACGAGATCCAGCACCATGTCGATGTCGTGCTCGACGAGCAGCATGGCGGTGCCGCGTTCCTCGTGGACCGCCCGCAGCGTCGCCGTGAGCGCTCGCGTCTCGTAGCGGTCGAGCCCCGAGGACGGTTCGTCGAGCAGCAGGAGCCGTGGTTCCGTCATCAGCGCCCGTCCGACCTCGACCAGCCTCCCTCTCCCCAGGCTCAGTGCCTCGATCGGCCGATCGGCGTCCGGGGTCAGACCGAGCAGGGCGAGGGTCGCATCGATGCGCGCTCGCTCGTGGGCGTCCGTCCTGCCGGCGCCGAGCACGTCCTTCCACAACGCGGCACCGTGGCGACGGGAGCGGTCGGCGACGAGCAGATGCTCCCGGACCGTCATGTCGGCAAAGAGCTCGATTCGCTGGAACGTGCGCCCGATCCCCAGGCGCGCTCGCTTGTGGGTCGGCAACCCGCCGAGGGACACACCGCCGAATCGCACCGTGCCTTCGTTCGGGCGCTGCGTGCCGAACAAACAGTTGAACAGCGTGGTCTTGCCGGCCCCGTTGGGCCCGATGAGGCCGACGATCTCCGCCTCACCGACCGTCACGCTCACATCCGCGAGCGCCGTGATGCCCGAGAAGGTCACCCGCAACTGGTCGGCGACGAGGAGCGGTTCGTGGGCGGTCGCCGCCGGCACCCGGGGCGCGACGATGACCGACGGTGACGCCAATGGCGCGCGAGCCGGCTCGATCGCGTCGTCGCTGACACCGGCGGTGTCCACCGCGTTGTCCGGCTGCTGTCCCTCGTCGCCTCGCGGGGACCGGTCCAGCCTGCGCTGGATGAAGTTCTGCGAAGTCCGCGTGAGGTGCTCGAACATGCCCTCCGGGTGTCGTGCGAATTCGATCGCGCCGAGACCGAAGAGGATGTACTGCCACGACGAGGACACGCCGATCGCGTTGAGGAGCTCGGGGAAGAACTTGAGGACGAACGCCGCGACGATGGCGCCCTCGATCGTGCGCGCGCCGAGGGTCACGACGAGCACCAGCCAGAAGAGCGCGAACTCCACGGTGAAATCGGCCTGGTAGTTCGCCGCGCCCTCACGCATCGCGAGGAGGGCGCCGCCCGCCGCGGCGATCCCCGCGCAGACGGCGAAGGCCGTGATCCGGGCCCGCGCCGGACTGATGCCGACCGAGGAGCCGGCGACCTCGCTACCCGCCAGCGCCCGCAGCGAGAGGCCGGTGGAGCTTCGGCGCATCCGGACCACGAACAGGGCCGTGAAAGCGAGCGCAACGATGCACAGGAAGAAGAACGAGCGGTCGTCGGTGAAGTCGATCGGACCGAGGACCGGACGCGGGACCGAGACCGGAAGGAGGCCGCCGCCGGCCCAGTCGAACTTCACGATCACCTGCTCGAAGAAGAGCGCGAACGCGAGCGTGGCGAGCGCGAGATAGATGCCACCGAGCCGGAGGGCCGGGATCGCCAACAACGCGCCGACGGCGGCCGCGATCGCGATGCCGATCGCCACGCCGACGAACACCGAGACCCCGGCACGCGTCGCGAGCTGCCCGCAGGCAAAGGCGCCGATCGCCGCGAACGAACCCTGCGCGAGCGAGATCTCGCCGGCCATTCCGGTGAACACCGTGATCGACAGGAAGATGATCGAGAAGATCACGGCCTGCGTCGCGAGCGACAGCCAGTACGTATTGCCCACGAAGGCGAACCACGCGACAAGCCCGGCGCAGCACGCGACTTCGACGATGTGGACCGCACGCGTCAGACCCGGACCGCGCTCGATGGCCGCGAGCGCGGGTGGCGGAGGGTCGACGCCGGCGAGGGGGTCGGAGAACTCCTTCTTCCGTTTGAGCGACGGCTTGAGGATCAAGACGAAGAACAGGACGACGAAGGGCAAGGAGGGACGCAGGCCCTGAGCGAGGATGCTGTTCGTCGGGAGGGTGCGCGAGAGGATCTGCGCCCCGATCCCGAGGGCGAGACCGCCGACGAGCGCGAGCGGGAGGCTCGACAACCCCGCAAAGGCCGCCGCCGCGATCGCGGCGACGATCAGCAGGAAGAAATTCTGCGAGGACAGCTGCGGGAAGAGCGGACCGAGCAGCACCCCCGCCATCCCGGCGAGGATGCTCGAGAGCGCCCATCCGACGGACGAGACCCGGTCCGCGCTGATGCCCGCGAGCTCGGTCATGCGCGCGCTCTCCACGACCGCGCGCATCCGGAGACCGATCATCGTGTACCGGAACATGAGCGTCAGGCCGACAACGGCCGCGAGCGTCACGACGATCGTCGCGAGCTGGTTCCGGTCGATCACGTAGCTGAAGAACTGATAGTGCGTGTCGCCTTTACCGACGAGGCCTTCGACGCCGTACAGCGGCGAGCTCCCGAACCGGAGCGCGAGCCGCACCATCTCGGGGATCGCGACGAGCAGGCCGATCGACACCGCGAGCCGCGCCACCTGCGGAGCCGTCCGCAGGTGGCGGTAGATCGCGAAGTACAACGTCACGCCCAGCAGCGGTGAGACGACGAGCACCGCGACGATCGCGGCCGGCGGGGTCGGCCAGCCGTGGTTGACCCGCAGCTCGTAGTAGACGGCGGCGGCCGCGTACGCCTGCGCGCCGAACGCGAGGTTGAAGACGCCCGAGACCTTGTAGGTGAGGACGAACCCGATCGCGACGAGCGCAAACACGCACCCCACCGGGAAGCCCTGGATCACCGAGCTGGTCAGCTCCTGCACATCTGCCTCCGACGCAGGCCCGCGATGCCGTTCCGCGATGTTGGTCCGCGTCCTACTTCGTCGTCGTCGTCTTCGTTGTCGTCGTCGACCCCGCCGCCGAGGCGGCCTGAGCGTAGGTGATCGGTGGCCCCGCAAAACTCACGTTCACCGGGTCCTTCCACTCGTTCTCGGCCATCGAATTGTCGAAACAGACCCACGGCTTGGCGCCCCCCGCGTCGAGCACCGGCGCGTACTTGCTGTCATGGATCCGCAGGTAGTTCGCGCACTGCCATGTCGAGCGCGCGTTCGCGGCGACGGAGGAGTCGTGCTCCTTCGTCCAGTCGATCGGAACCAGCCAGCCCTTGGCGTCGTAGCCGGTCTGACGGTTCCAGGCGGCGATGAGGTTCTGACGGGTGAAGTGGGGGCCGGCGGCCTCGAGCGCGTCGACGAACTGCATCGCCGCGATCCAGCCTTCGGTCGAAGCCTCGTTGATGTTCACCTTGTGCGACTTCATCCAGTCGAGGAAGGCCTTCTGTGCGGCGGTGGGCGGCTGGTGGTCGATCGCGAGGTACCGCGGAATGACGTAGTCGCCCTCGAGCAGCTTGCCGTTCTTCGCCAAGAAGTCGGAATCGAAGAGGTTCTGGTGGTAGAAGGTGAGCTTGTCGCGGAGGCCCTGACGGTCCACCTCGTTGATGAGCGCGAACACGCCGTTGAAGTCCATCACCGTCACGACGAAGTCCACGTTCTTCTGCTTCAGCTGGTCGACCTGCGGCGAGTAGTCGTTCTGGCCGTATGCGAGCGACGCGTCCTGGTAGACGACCTCCGCTCCTACGTTCTTGCCGTACTGCTTGAGCGACTTGACGTCGTCGTCGAACGACTGCTTGGCCTGCGGGACGCTGTAGGCGAGGACGGCGACGCGCTTGGCGTGGGCTTGGCCGATGGCATACACCAACTCTCGGTGCAGGCAGCCCAGGCACCCGACGCCCGCGCCGCTGTTGTAGAAGAAGTTCTTCGGGCCGTTCCACTCGGCGTTGATGTTCCATCCGAACGTCGGGATGCCGGCTTGCTCGAGCGTCTTCGCTCCCGTGAAGAGCAGGGTCGCGACGAACGCGGCGTAGACGTTGTCCTGGCCGACGAGCGCCTCGGCCTCGGTCTGGTTGTTCGAGACCTGGTCGTCGTGCTCGCTCGACAGGACGAGCTTGCGCCCGTAGATCCCGCCCTTGGAGTTGATGGAGTCGAAGTACGCCTTGATGCCGTTGTTCAGGTCGCCTTCGTTGCCACCGAGGGGGTTCGTCTTCGAAGTGATCGAAGCGGTCTTGATCTCGGTGTCGGAGACGCCCGGGGCGTCGACCGGGACGTGCTTGCTGGAGCCGGCCGCGCCGGAACCCCCGGTCGACGTCGTCGTGCTACGCCCCGTCCCGGATTTCGAAACGTCGTGATGGCTCGCGTTGCTGCATGCGGCCGCGATCATCGCGAGCGCGGCGAGTGACCCGAGCGCACGCCTGCGCAGGTTGTTCCGGGTCATCTCGGCTTCCCCCTGATCCTGATGACGACACGGGCGCCAATGGGCGTCACCCGCCGGTGGGCTCGATCGCGGGGTCACGATAACCCGGGACGACTCGCTCGAACAGGGGCAGCATCGTTCTCGCCACCGGCCCGCAGCCCGGCCGTCGTGACGGCCGACCTCGTTCACCCGGCGGAAGTCGGACGCCCGGGGAAGAGAACGGCGATCTCCCCGGCGTTGCTGCTCCGGAATCGTACGATGCCGTGCATGTTCACACTCCGGTTCGACATGCGCGCGCCCACCGACGGTCCCGCCGGCATCCGCGAGCTCTACGAGGCCGCGATCCAGATGTCCGTGTGGGGCGAGGAACACGGTGCGCTCTCGATCGTCCTGTCGGAACACCACGCATCGCCCGACGGATACCTGCCGTCGCCGCTGCTGCTGGCCGCCGCGATCGCGGCCCGCACATCGACGGTCCCCATTACCGTCGCGGCGCTGCTCGTGCCGCTGCACGATCCGGTGCGCCTCGCCGAGGACATGGCCGTGCTCGACGTGATGAGCGGCGGGCGCGTCGCGTACGTCGCCGGCCTGGGCTACCGCCCCGAGGAATACTCGATGTTCGGTCGATCACTCGCGGGCCGGGGCCGACGCATGGACGAGTGCCTGACCGTGCTGCAACGCGCGTGGTCCGGCGACGAGTTCGAGTACGACGGCCGCACGGTGCGCGTGACGCCGTTGCCAACGACGCCGGGCGGTCCACTCCTGCTGTACGGCGGTGGTACCGCCGCCGCGGCCCGGCGCGCGGCTCGCTTCGGTCTCGGCTTCTTCGCCCAGGCTGCGGTGCCCGGCCTCGAGGACACGTATCGCGACGAGTGCGCGCGCCTGGGAAAGGAGGCGGGGATGTGCGTCGTCCCCGCCGCCGGCACCGCGACGACGATCTTCGTGGCCGAAGACGTCGACCGCGCCTGGGAGAACATCGGGCCGTTCATGCTCCACGACGCGTGCATGTACGCGTCGTGGCTGGGAGATGCGGCGGCGGCGAGCAAGTCGACCGCCTTGACGGTCGAGGACCTCCGCGCCGAGGCGGGCGCGTATCGAGTGCTCATGCCGAACGAAGCGGTCGACTACGCGAGTCGGCACGGCGCGCTGACACTGCATCCGCTCTGCGGCGGCTGCCCGCCGGAGCTCGCATGGGAGACGCTCCACCTCGTCGCGGACCGCGTGCTCCCCGCGCTGCGATGACGACCGAGGCGGGCGATCGTGCGCACGTGGGCCGAGGACGTGCCGGTGCGAGCAGTTCTACGATGCCGCCGAGGGCCGACCGGCCACGGCGTGGTCCGGAACCCTGAGCACGACGAGCGCGTCGAGGGCGGCGGGAAACGAGAAGAGGAGCAGCCATGCAGGGTGGACCCAGCATCCGGCACATCGTGGACGTGCCCGAGGAGGAGATGCTCCGGTTCGAGTTCGCGGACGGGCATACGGCGTCGATCTGGGAGCGCTGGATCGAGATGTCGCCGCGGTACTTCGCGTTCTGGAACCGATGGGACCCCGGCGCGATGTCGCCGCAGCACGGGCACACGGGTGACCACAGCAACTTCATCCTGCGCGGTGAGATCCGGTGCGGCGACGTCGTCTGCACCGCGGGCACGCACATCATGTTGGAGTGGGGCGACCTGTTCGGACCCTGGGAGGCGGGACCCGAGGGGTGCGAGCTCTACGGATTCATCGCGGGGGAGGGATCGCCGTTCTCGGGTGATCCGGCCGCGTTCGAAGCGCTCCTCGCCGCACGGGGCGCCCGGATGGTGCCGTTGCCGATGCCGAAGCACCTCCCGCCGTGGGCGAAGGTCGCGTTCGCCCAGGGCAGCGTCACGGACTGGACGGCCGAGGTCGCCGACTGAGGGCCCGGTGGCCGGGCGACGCGAGGACTCCCGGGCGGCAATCGCTAGGCGAACCGAACCTGCACGCGGTCGACGCCGACCGTCGCGACCAGGTGCCGAACCATCGCGTCGGTATTGCGCTCGGCGCGCGCGACGAGGCCGGTGGTCCGCGCGGCGCGGTCGATTCGTGTGACCGCGGCACGCTCGAGTGCCCGTTCGCTGGTGGGGGAGTCGACGAAGATCCCGCCGATGCGGTCGAGCAGCCCGCGGTTGCGGCTCATCACATGGCTGCGCTCGGGGTCGAGCACCGCGTGGCCGAGCCGCGCGTGCGGCAGCGTCACGAGCAGCGTGCCGTCGGCGCTGCGGGTTACCTGCCGGGCGTCGAGCCGGCCGAGGTCGACCGTCGCGTCGACCGTGCCGATACCGGAGTAGATCGCACGCGACCCGACGAGGAACTGCGGAAGGATGCTGACGTCCTTCTCCATGTCGACGGTCACCGAGAACGTCCCCGTCGACGCTCGATACGACGACAGGTTCCGGAGGCGGTGTACGACCACGGGCGCGGAGCGATCGGTGGTCCGCGTCGAGAACAGGTCGCCGAGGCCGAGCCAACCGCGGGCGACACCCAGACCGATCACGAGCACGAACACGATGCCGGCGAGCGCGATCACCTCGACGAGTGACGGTCGCCGCCTTCCCCCGCCGTCGACGCGCACCACCACCTCCGTGGGATTCGTGGTGGTGGTGGTCGGCTTCTCCCTGGTCAATGTGCCCACTGCAATGCTCCCCGAATCATGGCGCGGCGCACGCTGCGCTCGAACACAGAACGACGGCGGGGCGGGCGAGGTTCCGCGTGTGACGAGAGTCACCTCTCGCGCGCCGAACTCGTGGAGACGCGCGTTACGCGACGCTCGCCGATTCCGGCGCCGCCGCCGTTGCCGCAACCCGGTGTCGGAACGGGGAGGAGAGCTCGGTGAGGAAGCCGGCCGCGGGCCGACCGCGGACGCCGTAGACCTCGGGCCGACGGTCCGCCGGCAGGTAGTAGGTGCCGAACACCAGGTCCCAGACCGGGAGCCCGGTCGAGAGGTTCTTGCCCACCGCTTCGGGCTCGGCGCTGTGGTGCCAGCGATGGAACTCGGGGGTGAGGACCAGCGGTTGGAGCGCGCGCAGCCGCCAGCGCACGTTGAGGTGCGACCAGGCATTCGTGACCGCCCGGGCCGTCGCGAAGACGCCGCCGATGATGCGTGGATCGAGTCCCAGCGCGAACAGCGGACCGAAGCACGCCACCGTCACCGCGACGTCGACAGGGTGGATCCGCAGCCCGGCGAGCCAGTCGAGCTGTTCGCTCGCGTGGTGCACGGAGTGGAACCGCCACAGCCACGGCACGCGGTGCAGCAACCAGTGCGAGAAGTACGCGAGTGCATCGGCCGCGAGCATGGCTTCGACCGCCAGCAGCGCGAACGGTTGCCGGGCGATCTCGTGCCGGATCGGGAGCAGCGCCACGGCCAACGGCAGGGCCGGCAGCAGGAGGGCCACGCCGAGCGCGCCACCGAAGATCGTGAACGCCGACGCGGAGAACCCGAAGACGACGTCGGTCACGAAACCGGGCCGCCGGATGCGGTACGGGTGCCTCCGGAAGATCCGCTCGATCGGCGTGAGGACGGCGAAGCCGACGAGCAGCGCGCCGGCTCCGCCATATCCGATCGCGAGGCTCGCCACGAGCACGGCGGCACACGCGAGACCGCCCGCGATGTGCCGGGTCGTTCTCGGCCAATCCCAGTGCGGCATGAAGGAAGTCTAGACCGATAGCTCCCGTTCTGCACCAATAAGCGACGGGTCGCGGCGGCGTCGGGTCAGCGCGGTGAGACGGTGCACCTGATCGTGCCGTTCGGCGAACGGGCCTCCAGTTCGAGGACCCTCGCGTCGGGTCGTGACGTGACCCGGGCCCCGGAGATCCGGACCGTGTAGCCGTGGGGGTAGGAGCGCTCGGGGACGAACACCTCGGTCACGCTGCCCGCGCGGAACCGGCCGTTCCCGTCGGCGCGTGCGGTCGTGTATTCCAGGCGGTACGTCCTGGAGGCGGGATCGAACGTGCTCTTCCTCGGCGTGCCCGCGACGGCTCGCGCGTAGGGCTCGACGATGAGGTCGAGGATCGATGCTTCGAGGTTGTCCGGCGTCGGCGGCTGCGAAGGGTCGCGGATGAGACCGTAGGACCGCGGCGACCCGTCCGGGTTCGAGTTGTCGGTGCCCCGCCACGCCCAGTACTGCCACGACATGAGGTTGTCGTCGAGCCGGCGGACGACGGCGGGAGTGGCGAACCCGAACTCGCTGACGAGGAGCGCGTCCCCCGAACGACGCTGCTGCGCGTTCGCGTTCGCCACCCACCGACCACACGCCTGCTCCTCTTTCTCCGGCGTGTCCTTCTCGCCGGCGGGCACGAGTGAGAGGGCGCAGTACACGTGGAAGCCGAACGCGGCGTTGCGGTCGTCGAGCTTCGGGAGGTTCGTCGGGACGAGATAGTTGAAGAGCACCCACGGCTCGTAGATCACGACGCTGCGCGCGTCGTGTTTGCGGATCGCGCCGATCACGCGTGTGTAATCGCTCGCGAGGCGGGCGTCCTCGCGCGGGCAGCCGTGTACGAGATCAGTGCATGCCGGGAAGGCATCTCCGGGGAAGGGTTCGTTCATGAGCTCGTACCCGAGCAGTCGGGGCAGTGACTTCGCGCTCGCGGCAACGCGTGCGAACATCGCGGCCCAGGCGTCGACGAGGCCGCGTCCGTCGGCCGCCTTCGTGTCGGCGAAGAAGTTCGTGTACGCGCGGTGCAGGGCGGGCATCGTGACGTAGTTGTTCGGGAAGCCCGCTCTGGGTGCGGCGGTCAAGCCGTCGTCGACGGCGGCCCAGTCGGGTGCTCCCTGTCCCTGGTACTTCTCGTTCCACATGTCCTGGTGGAAGTCGAGCGTGACCCACATGCCCGCGTTGCCGGCGAGGCGAGCCGTGTCGAGGATCTTGCGCAGGTACACGGTGTCGTAGTGGCCCGGCCGCGGCTCGAACCCTTTCCAGGTGAAACCCAGGCGCAGCGTGTTGAATCCCTGGCCGGCGAGGTACGCGAGGTCGTCGGCGCCGAAGCCGACGTCCGACGGCGCATAGGTGCCGAGCTTGTTGACCATGTTCACGCCGTGAAGGATCACGACCCGACCCTGTGCATCGGTGAAGAAACGTCCGGCGTGGCTCAATCGGGGAGGCCTCGGCGCTGATGTCGCGGCGGCGGGCGCCCGGCCCGCGGCGATCGCGATCGCGAGCGTGATCAGGGCGCCTGAGAATCGGAGTCGCATCGGAGTTCCCAACCGCATGAACACATCTTGACGCCGGTCGTCACGCGGGCGGGAAGGCGGCGGCGACGACGTTGGGATCGAAGTACTCGCGCCAGACCGCGATGCGACCGTCGCGGAGCTCGAAGAACGCGACGTACGAGTTGGGGTACGAGCGCCCGGCCCGCGTGATCCCGTCGCTGCGGTACTCCGCCACGACGCCTCCCGAGGGCACGGGTCCCTGGATCACGACATCGCGGAACGCCAGCTGCGAGAAGAGCCCCGGCATCGATCGGATGAACCGCTTGGCGTCGTCACCCTCCATTCGGCGCGGACCGCCGTCGCCGCGGAACGGGAGCTCGAGGACCAGATCGTCGGTCACGAGGTCGAGCGCGGCATCGACCTCGAGGCGACCGACGAGGTCGATGAGCTTCCGAACGATGGCCGTGTCGCGATTGGTGCTCAGTTGAACTCCCGGGATCCCGAGCGAGCTAGAGGCCCGCGGCGCGGTTGGCTTCGTCGAATTGACGGTTGATGTCGGCCATGTCGTAGGGCCGCTCGACGAGATCTCCCGGTCCCCACTGGCTGCGGGGCTGGTTCACGAAGTCGCCGCCGTACACGTGGACCGCGCCGGTGAGTCGGTCCGTGGGGTTCGCAACCGCGTGTATCGCCGACGACCCGAGGAGGCAGACCTCGCCCGCGTGCACCCGCCGGCCGCCGCTCTCGACGAGCTCGCCGTTCGGCCCGCGTCGGAAGAACTCGTTGTCCTCGGCGCCGGCATAGATCCCGATGAGCGCCCACATCCGATGATCGTGGGGCACGAGGCGCATCTTCGGGGCCCACGCGACGTTGATCACCGTCAGGTCCGGCGTGTGGGAGAGCAACGAGATGCCGCCGGCCTCGGGCGCGAGCGCCGCGCAGACATCGCCCGCGTCCGTCAGGGCCCGTTCGAGGACGTCCTGCGCGGCCCGCCGCGGGTCGGGTTCGGATCGACAGTGCGTCAGCTCGGCGAGGAAGTCGTCGTGATCGAACACGGAGCCAGTATCGACCCGCGGTGACCCGGGATCAAACGTGGGCCCATGTTGTCGGGACGGGAACCGGGCCGCCCGAGCGTCCGTGCGGGTCTGTTCACCCGATGTCGCGGGCGCGGAAGGCGGTGAGGCCGGCGGCGGTGAGGACGACGGCAGCGCCGAGCAACGTGACGATCGGCGTCGCGGCGAACGCGGATCCCGGAAGCTTGGGCACGTGTGCGAAGGGTGACAGGTCGATGATGCGCCGGGGCAGTCGGAACAGCGGACCGAACTCGCCCAGGAGGAGGAAGAGCACCAGTGCGACCCAGCCGGCGACGGCGAAGCGGGCGCCGATGCCGAACGCGGCCGCGACGATCCCGACGACCACCCAGATGGCGGGCAGTTGCACCACGGCGCCGCCGACGATGTCGAGCGCGTCGAGCGCGCGGCCCGTTTGCACCGCTCTCGCGATGCCGGCGGCGAATCCGGCGGTCAACGCGAGTGCGGTGGTGCCGGCCACGGCCATGAAGAGCTGGCTGCCCGCCCAACGCATGCGGCCGACCCCGGTTGCGAGCATCTCGTCGGCGCGCCCGGAGATCTCCTCGGCGCGCAACCGCAGCGCGGCGTGCACGCCATAGGCGGCGATGACCACGCCGACCACGCCCAGCTCGGCGGCGAGATACGCGTCGACGAGACCCTTCTCGCCGCCGAGGCGGCGGATCATGTCCCGGCTCGAGCTGGTGTTGAGGAACGAGCCCACGTTGCCCGCCACGCCGCCGACGACCAATCCGAGCAGAACGAACGCGCACGTCCACGCGAGGAGCGCGCCGCGTTCGAGACGCCAGGCCAGGCCGAGTGGGCTGCACAGATGCCGTACGGCTCGCGCGGGACCCGGTCGGTCGGGGAGGAGACCGGCGCCGAGGTCGCGCCGCGCGCCGAGCGCGAAGGCCGCGGCCGAGACGCCGAGCGCGAAGCCCGCGAGCAAGAACAGGACCGGCCAGTGATTCCCGGCGAAGGCTTGGACGTGGTGCATCCAGCCGAAGGGCGACGCCCAGGTCAGCCAGCGCAATCCTTCGGTGCTGTCGCCCACGGCCCGCACCACGTAGGACAGACCGAGGACGGCGATCGTGAGCCCGGTCGCGTTGCGAGACGAGCGGGCCAGTTGTGCGGAGACGGCGGCGATCGCCGCGAACGCGAGCCCGATCCCGGCCCACTCGGAGCCGATTGCCACGGAGCCCGCGGTGGGAAGTCCGGTCGTCATCAGTCCGAGTGCGCACAGCGCACCGAGCGCCACGGAGGTGATCCCGGCCACCACGAGCGCCGCGGTGAGCGGTGCTCGCCGGCCGACGATCGTGGCCCCGAGGATCTCGAGGCGACCGGCCTCCTCTTCGGCGCGGCTGTGACGGACGGTGATCATCCCCGCGAGTACCGCCGCCGCGGCGCCGCCGAACGCGACCCACTTCACCATGGCCAGCGCGCCGAGCGACGTCGGGTCGTAGATGCGTCCGAACATCGCCACGAGCGAGGGCGAGTCGTTGACCGCCTTCGCTGCCTCGAGTCGTGACGCGATCGTCGGGTAGAGGTCGACCGTCGCGCGGGCAGTGCTCATGACGGCGAGGACCAGGACCGAGATCCACGCGGGGAGCAGCACGCGGTCGCGCCGCAACGCGAGACGAATCAGCGTGCCGGTCCCCTCCAGGTCGCGGATCATCACGACTCGTACGGATCGGCGGCCCGTTCGTCGGCTGCGGGCGTTGCGTAGTGCCGCAGGAACAGGTCCTCGAGCGTCGGAGGACGGCTCGTGAGGCTCGAGATGCCGGCCTCGGTGAGGCATCGCAGCACCTCACCGAGGTGCGGTGCATCGACGTGGCAGTGGACGCGCGTCCCGTGCGTACCGAGATCCTGCACCAGGTCCTGCACGTCGAGATCGTGGACGCCGATGAGCGAGTCGAGACCGACGGGGGGTTCGATGACTTCGGCCGTCACCGTCGTGCGGGTGAGGTGGCGCAGCTCGGCGAGGGTTCCTGTCTCCACCGTGACGCCCTGACGGATGATGCTCACCCGGTCGCAGAGGGCCTCGACCTCGGACAAGATGTGGCTCGACAGCAGCACGGTCCGACCACCGCCGCGCTCGTCCGCGATGACCTCTCGGAACAGCTGCTCCATGAGCGGGTCCAGGCCCGCGGTGGGCTCGTCGAGCAGCAACAACTCCACGTCCGCCGCGAGCGCGGCCACGAGGGCCACCTTCTGGCGGTTGCCCTTCGAGTACGAGCGCCCTTTCTTCGTCGGGTCGAGCTCGAAGCGTTCCACCAGCTCGGCGCGCCGTCGGGAGTCGAGGCCCCCGCGCAGCCGACCGAGGAGATCGATCACCTCTCCACCGGTCAGCTCGGGCCACAGCGCGACGTCACCGGGCACATAGGCCAGCCGGCGATGGAGTGCCGCGCCCTCGCGCCAGGGGTCGCCGCCGAGCAGCTCGACCGTGCCACCGTCGGCACGGAGCAATCCGAGGAGCACCCGAATGGTCGTCGACTTTCCCGAGCCGTTCGGACCGAGGAAGCCGTGGACCTCTCCCGAACGAACCTCGAGATCGAGGCCGTCGAGCGCGACGGTGTGACCGAAGGACTTCCGAAGGCCCGCAACGCGGATCGGCATGGCCTCCGCAATGCTCATGACCGGCAGTCTCGCACGCCCGCACACCGGCGGTGTCGCGCGAGTCGACCGATGGTGGTGCCCCTTCGGTGGTCCCGCGGGTCAGTGCGTGAACCCGGCTCGCTACTTCGACGGGGCGACGGCCGGCAGCAGCTCGCGGTACATCGCACGTTCCCATTCGTAGTCGGCCTGGAATCCGAGCCGGACGACCTCGAGATCCAGGCTCGGGATCATCGAGACCTTCTGACCCATCGCGCCGGAGAACTCGATCAGGTCGGCGGGCGCGTCGGGATCCCATGAGTGGCCGACGTAGTTGCCGGTCGCGGAGTCGTGGTAGTACGCGGTGCCGTTGAGGCGGAGGAGGAAGCCGTACGCCGGCTCGGCCGCGGTGCCCGTCTTCATGCCCGTCATGTAGTCCTGCGAGATCAGACGCTCCCCGTTCCAGACACCGTCGTTCATCGTGAGGTGACCGAGCCGAGCGGCGAAGTTGCCACTTGCCTGCAACCAGCTCCACCCGTGCGTGTGACCGGCCGCGTCGCGTTCCCAGTTCCAATCGGATCGGGAGATCCCGATCTTGTCGAAGAGCTCGTCTTCGGCGAACTTCTGGAAGTCTTCCTTCACAGCGAGCTGGGTCATGGAGGCGAGCAGCGTGATCGTGGTCTGCGCGTAGGCCCACTTGGTTCCCGGTGCCGCTTCGACGGGCAGCCCGAGCACCTGGGCGATCTCGTCGCCGCCACCCGCGAGCACATCGCCGATCCAATCGAAGTGCAGACCGGACGTGTCGGTCAGCAGTTGGCGGACGGTGATCTTCCCGTGGGCCTCGTCGGCCTGTGGGAAGAACTTCGCCACCGTGTCGTCCAACGACAGGTACCCCAGCGTGATCGCGCGCCCCACGATGAGCGAGACCACCGACTTCGTCATCGAGAAGTACTCGGACCTCGTGTTGTTGGAGCCCTGGGCGTCGTTCAGGCTCTGCCCGACGAGGCAACCATGCCGGTAGATGCGGATCGTCTGGCTGAACTGCCCGGCCATCTTGCTCACGACGGACGCGACGACCTTGGGATCCATCCCGACGTCGGCCGGATTGACGGCGGTGAAGTCCTGCCCGGCCGCCGGGAGCGCGCAATGGCGCTGGGTTCCGTCCGGCACCCCGGTCGCGGGCGGCGGGGGAGCAACACCACCGCAGGCAACCGCTGCGATTCCCACCAAGGTTGACGCGGCAATAATCCGAAAAGTACGAGTCATGCCCAATGTTTATACGAATCGGATTTTCAGGTCAAATCATGATCAGTTGATCGCTTGACCCACCGGAGACGCCAGTTGTAGACATCTCTCACCGGTGAATCCGGGGCTCGTTGTGGTGTTCCGCACCCGGGGGACGGGCGACCGGCTCGACCGTTTTGGGGGAGTGCGCATGCTCGGGGGACGCCACCGGACCGGTCGAATCGCCGCCGTGGTCCTGACCGTGGTGCTGGCGCTGGCGGCCGCGGCGTGCACCAAGTCCTCGAAGAAGTCGTCATCGGGTGCCGGATCGACCTCGGCCACCAAGGGGTCCGTGCCCACCACTGCGCCCGGCACCAAGGCCACAGGGACCCCGGTGAAGATCGGGCTCGCGAACACCGAGAGCGGCCCGAGCGCGATCCCGGAGCTGAAACTGGGCCGGGATCTCGCGATCAAGCGCATCAACGACTACGAAAACGGGCTCAACGGCCACCCGATCGACCTCATCGTCTGCGCGACGGACGGCACGCCCGAGTCGTCGGCGGCGTGCGCGAACCGGTTCGTCTCGGAGCACGTGGCCGCGGTCATCGAAGGGTCGGAGCTCGGCAGCGACGCCAAGATCCCGATCCTGAAGGACGCGGGCATCGCCACGGTCGGGACCTCCACGATCGGGACCGGCCAGTCGTTGAACCAGGACGCCTTCTTCTGGTCGCCGGCGGCCACGTCGTTCCCGGCGATCGAGGTCGACCTGGCCGCCCAACTCGGCGTGAAGAACTTCACGTTCCTGGTGCCCGACGTGCCGCAGGTGCCGATACTGTCGAGCATCGTCGAGAAGCAGACGAAGCTGCACGGCATGAAGTACAACCTCGTGAAGTTCGACCAGGCGGCACCGGACTTCGCCGCCGCGATCGCGGCCGCGCAGTCGAACGGATCGGATGGGATCGCGACGATCGCCACCGACGACTGGTGCACCGGCGAGCTGCGGGCGGCGAAGTCGGCGAACTACACCGGCAAGTACATCCTCGGTCAGTGCATCCGATTCGTGACCGACCTCGGACCGGCGGCCGCCGCCGGCTACTACACGATCAGTCCCACGTGGAAGCCGACGGCGCAGCGGTACGCGCCGGCGGAGGCGAAGACCGTGCTCGACGAGTTCGCCGCGATGATGACGAAGGCCGGCAAGACCAAGGAGATCGTCGGGCTTGCCTGGTTGGGGTACTCCTCGATCGTGCAGTCGGCCGACGCGCTGCGCGCGGTCGAGGGCGAGTACACCGCCGCGAGGGTCATGGACGCGCTGCGCAACCTGTCGAACGCGCCGAACCCACTCGGCGAACCGATCACGTGCAACCCGCGCCCGATGCCAGGGTTCTCGGGCTGCACGCAAGGCTGGTTGGAGTTCGTGCAGCAGCGCGATGGATCGTCGAAACCGCTGAGCAACGAGTTCGTCAAGGTCAAGCAGTAGGGGGCCTCCGGCTTGTCGCAGTTCGTGCTCTCGGCCGGGCTCGGTCTCGCGGCGGGGGTGCTGTTCGCGGGGATCGGCCTGGGCGTGGTCACCACGTTCAAGGCCACCGGCGTCGTCAACCTGGCGCAGGTCGGCTTCGGGATGTGGGGTGCGTTCACGTTCGCCGAGTTGCGACACGACGGCAGCTTCGTGCTTCCCATCCCGGGCCTGCCCACGCCTTCGCTCGGTGCGCCGGCGACCACACCGACCGCGCTGGTGCTCGCGTTGGCATCGGCCGCGTTGCTCGGCGCGTTGTCGTACCTGCTCGTGTTTCGCGCGCTGCGACGCGCGTCGACCGTCTCCAATCTCGTGGCGTCGACGGGGCTCCTCGTCGTGATCCAATCGCTCATCGTGGTGCAGTTCGGGACCGCGGCCGTTCCTGTCGACCGGTTCCTCCCGGGGGGACACGTCACGATCGCGGACGCCGCGATCCCGATCGACCGGATCTGGGCCGCGGTGATCACGGTGCTCGTCGCGGCGCTGCTGACCGCGTGGTTCCGGTGGACGCGTGTCGGATTGGCGATGCGCGGCGCTTCCGAAAGTCAACTCAACGTCGCGCTTGCGCGATGGTCGCCCGTGCAACTCGCGGTCACGGGATGGTCGCTCGGCGCCGTGATCAGCGCGGGGCTCACGATCCTGGTCGCGCCCGCGGTGAGCCTGAGTCCCCAGGCGTTCGGGTTGTTGATCGTGCCCGGACTCGCCGCGGCATTGGTGGGCCGCTTGTCGTCGATTCCGTACACGTGCGCCGGCGCGCTCGGACTCGGAATGTTGCAGGCCGAGATCGGCAACTGGAGCACGAAGTCGTGGTGGCCCGAATGGGCTCGCGTGGGTGCCGCACAGCTCGTGCCGTTCCTCGCGGTCGCGGCGGTGCTGGTGCTGCGTGGTTCGACCCTGCCGTTCCGCGGTGAGCCGGTCGCGGCGCGGCTTCCCGCGGTCGCGCCGGCACGTCCACGCTGGTTGATCGTCGCGGGAGCATCGGTGGCCGCGCTCGTCGCGCTCGCAGCCACGAGTGGCATCTACCGGTTCGGCCTGATCACGACCATGGTGATGGCGGTCCTGTTCCTGTCCGTCGTGGTGATCACCGGGTTCACCGGGCAGGTGTCACTCGGTCAGGCCGCGGTGGCCGGTGTCGGCGGATTCGCGATGGCGAAGTTCGGAACGGGCATCCCGTTCCCGATCAACCTGTTCCTTGCCGCGCTCGCCGCGACCCTTGCCGGCGTCGTGATCGGCGCGCCGGCGTTGCGCATTCGCGGTGCCCAGCTCGCGATCGTGAGCATGGCCGGCGCGGTGGCCCTCGAGAGTCTCGTGTTCAAGAACCCGAGCTTCACGCCGCAAGGCGGCGCCCCGATCCCGGCCGCGAAGTTGTTCGGCCTCGATCTCGCGATCCGCAAGGGCGATGACATCGCTCGGCTGTCGTTCGGGGTCATGGTGCTGCTCGTGGTCGTGGTGGCATGTTGCGCGGTCGCGTGCCTCGCGGCAGGACGCACGGGGCGCCGGTTCCTCGCGGTGCGCGGCGACGAACGTGCCGCGGCCGCGATCGGCGTCGACGTCGCGCGCACGAAGCTCGTCGCGATCGCGTCGGCGTCGTTCCTCGCGGGACTGGCGGGTGGGCTGCTCGGTCTGGTGCGGGGGGAGCTCACGGCCGATTCGTTCACGCTGTTCGTCGGGATCGCCGCGGTCGCGTATACGGCGATCGGCGGGTTCACGCGCGTCGCGGGTGCGTTGATCGCCGGGTCGCTCGCGACGTTGGGGATCGTGTACGTCGTCGTCAACGAACACGTCGACCTCGGCGATTGGTACAGCCTCGGACTGGGTGTCGCCGTCGTCGTCATGGTGGTCGCGTTCCCCGAAGGGATCGCGGGGCGCGTGGAGGACCGCTTCCGCCCGGGGCACCGCGGATTCCGGCGGCCGATCGTTGCGACCGGCGACGCGGAGGACGGGTCCACTCCGGCGGTCGACGACGTCGAGTCGATGCCGCGGGCGAGCGTTGCGCCCGCGAGCGAACCTCGAGCGGCGGTGCTGCGCGTCGAGAACCTTCGCATCGCGTACGGCGGCGTCGTCGCAGTGGGCGGGGTCTCGTTCGATGCTCGCGCCGGCGAGATCCTCGGGCTCGTCGGTCCGAACGGCGCGGGCAAGACGTCGTTGCTCGACGGGATCTGCGGATTCGCCGCGGCGAGTGGGACCGTCATGCTCGGCGAGGTTGCGCTCGACGGTCGGGCGCCGCACGAACGGCACCACATGGGGGTCGGGCGAACATGGCAGCATGGCGCGCTGTTCGACGACCTCACGGTGCTGGACAATCTTGCCGTCGCCGCGGAACGGGCGCGACGTGGCGATCTCCTGCGCGACCTGTTCACGACGTCGAGCGTGGAACGGGAACGCCTGCTGTCCGTGCTCGACGCGTGGGGTATCGCCCATCTCGCCGACCGGCGGCCCGACGAGTTGTCGATCGGTCGCCGCAAGCTCGTGGACGTCGCGCGAGCGGTGGTCGCCGATCCCGAGGTGCTCCTGGCCGACGAGCCGGCCGCGGGGCTCGACCGCGCGGAGACCGACGAGCTCGCGCAACGTTTGCGCCGCTACGCCGAGTCCGGTGGCACGGTCGTGATCATCGAGCACGATCTCACACTGGTGCGCGCGGTGTGCGATCGCATCCTCGTGCTGGACTTCGGCCGCGTGATCGCGCAGGGAGTCCCCGAGACCGTGTTGGCGGACGCCGTGGTCGCGTCGGCGTATCTCGGGCTCGTTCCCGACTCGGCGGTGATCCCGTGACGGCGCCCGTCATCCCTCGCGTGGATCTGCTCGAGATCGACGGGTTGGACGTCGGGTACGGCGGCCTCCCGGTGTTGTACGGACTCGACCTGTGTGTGCGCAGCGGTGAAGTCGTGGCCGTGCTCGGCCCCAACGGCGCCGGCAAGAGCACGTTGCTCCTGGCCATCGCGGGGGTGTTGTGGCCCGACGAGGGTCGGGTGCGCGTGCTCGGCGTCGAGGGGAAGACCTCGGTGCACGCGCGGGCGCGGCACGGGCTTGGCTTCGTACCGGCGCAACGCGGGCTGTTCTCGGCGCTGACCGTGCGCGACAACATTCGGATCCGGACGCGTGCGCGCGACGCGATGGATCGGGCCGTCGCCTTCTTCCCCGCGCTCGGTGACCTTCTCGACCGGCCGGCCGGCGTGCTCTCGGGCGGTGAACAGCAGATGCTGGCCCTCGCCGCGGTGCTGGTCATGCGCCCGAAGCTGCTGTTGCTCGACGAGATGAGCATGGGATTGTCGCCGGCCGTCGTGCGCGCCCTGCTGCCCGTGATCCGCCGCGTCGCCGACGAGGACGGCGTCGGCGTGCTGCTCGTGGAGCAGCACGCGCCGGCGGCGATCGAGGTCTCCGACCGGCTCGTGGTTCTCAATCGGGGCCGCGTCGTGCTCGAATCGGACTCGGCGACGGTGCGCGCCGACCCCACCCGGCTCGCGGCGCTCTACCTCGCGGGGCCGCCGACCGTGCCGTAGTTCCGGCTCCGGTCCGGGTGTGCGTGATCCCGGACCGGCGGCGATCACGCCGGGTAATAGGCGAGCCGCCCGACCGCCCAGTCCGGCGTGGTGTCGTATCCGAGGTCCCGGAGGAATCCGAGCGAGAGCCGGGAGATGCCGAAGTACCCCCAGCAGTTCGCCATGATGTCGGTCGTCGCGAAGTTCTGGTTCGACCACGAGCGATCGGTGACCGACCACTTGGGGTGCGCTCCGATGTCACCGATCGGCAGCCCCGTGTCCACGAGGGGGATGCCCTGGGTGGCGTCGAAGTTGTCGGGGACCTCGGCCGCCGCGTTCGGTCCCATGAAGCGGAGCTTCGGGTAGTCCCCCGCGATGTAGGAGTGGTTCCACCAGTGGTCACCGTTGCCGATGCCGAGCACGTGCCCCATCTCGTGGGTGAGGACGGTCGACATCCAGGGCCGATAGGTGTTCCAGTCGAAGTCGTTGTTCCCGATCGCGATGACGCCGTAGACGGTGGTGCCGTCGGCTCGCTGGACGTCGGACATCCCATAGGCGCCCCGGCCGTTCGTTGTGGGCACAGGACCGACGTCGATCATCACGTCGTCCACCTCGCCGTCGAACGGACCGGCGAGGCCGTTGCCCGACAACAGGCCACCCAAGGTGTTGCCGTCGAGCGCCAGGTGGGCCGAGGGCAGCCCGCTGCGCAGCGCCCATTCCCAGTTGGCCGCGGCCTGCTGGGCGGCCGCGATCTGCCAATCGGGCAGCCCGGGCGCGAAGCGAAGCGTGATGTTGAAGTGGTCGGACGGGTCCGGGTTCGCCTCCAGCGTGAGATGGGTGGTTGCAGATGTCGTGAGTCCGGTGCTGTCGGTCGCGGTCAGCGTCCATGAATCGGTCTCGGCAAAGGGCATATCGTATTCCTCGGCGACCCGGTGTTCGCAGTCCGGGATCGTGCGTGGCTGCTCGCCCGCCGGTCCGCCCTCGAGGACGCAGGTGATCGGCCCGCCGTTCACGTCGGTCACTTGAAAGGTCACCGCGACGGGAGCGGGCGCGACGGTTCGGTGGGAAACCGTGGCGAAACCGTTGATCTCGGGAGCCGTCGGGGGTGCCGGCGTTTTGGGCGGACAAGACGGAGGACAGGTGCACGCGGCGAGGAGGCCGAACGACGCGGCGATCGCGGCATATTTGATGGTCCGGTACACGGCGAAGACTCCTGAGGGTGACGGGGGAACTCGATGCCCATATCGCGGAAAGTGGCATATCTATCGATATATTTGGTAATTCGGCAGCTAGTGGCCGAACTTAACCACTTATCGTGATATTTCTGGCGCGGCCCCTTGTCGCGACCGGCTCGTGACAGTCGGGCAGTACGCTGGGCGCCGTCCCTCTGCCGACGTTTCGAGGAACGGATGCGGGTCACGGACTCGACACCAGAGATCGCGCCCCCTGCGTCGCGCGTCGCCACCGATCACCCGCCCGCACCGGCGCCGGCGTCGGGGACCGCGAAGGGCATCGCCTATCAACCCGGCCTCGACGGTCTACGCGGGCTGGGTCTCGTCGCGGTCCTCGTGTTCCACGCCGGATTCACGTGGCTGCCGGGGTCGTTCCTCGCCATCTCGATGTTCTTCACGCTCTCCGGCTTCCTGATCACCACCCTGCTCCTCGCCGAGCACCGACGCGCGGCCCGGATCGACCTCCGTGCCTTCTGGGGTCGCCGATTCCGGAGGCTCCTCCCCGCGTCGCTCGTGGCCATTGCCGGCATCTTGCTCGCGTCGGCAGTTCTGGCCGACGCGAATCAGCTCGAGCGTCTCCGCGGCGACGTCCTGGCGGCGCTGGCCTACGTCGCGAACTGGCATTTCATCGCGAGCGGGGACAGCTACGGCAATCTCTTTGCCGCCAAGCCGCCCATGGAGCACTTCTGGTCGCTGGCGATCGAGGAGCAGTTCTACTTCGTGTACCCGCTGCTGGCCGCCGGGGTGTTGGCCTGTTTCAGGGGATCGAGGCGCGCGTTCGGGGTGGTGCTGTTCGTGTTGACCGGAGCCTCGGTGACGGCATCGATCGTGCTCAAGGCACATGGAGCGTCGCTCGACCGTCTCTACTTCGGCACCGACGTGCGTGCCGCGGAGATCTTGCTGGGTGGCCTCGTGGCGGTGGTGTGGATGCGCTACGCCGATCGGATCGGTGCCGGCGGCCATCGTCTCCTCAGGATGCTCGGAGCGCTCGCGTTCGCGGGGATGCTCGTGTCCTGGTTCGTCGCGGATCGCGCGAGTCGTGGGTGGTACGGGGGCGGTCTCACGGTCTACGCCCTCGTCATGGCCCTCGTGATCCTCGCGGCGATGCAACCGACGGGCCTGGTGCGCCGCGTCCTGTGCTGGCGGCCCTTCGTGCTCTTCGGGCTCGTCTCGTACGGCGTGTACCTGATCCACTGGCCGGTGTTCATCTGGGTCGACGAGCGCACGGGTCTGGCGCCGTGGCCGTTGTTCGCGGTACGAGTCGCGGTGACACTCGCGCTCGCAATTCCGATGTACCTGTGGATCGAAGCACCGATCCGACACGGGAGAATGCCGAGACAATGGCGACTCACGCTGGTTCCGCTCGCCGTCGGGGCGATTCTGGTCGGTGCGGTGATCGTTCCCGGGAACACGGTGTCGCAGGCGACGGAAATCTCGCGGGCCCGCGTCGCGTTCCAGCACGTGGCGGCGAATTCCGAACGGGAACGTCGCTCCGCGGTCGCGGCGGGGATCCCGACCTTTGCTCCCTTCGGCGACTCGAACGCGGCCGTGGACGGTTACGCGATCGCCCGCTGGAGCTACGACCACCCGAAGGATCTGCTCGGCGTCCTCGGCTCACCGCAGCTCGGATGCGGGATGCTCGAGTACGACCGGAAATATCGAGGCGGCGATGCGCCGTACGCTCCCGCGTGCCGGAACTGGATGGATCACTGGCGCAAGGCGGCATCGGCGTCGCATCCCGACATCGCGGTGGTCATCCTCGGACCGTGGGAGGTCACCGACATCAGGTTCCCGGGTGAATCGCGCTGGCGCGTGATCGGAGATCCCGCCGTCGACGCGAAGCTGACCACAACGCTGACCGAGGCCGTCGACACGCTGTTCGCGAGCGGCGCGCGCAAGGTCGTGCTCGTGTCGAGCCCGGTGTTCGATTCCGGGCGCGTCGACGGCCGTTCGCCTCCGAAGCCGTTTCCGGAGTCCGACCCGTCACGCATCGCGCGGTGGAACGCGATCGAACGCGAAGTTGCCGCTACCCGGCCGCACGTGGGAGTGGTGGACTTCGCCGCGTACATGGCCACGCGCGGCGACGATCGAAGGCTACGGCCCGACGGCGTTCACCTCACGTACGACACCGCCCGCGAGATGGCCGATTGGCTCGCGCCGGAGATCCTCCGGGTGGCGCGGACGCTGTGACTCGCTAGCTCTTGGTGACGAACGTTCCGTCGCGGCCGATCAGGTAGTAGCCACCGTTCGCGGCGGACTGGATGCCCGCGACGCCGCCGGCGAAGGTGTCCGTGATGCCCGAGCCGTGGAATTGCGCGCTGCCGTAGGAGAGCACGCCGCCGTCGGCGCCGAGCAGCCAGTACCCCTTGCCGTCGGCGGTCGTCGCGCCACCGATGATCGGTGCGTTCAGTGCGAGCTTGGTCGCGTGGCCGTAGAACTCTGCGTCGCCGTACGCGAAGACGCCTCCGTCTTTCGCGAGCAGCCAGTAACCGGAACCCGTCGCTGTCGAGAGCATGCCGACGACCGGCGCGTGCAACGTGAGCGCCGCGGCGCTGCCGTAGAACTGCGCGTCGCCGTACGCGAACATGCCCCCGTCCGCGGCGGCAAGCCAGTACCCGTGGCCAGTCGGCGTGGCCGCCATCCCCACGATCGGCGCGTTCAATCGTTGGCCACCACGCGAACCGTAGAACGTAGCGGTACCTGACGCGAACACGCCACCGTCGTTCTCCACCGTCCATCCGCCGTCACCGGCCGCGAGCGCGGAACCGCCCACGGTCGTGTTCGGACCGAACTTGGCGAGTTGCGACAGCTTGGCGTCGAGAACGTACCCGGCCTTGCCCGAGGTCAATGCCGCCGCGGGAAGAGGAGGTGGGACCGGCGGGAGGCACGACGTATCGCCGACCGTGTAGGTGACCGTCGCGGAACCGTCGCCGGTGCCGGCCGACGCGCCGATGAGCGCGTTGGTGGCGATCGGTGCGACGTATTCGGAACCCGAGCCGCCGCCCCCGCTGCCCGCGGCCTCGGAGTTGTCGCCGCCGCCGCCGCCGCCACCGCCGCCGACGGAACCGCCGCCGCCTCCACCGCCACCGCCGAGGAACGAGGCGAGGATGCCGACGGCGCCGCCGTTGCCGCCCTGCCGCGAGCTGCTCGCCGTGCCGGCGGTACCCGCGTAGTCCGTGCCGGCCCCTCCGGCGCCGCCGGTACCGCCCCGGCCCCCACTGAGACCCCCCGACCCGTGTTCCTGGAAGACGTTTCCGCCGCCGTCGAGCACGTCCGCGCCGTTGGCGCCGTTACCGCCCAACCCGGTGCCGCCGCTCCCGCCCGCGCCACCCGCCGCAACGGGGAACGACGAGCCGTCGGCCCCGGCACCCCCGCCGCCGGACGCGATCAGCAACGGCGTGGTGCCGTCGAGCACGGCCGAATACCCGCCACCGCCACCACCGCCGACGCGCCCGGGGGCCGGTGTTCCGAGGGCGCTCCCGGGAGGGTTGAAGTCGGCGCTCGCACCGTCTCCGCCGCCGGGCACACCGCCGACGGAGCCGCCCGCCTGACCTCCGCCATCCTGTCCGGCGGTTCCGATCACGATCGTCAACGTCTTGCCGGCCACCGGCAGTGTCGCGACGCCGCCGCCGGCCGCTCCACCGGGAGCGCCGGTCAACCGGGCGGCGCCCAGCGGCACCGCGATCGAGATACCGAGGCCGGCGCCGCCGTGACCTCCGAAGATCTCGAACGTCGCGCACGACACACCGTCGGGGGCCTTCCACTCGCCGCCGGACAGGTTCGTGGTGACGGCGCCGGCGGGCGACGCGTCGACCAGCGCGCCGAGAGAGGCGAGGAGGGAGACGAGGAGAGCGGACGTGAGCGCACGATGACGGAAGGACATGAGCGGTCACGCTATTCGCCGCCGCCGTGCCGGACGGGGACACGTCACGACCTGAGCGCCGTGATGATCCCCGAACCCGTATGCGGCTACGACGCGATCGCGTGCAGGAACGGCTCGACGGTCTGCAGGAAGTCGTTCCGGTTCGGCGATGCCGTCAGGGGATCGCAGTGGGCGTAGGTGTCCGCCCGGTTCACGAGCGTCACCTTGCTCGGCGGGATCTTGGATTGCGTCGCGAGTGCCGTCGCGCCGTCGAGCACGAAGGTGTTGCCGAGGGCGGCGGCGAACGCGTAGATCGGGATGTGGAGGTTCGTCCCGTGGGTCGCGTGCACGTCGAGCACGGTGTCCGCGGGATTGGCGATGCCGCCGTTGACCGCGGCGGCATCGAGCGTGAGCCGCTGCGGGTGATACCAGGACGTGCCGTCCATCCCCTTGATGCCGGCGAACGCGGCGGCTGCCCGTTCGACCGGTGTGATGCCGTTGTTGTGCCACCCGCGCGGCTCGCCGCTCGGGGCGAGCTCTCCGATGTGCATCTGCACGAGCTTGAGTGCCGGCGGGCCGGTCTTCGCGTCGAGCGCGTACCCGTACTGAGCCTTGTTCGTGGGGAGGACCGGGGGCTTGAGCATCGGCGGGAACAGTTTCCAGCCGTAGGTGATGCTCGGCGCGTCGGGGGCTCGGAGCACGGCCGACGAGCCGAGCGCGTTGAACACGCCGGCCGACCAGGGCAGACCGAGGCCGATGAGATCGATGAACGGCGAGCTGGTCGAGAGTTGCTGGAGTCGCGTGTTCGCGTCGTCGACGCTGATCGGTACTCCGGGGCTGCTCACGCCGTCGATGAGCACGAGCCCGGCGAGATCGTCGCCACCCGATCTCCCATCGAAGTCCCACGTCGCGTACGCGGTGGCGATGGAGCCGCCGAGCGAGTGCCCGCCGAGCACGACCTTGCCGCGGAGGCGCTTCGCTTGTTGTACCACGCGCTGCAGGTCGCCGATCGCGACGTTCATGCCCCACTGCCGTGCGAACGCGACGGCGTCGTTGGTGGGAGCGGTGAAGCGACGTTGCCGGTGCGGGTCCGAGAGCCAGCCCAGGTAGTAGTCGAACGTCTGTTGCTGGGTGCGCGTGCCCGCGAGGTACGCGTCGAGGACCGAATGATCTTCCAGCGCGTTCTCGCGCCGGTCGATCGACCAGACCTGCCAGCCCGGCAGCCGCTGGGCAATGGCCTCGGCGACGAGGCGGAAGTACGCGGCGCCCGCCGACGTGCCCGGTTCGAGTACCAGGACGTTCTTGGCCTTCGGGGAGCCGACCTCGAGCACGCGCACGCGGTTGTACTTCGCCGGTCCCGGGGCGACGGCCCCCGGCATGGTGACGACCCGTTCGGAGATCGGCGCGCCGTCGTGCCGTGCGCCGGAGGTCGACGCGGACGCGCCCGTGATGCCGATGGAGAACGCGCCGAGCCCGAGTGCCACCGCGAACGCCGCGGCGCTTCGGCACGCCACCGGACACCGAGGGAGTGCAGTACCGGGGTGCTGCTGTCGGGACATCGATGCCTCCGGCCGTTGCGAGTCTGCTCTCGCGGCGTGAACGTTAGTGAGCCGGGGCCGAGAACCCCTCGGGATCTTGGCCCACAGCAGGTACACGTACCGGCCGGATCCCCCCCGACGCGAGTCGGGCGGGAAGCGCGGCGACGCGTCCCGCCGAGGTGTCGACGTGCAACTCTCGCGCGAGGAACTGCGGATGCCGGCCGGCCTCTTCCGGAGCGAGTACCGGTGAGGCGGGAACATCGTGCGACGCGAGCTGCGCGAGCACCACCGCGGCGTCGAGCCCGGCGATCGCGCTCGCGATGCGATCGTTGATCTCCTTGGTGCGCGCGAGTCGTGCCGCGAAGGCGAGACCCGAGAGGTCGTCGAACCCGAGGGCGCGACACGTGTTGTCCCAGAGGCGTTGTTCGCCGAGCACGCCCAGCGCGATCCACGCGCCGTCACTCGTGCGGAACACCCCGTACCCGGGCGACCCCACGGTTCGGTTCGCCTGGTCCTCGTGTGCGGTCCCGCTTCGCGTTCCCACCCACCATTGGACGGCGTCGGCCATCGCGACGTCGATGTACTCTCCGTCGCCGGTCTGCAATCGACGCGCCCACGCCGCGCAGATCAGGAGCGCGCACACGGTTCCGCCTTCGAGATCGGCGACCGGGAGGCGCGGCACCTCCGGGTCTCGGTGGTCGTGCTCACCGCGGGCGAGTGCACCCGCGATGGCCTGGAAGTTCACGTCGTGGCCGGGAAGGTCGCGCAGCGGTCCGTTCTGCCCGTACCCCGAGAGCGAGCAGTAGATCACCGACGGGTTCAACGCGGTGACGGCGCCGAACGAGAGGCCGAGGCGCTCCGCGACTCCCGGCCGCCATCCTTCGCACACCACGTCGGCCTGCCGCGCGAGCTCGAGGGCACGGGCGAGTCCCTCGTCGGTCTTCAGGTCGCAGACGATGCTGCGTTTCCCGCGTGCGACGGACGCGAAGATCTCCGGGTATCCGCGCATCGGGTCACCGCCGGGGGGCTCGACCTTCAAGACCTCGGCGCCGAGATCGGCGAGGATCTGGGTGGCGTGGGGCATCGGCCGCCAGACCGAGAGATCCAGCACCCGCATGCCGTCGAGCAGTCCTGCCATGGCGTGGTGATAGATCAATCGGCGTGCCGCGCACAAGCGCGCCGCTCACGAGGAGCAAGCGCGCCGCTCACGAGGAGACGGTGCGGCGCGCTGGGTCCTGGCGGTAGAAGTCGCGGAGGACGGCGTACAACGCGGGTTTCGACGCCTCGAGCTCCCGACCCTGGTTGAAGAAGACCTCGGTGACCACCGCGAAGAATTCCGCCGGGTCCGTTGCCGCGTAGTCGCGGAGCAGTGGATCGTGATCGCGGCGCACCGCCTCGTACTCGATGGTGCAGACGTCGACCCATTGCTGCAGTTGCGCGGCGTTCGCGAGCGGTGGTGTGCCGTCGACGACGCCGTCGAGCATGTCGAGCCGGTGGGCGAACTCGTGGTACACGACGTTGTGACCGCGCTCGGGATGGCGGGCCTGATCGCTGGCGGCGTCCCACGCGATCAGCACCGGTCCGCGGTAGTGCGCCGAGCCGAGGAGTTGCATCGGTTCGGAGTGAATCGCTCCCGGCACCGGACCGAATCGTTCGCCCCGCATCGTGATCGTCGACGGGTGCACCACGATCGCGGTGATGTCGCAGTAGCAGTCGTAGTCGAGAGCCAGGATCAGGAGTGCTGCGTGCGCGGCGATGGTCAGCGTGATCTCGTCCGTCAGCGCGAAGCCGTTGGCCGCCTCCCAGGTCTTGTCGTCGACGAGCATGGCCGTGAGGTCCAGCAGCCGGAGTTGCTCCGGTGTGGTGAGTGTTGCCCAGGGGACGAGGCGTTCCCGGATGATCGCGAGCCATTCCGGCGGAAACGGTTCGTCGTCACCGCGGTGATCGAAGAGACGAGCGAGAAAGCCCATGAGTCATATGGATACACCGAGTGGGCCCGTCCGCCGTCGCATTTGTCGGGGCCCGTCAGCGCGGGCGAGTTCGGCTCAGCGGCAGGGCGAGGGGATCGCGGTCGTGCCGAGCGTGGCGATCTGGCAGTAGGTCCTGGCCGTCACGAGCCATCGGCCGCCGCGTTTGACCGCCCGGCCGGGGAGGGCGTCGAGCACGGGCGAGCCGTTCAACAGGATCGTGAACTCGACGTTCACGGCGTTGGGGCCGTCGGCGTCGATCACATCGAAGCGTACGGATGTCTGGTTGGCGACGGCGCCGACGGCCCGCATACGGGCGATGAAGGAGTCGTGGAACTCGCCGCCGCGTTCGAGGACGAGCAGGCGCTGCTCGGGATCGGGCTGGGTGCCGCCGAAGAGCGTATTGAACGACGCGGCGACGGAGTCTGCGACGGACTTCGGCACCGGGTGTGACGGAATCGTCGTGGTCGTCGCGACGTGCGCCGCCGCGTCCGCGGTCGAGCGGCGATCGGCCTTCGTGGTCCTACAGCGCAGCGTGGCCTCGACGCCGCTGTGATCGGCGGGGAAGACGAGCCCGTCGGCCGCCGCCGGTCCGCCCGCGGCGAAGAAGATGCCGGTGGGCGGTGCGGCCGAGCACGAACGACGGCCGGTGAGGAACACGTAGTCGATGCGTTCGTTCTGTTTGCTGGCCGCGTCCTTCATGTCGGTGAGTGAATCGTCGATACGTCCGCTCGTGCACTGCGTACCCGTCGACGGATCACACTCCGGAAGCCCGGCCGCGAGGTGCGTGTCGGTGTAGCCACGGTCCCGCAACGCCGCGATCGCGGGTTCGTCGGGATGCGCGTTGAGGTCACCCGCCAACACGCCGACGGATCGCTTCCCGAGCTTGCGATCCAGGAAGGCCGCCGCTTCTCGGGCCTGGCACGTGCCGAGCGTGTCGGTGGTCGCGCACGGAGGCCGGCAGGTGGACGCGTCGCAGGGCCGATCGTCGCTCGAGCTCGCGAGGTGCGTGGTCACGAGATCGACGGTTCCGACCGCCGTGGCCATTCGCACCCAGAGCGCCGTCCGGAGTGGCCCGGCCAGGCGGACGCGCTGACTGCCGAGCACCTTCGCGGTGGTGAGCACGATCTCGCGATCCTGCGCGGGGACGTTGTCGAACACAATGACGTAGCGCCGGCCGCAGACGTTCGGAAGCGAGCGGCGGAGGTACGTGGCCGTGGTGCGATTCGTCTCCTGGAGCGCGACGATCGGCGGGCAGTGGGCTCGGGCGAGCTGACGCGTGAACAACGCGACGCGAGCGGGCAGATCGCAGCGGTTGCTGTCCGCGGGACAGGCCATGCCGTGCAGCAGGTTCTGTTGCACGATCGTGATCGATGGCGTCGCGACCGTCGGCGTCGAGCCGGTCGCGGGTGAGGTGACCGCGGCGGCGGCGAAGCAGGCGGTCGCGGTGATCGTCACGACCCTGGTTGTCCGGCGCACGCCGGCGAATCTACCGGCGAGTCAGTTGACGCGCCCGGGACACGGTCGCCCACCGCTTCCGGCGGCTCAGGCCGACGAGGCCGAGACCGAAGAAGAGCGAGCCCATGCCCAGGAACGTCATCGTTCCGAAGGAGCCACCCGTGAACGGCAACTGTCCCGACGGAGTCGTCGACGCGTGCTCACCGAGGACGTCGCCGCTGCCCGACGGGGTTGTCGGTGGACTGCTCGGCGCTGGTGGGCCCGAGGTGGTGGAGGTTCCCGAGGCAACCGTGGTGGTGGTTGCCGCGGTGGTCGTCGTGGCCGTCGTGGTGGTGGTTGCGGTGGTAGTCGTCGTGGCCGTCGTGGTGGTGGTATCCCCGGCCGTCGTGGTGGTGCTCGAGCCCTGGGTGTTGGACACCGTGACGTCCACACCTGCGTGGTAGTCCGATCCCGAATCGGAGGCCAGCAGATCGGAACCGTTCACGCACTGCGAGTTGGGTGCATACACGGGGTCGAGTTGGTAGCCATCGGGTGCCTGTGTCTCCTCGACGCAGTAGGTCGCGGCGGGGTCGAGTCCGGTCCACGTCGCGAGACCGTTGGAGTCCGTGATCTTCTCGGACCCATACTGAGCACCCGTTGGCGTGCCGATGTGCAGCTGCAGGTGGGTCCCGGGCAAGACCGTGCTTGTCGGGTTGCCGTTGACGCGCTCGACCTTCTTCACCACGAGCGCGGTACGTGCGAAGAAGCCGGCGTCGAACGAGTGGTCGTTCTGTCCCGGCTCGCCGATGGTCAACGCCACCGAGCCGTTCGCCACCCGCGGAAACGGCAGTGACTGCGGTGTCTGGGCGTCGGAGTCGCTGGTGTCATCACTACCCGCGTCGACCGTGGTCAGGGTGAGCTGATCCGCGTTCGTGACGCCGACCGTCGCGAGGTTCGCGACGTTGGCCGTCGCGCTGTCGAACGCCAAGGTGTAGTTCGCTCGGGGGGTGAGCCCGCCGGTTACGACACCGACGGCCGACGCGTCGGTCACACCGTCGATCCCGTTCGGCGCATCGTTGGCGCGGAAGTAGTAGTTGCCGTTCGCGTCGGTCACGGCTGTCGCGACGGTTGCGTCCGTGTGGTCCTTCAACGTGACCGTCACGCCGACGATGGGGAGCTCGCCGGGGTCCTGCACACCGTTGTGGTTCGCGTCGTAGAACACGCGGTTGCCGATCTCGACCGGGGCGAGCCCGATGATGCGTTCGAGGTCGCCGATGCCGTTGGCCTTGCCGAAGTCGGTGACGGTTCCTCCTGCGGTGGCCGTGAGCGCGTGGGTACCGGAGCCGTTCACGTTGTCGAGCCAGCGAATGCCCTGCGAGTTCGCGGTACCGGCCGGATCGATGCTCGTCTGCCCGATGTCGCGTGATCCCGGCACGGCGAGGATCGCGCCCTGCCCCGCGTCCTGGTGCGGCGTGATCTCGTCGCCCGCGTAGAACTGTCCGCCGCCGGGCCCCTGCGTGTTGTTGACGCCGGATGCGCTGGTGAAGGTGTTCACACTGCCGGCCGGGTTCGCGCCGTTGCTCTCCATCGCCCACGACAGGGAGCTCGACGGTGTGGACGCGGTGGTGAGCGCGGCCCTGAGCACACTGCCGGCCGCGATGAAGTAGTGGATGGCGTTGTCGCCGGGTGTCGGCGTGCCGGCCGCGGCCCCCCAGCGGTCGCCGTTTCGGTCGCGGAAGCCGAGTACGGCGTCGCCGTTGACGAAATCGAGCCCGGTCAGCAGGGGTTCGGATCGCACCTGGTTGCCGAGGCAGGCCCCGAGAATGCAGACGTGGCCCGTTTGATAGTCGGCGATGTCGAAGGTGGGACGCCAGGGGAGGAAGTGGTTCTGCGTGACGTCGGGCTGTCCGCCGTCGATGGTGACGGTGAACACGCCGGGGATGCCCACGGAATCACCCGAGTGGAAGCAACCGGCCGGGAGCAGGAAGAACACGTCGTGCCACCAGGCGCAGCCCTTGGTGTAGTTGATCGGGACATCGAGAACCTTCGCGAACGTGTTCGACGAGGGCTCGAACTGCCACACCTCCGCCGTCAGACCGGAGGTGTCGAAGGAGTCCGCCGCCGTGGTCTCGCCGGTGCACGTCACGCCGACGTACATCTTCCCGTCGTGGGCCGCGAGCGCGAAGGGCCGCGCGTTCGCCGCGGCGTCGCACGCCTGCGGGATGGCCCACGACTGCGGGGCGTTGTCCACCTGCGCGGCGGCGAGCGGGTCGCCGGTGTCGAAGCGGTAGAGCTTCCGGTCGAACAGGTTCACCGCGTAGAGATACCGGCCCGACTCGTCGAACTCGAGATCGCCCCAGCCGGTCTTGCCGACCTCGTCCCACGTCGGGTCGTTGAACCAGTCGGCGAAGACTGCGGTGTTCGGATGGGCGCTGGTGCCGGCGTCGACGGCCGTCGTATACGTGGACACCGCATCGCCCGACGTCACCTTGTAGATCGCGTCGATGCCACCCGGGCCGAAGGCCGCGTGCCGCTTCGTGTACGCGCCGAAGAACTTGTCGCCGGTGCCCTTGCGCACGGCAAGACCACTGACGGACCCCAGATCACTCATCGGTACCGTCGACGCCATCCCGGTGCCGTCCCAGTTCGACGTGACCTCGACCGGGATGCTGGCCGACGTCCCCAGTGCCGTCGACCCGTATTGCACCGGTGCGACGATCTTGGGGTTCGCGCCCGTGAACTCGTTCGGGTTCTGCACGCCGAAGTCCACGGTGGCGCCGGCGTCCGCGAACTGCACCGAGCTGGTGTTCTGCGTTCCCGCGACTCCCGCCTCGAGATACCGATCGGGCGCGTTCAGCGCGCTCCAGTCGAACTGCACGCGACACGGCGATCCCGACACGGCGATCGAGTACGCGCCGTGGCTGTCGGTGGTGACCGGCGTGGTCGCGGGCGCGAAGGTGTCGTCGCTGGTACCCGGTATGGCATCGGGGCCCGTGTCGGCGAGGCACGTCGCGGTGACCGCGACTCCTTCCTGCCCCGGCTCCTGAACCCTCGAAGCCGACTGCGCGTCGCGCGCGCCGTTGCCGTTGAAATCGCGGAAGACGACGCCACTGATCGTCCCGCCGGACGTGGGGCTGGCCGCCACGGGGAAATTCGCCGGGGTCGTCCCCACGAGCAGGAGCGACGCCGCGCCGACGGCCGCGGCCGATCGCCGGACCGCGCGTGTCACTGCTGTCGTCGTGAGCACTCCGCGCAACACCCCGCCTGCTCTTCTCTCCGGCAACGTTCTCGTTCTTCGATCGGCGTGGGCAGCCGCTTATCGGATGGGTCGATCGGCCTATCCGCAGACCGGTGGAAAGGGAGGAACGCCCTCAATGGTCCGTCTCCAGTTCCGAGCGTGCCGCCTCTAGGCTCGAACCGATGCGATGCAAGGCTCGAAGCACGCTGTTTGCCGCGCTCGCGGTGCCGGCCCTGATCGTGACGGCCGCGTGCTCGAGCGCCAGTTCACGGCCATCGAGCAGCAGTTCGCGGCCATCGAGTGCCGGGAGCTCATCGGGCGGCACGATTCGGGTGCCGGGAGACGCTCGCACGATCCAGGCGGCGGTGCGGCGGGCCCGTCCGGGCGATCTCGTGTTGGTGGCACCGGGCGTGTACCACGAGTCGGTGAGGGTTCCCACCGCCCGGATCGTCATCCGAGGCGAGGACCGCAACCGGGTGGTCGTGGACGGCGCCTTCCGGCGGGCCAACGGCTTCTTCGTGACCGCCGACGGCGTCGCCATCGAGAACCTCACGGTGCGCCATTTCACGACCAACGGTGTGATCTTCAGCGGCGAAGGCAGCAGCGACGAACCACCGGGAACCACCACGGCGCGCGGCACGCTGCACGGGTACCGAGCCAGCTACGTGACCGCGTACGACAACGGCCTGTACGGCATCTACGCCTTCGGCGCGCAGGACGGCGTCATCGAACACGTGCACGCGAGCGGTCATCCGGACTCAGGCGTGTACATCGGTCAGTGCGCGCCGTGCAACGCGCTCGTGCGCGACGCGACGGCACAGCACAATGCCATCGGCTTCGAGCTGACCAACGCCGGTGGACGCCTCAGTGTCGTGTCGTCGACGTTCTCGCGGAATCGGGTGGGCATCACCCTCACCTCACAGCACGACGAGCTGCTCGCTCCGCAGCGCGGCGACACCCTCGTCGCGGGGAACCGCGTCACGGACAACTCGGAGCCCGTCAGCCCGAAGTCGGAGGGGGCGTTCGGGTACGGCATCGCGATCGGCGGCGGGAGCGGCAACACCGTTGCGAAGAACCTCGTGACCGGCAACTCGGCGTATGGCGTCGTCGTCACGAGCCTCGACGGCTATGCGCCGACGAACAACTGCGTTCGCGAGAATCGCCTGGCGCGTAACGGCGTGGACATTGCGTACGCACCGCGCGTCGCCGACTCGGGCGGTGCCGGGAACTCCGGAACCTACGGCGGGACGAGCGGTGATGGTGGTTCGGGGAGCTCGTCGGTCGCGGCCGGCAACGGGTTCGACGGCAACGACTTCGCGACCGCGTTCCCGGCAGGGATCCAGGATGCCTTTCACTGCGGCGCATCCGTTGCGCCGGCGCCGTCGGGCGTGCTGCCCGCATCACCCGCGCAGCCGCCGGGGGCGACGTGGAGGTCGATTCCCGCGCCGCCGGACCAACCGACGATGCCGAACGTGCGGGGCCGGGCTCGCCCGGCGGTGAAGCTCGACGTCCGGGTCGATGTGTCGACGATAGCGATCCCGGGTGCCTGACGTGTTCACGGGAGCGCGGATCCGGGTCGCCTTCTTCGGGCCGGTGGCGCTCGCGCTCGCCGCGATCGTGTTCGCGGCGGGTTGCTCGAGCAACTCCGAGCGCGGTTCCGTGAAATCCACGACCACCGCGACGACGTCGCGACGGCTCACGCCGGATCAAGCCGACGAGTTGTCCGCTGTGCTGGCAACCGATGCCGAACGCGGCGGCGCGCGGTTCGACGCGAGGCTCGATGCGGGACCCGACGCCACCGCGCTTCGGTTCCGCGGATCCGTCGACTATCCCAACGGGCAGGGTGAGGGCGTGTTGGTCGCGCGCGCGGCGAAGGGTGGCGCGGCCGAGGACACGAGTCGGCACTTCTGGCGGGCCGACGCGGTGATCGACGAAGGGCCGAAGGGCTTTGCCGAGGCAATGGCCGCCCGCGGCAAACCGGGGGCGCGGTGGACGAGCTCGCCGGTCTCTCCCGCGACGGTCGCGTTCCACCGGGTGCTCGCGGTCATCACCGGTACTGCGGCGGCCCGGCGCGACAACCCCCAGCTGCTCCAGCAGCGTTCCGATGTCGCATTCCTGCAGACGACGCATCTCGACGACGATCGCGGCCGCACGACAACCGTGGACGTGTTCCGAGTGGGCAACTCGACATACTTCGTCGACCGGTCCACCACGACGTTGCGGCGACTCGTCGCGAAGATCCCGAACGTCGGAGCATTGCGGGTCGACTTCTCGCACCGTTCCCCGAAACGGATCACCTTCCCCGATCCGGCGACGATCGTGCCGCGTGCGGAGGTCTCGGATCTCCTGACCCGGTTGACCCACTCGGGCTGAGGGCACCGACGCGCCCGGGGTGACGGATCGTCTTCCCGGAAACGCCTTGATCGCGGGCGATTTCGTGCCGATTCCTTACCCAGATGTCCGCTCCGAGCATTACCGCCCGGGACTCGAGCTTCGGGATCCTCTCGTGGCGTGCCGCGCGACTGATCGCGGCGGCCGTGTCCTCGTGCGTCGGGCTCATGGTGATCGTGCAAGCGGTCCTCACCCCGCACCTCGCGAACCGATGGGCGCCCGTCGCCGCGGGTGGCGCGGCCATGGTCATGGGGATCGCGGTGATCCCGTTCCTGCCGTGGGCGCGGTGGCCCTATCGGTGCGTCGTCGCCGCGGTGCTCACGGGACTGACCCTCAACGCGATCGACCGGAGCTTCGCTCCCACCCGCGGCATCTTCGGTGCCACCGTGATGACGGTCTTCATCGGTGTCGGCTTCGTCTCGACCCGAAAGCAAATGGCCATGCTTTCGGCCCCGATGCTCACCGCCATCTTCGTTCCCTACTTCGTGAACCCGAACTCGGGCGTTTCTGTCGGCGCGGTGCTGTTCATCGCCGGAGGCTCGTTGCTGTGTGGTTTCGCGACCGCGTACTTCAGTGAGCGCCTGTTGCACTCCGAGCAGCTCGCGGCGGATCGGTTGAAAGTGCTGGAGGAGATCGTCGAAGCGGGACTCGTGCTCAACCGCAGCGAGGAGGACGGTGTCGCCAACACCGTCGTGGACATCGCTCGCCGGCTGCTCTCGGTGGATCGTGTCGCGCTGCTGGTCCGCGACGGTGAAGAGCTCGTGTTCACGAACCAGTCCGGGTGGTCGTCGTTCCCGACGACGACGCGCATCCCGGCGTCGGACTGGGGGCAGTTCCCGGGCGCGATCCCCGTGCAGGGCCCAACGGGGATCGCGGCGCTGCTGGTGGTGCCGGACAACCAACGGGTGGGTCTCGACGACGACCTGGTGGGTGCGCTCGTGACCCAGATCGGCGTGGCCATCCACCGGGAGACATCGCTCGCGTACCTCCGTGATGCCGCGCTGCTCGACCCGTTGACGGGTGTGGGGAACCGGCGCCAGGCCGACTCGTTGTTCGAGTCCTTGCAACCCGGCGACGCGGTGGTGATCCTCGACCTCGATCACTTCAAGGACCTCAACGACCGACTGGGTCACACGACGGGCGACGCGGCCTTGCGCGACTTCGGCCGGTTGCTCGCGGAGGAGATCCGTGCGAGCGACCAGGTCGCCCGGCTCGGCGGCGAGGAGTTCCTCGTGGTCCTGCGCAACGCCGGGGAAGAGCAGGTGGTCGCGGTGTGCGACCGTCTGCACAAGCGGTGGGACGGGCGCTACGGCGTCACCTTCAGTGCCGGCGTGGCGTGGTTCGTGCCCGGTGAGAGCCACGAGCAGACGTTCGCGGTCGCGGACGGAGCGCTGTATCGGGCCAAGAATGGTGGCCGGAACCGCACGGAGCTCGTCCTCAGCCGCTGATCCTCCGCGAGGTGACGGCTACGGAGCGAGCGCCAGCTCGACGAGCAGATCCGCGACCAACGCCGGCCGGGATGCGAACGGTGAGTGCCCCGTCGGCCATTCGCGAACGTTGCCGCAACGCCGGGCCAGGATTCGCTGGAGATCGGGATGGACCGCGTCGTCGTCGGCGCAGATGACGTACGTCGACGGGCGATCGCGCCACGCGATCCGGCGCGGTGACTGGCCGAGGTTCTCCATCGGTTGCGGGTCGAGCCGATCGGCGGCCCAGGCAAACGTGTCGTCGTCACAGTCGTTGTAGAGGCACGCGCGCGCGCCTTCGCGCGTGAGTGTCGTCGTCCCGTCGTCGTGGTGGACGAAGGCGTGGGCCAGGTTCGGGCGACCGGTGTGGTCGATTCGCTCGGTCCCGGGCTCGCCGGCCGCGGCGTCGACGCAGGATTCGTCGCGGTCGACGGGAAACGCCGCGAGGTAGGCGAGGTGCCGGACCGAAGGATGCACGCCGGCCTCCGTGATCACCGCGCCGCCGTAGGAATGGCCCAGGAGCACGACAGCACCTCGGACACGATCCACGGCGTCGCTCACCCGTGCCGCGTCGCCGTGGAGGTCGGTGGTCGGCCCCCGATCGTCTCCATGACCCGGGAGGTCGACCGCGATCGCGTCGATGCCGCGGGCCGAGAGCAGCGGGAGCACTCGGTCGAAGCACCAGGCCCCGTGCCAGGCGCCGTGGACGAGTACCACGCTCGCGCTCATGACCGCGTCCTTTCCATGGGAACTGGCCGTGACACTACGCTGACCCCGTCCTTCGCCCGACGCCATGGGGGCACGTCATGTCCGAAGACGCCGCGGCCGCGGGGAACTGGCCGTTTCCCGTTCCGTTCGGCTGGTTCAGCGCAGGGTACGCGGACGAGTTCGCTCCCGCGACGGCCCAGGCCCGTCACCTCGTCGGACGCGAGCTCGTCGTGTGGCGGGATACCGGCGGTGCACCCCAAGTGATGGATGCGTATTGCCCGCACCTCGGGGCACATCTCGGCAAGGGCGGTTGCGTCGAGGACGGACGGATCGTCTGCGCGTTCCACGGCTGGGCGTTCGATGCCGCGGGCCACAACGTCGACATCCCGTATGCGGACCGAACGAACAAGAAGGCGCGCGTTCGGGCGTACCCGACCGTCGAACGCAACGGCATGGTGATGTTCTGGTATCACCCGGACGCGAAGGTGGAACCGGCGTGGGAGATCCCGGAAGTGCTCGCGAACCTCGGCGGATCCTTCGCGTCGCGGGATCATTGGACCGTGGAGACGGCCTGGCAGGAGATCGCCGAGAATGCAGTCGACGGCGCGCACTTCCAGTATGTGCACGGCACCTCGCAGCCCGGCGACGTCGTCTTCGCGGACTTCTCGGGGCTGATACGGCACCAGAAGGTCGCGGTGCGGTACAACACCAAGAACGGGCCGTTCGAGGGCTGGCAGGAGACGAAGACCTACGGACCCGGTTTCGGCGTTACGCAGTTCCACATCTTCGGCGACTCGTATCTGTTCGCTTCCAACACCCCGATCGCCGCCAACCGAACACTCGCCCGGTTCGCATGGGCATTTGCCGACGATCCCGTCTCCCAGAAGACGGGGGCCAAGTTCGCCGAGGAGGTGCGGCGCCAGTTCCTCCAGGACCTGCCGATCTGGGAGAACAAACGCTTCGTCGCGAACCCGGCGCTCGCGCCGAGCGAACAGGCGATTCCCAAGTTCCGCAAGTGGGCCGCGCAGTTCTATCCCGCGAGTTGATCGGAGAGTCCATCGTGGAGCCGAGCGGCGCGGCACCGAGACCGGGCGGAGGAGCCTGACGTGCGGCGGATGATGATCGTGCTGTCGGCCGTGGCCGTCGTGCTCGCGTCCGAGACGCTTGTGTCCCCACCCGCGACCGCCCGACGGCGTGGCGTCGAACCGCCCGTCCAGGCGGGCTCACCGTGGCCGCAGATGCGTCACGATCGCCGCAACACGGGGAAGAGTCCGGTCGTCGCCGAGTACTCGGGCGATCGGCCGTGGGAGTACCGAACGGGTCGTGGGATCTTCGCGTCGCCGATCGTCGACGCGGACGGCACGGTCTACGTCGGGTCCGCCGACGCGAACTTCTACGCGCTGTCGCCGAAGGGCGTGCTGCGGTGGAAGTACAAGGCCGGCAACCTCATCGATTCCGCGGCGGTGATCGGCGCGAAGGACTCCCGCATCGGGACGAGCCCGATCACGTTCGGTTCCGGTGACGAGAAGCTCTATCAACTGCGAACGGGCACGAACCTCTCCGCTCGGCCGCGCACGATGTGGACCTACACCCCCACCGATCAGCCGGCCAACACACAACTCGTGAACTGGTGGGAAGGCAACGCCGAGCTCGGACCCGACGGCACCGTCTACGCCGGCAACACCGGCGGCGGGGCCTACGCGATCAATCCCGACGGCACGCGCAAGTGGGTCTACCAGACCGGCAACTCCGTGTGGACGGCCGCGGCCATCGGCGACGACGGCACCACGTACTGGGGCTCGCTCGACCTGTCGGTGTACGCGCTCGACGCGAACGGCGGGCTTCGTTGGAAAGTCGGCACGCTCGGCTTCGTGGTGTCGTCGCCCGCGCTCGCGAACGACGGCACGCTCTACGTCGGGTCATTCGACGGCAAGCTGTATGCGCTCGACGCGGCGACCGGCGCCACCAAATGGGCGTTCGCCACCGGCGACAACATCTACAGCTCGCCCGCGTTGGACGAGGACGCGCAGGGCCGTCTCGTCGCGGTCGACATCGCGTCGACCGACGGCTCCGTGTACTCGATCGATCCCGGCGGCCACCTGCGTTGGAAGTACGACACCGGCGACGTCGTGCGGTCGTCGCCGGTGATCGGTCGGGCGCCGACGGCCGAGTCGACATCGATCGTGTATGTCGGTTCCGGCAACGGCTCGGTGTTCGCGCTCGACGCGACCAACGGGAAGCGCCGCTGGTCGTACGACACCACGCTCGCCGATCCCGTCCTGCGTGACCGCAACGACCTCAACTCGTCAACCGCGCTGGGCACCACCGGTCTCTTCATCGGCAGCGAGGACGGATACGTGCGGTACATACCGTACGACTACTGCCTCCACCGCAAGGACCGGCGGTGCTCCACGGGTCCGGGCGCGGCCTTCCCCGCCGACGGCGCCCACGTCTACCCCGTCTCGGCCGGCGGGAACACCGACACCAGCGGTCGCGTGCAGTCGGTCGCGTCGTCGACGGTCCTTCCGCTGCGCCTCGTCGCTCGCGCCGGTGGAACGACGGTGGACGCGTCGATGACATCGGATGCCTCCGCGGATCAACTCGTCACTGTCGAACCGAAGTTCGACTTCACGACGCAGCTGTCCGGCGACGGGCACTTCCTCTTCGTGCGTCCCACCGGCTTCCTCGCACCGGGCACCACGTATCGCGTACGCGTCGCTGGAACTGCCGCGCCCGTCGGAGGAGGGACCCGGGTTCCTTTCGACGGCACGGTGCGATACCGGGTGGCGAGGACCGCGGCGCCGTTGCCACTGCGTTCATCCGGCGGCGCGAGTCGTGCGTTGCATCTGCGCCGCCTTGCCATCCCGCTTCCGTCGTTCCTTCCGAGCGTCAACCAGATCGGCTTCGACAGCTACGACTGGTTGGTCGGTCCGGTCTCGGTGTCGAAGCCGAACGCGCGCGGCGAGGGTTCGATGCTGCTGTGGGTCATCGGTGCGCGGCGCGACCGCAGGGATCGATTGATCCCCGACTCGTCGCGTTCGTTCGCGTTCCCCCTCGCCGGCCGGTACCGCGGTGACGCGTTCGCGGTGTCGGCCCCGTCGGTGCAACTCACGTTCAGCTTCGGTGGGGTGCCGATGGACCGGTTCGAGCTTCGTGGCCGGCTCGCTCCCGATCTCACGGTCCGGCCGGGTGCGAATCTCTACGGCGAGGTGATCTGCGACCAGGTCCCGACGTACGGCCCGTTCCTGCGCAGCGCGACTCGGCTGTGCAACGCGGGCAACCGCCTCGTGGCGAGCGGTTCGTATCTCGCCGGGCCCGTCGAGAACGGCCGGCTCCTCGATCGGCGCCCCCGCGGCCTGTCGGTGCAGTCGGTCCGGCTCGCGCGGCCGAGCGTGACCGGCGATGGATCCGTGAAGGCGGTGTTCGGTGTTCGGGGACCGGGCGCGGCGCTTTCCGCCACGACGCATGTGCCGTCGATCCTGCTCGTCGACGCGGCAACCGGAATGCCGGTCCCGCTCGACTACCGATCGACGACCACGACGTCGACCGACGATCGGGGCGCCATCGCCGGGGTCACGGTCTCGATCCCGACGGGGACGGAACTTCCTGCGCACGTCGAGGCGTACGTGCTCATCGACGTGTTGCTCATCGGCACCGCGAGACTCTGAGGGAGTCGGCATGGCGAACGATCGCATTTTCGGCAGGACGGCATTGGTGACCGGCGCGGCCTCGGGGATCGGCCAGGCGTGCGCGCGACGGTTCCACGCGGAAGGGGCTCGGGTGGTGGGTCTCGACCTCGCCGCGGGTGACGATCCGGCGATCGAGGCATGGGTCGCGGCCGACGTGAGCAACGAGGCCGCCGTGGAGGCAGGTGTGGGCTCGGCTCACGCGACACTCGGGCGAATCGACATCCTCGTGAATGCCGCGGGCGTCTCCGGCGGCGCAACCGCGGGCGACCTCGACGAAGCCGAGTGGGATCGCATCGTCGATGTCAATCTCAAGGGCACCTGGCTCGTGTCCAAGCACGTCGTGAACCGGATGGTCGCGGACGGCGGTGGCGGCAGCATCGTGAACGTGGCCAGCATCGAGGGCATCGAGGCGTTCCAGGCCCAGACGGCCTACAACGCGAGCAAGGCGGGCGTGATCCTCGTCACGAAGAACATGGCCATCGACTACGGCCATCTCGCGATCCGCGTCAACTGCCTGTGCCCCGGGGTCATCGAGACGCCGATGACCGCGGTGTTGCACGAGGACTGGCTGCGCAAGGTCTACGACCGGTTCATCGAACAGCACATGTTGCTGCGCTCGGGGAGCCCCGAGGAGGTCGCGGCGGCCGCGTTGTTCCTCGCGTCGGATGACGCATCGTTCGTGACCGGGCACGCACTCGTGGTCGACGGTGGGTTCACCGCGGGGCGACGGTTGCTCGCTCCCGGCGAGGAGCTGTAGCGGGTGGTTCGTAGGCACACGTCGGATCGGCGGCGAGCGGATCACCCGTCAGGCCCCATGCTCGCGCCCGGCTACCGCCGCAGATGCGCTTGTATTCGCAGCGGCCGCACTTCCCGCCGAGCTGCCCGGGATCCCGCAACGACGTGAACAACGGCGACTCGCGGTACCAGTGCGCGAGCGGCGCGTCGCGTACGTTGCCGGCGGCCATCTGCAGGAAACCCGACGGACAGACGTCGCCGACGTGCGACACGAAACAGAAGCCGTTGCCGTCGTTCACGCCGGGACCGGGCGGCAATCCGAGTTGCGCGCGCACGCGGCGGTACGTCGGTGCCGCGATGGTGCGGGCCGGGAACGGAAGGTCGGCGGTGACGAGCCAGCGCAGGAGCCGCTCGTGCTCGTCGGGCGTCAGCAGATCGGCGGCCGCGGCGCGGCCCGTCGGCACGAGGAAGAAGAGGCTCCATAGCTCGACCTTGTCGCGCAGCAGCGCGACGACATCGGGAACATCGGTGACCGTGCGGCGTGACACGCTCGTGCCGATCTGGACACGTACGTCGAGACCCGCGGCGACGTCGAGCGCCCGCAACGTACGGTCGAACGAACCGTCGACGCCGCGGAAGCCGTCGTGCGTCGCGGCGCACGCGCCGTCGAGACTCAGGTGAATCGTCCCGGCGCCGGCATCGACGGCCCGCGCCATCGCGTCGGGTGTCAATCGGGGCGTGACGCTCGGTGAGAAGCCGACGTGCATTCCCGCCCTCGCCGCGGCGCCGATGAGGTCGAAGACGTCGGGGCGCGCGAGGGGATCGCCGCCGGTGATCACGAACACCTGTGTTCCGAGAGCAGCGGCCCGCGCGATGAGATCGAGCCCCTCGTCGGTGGAGAGCTCGGCGGGATCACGCCGGGTCCGCGCGTCGGCGCGGCAGTGCACGCATCGCAGCGGGCAGGCGCGCGTGATCTCCCACGCCATCGTGAACGGGGACTGCGAGAAGTCGCCGGAGATCTTCGGCCGCGAGAATGCGGTGCGGGTGGGCATCACGACGCTCGCAGGCTGCACGACGGATCGAAGCCCCACACGTCGCCCGTCGAGAGCTCGGCGCGCGACCGTAGCCCGCCGTTGCAGAGCCCCCGATCGGAGCAGCGCCGGCAGACGGCTGGAAGCGACCAGGATTTCGCGCGCAGCGCTTGCAGGTACGGGTCGTCGGCGCGGGTCCAGATCTCCGAGAACGGTGTGACGCGCACGTTGCCGACCGTCCGGTGCCGGGAGAACTGATCCGGGTGCACGTCACCGCGTTCGTCCACCGCGGCCAGGCCGACCCCGGGCCCGCCGGCGGCGCCGCGGTTCCAGGCCAACGCGTCGCGGCACCGGCGCGCGGCCTCGGGGTCACGATCCTCGAGCCATCGCGCCAGTGCGACGCCGTCCGACGGGTTGTCGACCGTGAGCACCTCGACCTCGGGATGTGTGACCGCGAACTCGAACACCCGATGGAGCGCGGCCCGGCGCTGGTCGGGCGTGACGTCGTGGAGGTACTTCCCGCGACCCGACGGCGCGAGGTGGTACAGGCAGAAGCGCTCCACACGTTCGCGTTCGACGAGCGACAGCACGGCATCGAGATCGGGCTCGCTGTCGGGGGTGAGCGTGTAGCGGGCGCCACGTGTTGCGCCGGCGGACGCGAGGTTGCGCAGACCCTGCACGGACCGTCGCCAGGCACCCGGCTCGCGCCGCACGCGGTCGTGGGTCGTCTCGGATCCGTCGATGCTCACGCCCACGTACGTGACACCGGCGGCCGCGATCGCAACCGCCGTCTGCTTGTCGATGAGCGTGCCGTTGGTGGACAACGTGAACCGCAGCCCTCGGGAGATGCCGTGCGCGATGAGCTCGAGGACGTCGGGCCGAACGAGCGGCTCGCCGCCCGAGAGCAGCACGGCGGGCACGCCGTAGTCCGCGAGATCGTCGAGGAACGTGATCGCCTCTTCCGTCGTGAGCTCGTCGGGAGCCGGCCCGGCCTTCGCCGACGCGTAGCAGTGGGTGCACGCCAGGTTGCAGGCCTTGGTGGAGTTCCACACGACGACGGGTCGCCGTTCGGTGGAGCTCGCAGGAGTGTGCTCACCGGCGCGCCGCGCGCCGTAGCGCAGGGCGTCGGAACGCGACGCTCGAACTCCGCACAGGGATGAGACGTTGAGCACGGCGGCCTCCCTCGACCCGGCCCGCAATCCTAGAGCGCATCACTGTAGGTATCCCAACCGAACCGGTGGCCATCAATGAACCGATCGACGGACCGATCGCCGGGGGGCGAGAGCGCGTAATTCCGTTGCCGACCTCGGCCGAGGTCCGTAATGTGCCGAATTGGTGTCGGGTCGAAGCGAAGCAACGCCGACGCAAGGTCGTCGAACAAACGACCGATAGAGACTTCGCTCGGATCGTTTGCTCGGGGAGGCCCGGATGATCGTCGTACTCGTTGCCGTCGTTGTCGCCGCGTTGGTGGGTTACATGTCCATCCACCAGATCGGACCGACCGAGATCGGCCTGGTCAACAAGCGGTTCTCGTTGAAGAAGCTCCCCGACGACAACCCCATCGCGTTCCGCGGTGAAGCCGGCTATCAGGCCGACATGCTGATGCCGGGTCTGCGCTTCAAGCTGTGGCCGATCTTCGTCGTGCAGAAGCATCCCTGGGTGCAGGTGCCCGCGGGCCAGATCGGCGTGGTCATCGCCCAGGTCGGCGCCGGGCTGCCGATCGGCGCGAAGAGCGGTGTCTACAAGAACGAGTTCGGCAACTTCTCCGACCTCCGGAACTTCATCGAGCACGGTGGTCAGAAGGGTGTGCAACGGCCGGTCCTCCCTCCGGGCACGCTGATCCCGATCCACCCGGTCGCGTTCCTCGTGCTCACCGCCCAGGCGGTCTACGGCCTCCCGGTCTCCCCCGAGATCATCGCGAGCGCCAAGATGACCGGTGGCGTGATGACGCCCCAGTCGTTCGGCCTGTCCCCGGAGCAACTCCGGGTCGTCGTGATCTCCCCCGTCGGACCCCAGGACATGATCGGGATCGTCACGGCGCTCGAAGGCGAGCCGCTGCTCTCCGGCGACATCGCGAGCCGGCTCGGTGGCTACGCCGACGTCACCGAGATGGAGGCGTCGGGTGCGACCGACGCCGAGGTCATCGAGGTCCTGCTCGGCAACAAGAACACCCAGCACAACAACTACCAGGACTTCCAGCGATTCATGGACGCCGGCGGCAAGATCGGTCTCCAGCACGACCCGCTCCTCTACGGCGCGTATCTCCTGAACCCGTTCCTGGTCCAGGTCGAGATGATGCCGATGCTCATCGTGAACCAGGGCGAGGTCGCGGTCATGAAGGCGTTCGTCGGCCTGCCGACGCTCGACACGTCGGGCGCCGAGTTCAAGTTCGGATCGATCGTGCGCCCCGGCCACCGCGGGATCTGGCAGGAGCCGTTGCGCACCGGGAAGTACCCGATCAACCCGCGCTGCTACGCCGCGGAGGTCGTCCCCACCTCGATCCTCACGCTGAACTGGTCGGAGCAGACCTCGCCCCACAAGCTCGATGCCAACCTCCGTCCGATCGAGGGCAAGAGCCGCGAAGGATTCGTCTTCACGATCGAGCTCCAGGTGCAGATCCACGTGCCCGACACGAAAGCACCGAAGATCATCTCGATGGTCGGCACCATGCTCAACCTCGTGAACGAGGTGCTCGCGTCGGCGGTCGGCAACCACTTCCGCAACACCTTGCAGGACCAGGAGGCCGTGCGCTTCATCGAGACCCGTATGCAGGTGCAGCAGGCTGCGCTCGTGGCCGTCACGCAGTACCTCTCGCTGTACGAGGTGGAGACGAAGGGTGTCTACATCCAGAACGTGAACTTCCCGCCCGAGCTCGTGCAGGTGCTCACCACCCGGGAAATCGCCAATCAGGAGAAGGCGACGTTCGCCGAGCAGGAACGCGCGCAGACCGTGCGCATCCAGACGGAGAAGGCCAAGGGCACGGCCGACATGCAGGCGGAGCTCGCGACCGCGCAGGTGAACGTCGAGATCAAGCAGAACCAGGCGCAGGCCCGCGAGGCCGAGGCCCGGGGTGAGGCCGCGTACGTCACGCTCACGGGTAAGGCCGAGGCCTCGAAGACCGAGGCCATCGGTCTGGCCCAGGGCAAGGCGGTCGAGGCGCTCGGGCTCGGCCGCGCCGAAGGGTTCAAGGCCCAGGTGGCAGCGCTCGGCCAGGCCGCGACCGCCGTCGTCGCGGTGGCCAACTCGGTCGCCGACGGCAACATCACCGTGGTGCCCGAGGTGCTCGTCACCGGAGGTGGTGGTGGTTCGCTCGACGGGCTGGCCGCCACGCTCATGCGGTACCTCAACTCCGGCGGCAGCAAGGTCGTGGCTGGGAGACCAGCCGATGCCGAGCAGGAGCCGGTCGCGGTCGGCGCTCGTGAAGGTGGAATCACCGCGCCGTCACCGGCCGACGTGATGCCCGAGCCCGCGGGCGGCGAGTAGCGGCGGCGGGTGGCGGCGAGGAACGACGGCGAGTAGCGGCGGCGAGGAACGAGGTTCGATCGGGCGCGCCCGGTAACGTGACGGGCGTGGCGACGATCGACCTCGAACCCATCACGATCGACTGCCCGCGTTGCGGGTCGACCGCGAGCGTCCGGTTCTACGGGCCGTGCGGCACGTGCAGCGGTGAGCTCCGTGAGAAGTTCGCGCGTGAGGCTCGCGTGGTCGAGGTCGAGGCGTACGAGCCGAAGATGAACGTCACGCCGAACGCGGTCGCGCTCAAGGACGACTGAGCCCCATCCGGCACGGCTGCCCTCGTCGCACGAGCGCCGAGAGACCGAGGCGTTCCGCAGGACCGGGCGCGTCGGGGGTGGACCGTGCCGCGCGGTGAGCTCCGACGGCCCACGAAACGCTCCGAAAACGGACACTGTGACGACCGCCACAGGAAAATTCGCGTTCGTTCGTCGATCCCCGGTGTGACCAGCCCGAACGTCGTGCTTGCTGTCGCGAGCACTCCGGGCAACTGACGCGAATCACTGGCAATATCTGGGGACCGCTTCGAACGCGTCACACCTCGTCGGTACGGTGACTGCCGGGAACATCCCATTTGGTCGATGTTCTCGAACCCCATCATCCAGCTTCTGGTCGCGCGCGGTCAGAGGCAACGACGAGAGGAGCAACGATGCGTCGACGCGTGACCGTCCTCGTCATCGCTGCGCTCGTCGCCGGTGCGGTTGCGATCTCGCAATCGACGGCCGGCGCGATCGCAGGACAACCGAAATCGATCGCACGCAGCGCCAAGCTCGACGATCTCCATGCGAAGCGGCCGATCGCCGCCAACTTCGAACTGATCGCCAAGATCACGAAGCGTGCCGCCGACGGCGCGCCGGGCAACGACCCCGCAGCGGGCGGATCACCCGCGGCATCCAACACGGCGCAGGCGCAGTCGGACGCGTTGAGCGTCGAGGCCGCGCGGACGGCGGAGCTTCAGCGCCAGTTCTTCGATGCCGTCCAGCGGGTGGCCATGCAGGACTTCTTCGAAGGCGTGTACGTGCTCGACGGATGGAGCCGCTTCGGCGGGACGCTGGCGTGCATTCGCGATCGCGAGTCACACGGCAACTACGCGGCGGTCAATCGGCGCTCCCGCGCCGCGGGCGCGTACCAGTTTCTGCAAGGCACCTGGAACGGCACGGCCGCGCAGGCCGGGCGTCCTGACCTCGTGGGAGTGTTCCCCGCCGACGCCCGTCCGTTGGACCAGGACTTCCTCGCCGTTCATTTGATGGACGCGCAGGGTTACCGGCCATGGATCGGCGGCCGGCGTTGTCGCTGATCGTTTGGTGCGCACCACCTGATCTCACGACACCAACGAAGGCCGGGTCATCGACCCGGCCTTCGTTGGTTGTTCGATGTTGGTGTCGGTCCGGAGTGCGAACCGTGCATCGGGGTTCGCGTCAGCGGGGCGTCGGGCTCTTCCGGTAGTGCTGGGAGCGACCTCTCGGCCGGGCCGGCGGAAGATCCGTCCGGGCCGCCGGTGCGTGCTCCTCGAGCAGGTCGATGAGCGACTGCCCCCGGATCTCCTCGAGCGGTGCCGCTTCCGCGAGCTCCTGGGTCTTCTGCTTCTTCTTGCCGAACATCGCCAGCCCCTCACCCGTGCCCCACGCCCAGTGTGATAGACGGACATTCTACCCGAGAAGACCGTTCCGGCAAGCGGGTACCGTGGAGCCGTGCCCGAGCTTCCCGAGATGCAGGCCCTGGCCGAGCGTCTCGCGACGCTCGTCGTGGGACGGAGCTTCCTGGGCGCCGACGTCCTCGGCTTCTCCGGGCTGAAGACCGCCCTTCCCCCGCCGGAGGCGCTCGTCGGCCGGGGGATCATCGGGGTTTCCCGGCGGGGCAAGTACCTCGTGTTCGAGTTCCACGGTGGCGAACGCCTGCTCGTGCACCTCTCGCAGGCGGGACGCCTCGACGTGGAATCGCCGCCGAAGCGCACGAAGCCCAAAGGATCGGTCGTCCGTCTGCACTTGGGCCACGATCTCGCGCTCCTGGTGCGCGAGTACGGCACCGAGCGCAAGGCCGGATGGTGGGTCCTCGCTCCGGGTGACGACGGCCCGCTCGGCAAGCTGGGGCCGGAACCGGATTCGAACGACTTCGCGGCGGTGATCCGGTCGGGAGACGATCGACGCCGGGTGCACAGCCTGCTGCGCGACCAGCGCACGGTCGCGGGAGTCGGCCGCGGCTACGCCGACGATGCGCTGCATCGCGCCGGCCTCTCGCCCTACGCGACGCTGGCCTCGTTGTCCGCCACCGAACGCGAACAACTGCTCGACGCGATACGCGGCACGCTGGACGACGCGCTCGCCGGCGAACGCCGGCGTACGGGTGGTCTGTCCGAATCCAAGCTCGGTGAGCGATTCCTGATCCACGGGCGCTACGGGCAGCCGTGTCCGCGGTGTGGCGACGGACTGCGACGGGTCTCGTACGAGTCGTACGAAGTCACCTACTGCCCGACGTGCCAGACGGGCGGCAAGGTCCTCGCCGACCGGCGCATGTCCCGCCTCGTGAAGTAGAAGGAGCGACCATCAAAAGCGACTCTGTGCGCGGAGATGCTCGACGATCGCGGGAGGGGCCTTCGCCGGGGAACCGGCGTCGAACGGCGGCTGCGGGTCGTACTCGATCGCGAGCTGGATCGTCTCGGCTGTCGTGCGGTCGGCGAGCCGTTCGGTGAGCGCCAGGGCCATGTCGATACCGGAGGACACTCCCGCCGCGGTGACGATCTTGCCGTCGAACACCACCCGCTCGAGCGTGGGTTCGGCGCCGAACTCCCGCAGCACGTCGAGCGCCGTCCAATGGCTGGTCGCGCGGTGGCTCTGCAGGAGACCGGCCGCGCCGAGCACGAGGGACCCGGTGCACACGGAGGTCGTCCACGTCGACGTCTCGTGCGCGGCGAGCAGCCACGCGATCGTCGTCGGGTCGTTGCGCACGTCGACTTCGCCGTAGCCTCCCGGGACGACGATCACGTCCGGGTTCGGGACCTCGGACAGCGGTGTCTCGGCGACGAGCGCGAGCCCGCGGTGCTCGGTGTGGAACGTGCCGGGCACGCTTGCGACGCACCGGACGTCCGCGCCGGGAATGCTGCGGAACACCTCGTACGGTCCGACGGCGTCGAGGGCGGTGAGTCGTTCGAACAGGAGAATCGCGATCTGCACGGGTGCACGGTACCGGCCCACCGCTCGCCGATCGCGGGGCTTCGGTCAGTCAGTGAAGCACCGGGCCGGTGTCGATCGCCTCGAAGGCGGATCCAGGCACGGTCTTGAGCTGGTTGAGGTCGTCGTCGTTCCAGCGGGGGTCGCCGTCGCCGCTGATGAACCAGTTGGAACCGTTGTCGGCGACGATCATCCCGTAACGCTCGAGCGCGGTGAGGATGACGCGGGCCTGACCGTGGAAGGCCGACACGTCGAAGTTCGCCTTGAGTCGCAGCCGAAGTCCCATCGGTGGCGCGGTCGGATCGGTGTCGCCGGACGCGAAGTGAGTCGCCGGCAGGACGTAGCCGCGCTGCGTGTGCGCCACGGTGAATCGCAACGCGTGGTGGATCTCGCCGCTCGCCACCTCGTCGTAGCGGGCGAGTCCGGCGAAGATCGGCAGTCCGGCCGCATCGGCCGACGTCCATCCTCGCGGACGCGTGGCGTTCGAACGCAGGTCGAACACCGCGCCGGAATCGGCGTCCCAGTGGTCTCCGCGAGGGAACGCGCGGTACAGCTCGTAGAGCTTGCATGTCGCGGTGTCGACGGTCAGCACGTGGCGATCGCCATCGCTTGCCGCGCCGCCTTCGATCGGCGCGTCGAGCGGCACCCGGTACGGACCGGGATCGCTCTCGTCGCCGTAGGCGGTGAAGGTGATGGGAACGCCCGCGGACCCGTCGCCGACCGTGGTGAACGGCATGCCGTACGCGCCGTGACCGCCGAAGTCGGCGTGGAGGCGGCCGGCCCCGTGGGCGAGGATGTTCGCGAGATACCGGTCCGACACCGGGTGTACGGGCGCCGCGGATACGTCCCGGTTCCACGGGTTGTCGGCGGGAAACACCGGGCAGGATCCGAGCGAAGTCCCCTGGCCGGGTGGGCCGCCGGGTGCGGCGACGCAGGCCGCCGTGACAATGAGGGTGACGGCGGCGATCGGAACGAGCAGACGTTGCGTGGTGCGCATGCGTGCGGCTCCTCGATTCGACGGTATTGAGATATCGGCACATGAGCAGGGAGACCTTGAAACGCCCCTAACATTGCGGCGTGCCGACACTTCTGGCGTCCATTCCGAGCCCTTCGTCGGGCAACATCGGCCCGCTCCACATGTACGGCCTCTTGATCGCTGTCGGTGTCCTCGTCGCGGCCACCATCGCCGAACGTCGTTGGACGAGCATGGGGGGCGACCCGAAGGACTTCACCGACGTCATCTTCTGGGCGGTGCTCGGCGGCGTGGTGGGTGCGCGCGTCTACCACCTCTTCACCGGGTACAGCTGGGACCGGGACGGCATCGCCGGCACCATCCAGATCTGGAAGGGTGGGCTCAGCATCTGGGGTGCGATCAGCGGCGGTGCGATCGTCGCGATCGTCCTCACCAAACGCAAGCACCTCTCGCCGATGATGATGCTCGACGCGTGTGCACCGGGTGCCGTGGTGGCGCAGGCGATCGGCCGGTGGGGGAACTACTTCAATCAGGAGCTCTTCGGCCGGCCGACGTCGCTACCGTGGGGACTCGAGATCGACGCGGCACATCGCGCTTCGTTGGCCGTGAAGTATCGAGCGGCGACGACCTTTCATCCCACGTTCCTCTACGAGTCGTTGTGGTGTCTGGCGATCTTCGGGATCCTGCTGTTCGTATCCAAACGATTTCCTTTGCACCGTGGTCAAACCTTCTGGTTGTACGTCGCGCTGTATACGTTCGGCCGCTTCTGGTTCGAGGGCCTCCGTGTCGACAAGGCGAGCGAGATCTTCGGTGGCCTGCGGTTCAACGAGCTGCTCAGCGCAGTGCTGTTCGTGCTTGCCGTGTTCTTCTTCATTCGTGGTGGCCGCCGTGGCGAGCCGGTGGAGTACCCCGGATTCCATCCCGCCGAGGAGTCGTCCTCCGATGTACCCGAGGGTGCTCCCGTCGGCGAGCCGTCCGGGATCGAGTCCGGCGCCGATCCCGCACCGACCGCCGAATAGCGCTCGCGGTTCGCTAGCGTCCTGGCGATCGCCCCTCAGGAGGAGCTGCGTTGGCCGCCATCGAGACTCCCGCCACGCCCATCGCGAACGTCGCGGC
>Ga0209048_10000266_pt1 | contig 57450 bp, 50 predicted proteins | sample FrelakmetCRP12CR_FD_187146 | JGI IMG/M metagenome (GOLD analysis project Ga0209048, IMG submission 187146) | Freshwater lake sediment microbial communities from the University of Notre Dame, USA, for methane emissions studies - CRP12 CR (SPAdes)... | ecosystem: Environmental > Aquatic >...
GCCGAAGGTGTCGTTCACGTGCATGAACACGCACTTGCGCGGTGCGGTGCCGGTGGCCTGGAACAGGTCGCGGCACAGCGCCAGGCCATTGCGAATCAGATCGCCCGAGGTCGGGAAGTTGCGGAACGTGAACTTGTAGCCCTGCTCGGTGATCGGCTGCGCGGCGGCGACGTTGATGACGAACGGGATCTTGCGTTGCTCCGCCACTTGCGCGATCGCCGATGCGGCGCCGGAGTCGAACGGGCCGACGAGCACCTGAGCGCCGTCGTTGATCAGCTTCTCGGCGCGCGAGCGGGCCTGGTCGACGTTGGACTCGAAGTCGACGTTCATCAACTCGAGATCGACGCCGTACAACTCCTTCACGATCCCCGGGGAAATGTCGGCGCCGCGCTGGCAGGACTGGCCCAGTTGCGCCAGCACGCCGGAGCGCGGCAGGATGACGCCGACCTTGAGCTTGGTCGACTGTGCGCGGACGATCGCCGGGAACCAGCCGGCAGCCGCGATGGCCGAGCTGCCCGCGGCCACGCGGTTGAAATGGCGACGGTTGATCCCGGTGGGCAGCTTCGGCGTTGTCGGTGCCTCGTTCATGCTCTCTCCTTGTTGACTCCGCGGGGCGGGCGGCCCGGCAGCGAGGGTGGCGGTCGGCAAATTGTGCGCTACGGCAAGCGCGGACGATCTACTCGACAACCCTGCCGGTCTTCAGATAGTAGAGCGCGAACAACAGGTACGCCGTGCCCCAGATGAGCTCGCTGCGATTGGCATAGCGCCGCGGCTGGTTGAAGCACCCGTCGAGCAGCATGCCAGGCGGCCGCGCATCGTCCGGCCTAAGCGGCGTCAGGTGTCGCAGCAGTCCGTCGATGAAGCGCCCGGCGAGGTCCGCCGTCGCCGCGGCCGCGGCGGGCAGATCGGGCAGGATGGCCAGCCGTGCGAGCTGCTCGGCCACGACGGCGGCTGCCGAGGTGTCGAGCACCGGTGCGGCGCTGTGCAGCCCTGCCTCGGGATCCTTGAAGTCCCACGGGGGAATTCCATCGGCGCCGGCGTTGGCCAGCCAGTAGCGCAGCAGGCGCTGGCCGATGTTCAGGTAGCGCTCGTCGCGCAGCGCTTCGTAGGCCCGCAGGTAGCCCGCGATCGCCCACGCCTGGCCGCGCGACCAGCAACTGCTGTCGCTGGCGCCGAGCAGCGTGTACTCGCGCAGCGGCCGCCCCGTGGCCAGGTCGTAGTCGATGAACTCGATCGTCGAGGCGTCTTCGCGAATGAAGTCGCGCGCGGTCAGGTCGAGGTGGCGCCTCGCGCCGGCGATGAAGGCCTCGTCGCCGGTTTCCTTGTATGCCCACCAGTCGAGAATGAGGTTCGGGTGCACGTTGTCCACGCAGACCTTCTCGCGGCCGAAGATCTGCGTCGAACGCACTTGGACCTGGGTCCCGATCGGCATGGCGCCGTTGACCTCGATGGCCATCGAACGCACGGCCCAGGCCGATGCCAGCGCCAGCGTGCGGAACTTCGGGTCCCGCGTCCACGCCCACTGCCGCGCCGCCGAATAGTAGAAGCGGTGCGCGCGAAACATGTCGTCGCGTTCGAGATAGGGCCGCAGGCGCTCGGTGCGCTGCGCCGATTCGTCGAGCAGGGCCTGATCGTGCGTCAGCTCGCCGACGATGCGAAGGCATTCCGCCCAGTGGCCACCGCACCAGTCGCCATCCACCGTCGTATCCCAGTCGCCGGTGGCGGGATCGCAGTGATACGGCCAGGCGCTGCCGACTGCGGAGCGGATGCGCAGCACACGCTCGCACAGCCGGTCCAGCCCGACTTGCCACGACACCTCGAACTCACGCATCGACGATTCCTTCGGCTCCGGTGGGCAGGGCGCATTTGATCGCGGCTGCGGCAGACACGCCGGGGAAAGCTTATGGGTCATGCCCGTTCGCGTCAACACGAGTGCGATCGTCCGCGAACGTGGTCCGGCGATAATCGGGCCCACCTGTACGGCCCGTGTCCACGAAGGAAATCCCCATGCCCGGTCTGCTGCCCGAAATCGACCCCGACGGTCTGCTCGAGTACTCGGTCGTCTTCACCGACCGCGCGCTCAACCACATGTCGCAGAAGTTCCAGCGCGTGATGCGCGACATCTCGGGCCTCCTCAAGGAGGTCTACCACGCGCGCTCGGCGATCGTCGTCCCCGGCAGCGGCAGCTTCGGCATGGAAGCCGTGGCGCGACAGTTCGCCGCCGAGCGCAAGACGCTCGTCATCCGAAACGGCTGGTTCAGCTACCGCTGGACGCAGATCTTCGAGATGGGGCAGATCCCGTCGGAGCAGGTCGTGCTGAAGGCCCGCGCTGTCGCGCCCGGCCGCCAGGCACCGTTCGCGCCACCCCCGATCGACGAGGTCGTCGCCGCGATTCGCGCGCAGCGGCCCGGTCTGGTTTTTGCGCCGCACGTCGAGACGGCTGCCGGGATCATGCTGCCAGACGCCTACCTGCGCGCGGTGGCCGATGCGGTGCACGAGGTCGGCGGCCTGTTCGTGCTCGACGCCATCGCCTCGGGTGCGATCTGGGTCGACATGCAGGCTACCGGCGTCGATGTGCTGGTGAGCGCGCCGCAGAAGGGCTGGAGCGGCTCGCCCTGCTGCGCCTTCGTGATGCTCAGCGAACGCGCACGCGAGGCGATCGACGGCACGAGCAGCAGCAGTTTCGCCGCCGACCTGAAGAAGTGGCTGCAGATCATGGAAACCTACGAAGGCGGTGGCCACGCCTACCACGCGACGCTGCCGACCGACGCGCTCGCGAGCACGCGGGACGCGATGTTCGAGACCCGTGCCGTCGGCTTCGAGACGCTGCGCACGGAACAGCTCGAACTCGGTCGCAGGGTGCGTGCCTTGCTCACGTCCAGGGGGCTGCGCAGCGTCGCGGCGGAGGGCTTTCAGGCGCCAGGCGTCGTCGTCAGCTACACCGACGATGACGGTCTGCATACGGGCAAGGCCTTCCTCGGCGAAGGCCTGCAGACTGCAGCCGGCGTGCCACTGCAGTGCGACGAGCCGGGCGACTTCAAGACCTTCCGCATCGGCTTGTTCGGGCTCGACAAACTGCAGCACATCGAGCGAACCGTGGCGAACCTCGGCACGGCGCTCGAGCACATCCTTCGCTCCGGCCCGTCGGCGCGCGAGGCGGCCTGACGGGGCGCTGCGACGCGCAATGGACTGACGACGCTCGATCCGGTCAACGCTCGATCTCAATCATCTCTCGTCTGAACGGCACCGCATCGAGTTCGCCCGTTGCGGCATCGAGTTCGCGTGCCGCCCGATGCCCGGCATAGATCGCGGCGGCAACGGTTCCTGGAGCGTAGGCATCGCCGACGCAGTGCACCGACACGACGCCCGAAGCCAGCCACTCTTGCTGCCGCGTCAGCAGATGGCGGTAGAGCCCGTCGAAAGGGTCGCGCATCGTCACCAGGACGACGCTCGCGCACGCCAGTGTCGAAGGCCGCGGCGTGTAGATGCTGGTGAGCGATAGCGCCAGTCCGCCGTCGCTTGCGGAGATGTCGACCAATTCGACCGCCGTCTGCAGATGGACGCCGAGATCCATCAGGCGTGCCTGGATTCGCGGCTGTTCCATCGTCATCTCGGTCCACTCGGACACCTTGGTCGACGGTGTCAGCAAATGCACCTCGAATCCGTCCCCGGCAAACCTTTCGGCCAGCGCGCCGGCCAGCACATAGTGATCGTCGTCGTAAATCACGACCGGCGACGCGATCGGCGCGCCGCTGAAGACGTCGTCGGGGCTGAAGACGTGTGGCAAGGCCTGCTCGACGATCGGCTGGCGATGCTGCCTGCCGAGACCGTCTCTGCGCCAGCGCGAGCCCGTGGCCACGTACACGCGCTTGAAGCCGAAGTCCAGCACATCGTCTGCGCTCAAGGAACTCTGCAGCGAGATCGTGACCTTGTGCATCCGGCGCAGCAGATGGACGCGATGGTCCACCACGCGCATCCACGACGCGAGGCCGGGGAGCGACGATTCGAGGATCAGGCGGCCGCCCAGCCGGGAACCCGCCTCGGCCAGCGTGACCTCGTAGCCCCGCTGTCCCAGTGCGCGAGCCAGTTCCAGGCCAGTGGGCCCGGCGCCGATGACGAGCACCGTGTCGCTGCTGCGCGCCGGAGCAATGCGTTCGGGATGCCAGCCGCGGCGCCATTCTTCGCCCATCGTCGGGTTCTGCGTGCAGCGAATGGGCACGCTCAGGTTGTCGCCGCTCACGCAGATGTTGCAGCCGATGCATTCGCGGATCTCGTCCTCGCGTCCCTCGTCGATCTTGCGCGGCAGGAAGGGGTCGGCGATCGACGGCCGGGCGGCGCCGATCAGGTCCATCACCCCGCGCTTGATCAGCGAAACCATCGCGTCCGGCGACGTGTAGCGCCCGACACCGACCACCGGCTTGCGCGTGACCGACTTGACGAAGCGGATGTAGGGCTCCTGGTAGCCTTCGTCAGCAAAGCGCGCCGTGACGCTGTCGTTGGACCACTCCGCCACGTTCACGTCCCAGAGATCGGGCAATTCGGCCAGACACTCGATCACGTCGCGGCCTTCCGCCTCTGCCGTGATGCCGCCCGGCCCCAGCAATTGATCCACGGCCAGGCGCACGACCACGCCGCAGCGGTCGCCGACCGCGTCCTTGGTGTCTGCTATCAGTTCGCGCAGGAAGCGAACCCGGTTCTCCAGGCTGCCGCCGTATTCGTCGGTGCGGCGGTTCGTCCGCCGGGAGATGAAGTGCATAGCCAGGCCGAGATCGTGCCCTGCATAGACATAGACGAGGTCGAAGCCGGCCGAGCGCGCCCGCAGGGCCGCGTTGCGATGCCAGCGCCTGACGTCGCGGATGTCGTCCTTGTCCATCGCACGCGCCTGGATCGGGTCGAGCATGCGTACAGGAAGGTGCGACGGCGCCATCGGGATCTCGCGGCTGTAGCGGTTGGGAGTGGCGTAGCCGTTGAACGCGAGCTCGATGGCGGCCAGCGCGCCATGCTCGTGGCAGGCGTTGGCCATGAGTTCCAGCGCCGGAATGTCGCGGTCGTCCCAGAGCCGGCCTTCGAAATGGGGCGAGATCTCCGACAGCGGGCTGATCTCGACTTCCTCGGTACAGACGACGCCCCAGCCGCCCTCGGCCTTCACCGCGCGCATGGCCGCCAGTGAGGCGGGCCGGCCATGGCCCATGCCGTTGCAGTGCGGCACCTGATAGAACCTGTTCTTCGTGCGCACCGGGCCGATCTGAACCGGTTCGAAGAGGACGTCGAAGCGCGAATCTCTCATGATCGCTCCACCTTGTCGGAGGGATCCGCGACGCACAAGTCCTGCAGGGCGCTCTGGCGCAAGCTCATCCCTAGAATTATCGGCTTCACGATGAAGGAGACCGATGGCTGTTTACCGACTCGGCGAGCAGAGCCCGCGCATCGCCGACAGCGCCTGGGTGGCCGACAGCGCGCAGGTGATCGGCGCTGTGGAACTGGGCGAGGACGTGGGGGTGTGGTTCTGCGCGGTGCTGCGCGCCGACACCGAGCCTATCCGCGTCGGCAGGGGCTCGAGCGTGCAGGACGGCTGCGTGTTCCACGCCGATCCGGGCTTCCCGCTGACGCTGGGCGCGAACGTCACCGTCGGCCATCAGGCGGTGCTGCATGGCTGCACGGTGGGCGACGGCTCGCTGATCGGTATCCAGGCGGTGGTGATGAACGGAGCGAAGATCGGCCGTCATTGCCTGGTGGGCGCGGGCGCGGTCGTCACCGGAGGCAAGGAATTCCCTGATGGCTCGATGATCCTCGGTAGTCCGGCCAGGCTGGTGCGCCCGCTCAGGCCGGAAGAGATTGCCGGACTGCAACGCGGTGCCGAGCACTACCTCGAGAACGCGAGGCGCTTTCGCATTGAACTGAAGAAGGTCGCATGAGCGCACTGCATCGTTTCATCTTCGAAGGCATGCCGGTGCGCGGCATGCTGGTGCGGCTCACCGGCGACTGGCAGGAGGTGCTGCGGCGCCGTAAGGCGAGTGACGCGCACCCGGCGCCGGTGCGCTCGCTGCTCGGCCAGATGGCGGCGGCGGGCGTGCTGATGCAGGCGAGCATCCGCTTCGACGGTGCCCTCGTGCTGCAGGTGTTCGGCGATGGGCCCGTGAAGCTCGCGGTGGCCGAGGTGCAGCCCGACCTCGCATTTCGCGTCACCGGCAGCGTGATCGGTGACGTGCCGGCCGATGCGCAGCTCGAGGCGATGCTCAACGTGCACGGCGCGGGTCGCTGTGCCATCACGCTCGATCCCAGGAGCAGGCGCCCCGGCCAGCAGCCCTACCAGGGTGTGGTGCCGTTGCACGGCGACCGCCGCGAGCCGCTGCAGCAGCTCTCGCAGGTGCTCGAGCACTACATGCTGCAGTCGGAGCAACTCGACACGCGGCTCGTCCTCGCCGCCAACGACGAGGTGGCGGCCGGCCTGTTGATCCAGCGCATGCCGGTCACCGGCGAAGGAAATCTGGCGGGCATTCGGCGCGAGGACGAAATCGGCCTCAACGAAGAATTCAATCGCATCGCGCTGCTGGCCGGCACGCTCACTGCCGACGAGTTGCTGCGCCTGGATGCCGAAACGGTGCTGCACCGCCTGTTCTGGGAAGAGCCGCTACGCCGCTTCGAGCCACAGCAGGGCGACGGCGTGCCACGCTTTGCCTGCAACTGCTCGCGCGAGCGCGTCGGGCGCATGCTGCTCGGCCTGGGCGCCGAAGAAGTGCGCGGCATCGTCGCCGAGCAGGGAAGGGTGGAGGTCGGCTGCGAGTTCTGCGGGCGCAAGGTCCGCTTCGATGCAGTCGACGTCGCCGGGTTGTTCACGCCGGTTGGCGCGCAGGCGCCGGGGTCGAAAGCGATCAACTGAGCCGGTCGACGTCAGTTGACGCGACCCGCTACCGTCCGTTTCAACATCCACTCCACCAGCTCCGCCGCGCGCAACGGCGTGACGCCGGCTTCATCGGCCGCCGCGCCATGAGCATGGGCGGCCGATGCGGCGATCGCAGAGGCGCTCTCCGCGCTGCCATCCTGCGCCCACAGGCCGCCGATCCAGCCGGCCAGCACATCGCCGGTGCCTGCGGTGGCCAATGCGGCATTGCCGGTCGGGTTGATCTGGGGAACGCGGCCAGGCGCGGCGATCACGCTGCCCGAGCCCTTGAGCAGCACCACGCAGCCGAATGATTCGGCGAGCGTCTGTGCGCTGCGCAGCCGGTCGGACAGCACCCGGGCCGTCGGGACGCCGAGCAGGCGCCCGGCCTCGAGCGGGTGTGGCGTCAGCACGCTCGCATGGCCGCGCGCGGCGCGGGCCTTGAGTTGCACCTGAAGACCGGGGTCGGCGGCGATCGCGTTGAGTGCATCCGCGTCGAGCACAATGCGCGGTGCCAGGCTCAACAGGCGCGGCAGCACGCTGTGCACCGCGTCGCCTCCACCGCAGCCGCAGACGACGGTGGTCGCGGCGATCACCTCGGGCGCGTTGTGCCACCAGGCGCGGCGAAACATCAGCTCCGGGCGCGCGGTGTCGAGGGCCATGCCCTGGCCCGCATGCTCGGGCTCGAGCAGGCTGACGAAGACGCGCCCCGCGCCGGAGGCGAGCGCGGCGCGTGCGGCGAGCAGCGCAGCGCCGGTCATTCCCGGGGCGCCGCCGACGACGACCAGGTCGCCGAAGCTGCCCTTGTGCTGTGCATGGCTGCGTCGCGCGTGGGAGGCGCGAGCCTCCCACGCGCCGGTCAGGCACGCATCGGGAGGCGTGGCACGGCCGTCCACTCCGAGATCATCGAACCAGATTTCACCAGCCAGGTCGCGGCCGTGACCTGTGAAGAGGCCGGGCTTCAGGCTCAGCAGCGACAGCGTGTGGGCGGCGCGAACGCAGGCCTCGCCCATCGGCTGGCCGGTGAGCCCGTTCAGGCCTGAAGGCAAGTCCACCGCCAGCACCGGGCACGGCAGGGCGTTGAGCTCGGCGATCAACCCGGCCAGTCTTCCCTGAGGCGCGCGGCTTGCGCCCAGGCCTAGCAGCGCATCGATCGCGAGGTCTTGCGCAGTCAGCGCCGGTGCGCCGGTGGCGACGATGGATACGCCCGCCGCTTGTGCGCGCGCCAGCGCATCGCTCGCGTCGGGAGGCGGGCGGGACGTGTCACCCAGCAGCGTGACGCGCACGTCCTTGCCCCTCTGCAACAACGTGATCGCAGCCTCGAGCCCATCGCCGCCGTTGTTGCCCGGACCGGCAGCGATCCACACGGTTCGTGCATGCGGCGCCAGCGCCAGCGCGAGGCGGGCCACCGCGAGGCCGGCGCGGCGCATCAGCGTATGCGGCGGCAGTGCGGCCTGAGCGAGTTGTTCGATCCGGCGGCTGGCCTCGGCGCCGTGCAAGGGCAGCGAGGCAGAAGGTCTGGAGACTTGTTGCATGTTCGGCCGAGTGTCGCCCCTGCGGATGGCCTGTGCGCAGCGTGTCACGGATTGTGTTGCAGTTTTGGCTGCCTTCGAGCGGTCGGCGCTCAGCGACGCAGGCGCTCCACGCCGAGCCCGTCGAGATCGATCGGCGCGGCCCGGCCCGAGAGAGCGTCGGCAAGCACGCGCGCCGAACCGCAGGCAAGCGCCCAACCGCTCGATCCGTGCCCGAGGTTGAGCCACACGCCGGAGATCCCGCTCGCGCCGAGCACCGGCGGGCCGTCGGGCAACATCGGGCGTGCTCCCTTCCAGGCTTGCGCGTGGCTCAGGCGGGCTGCGCCAGGGAACCAGTCGTCGAGCACCTTGTACAGCGTGGCCAGCGCGCCGGGGTGATGCTGCGCCAGCGAGCCCCCCAGCTCGGCGCTTCCGGCGACGCGCACGCGCTCGCCGAGCCGGCTGATCGCTACCTTGTAGCGCTCGTCCATCAGCGCCGATCGCGGGCCGACCTCCGGGTGCTCTTCGAGGTGACGAAGCGGCGCTGTGACCGAGTAGCCGTGCACCGCCAGCAGCGGCACACGCAGGCCGTGCGGTGCGAGCAGCGCCGGCGCGCCGAGAGCCGCGCAGAGCACGATGGCGTCGAATGCCTCGGTCACTGCTTCGGCGGGCAGCGCCACGGTCGGCGGACCGTCGTGCGTCGGCGCCTCGGCGGCGACGCTGATCAACGTCGAGTCGTCCGGCGGCAGGTACTGCTGCGTCAGGAGCGGCGTGCGCCCAGGACGCAGCGCCTGCACCGTCGTGTGAAAGCGGAACTCCGCTCCGAGCCGCTGCGCCTGGGCGCGCATGAGGAGCGCGAACTGGCGGCAATTGGCCACCTCGTCGCCTGCCAGATAGATGCCTGCCTGCAGTGGCATCGCGGGGTTCAGACCCGGTTCGACGCGCCGGCAGCCAGCCGCGTCGAGCAGTTCGACTGCGACGCCCAGTTCGCCGAGCAGCTTCAGGCCGGGCTGCGCCCTGGCAAGGTCCGTCGCGTCGCGCAACAGCACCAGGTAGCCGTCGTTGTGTTCGTATTCGAGCTGCAGTTCGCGCGTCAGTCGGTGCAGACGCTCGCGGCTGAACAGTGCCAGGCGATGCATGCTGCTGCGGTTGGCCTGGTAGCGACGCGGCTTGCAGGCGCGCCACCACGCCCACAGCCAGGCCAGGGTGCCAGCGTCCAGGCGTGTGTTCATCCTGACCGGCGCGTGGCGCGCCAGCAGATACGACAGCACCTTGCCCGGCATGCCGGGTGCGGCCCAGGGGGTGACGTAGCCTGGCGCCACGACCCCTGCGTTGGCGAAGCTGGCTTCGGCCGCGACGCCGCCATTGCGTTCGATCACCGTCACCGCGTGGCCGTCGGCAGCGAGTTCGTAGGCCGTGGTGACGCCGATGATGCCGGCGCCGACAACTGCGACTCGCATCGTCAGGCACGCACCGAAACCAGCGCGGCCTCGACCGCGAGTGAGATGTCGAGTACCGCGTCGTCGCGCAGTGCGCCGTTCCACACCATCAGGCCGACCGGCATTTCTCCGGTCGCATGGCAGGGCAGCGACAGCGCGCAGCCGTCGAGCAGGTTGACCACCGAAGGATTGCGCAGCAGCAGCGCATTGGTCGCGTGGAACGCCTCGTCGCTCGCCACCAGCGGCAAGAGGGGTGGCGCGACGATCGGTACCGTCGGACTCAGCAGCGCGTCGTAGCCGCTCAGACGCTGCGCCATCTGCACGATCCATGCTCTGCGCGCCGCGAACAGGTCGATGTAGTCGGCCGCGCTGATGCCTTCGCCGCGGCGAATGCGCGTGACGACTCGAGGGTCGTACTCGGCCTCGTGCGCGGCCAGCAGTCGGCGGTGCCAGGCCCACGATTCGGCAGCGGCGAAGCCGCCAGCGACTTGCAGCTGACTCATCGCCGACAGCTCCGGCAGGCTCACCTCGTCGATCGTCGCCCCGGCGGCGCGCAATGCCGCGAGCGCGCGCGAAAGACTTGCCGCCACTGGACTGTCCATGCCGTCGAGCAGCGTGTTGGTCGGCAATGCCAGCCGCAGCGCGCGTAGCGGGCGACCCGCCAGCGTCACGCTTCGCGCGGCGAGCAGTTCGTGGAGCAGGACGGCGTCGCGCACCGAGCGCGTGATCGCGCAGGCGGTGTCCAGCGTGGTCGACAGCGGGATGCATCCTTCGGTAGGGACCCGCCGCGCGGTGCTCTTGAAGCCGACCAGGCCCTGCAGCGCTGCGGGAATGCGGATCGAGCCGCCAGTGTCCGAACCGAGCGCGGCCCACGCCGCGCCACCCGCCACCGACACCGCGCCGCCGGAGGTCGAGCCGCCGGGGATGCGCGGCGTCGTGTCGAGGCGCGCCGTCGCCGGATTGGCAGGTGTGCCGTGGTGCGGGTTGATGCCGACGCCGGAGAAGGCGAACTCGGTCAGGTTCGTGTGGCCGACCAGCGCCGCACCGGCCGCGCGCAGGCGCGCCACCGCAGGACAGTCGGCGCTGGCGGGCGGCCGGTCGGCGAGCACGACCGAGCCGGCAGTGGTGGGATGGCCCGCGACGTCGAACAGGTCCTTCACGCTCACCGCCAGGCCCGCCAACGGTGGCAACGGCGCACGCGCGCGAAGCTGCGCGTCGACGAACGCGGCCACGTCCGCCGAGCCGTCGAAGCGGCGGATGAATGCGTGACGCAGCGCCGGGCTGTCGGCGGCTGCTTGCGACAGCTCGTGCAGTTCGGTGCTGCGGCGTCGGCCGCAGGCGATGTCTTCGCGCGCCGAGGTCAGATCGCTGCTGTCTTGCGTCATGGTCCTGCTATACTCCGCCGGTTTACCTCAGCGCGCCTGATCGCAACCACAGCGTGACGGGCGCGGGAAGGCGAACAAATCGCAAACCCGGCACTTCAGAAGGTGTTGCAACTGGATCAGCCCGTTGCAATTCAGGCCGGATTTTAGAACCAACCTTTGGAAACCCCATGACCGTCAGCATGCGTGAGATGCTGGAAGCCGGCGTCCATTTCGGACACCAGACGCGCTTCTGGAACCCCAAGATGGCCCCGTACATCTACGGCCATCGCAACAAGATCCATATCATCAACCTCGAGAAGACGCAGCCGCTCTTCGAGGACGCGATGAAGTTCATCCGCCAGTTGGCCTCGCGCCGCGGCACGATCCTGATGATCGGCACCAAGCGCCAGGCGCGCGAGGTGATCGGCCAGGAAGCCAAGCGCTGCGGCATGCCCTTCGTCGACCAGCGTTGGCTGGGCGGCATGATGACCAACTTCAAGACCGTCAAGGGCTCGCTCAAGCGCCTGAAGGACATGAAGGCGCAAATCGAGGCCGGCACCGAGATTCGCATCAAGAAGGAAGCGCTGATGTTCGAGCGCGAACTCGCCAAGCTCGAGAAGGACATCGGCGGCATCCAGAACATGACGGCACTGCCCGACGCGATGTTCGTGATCGACGTCGGGTATCACAAGATTGCTGTGCTCGAAGCCAAGAAACTCGGCATCCCGATCATCGGCATCGTCGATTCCAACCACTCGCCGATCGGCATCGACTACGTGATCCCGGGCAACGACGACTCGTCCAAGGCGGTGGCACTGTATGCACGTGCCGTGGCCGACGCGGTGCTCGAGGGCAAGGCCAACGCCACGAGCGACGTGGTGCAAGCCATCGCCGCCGACGGCGACGAGTTCGTGGAAGTCAGCGAAGGCGCCTGAGCCGCTGCGCCGGCCTGGCATCGCGTCGCGCATCGGGCAGGCAGAACAAGGGGCTCTTGAGGACCCTCTTTGGTTCCGGCATCACATCGCTGCGCGATGGAGGGCCTGCACCGAAGCGCAGAGCATTTTGTTCCAGGGTTCAAGCGAGGGCGAGTCGGCGGTGCAGGCCCGCAGGTTGGGCCGCAAGCCAAACGGAGGGCATGAGATGGCAGCAATTACTGCAAGCATGGTGGGCGAACTGCGCGCCAAGACCGACGCGCCGATGATGGAATGCAAGCGGGCCTTGACCGAGGCCGGCGGCGACATGGACAAGGCCGAGGAATTGCTGCGCGTCAAGCTCGGCAGCAAGGCGAGCCGGGCCTCGACGCGCGTGACGTCCGAGGGTATCGTCGCCGCCTATATCGACGGCGGCATCGGTGCGATGGTCGAGTTGAACTGCGAGACCGACTTCGTTGCGAAGAACGACGACTTCCTGAAGTTCGGCAACGCGCTGGCCAGGCTGATCGCGACGCGCAACCCGGCAGACGTGGCCGAGCTGTCCGCGCTCGAGGTCGACGGGTCGACGGTCGAGGCGCGGCGTGCCGTGCTGATCGGCAAGATCGGCGAGAACATGTCGATCCGCCGCTTCAAGCGCTTTGGCGGCGATGCGAAGCTGGTGAGCTACCTGCACGGCACGCGCATCGGCGTGGTCGTCGAGTACGCGGGCGACGCGGTTGCGGCGAAGGACGTCGCGATGCATGTCGCGGCGATGAAGCCCGTCGCGCTGTCCGCGGCCGACGTACCGGCCGAGCTGATCGAGCGGGAGCGCAGCGTCGCGTCGCTGAAGGCGGCCGAGGACGCCGACAAGGCCCGCGCCGAAGGCAAGGCGCCGCAATCACGCGAGATCGTCACGCGCCGCGTCGAGGGCGCGGTGCAGAAGTACCTGAAGGAAGTCAGTCTGTACAACCAGGTCTTCGTCAAGAACGACAAGCAGACCGTCGAACAGATGCTCAAGGCCACCGGCACCACGCTCAAGGGCTTCACGATGTACGTGGCGGGCGAGGGCATCGCGAAGCGGGCAGACGATTTCGCGGCCGAAGTCGCAGCCCAAGTCGCGGCGGCCAAGGGGGGCTGAGCCACCGAAGCGAAGCGCCTGTGAAACCGCGCAGCGAAGCCGGCTCACACTCACGCCTGCCGTGCACAATTGCATAGGTGCTTCTCTCCGCTGCGAGGTCTCGGAAGCGGACGATCGTTCGGCGGCCCGCGATAGACTTCACTGCCCCCCTGTTTCAGGAGCCTCCCGCATGCCGATGTACAAGCGCATCCTGCTCAAACTTTCGGGCGAGGCGCTGATGGGCGACGACGCCTACGGCATCAACCGGGCGACCATCGTGCGCATGGTGCGCGAGATCCAGGACGTCACGCAGCTCGGCTGCGAGGTGGCGGTGGTGATCGGCGGCGGCAACATCTTCCGCGGCGTCGCCGGCGGTTCGGTCGGGATGGACCGCGCGACCGCCGACTACATGGGCATGCTCGCGACGGTGATGAACGCGCTGGCGCTGGCCGACACGATGCGCCAGGAGGGCATTACCGCGCGGGTCATGTCGGCCATCGCGATCGAACAGGTCGTCGAACCCTATGTGCGACCGAAGGCGCTGCAGTACCTCGAGGAAGGCAAGGTCGTGGTGTTCGCCGCCGGCACCGGCAATCCGTTCTTCACGACCGACACCGCCGCGGCTCTGCGCGGGGCGGAGATCGGTGCCGAGATCGTGCTGAAGGCGACCAAGGTCGACGGCGTCTACACGGCCGACCCGAAGAAGGATCCCGGCGCGACGCGCTACACGCGGATCACCTTCGACGAGGTGATCATCAGGCACCTGCAGGTAATGGACGCCACCGCGTTCGCGCTGTGCCGCGACCAGAAGCTGCCGATCAAGGTGTTCAGCATCTTCAAGGCCGGCGCGCTCAAGCGAGTAGTGCTGGGAGAAGACGAGGGCACGCTCGTCCACGTTTGAGGAGTTCCTGACATGAGCATTGCCGAGATACGAACCACGGCCGAGCAGAAGATGCATCGCTCGGTGGAAACCTTCAAGGCCGAGCTGACCAAGATCCGCACCGGGCGCGCCCATCCGGGCATCCTCGACCAGGTCCATGTCGATTACTACGGTTCGATGCTGCCGATAGGCCAGGTCGCCAACGTCACGCTGCTCGACGCCCGAACGATCAGCGTACAGCCCTGGGAGAAGGGCATGGGCGCGAAGATCGAGAAGGCCATTCGCGAGTCCGACCTCGGGCTCAATCCCGCCGCCCAGGGCGACCTGCTGCGCGTGCCGATGCCGGCGCTGACCGAGGAACGCCGGCGTGACCTGACGAAGGTCGTGCGTCACGCCGGAGAGGAAGCTCGGATTGCCGTGCGCAACGTGAGGCGCGACGCCAACGAGCATGCCAAGCGGCTGCTGAAGGACAAGCAGATCGGCGAGGACGAGGAGCGCCGCTCCCTCGACGAGATTCAGAAGCTCACCGACCGCACGATTGCCGAGATCGACAGCCTCGTCTCCGGCAAGGAAGCGGACATCATGGCAGTCTGATGCGGCTTCGATGCCGCGCGGTCCCATTGCGGTCGTCCCCATGAGCCACCGAGATCACGGGTCTGCCCATGGCACGAGCACCGTGCCGCGCCATGTCGCCATCGTGATGGACGGCAACGGACGCTGGGCGCGCAAACGCTTCATGCCGCGCGTCTACGGGCACAAGGTCGGCGTCGACGCCCTGGTCCGCACCATTCAGGCCTGCTCCAACCGCGGCATCAAGTACCTGAGCGTGTTCGCTTTCTCGTCCGAGAACTGGAAGCGCCCGACGGACGAAGTCTCGGGACTGATGAACCTGGTGCTGGTGGCGGTCTCCAAGTACCTGACCAAGCTTGCCGGTGATGGCGTGCGCATCCGCATCGTCGGCGACCGCAGCGCCGTTTCCGACAAGTTGCGCGCGGCCTGGGACGAGGCCGAGCGCCTGACCGCGCCGAATACACGCATCACGCTCTCGGTAGCGTTCAACTACGGTGGGCGGTGGGACGTGGTGCAGGCCTGCCGCCGCATCGTCGAGGCCGGGGTCCCTGCCGGGCAGATCGATGAGGCGATGCTGAGCAGCCAGATGGCGATGAGCTATGCGCCCGACCCGGATCTATTCATCCGCACCGGTGGCGAGATCCGCATCAGCAACTTCATGCTCTGGCAGACCGCCTACTCCGAGCTCTACTTCACGCACTGCCTGTGGCCCGACTTCGGCGAGGCCGAGCTCGACGCCGCGCTGGCCGCCTACGCACAGCGCGACCGCCGCTTCGGCGAGGTGCGCGACAGCCTGCCGGCGCTTACCGTGGAGTCCCGGTTGGGCAGCTGACCATGCTCAAGCAGCGGGTCATCACCGCCCTCGTTCTGCTCGCCGTGCTGCTGCCCGCGCTGTTCGCAGCTCCGGCCTGGCCGTTCGCGCTGCTGACCCTGGCGCTGATCGGCGCTGCTGGATGGGAATGGGGTCGCCTGAACGGGCTGGCCGATTTGCCCGCGCTGGCCATCGGCGCCGCCGTGGTCGGGCTGTGCCTGGCGGCGACGGCGGCCGGCTGGCTGGCTGCGCCGCCGGGCTTGCTGTGGTGGCTGGCCGCACTCGTATGGGTGCTCGGTGCGGCGTGGGCAATCGCCCACGGACCCGCTGGCTGGTCGCGTCACGGCCCGGCGTGGCGCCAGGGTGTCGGCGTGCTTGCGCTGGCGCTTGCCTGGCTGGCATTGAGCCATGCGCGGCTGCGGGGCATCAACTTCCTGCTCTCGACGCTTTGCCTGGTCTGGATGGCTGACATCGCAGCCTATTTCGGCGGGAGAGCCTTCGGGAAGCGCAAGCTGGCGCCTGCGATCAGCCCGGGCAAGAGCTGGGAAGGGGTATGGAGCGGGATGGCCGGCGTGCTGCTGCTCGCGCTGGCCTGGAGCGCGCTGATCGATCCGCGCGCCGGTGTCGATTCGAGGAGTCTCTTCGGCCAGCTGTTCGATCGACTCGGCATACCGCTCGGCCTGTTCGCGTTGCTCTTCCTCTCCGCGATGAGCGTGGTCGGCGATCTCATCGAATCGCTCGTCAAGCGCGCCGCCGGTGCGAAGGACAGCAGCAGCCTGCTGCCGGGCCATGGTGGCGTGCTCGACCGTGTCGATGCGCTGTTGCCGGTGTTTCCGCTCGCGCTCGCACTGAGCAGCCTGCGCGAAGTCGCGTGAACCCGGGCCGAAACCGAATGCCAGCCCCGATCCAGGTCTGCATCCTCGGCTCGACCGGCTCGATCGGCACGAGCACGCTGGACGTGATGGCGCGCCACCGCGAACGCTACGCGGTGTTCGCCTTGACGGCGCACAGCCGCGTCGACGCATTGCGCGCGCAGTGCCTGCACTGGAATCCACGCTTCGCCGTGTTGCCCGACGCTGCGCAGGCGCGCGCGCTGGGTGATTCGCTGAAGGGCGCCGGCCTTTGCACCGAGGTGCTTGCAGGCGCCGAGGCGCTCGCCGACGTGGCCTCGCATCCCGGCGTGCAGGTCGTGATGGCGGCCATCGTCGGCGCCGCCGGCCTCGCGCCGTGCCTGGCCGCCGCGCGCGCCGGCAAGCGGCTGCTGCTCGCGAACAAGGAGGCGCTGGTCGTCGGCGGGGCGCTGTTCATGCAAGCGGTGCGCGAAGGGGGTGCCGAACTGCTACCGATCGACAGCGAGCACTCGGCGATCTTCCAGTGTCTGCCGGAGGACCGTGCCTGCTGGGGAGCGCGCATCGACCACATCGTGCTCACGGCGTCGGGCGGACCATTCCGCCAGCGAGACCCGGCGACATTGCGGGACGTGACCCCCGACGAAGCCTGCGCGCACCCGAACTGGGTGATGGGCCGCAAGATATCGGTCGATTCGGCGACGATGATGAACAAGGCGCTCGAGGTGATCGAGGCGCGTTGGCTGTTCGATCTGGCGCCAGAGCAGATCCGCGTCGTGATCCACCCGCAGAGCATCGTGCACTCGATGGTCGTCTGCCGCGACAACTCGGTGTTGGCGCAGCTCGGCACGCCGGACATGCGGGTGCCGATCGCCTACGGCCTGTCGTTCCCGGAGCGCATCGAGTCAGGTGCGAGCCGGCTCGAAGTGGGCGCGATGTCGCGGCTCAGCTTCGAGGCACTCGACCTGAATCGCTTTCCCGGCCTGCAGCTGGCCTGGGACACCTTGCGCGGACCAGCTGGCAGCACGACGGTGCTCAACGCGGCCAACGAGATCGCGGTCGAGGCCTTCCTGGCCGGCGCGATCCGCTTCGACCAGATTCACGCCGTCAACGCGCAGACGCTGTCGGCCGTGTTGCCCGATGCGGCAAGCGGCGCCTCGATCGAGGCACTGCTCGCGCTCGATGCCCGGGCGCGGCGCGAAGCCGCACGCCAGACGCGGGAGCTCGGCGCATGATCACCACGGCGCTCGCTTTCATCGTCACGCTCGGCGTGTTGATCATCGTCCACGAGTACGGTCACTATCGCGTCGCGGTAGCCTGCGGGGTCAAAGTGTTGCGCTTCTCGGTCGGCTTCGGACGAGTCGTCTGGCGTCGCCAGCGCACGCCCGACAGCACCGAGTTCGTTGTCGCCGCGCTGCCCTTCGGCGGCTACGTGCGCATGCTCGACGAGCGCGAGGGCAGCGTGCCGGCAAGCGAACTCCCCCGCGCATTCAACCGCCAGTCGCTGACCAAGCGCACCGCGATCGTGGCGGCGGGACCGGTGGCCAACTTGCTGCTGGCGGTGCTGTTGTACGCGGCATCGTTCTGGATCGGCGTCGATGAGCCGAAGGCACTGCTCGGCGCGCCCGCTGCCGCCAGCGTGGCCGAGCGGGCGGGCTTGAAGTCCGGCGACTGGGTGCGCGCGCAGTCCGCCGACGGAGAAGAGTGGAGCGACGTGCGCTCGATGACCGACCTGCGATGGGCGCTCACGCAGGGCGTGCTGCACGGCGAGCGGCGCTACCTGCGCGTGACCGACTCGTCTGGTCGCGCGCCGCGCGTGCTCGTGCTGGAACTCGATCGCATCGACGCTGGCGAGATCGATGCGCAGCTGATGCAGCGCATCGGCATCGGCGCGCCATTCAGCGAGCCGGTGCTCGGCAACGTCAGCCCGGCCGGTCCGGCCGCGAGCGCCGGCTTGCGTGCCGGCGATCGGGTGCTCAGCGTCGATGGCACGAGCGTGGCCGACGGTGCGCGGCTGCGCGAATTGATCCGGGCCAGCGTGCAAGGAGAGGCGGCCGCATCCATGCGTTGGATCGTCGAGCGCGGAACGCAACGCCTCGAATTCGTGGTGCAGCCGGTCGTCGCAATCGACGGCGAACGGCGCATTGGCCGGATCGAGGCCTACATCGGCGGCCCGCCGGCGATGGTGACGGTGCGCTACGGCGCGGTCGAAGGCCTCGCGCAGGCGGTGTCGCGAACCTGGGAGATGTCGGCACTGACCCTGAGAATGATCGGGCGCATGCTGATCGGCCAGGCGTCGCTGAGGAACCTGAGCGGGCCGTTGACCATCGCCGACTATGCGGGTCAGTCGGTGCGCCTGGGCCTGGCCTACTACCTCGGCTTCCTGGCCATCGTCAGCGTGAGCCTCGGCGTGCTCAACCTGCTGCCGCTGCCCATGCTCGACGGCGGACACCTGATGTATTATCTTTTCGAGGCAGCAACCGGGCGGCCCGTCTCCGACGCATGGTTAGAACGGTTGCAGCGCGGCGGGGTGGCGATCATGCTGATGATGATGTCGCTCGCGCTTTACAACGATGTGGCCCGCCTGCTGGGCCTGCACTGACCCCCGCATGCGCATTCACTTCCAACGCCACGGATTCCTGCGTTTCCGTTTCTTGTTTCTCCTCGTCGCGAGTGTGCTGCACTTCGGGGCTGCCTGGGCCGGCGAGCCCTTCGTCGTCTCCGACATCCGCGTCGACGGGCTGCAGCGCTCCGATGCCGGCACGGTGTTCGCGTCGTTGCCGTTTCGCGTCGGCGACACCTATAACGACGAGAAGGGCGCTGCGGCGTTGCGGGCGCTGTTCGCGACCGGCCTGTTCAAGGACGTGCGGATCGAGATCGAGGGCTCTGTCGTCGTGGTCATCGTGGAAGAGCGGCCGATCATCGCGAGCGTCGACTTCGTCGGCCTGAAGGAGTTCGAGAAGGATGCGCTGACGAAGTCGCTGCGCGAGGTCGGCATCGGCGACGGACTACCGTTCGACAAGGCGCTCGCCGATCGCGCCGAGCAGGAGTTGAAGCGCCAGTATCTGACGCGAAGCCTCTACGGCGCCGAAGTGGTGACCACCGTCACGCCGGTCGAGCGCAACCGGGTCAACGTCACCTTCACCGTGACCGAGGGCGAGATGGCGCACATCAGCGAAATCCGCATTGTCGGCAACCAGAACTTCTCGGAGAGCACCTTGCGCGGGCTGTTTGACCTCGGCGCCAGCGGCTGGCTGTCCTTCTATACGAAGAACGACCGCTACTCGCGCGTCAAGCTCAACGCCGACCTCGAGACGCTCAAGGCGTACTACCTGAACCGCGGCTACCTCGAGTTCGCGATCGAATCGACCCAGGTGACGATCTCGCCGGACAAGCAGGACATCACGATCACGGTGAACATCCGGGAAGGCCAACCCTACACCGTGACGGCAGTCACGCTGGAGGGCAACTTCCTCGGCCGTGACGACGAGTTCAAGAGCCTGGTGACGATCCGACCCGGTGAGCTCTACCGCGCGGAGACGGTGGCAGCGACGACGAAGAATTTCCTCGACCTGTACGGTGCGTTCGGCTACGCCTTTGCGCGCGTCGAGGCGCGGCCCGAGATCGACCGTGCGAAGGCGCAGGTAGCGATCACATTGCAGGCCGACCCGCAGCGGCGCGTCTACGTGCGCCATATCAACGTGGCCGGCAACTACAAGACGCGCGACGAGGTGGTGCGGCGCGAGTTCCGCCAGTTCGAGGCCGCGTGGTACGACGCACGCAAGATCAAGCTCTCGCGCGACCGGGTCGACCGCCTGGGCTATTTCAGCGAGGTGGCGGTCGAGACCGCCGAAGTGCCTGGCGCCCAGGACCAGGTCGATCTGACGATCAACGTCAAGGAGAAGCAGACCGGCAACATATCGCTCGGTGTCGGCTATTCGTCGGCGACGAAGGTCGCGTTCAATGCGGCCGTGAAGCAGGACAACGTGCTCGGTTCGGGCAACTACCTCGGGCTGGAAGTCAATACCAGCAGTTCCAACCGGGTGGTGGTGCTGAGCACGGTGGACCCCTACTTCACGCTGGACGGCATCTCGCGCGCGTTCGACCTGTACTACCGAACGACGACGCCGCTGAACAGTCAGGGCGAGTACTACCAGGTAGTGACCGCCGGAACGTCGGTGCGCTTCGGTATTCCATACAGCGATTTCGACACCGTCTACTACGGTCTGGGCTACGAGCAAACGCAGTTGAACGGCGGCATCTACCAAATGCCGCTGAACTACCAGATCTACATCGAGGAGTTCGGACGCGACAGCAATTCGGTGCCGCTCACGCTCGGCTGGACGCGCGACCAGCGCGACAGTTCGATCGCACCCAATGCCGGAAGCCTGAAGCGCGTCACCGGCGAGTGGTCGGTCGCCGGCGACCTGCGCTACCTGCGGCTCAATCTGCAGTACCAGCTCTATATCCCGATCACGCGCCAGATCACTTACGGGTTCAACACCGAGTTTGGTTACGGTACCGGGCTCAGCGGCCTGCCCTACCCGGTGTTCAAGAACTTCTATGGCGGAGGCCTCGGATCGGTGCGCGGCTTCGAGCAGGGGTCGCTCGGCCCGATCGACGTGAGCGGCGCCTTCATCGGTGGCACGCGCAAGTTCAATCTAAACAACGAGCTCTACGTGCCTGTGCCGGGCATGGGCAATGACCGCTCGCTGCGCGTGTTCGGCTACCTCGATGTCGGCAACGTCTGGGGCGCCAGCCAACCGCTGACGTTCGACAGCCTGCGCGCTTCGGCGGGCCTCGGGATGAGCTGGATCTCGCCGGTGGGTCCGCTCAAGCTGAGCTATGGCGTGCCGATCCGCAAACTGCCAGGCGATAGAATCCAGAAACTTCAATTCCAGATCGGGACTGCGTTCTAATGAATAGCCACTTCGTGAAGTTCACCGCCGCAGCAGCGCTGCTGGCCCTGCCCGCGCTGACCCCGGCACAGGAATTGCGCATCGGCTATGTCAGCGGCGAGCGCGTGCTGCGTGATTCCATTCCCGCGAAGGCGGCGCAGGCCAAGCTCGAGGCCGAATTCGCCAAGCGCGAGAAAGATATTGCCGACATCGCGGCACGGCTGAAGGCCACCTCCGAGAAGCTCGAGAAGGAAGCTCCGACCCTGTCCGAGGCAGAACGCGGCCGCCGCCAGCGCGACCTCGTGGATCAGGACCGCGAATTCCAGCGCAAGCGCCGCGAATTCCAGGAAGACCTGAATCAGCGCAAGAACGAGGAACTCGGAGCCGTCATCGAGCGCGCGAACAAGGCCATCAAGCAGATCTTCGATGCCGAGAAATACGACCTGATCCTGCAAGACGCCACCTTCGTCAGCCCTCGTGTCGATATCACCGAGAAGGTGATCAAGGCGCTGAATGCGCAGGCGCCGAAGTAAGTTGCCGATGTGACTGACTTTGCTCTGGGTGAGATCGCCGCGCAGCTCGGCGGCGAACTGGTCGGCGACCCCGGTCTGCGCATCACCCGGATCGGCCCGCTGGAAGGGGCCACGAGTTCCACGCTGAGCTTCCTCTCCAACGAACGCTATCGCGCGCAGCTCGAGACGACGCGAGCGGCTTGCATCGTCGTCGCGCCGCCAATGCGCGACGCGGCGGTAGCGCGCGGCGCGGCGCTCGTGACGCCGGACCCCTACCTCTATCTCGCGCACCTCACGCAATGGTGGGCTGGCCACACGCGGGCCGCGCCGGTGCCGGGCATTCACGCCAGCGCCGTCGTCGATGCCAGCGCAACGGTCGATGCGAGCGCGTCGGTGGGAGCGCTGGCGGTCATCGAGGCTGGCGCGGTCGTCGGCGCGCATGCGGTCGTCGGGCCGCACTCCGTGGTGGGCCCAGGCGCGCAGGTCGGAGAGGGCACCCGCCTCGCGGCGCATGTGACGCTCGGCGCAGGCTGCCGCATCGGCGCGCGCGGCCTCGTGCACAGCGGCGCGGTGATCGGCGCGGACGGTTTCGGCTTCGCTGAGCACCAGGGCACATGGGTCAAGATTGAGCAACTCGGCAGCGTGTGCATCGGCGACGATGTCGAGATCGGAGCCAACACCTGCATCGACCGCGGCGCGCTCGAAGACACCGTGATCGAGGACGGCGTGAAGATCGACAACCTGGTGCAGATCGCGCACAACGTGCACATCGGCGCGCACAGCGCGCTGGCCGGTTGCGTGGGCATATCGGGCAGCGTCACGATCGGCGCGCACTGCACTTTCGCCGGGGGCTCCGGAGCTTCGGGCCATGTGACGCTGGCCGACAACGTGCACGTCTCCGCGTTCACGGTCGTTTCGCACTCGCTGCGCCAGGCCGGCGTGTACAGCGGCATGTTTCCGATCGACGACAATGCCACGTGGGAGAAGAACGCCGCCACGCTGCGGCAATTACACAGCCTGCGCAACCGGTTGCGCGCCCTCGAGAAGAAGACGCCGTGACCATGGACATCCATCACATCCTCAAGCGGCTGCCGCATCGCTACCCGTTCCTGCTGGTCGACCGGGTGCTCGAAGTCGAAGAGGGCGTGCGCATCAAGGCGCTGAAGAACGTCACGATCAACGAGCCGTTCTTCGGGGGACATTTCCCCGGCCGACCGGTCATGCCCGGTGTGCTGATGCTCGAGGCGCTGGCGCAGGCAGCCGCGTTGCTCGCGTTCAAGTCGATGTCCGACGGACTCGGCGAGGATTCGGTGTACTACTTCGTCGGGATCGACGGCGCCCGCTTCAAGCGTCCGGTGGAACCTGGCGATCAACTGGTGCTCGAGGTCGAGCTGATCCGGGCCAAGTCGCGCATCTACAAGTTCAAGGCTCGCGCGATGGTCGGCACCGAACTGGCGGTTGAGGCCGAACTGATGTGCACGATGCGCACGGTTGCTTGACCGCGCCGCAATGGCGACGATCCACCCGACTGCCATCGTTTCGCCGCAGGCCGAACTCGCGCCGTCGGTGAGCGTCGGCCCTTACACACTGATCGGGCCGCACGTACGCATAGACGATGGCACGACGATCGGACCGCACTGCGTGGTGGAGGGTCGCACCACGATCGGCCGCGACAACCGCATCTTCCAGTTCTGTTCGATCGGCGCCGTGCCGCAGGACAAGAAGTACGCTGGCGAACCGACCGCGCTGGCGATCGGCGACCGCAATACCGTTCGCGAGTTCTGCACGTTCAACCTCGGTACCGCGCAGGACAGTGGCGTCACCCGCGTCGGCTCGGACAACTGGGTGATGGCCTACGTGCACATCGCGCACGATGCCCAGGTCGGCGACCAAACCGTGCTCGCCAACAGCGCGACGCTGGCCGGCCACGTGCACGTGGGCGACTGGGCGATCGTCGGTGGGTTGAGTGGGGTCCACCAGTTCGTGAAGATCGGCGCTCACGCGATGATCGGGTTTCAAAGCCATGTTACGCAGGACGTGCCGCCGTTCATGATGGTCGACGGCCACCCGCTCACGGTGCGCGGCTTCAACGTCGAGGGTTTGCGCCGACGCGGTTTTTCTGCGGCGCGCATTGCCGCGGTCAAGCAGATGCACCGGCTGCTCTACCGCGCCGGGCACACGCTGGAGCAGGCGCGCGAAATGATCGCGGCGCTGGCAGCGCAAACGCCCGAGGTGCGCGACGACGTCGACTTGATGACTGGCTTTCTGGCGGGTGCACGCCGCGGCATTGCGCGTTGAGCAGCATGGCGTCGGGGAGGGTTGTGACTGCGCAGTCGCCTCGCATCGCGATGGTGGCCGGCGAGGCGTCGGGCGACCTGCTGGCCGGGATGCTGCTTGACGCCCTGAAGCAGCGTTGGCCGGCGCTCGAAGCGGCCGGTATCGGCGGGCCGAGGATGGAGGCGCACGGATTTCACGCCTGGTGGCCGCATGACAAGCTGGCGGTGCGTGGCTACTTCGAAGTGCTGCGCCACTATCGCGAAATCGCTGCGATTCGCAGGCTGCTCGGCGAGCGCCTGCTGGCCGATCGGCCCGACCTGTTCATCGGCGTCGATGCGCCCGACTTCAACCTCGACCTCGAGGCACGGCTGCGTGCCGGCGGGATCAGGACGGTGCAGTTCGTCAGTCCGTCGATCTGGGCCTGGCGGCCAGAGCGCGTGCACCAGGTGGGGCGTGCGGTCGATCATGTGCTGTGCCTGTTCCCGTTCGAGCCGGCGTTGTACGCGGCACATGGCATCGCCGCGACGTATGTCGGGCATCCGCTGGCCGATGCGATCCCGCTCGAGGTGCCGCGCGACGAGAGCCGGCGTGCGCTCGGCCTGGCGGGCGACGACGTGGTCGTCGCATTGCTGCCGGGCAGCCGGCGCTCCGAGATCGAGTACATCGCGCCACGATTGCTCGGCGCGGCGGCGCTGATGCGGCGCACCAGGCCCGGATTGCACTTCGTGCTGCCAGCGGCGCCAGGGCTGCGCTCGCTGATCGAGCCGATGTTGGCGGAGTTTGCGCCGGACGCGACCGTTGGCTTGCTCGATGGCCGTTCGCACGCGGCGCTGGCCGCTTGCGATGTCGTGCTCGTTGCCAGCGGCACGGCCACCCTCGAAGCCGCGTTGTTCAAGCGGCCGATGGTGATTGCCTACAACATGCACTGGCTGTCCTGGCAGTGGATGCGGCGCCAGAAGCTGCAGCCGTGGGTAGGGCTGCCCAACATTCTGCTGCGCGAGGCCGTCGTGCCGGAGTTGCTGCAAGGCGAGGCCACGCCGCAACGCCTGGCGCAAGCGGCGCTCGGCTGGCTCGACGACCCGCAGCGCGCCGCCGACGTGAGCGAGCGTTTCACCCGTCTCCACCTCGAACTGCGCCGCAACACGGCGCGGGCTGCCACCGATGCCGTCGAGAAGATCCTGGCTGGCTGATCAACGGGTCTTCAGCCTCGACGCACCGGGCCTCATTGCAGGCGTCGACGAGGCCGGCCGAGGCCCGCTGGCCGGTCCGGTGGTCGCCGCCGCGGTGATCCTCGACGAGTTGCACCCGATCAAGGGACTCGCCGACTCGAAGAAGCTTGGCCTGCGAACGCGCGAGAGGTTGTTCGACGAGATCCGCGCGAAGGCGCTGTGCTGCAGCATCGCGCAGGCGAGTGTCGAGGAGATCGATGCGCTGAACATCCTGCAGGCCACGCTGCTGGCGATGCGCCGCGCGGTGGACGGCTTGCGCCTGCGGCCGCACAAGGTGCTCGTCGACGGCAACCGGCTGCCGGCGCTGAAGATGCCGGCCGAGGCCATCGTCAAGGGCGACGCGCGCGTGAAGGCGATTGCCGCAGCATCCATCCTCGCCAAGGTGCAGCGCGACCGCTTGTGCGAGGGCTTGCACGAGCAGCATCCACAATACGGCTTCGGCGGGCACAAGGGCTACCCGACGCCCGCACACCTCGCGGCACTGCGTGAGCACGGCGCCTGTCCGCAGCACCGGCGGTCGTTCGCGCCGGTACGGGCGGTGCTGGAACGCTGACGTGGCATCGGTGCGTGCGATCGCTTCGAAGGACAACCCGCTGCTGGTGCGGCTGCGCAAACTCGCGACGGACCCGTCGGCCTACCGCAAGCTCGGCGAGGTGTGGCTGGAGGGCGATCATCTGTGCGCGGCATTCCTGCAGCGCGGTGGCACGGCGCCGCTGGCGGTGATCACGGAAGGCGGCTGGGAGCAGCCGTCGCTGCGTCAGCTGGCGAGCCGGGCCAGCAGCGTGGTGCTCGTTCCAGCGATACTGATGGCCGGCCTGAGCGGGCTCGAATCGCCGCCGCCACTCGGTTTTGCCGTGCCCTGGAGCGGAGCGGCCATCCTGCAGCCCGAGGCGCCGAGCGTGGTGCTCGACCGTCTGCAGGATGCGGGCAACGTCGGCACCATCCTGCGCAGCGCGGCTGCGTTCGGTTTCACGCAGGTGCTGGCGATCAAGGGGACTGCAGCGCTGTGGTCGCCGCGGGTGCTGCGCGCCGGCATGGGGGCGCACTTCGGCCTGAACCTGGTCGAGGGGGTCGAGGTGGGGATGCTCGAATCGCTGGCAGCCCCGCTGCTTGCGACCAGTTCGCATGCGGTGCGCGGCATCGATGAACTGGTTCTGCCCTGGCCCTGCGCATTCGCGTTTGGCAATGAAGGACAGGGCCTGTCGACCACGTTGCTGCAGCGGTGCCGCGCAGAGCTGTGCATCCCTCAACCCGGCGGCGAAGAGTCGCTCAATGTCGCCTCGGCGGCGGCGGTGTGCATGTACGAATCGGCGCGGCAGCGGGCGACGGCGACGCGCCAGCGCCGGCAGGCCTCAGCCCGACCGCGGGCAGGCGGTCGGGCCTGAGTGAGGCGATGGCCAGTGCGCAGGCACTGTCCATCGTCCAAACTCAGTACATCAGCCGGTCCGGTCGCAGGTCGCGCAGGATCGTCGTGGCGATTTCCTCGATCGACTTGTGGGTCGAACTCAGCCAGGCGATCCCTTCGCGCCCCATCATCGTCTCGGCTTCCCGGACTTCGTGCCGGCAGTTCTCGAGCGACGCATACCTGCTGTGCGGGCGTCGCTCGTTGCGGATCTGGCTCAGGCGAGCCGGGTCGATCGTCAGGCCGAAGCACTTGGCCTTGTGCGGTGCCAGCGTGGCCGGGATCTGGCCGCGCTCGAAGTCTTCCGGTATCAGCGGGTAGTTGGCCGCCTTGATGCCGTGCTGCATCGCCAGGTAGAGCGAGGTCGGTGTCTTGCCGCTGCGGCTGACACCGACCAGGATGACGTCGGCCGCGGCCAGGTTCTTCGCTGACTGTCCGTCGTCGTGCGCGAGCGCGAAGCTGATCGCTTCGATGCGGTCGGTGTACTCCTGGCTGCGGGCCACGTCGGTGAAGCGGCCGACGCGGTGACTCGACTTGATGCCGAACTCGGCCTCGAGCGGCTCGATGAAGGTGTTGAACATGTCGAGCACCAGGCCGCGGCTGTGCGTCTTGACGATGTCCAGCACCTCGTGGTCGACCAGGGTCACGAACACGATCGGCCGCTTGCCTTCCACCTCGGCCGTGTGATTGATCTCGCGCACCACCTGGTGCGCCTTGTCGACGCTGTCGATGAAGGGGCGCCTTACATGGCGCGGCTTGGCGGTGAACTGGTTGAGGATCGAATTGCCGAAGGTCTCTGCGGTGATGCCGGTGCTGTCGGAGACGAAGAAGACGGTTCTGTTGGGCATGTCCAGGGGCGCGCGGTGCTGGGGATCGAGCCGCCATGATAGGCAGGAACCCCCGTAGAATCCGAGTCAATTTCCTGCCCGTCCACGATGCCGCTCTGCCACCCCTGTTCGTCGATCAGCCCTTGCGCCGGGGTGGCGCAGGCGTCGCAGCGCCCGCGAGCGCAGACGCCGCGCTCGCGGATGCCGGTGCGGGAGGCCCCGATTCTTCATCATCACGGAGTCCTCCCATGTCATCCACCTTGCTGGCGACCGCCCTGGTCGTGCCGTTTGAACAGCTGAGAATGACCGATGTCGAGGCGGTGGGCGGAAAGAACGCCTCCCTCGGCGAAATGATCAGCCAGCTGGCCGCATCTGGCGTGCGCGTCCCCGGCGGATTCGCGACCACCGCGCACGCCTTTCGCAAATTCCTGGAGCACCAGGGCCTGGCCGAGCGCATAGAAGCGCGGCTTGCGGCACTCGATACAGACGACGTCCGGGCGCTCGCCGCGGCCGGTGCCGAAATCCGCGGCTGGATCGAGGCGACCCCGTTTCCGACAGCGCTCGAGACGGCGATCCGCGAAGCATTCGAGCGGCTGGTCCGGATCAACCCCGGTGCATCGTTCGCCGTGCGCTCGTCGGCGACGGCGGAAGACCTGCCCGACGCCAGTTTCGCCGGACAGCAGGAAACGTTTCTCAATGTGCACGGCATCGACGACGTGCTGGCGAAGATGAAGGAAGTGTTCGCGTCTCTCTATAACGACCGAGCGATCAGCTACCGCGTGCACAAGGGCTTTGCGCATGCTGATGTGGCGCTCTCGGCCGGTGTGCAGCGCATGGTTCGCTCCGACGTCGGCGCGGCAGGTGTGATGTTCACCATCGACACCGAGAGCGGCTTCGAGGACGTGGTGTTCATCACCTCGAGCTACGGCCTCGGTGAGACGGTGGTGCAGGGCGCGGTGAATCCGGACGAGTTCTATGTGCACAAGCCCGCGCTGCGCGCGGGCAAGCTGCCGATCATCCGCCGCACTCTCGGGTCGAAGCTGATCAGGATGGAGTTCGCATCGGCGGACCAGAAGGCCGGCAGCGGCAAACTCGTCAGGACGGTCGATACCGCGCCAGAGCTGCGCAATCGCTACTCGCTCGCCGATGCCGACGTAGCCGAACTGGCAACCTATGCGTTGACGATCGAACAGCACTACGGCCGGCCGATGGACATCGAGTGGGGCAAGGACGGCGTCGACGGCAAGCTCTACATCCTGCAGGCAAGGCCCGAGACGGTGAAGAGCCAGGCCAAGGGCCAGGGCGAGCAGCGCTACAAGTTGAAGGGCGACAGGAGCAAGAGCGTCGTCCTGGCCGAAGGCCGCGCGATCGGCCAGAAGGTCGGCACCGGCCCGGTGCGCATCGTGCACAGCCTGGCCGAGATGGACCAGGTGCAGCCCGGCGACGTGCTCGTCACCGACATGACCGACCCGAACTGGGAGCCGGTGATGAAGCGCGCCAGCGCGATCGTGACGAACCGTGGCGGCCGCACCTGCCACGCCGCCATCATCTCGCGCGAGCTGGGCATTCCCGCGGTGGTGGGCTGCGGCGACGCGACGAGCAGGCTCAAGCCGGGCGCGCTCGTCACCGTGGCCTGCTCCGAAGGCGACACCGGCTACATCTACGACGGCCTGCTCGAGACCGAGGTGAGCGTCGTCGAGCGCGGCGAGATGCCGCCCTGCCCGGTGAAGATCATGATGAACGTCGGCAACCCACAGCTCGCGTTCGACTTCTGCCAGTTGCCCAACTCGGGCGTCGGCCTGGCGCGGCTCGAATTCATCATCAACAACAACATCGGCGTGCACCCGAAGGCGATCCTCGACTATCCGAACATCGACATCGACCTGAAGAAAGCTGTCGAGTCGGTGGCGCGAGGTCATGCGTCGCCGCGCGCCTTCTATGTCGACAAGCTGACCGAGGGCATCGCCACGATCGCCGCCGCGTTCTGGCCGAAGCCGGTGATCGTGCGGCTGTCGGACTTCAAGTCCAACGAATACCGCAAGCTGATCGGTGGTTCGCGCTACGAGCCCGAGGAAGAGAACCCGATGCTCGGTTTTCGCGGCGCCTCGCGCTACATCAGCGACACGTTCGGCGAGGCCTTCGCAATGGAGTGCGAGGCGCTGGCACGGGTGCGGCGGGATATGGGGCTGACCAATGTCGAGATCATGGTGCCCTTCGTGCGCACGGTCGAGCAGGCGCGGCGTGTCGTCGAGATGCTCGCCGAGAGAGGGCTGCGGCGCGAGAAGGACGGCGGTACCGATGGCCTGCGCGTGATCATGATGTGTGAAGTGCCGAGCAATGCGATCATGGCCGAGCAGTTCCTCGAGCACTTCGACGGCATGTCGATCGGCTCGAACGACCTGACGCAGCTCACGCTCGGGCTGGATCGCGACTCCGGTCTCGAGCTGCTGGCGCGAGATTTCGACGAGCGCGACCCGGCCGTCAAGGCGCTGATCTCACGCGCGATCGCCGCTTGCCTGGCCGCAGGCAAGTACATCGGCATCTGCGGCCAGGGGCCGAGCGACCATCCCGACTTCGCCGATTGGCTGGCGAGCGAAGGGATCGCGTCGATCTCGCTCAATCCCGACAGCGTGGTCCGGACCTGGCAGCGGCTGGCCGGACGCTGATCGCGCCGACCTTCGCCACCGGCGGGGCAGGGCAGACGTGACGTGAGCCTGTCGTCAACGCCTCACAAGCCGGTACGCGGCGGTGCGTTCCAGCGCCGCCTGCACCTCGTGTACGGGGGCTACACGCTGGGCTTTGTCGCGTTCGTGCTGACGCTGGGCGTGCTCGAGCGCATGGGCCTGCCCAAGAGCTGGATCGGCGCGATCTTCCTCGGTTCGACCGTGATCCTGTACGCGATCATCGGCATCATCAGCCGCACCACGGACGAGACCGAGTACTACGTGGCAGGGCGCCGCGTGCCGGCGCTGTACAACGGCATGGCGACCGGCGCCGACTGGATGTCGGCCGCCTCCTTCATCGGACTGGCGGGCACGCTGTACCTGCAGGGCTTCTCGGGCACGGCCGACGATCCGGGCGGGCTCGCTTTCGTGCTCGGCTGGACCGGCGGATACTGTCTGGTGGCGCTGCTGCTCGCGCCTTACCTGCGCAAGTTCGGCCAGTTCACGATTCCCGATTTCCTGGGCGAACGCTACGGCGGCACGCTGCCGCGCCTGATCGGCGTGATCGCCGCGATCCTGTGTTCATTCACCTACGTCGTGGCGCAGATCTACGGCGTCGGGCTGGTCACGACACACCTGACCGGCGTTGCGTTCGAGATCGGCATCTTCCTCGGCCTGGGCGGGATCCTCGTGTGCTCCTTCCTCGGGGGCATGCGGGCCGTCACCTGGACTCAGGTCGGGCAGTGCATCGTGCTGCTGATCGCCTACATCGTGCCAGTGGTGTGGTTGTCGGTGAAGCAGACCGGCGTGCCCGTGCCGCAACTCGTGTACGGCGTGCAGATGCAGAAGGTCAGCGAGCGCGAGGCGGAGCTGCTCGCCGATCCGAAGGAGCGTGAGGTGGTGGCTGCCTTCGCGGCGCGCGCGCGCGACTACGCGGCCAAGCTCGAGAACGTGCCCGCGGCGCTGACTGCCGATCGCGCGGCCGCGACGGGCCGGCTGGCGGAGTTGAAGGCGATCGACGCTCCGCTGGCACAGATCCAGGCCGCGGAGAGGGCGCTGCACCTGATTCCGCGCAGCGTGCCCGCCGCGCGCGAGGCCTGGTCGCGAATGCGCGACAGCGACGAGGCGCGCGCGAAACCCCTGGGCGGAATGCCGCGCCACGCCCGGCCCTTTGCCGGCGACCCCGCGGGCACCGCAGCCGAGCGGCGCGCGTTCGACGAATCGCGGCGCAACTTCCTCGCGCTGGTGTTCTGCCTGATGGTCGGCACGGCCGCGTTGCCGCACATCCTCGCGCGCTCGTACACCACACCCACAGTCAAGCAGGCGCGCGAATCGGTGACGTGGTCGATGGTCTTCATCCTGCTGCTCTATCTCACCGCGCCCGCGCTGGCGGTGCTTGTCAAGTTCGAGGTCTTCAACGTGCTCGTCGGCACGCCGTTCGACCAGCTCCCGGCCTGGATCGCGCACTGGTCTCATGCCGACCCGGCACTGCTCTCGGTGGTGGACATCAACCACGACGGCATTCTGCAGCTCGGCGAGATGCGCATCGGAAGCGATATCGTCGTGCTGGCAACGCCCGAGATCGCCGGTCTTCCCTACGTGGTGTCGGCGATGGTGGCGGCTGGCGCACTCGCGGCTGCGCTGTCGACGGCGGACGGCCTGCTGCTGACGATCGGCAATGCGCTGTCCCACGATGCCTACTACAAGATGATCGACCCGAACGCGTCGGCCAGCCGGCGCGTCACGAGCTCGAAAGTACTGCTGCTGGCGGTCGCCCTCCTGGCCGCCAGTGTTGCCGCGCAGCGGCCGGCCAACATCCTGTTCCTGGTGTCGGCGGCCTTCTCTTTCGCCGCCGCGGCGTTCTTCCCGGCACTCGTGCTCGGCGTGTTCTGGAAACGCGCCAACAAGTGGGGCGCCGTGTGCGGCATGGTCGCCGGACTCTCCATCACGTGCTACTACATGGGCGTGACGCAGCCCTGGCTGCGCGGCGTGCTGGGCGTTGGCTCGCCGCTCGAGCTGTGGTGGGGGATCCAGCCCATTTCGGCCGGCGTGTTCGGCGTGCCGCTCGGATTCGCGGTGATCATCGTCGTGAGTCTGCTCACACCGCCACCGACCGCGGCGCAGCGAGCGATCGCCGAAGAGGTGCGCTATCCGCGCCTTGATCCGTCATCCGAACCGTCCGCCGCCGCGAGGCTCGAGCTATAATCCTAGACTTCCCTTGCCACACTCGGTAAATGCGTTCGGACTTCGTCTGTGCGCCGCGGGGTGGCTGCCCAGCCTGCGGCGACGGCGCGATGCCGTCGCGGGGCGACAACCAGAAGGAGCTTGAATGCGCCATTACGAGATCGTGCTGCTGATCCACCCGGATCAAAGCGAACAGGTTCCAGCCATGCTGGAGCGTTACAAGGGCGTCGTGACCGCCGGCGGCGGCAAGGTTCATCGAGTGGAAGACTGGGGCCGTCGCCAGATGGCCTACATGATCCAGAAGCTGGCCAAGGCGCACTACCTGTGCATCAACATCGAGTGCGGACCGACCGTGCTGACCGAGCTGGAGACGGGCTTTCGCTTCAACGACGCGGTGCTGCGCCACCTGACGGTGAGCAAGGCACAGGCCGAGACCGGGCCGTCGGTGATGATGAAGATGGTCGACCGCGAGGACTCGCGCAAGACGCCGCAGCCGCATTCGCAACCCCAACAGGAGGCCACGGCACGCGCATGACGGCTGCTCGCGCGCTCCAGGCGCGGCCCGCATGAACCGACTGGTTCTGCAGGCGCAACTGCTGGAGCGGGGCACAGTGCGTTACACCCCGGCCGGGCTACCGGCGCTCGATTTGAGCCTGAGGCACGAATCGCAACTCACGGAAGCCGGTCATTCGCGCAAGGTCTCGGTCGAGATTCGCGCTGTGGCCATCGGGGATATCACGCAGTCGCTGGCGAAGCTGGCGATCGGAACCGAAGTCGGTTTCGCCGGCTTCATCAGTGCCCAGCGCAACGGCCGAGGCGTCGTTTTCCATGTGACCGAACTGGCTTGAGGCTTACAGCGCCCCGGCCGCTTCGCATCGTTCGTTTCTTTGCATGCAGATTCAACAGAGGTGACATATGCCCCCGCCACGTGGTAAAGGCCGGTTCTCGAAGGACCGCAAACCCAAACGCAACACCCAGTCGCTGCTCTTCCGGCGCAAGCGCTTCTGCCGCTTCACGGTGACCGGCGTCAAGGAAATCGACTACAAGGACATCGATACGCTGCGCGACTTCATCGGCGAGAACGGAAAGATCACGCCGGCCCGCCTGACTGGCACACGCGCGTTCTTCCAGCGTCAGCTGACGACATGCATCAAGCGGGCTCGTTTCCTGGCCATGCTGCCGTACAGCGACCAGCACAAGGTCTGAAGGAGTCCCACCATGCAAATCATCCTGCTGGAAAAGGTGGCCAACCTCGGAAACCTTGGTGATGTGGTCAAGGTCAAGGACGGTTTCGCGCGCAACTACCTGATCCCGACTCGGCAGGCGCGCCGCGCCACCGAAGCGGCGATCAAGGAGTTCGAGGTCAAGCGCGCCGAGCTCGAGCGCGCGGCCGGCGAGAAGCTGGCGACGGCGCAGGCCCTGGCTGAGAAGATGACCGGGCGAACCGTTCACATCACGCAGAAGGCGGGTGTCGATGGTCGTCTGTTCGGTTCAGTGACGAATCACGACATCGCCGAGTCGCTCAAGCGCATCGGCTTCGACGTGCTGAAGGCGCAGATCCGGATGCCCAACGGGCCGCTCAAGGTCGTGGGCGAACACACCATCACCGTTGCGCCGCACACCGATGTGCTGGCCGAAATCAAGGTGGTCGTGCTGGGCGAGACGCAGTAAGGCTGGACGCGTCGGGCACGAGAGGGGCCTGCATTGCCGGCTCTTTCCAATTCGGCCCGCAATGCACCTTCGATCCCCTGGATTTCCACAGAGCTGTCCACAGGGCGGAACGCGGCCGGCTCGTATGATTGGCGGATGAGCGCCGTCTACTCCGATCACGATATGCCATCGTCGCTCTCTCGAGGCGACGACGAAGTCGCGCGTCTACGCATGCCGCCGCAGTCGATCGAGGCCGAGCAGAGCGTGCTCGGTGGCCTGCTGCTCGACAACAGCGCCTGGGACCGCGCCGGCGACCTGCTGACCGACAGCGACTTCTACCGCTTCGAGCACCGCCTGATCTACGCGGCCATCGGCAACATGGTCAACGCCGCCAAACCGGCTGACGTGATCACCGTGTTCGAGCAGTTGCAGAGCCTCGGCAAGGCCGAGGAATGCGGCGGCCTGGTCTACCTCAATGCGTTGGCGCAGAGCGTGCCGAGCGCGGCCAACCTGCGCCGCTATGCCGAGATCGTTCGCGAGCGCGCGATCCTTCGCAAGCTCATCGCCGCCAGCGACGACATCGCGACGACCGCATTCAATCCGCAAGGTCGTCCGGTAGCGCAGATTCTGGACGAGGCCGAAGGCAAGATCTTCAAGATCGGCGAAGAAGGCTCGCGCGCGCGCCAGGGCTTGAAGAGCATGGACGCGCTGATCGTCCAGCTGATCGACCGGGTCAACGAACTGCACGAGAACGGCGCCGAGGAAGTGACCGGCGTTCGCACCGGCTTCTATGACCTCGACCGCATGACGGCCGGCCTGCAGCCGGGCGACCTGGTCGTGCTGGCGGCGCGGCCGTCGATGGGCAAGACCGCGTTCGCGCTGAACATCGCCGAGCACGTGGCGGTCAATGAGGGCCTGCCGGTGGTGGTGTTCTCGATGGAAATGGGCGCGTCGCAACTGGCGTTGCGCATGGTCGGCTCGCTCGGCCGCATCGACCAGCAGCACCTGCGCACCGGGGCGCTGCGCGACGACGAGTGGGGGCGGCTGACCGAGGCGGTGGACAAGCTCGGCAAGGTGAGCATGTACATCGACGAAAGCCCGGCCCTGAACCCGAGCGAACTGCGCGCCCGCGCGCGCCGACAGGCGCGCCAGTGCGGCAAGCTCGGGCTGATCGTCGTCGACTACCTGCAGTTGATGAGCGGCTCGTCGAGCAGCGAGGAAAACCGAGCCACCGTGCTCGGCGAGATCTCGCGTGGGCTGAAGGCGCTGGCCAAGGAGTTGCAGTGCCCCGTGATGGCACTGTCGCAGCTCAACCGCAGCGTCGAGAGCCGCACCGACAAGCGCCCGATGATGAGCGACTTGCGTGAGTCGGGTGCGATCGAGCAGGACGCCGACGTGATCATGTTCATCTACCGCGACGACTACTACACGAAGGACGCCAGCAAGGAGCCCGGCATCGCCGAGATCATCATCGGCAAGCAGCGCAACGGGCCGGTCGGCACGATCAAGCTCACCTTCCTGAAGCCGCTGACCAAGTTCGACAACCTGGCGCCGGGCTCGGCGGGCACCGAGTACTGAGCGCACCCGGGCCGCATTGAGGCGACCCGGCGCTTCCTCGAGACAAGGGCCGCTGCCTGCGCACCGGCCCTTGCCGCGAGCTCAGGCCGGCACTGTCGGCAGGCCGGCCAATGCCATCGCCAGCTCGGCTTCGTCGTAGGGTTGGTCGACGAGCTTCCCGGCGGCGTAATTGCTGTAGGACGACATATCGAAGTGTCCGTGCCCGCACAGGTTGAACAGGATCACTTCCGAGCGTCCCTCGCGCTTGCAGCGCATCGCCTCCTGGATCGCGCCGAGCACCGCGTGATTCGCCTCCGGAGCGGGAACGATGCCCTCGGCGCGCGCGAACTGCACGCCGGCCTGGAAGCACTGCGTCTGGTGATACGCCGTGGCCTCGATGAGGCCGAGTTGCTTCAGGTGCGACACCAGCGGCGCCATGCCGTGGTATCGCAGGCCGCCGGCATGAAAGCCCGGCGGCGTGAAGGTCGAGCCGAGCGTGTGCATCTTCGTCAGCGGTGTCAGGTGCGCCGTGTCCCCGAAGTCGTAGGCGTACTTGCCGCGCGTCAGCGACGGGCAGGCTGCCGGTTCAACGGCGACGATGCGGCGCTGCTTTGTCTTGCCCGCACCGCGCAATTGCTGGCCGATGAACGGGAACGCGATGCCGGCGAAGTTGGAGCCGCCGCCGGTGCAGCCGACGATCACGTCGGGGTCGTCGCCCGCCATCTCGAGCTGAAGCATCGCCTCCTGGCCGATGATGGTCTGGTGCATCAGCACGTGATTCAACACCGAGCCGAGCGCGTACTTGGTGTCGTCGTGCGTCGCGGCCACTTCCACCGCTTCGGAAATCGCGATGCCGAGCGAGCCGAGGTGGTTCGGGTCCTTGGCGAGGATCGCTCGTCCCGAGTTGGTCTCGTTCGAGGGCGATGCAATGCAGCGCGCGCCATAGGTTTCCATCAGCGCACGCCGATAGGGCTTCTGGTCGTACGAGACGCGCACCTGGAACACCGTGACCTCGATGCCGAACAGCGCGCCGGCGAACGCGAGCGACGATCCCCACTGGCCCGCGCCGGTCTCGGTGGCGATCTTGCGGATACCGGCCTGCTGGTTGTACCAGGCCTGCGGGATCGCGGTGTTCGGCTTGTGCGAGCCGGCCGGCGACACGCCCTCGTACTTGTAGTAGATCTTTGCCGGCGTGCCGAGCACCTTCTCGAGCCGGTGGGCGCGGTACAGCGGCGACGGGCGCCACATTCTGAACACCTCGCGTACCGGCTCCGGGATCGGCACCTCGCGCTCGGTGCTCACCTCCTGCATGATGAGTTCCATCGGGAACAGCGGCGCCAGGTCATCCGGGCCGACCGGTTGCAACGTGCCCGGGTGCAGCACCGCAGGCGCGGGTGTCGGCAGGTCGGCGGCGATGTTGTACCAGTGGCGCGGAATCTTGCTCTCGTCGAGCACGAACTTTGTCTGTGAACTCATGGCAGTGTCCTCAGCCGGGTTGATTGAGAGTCGGATCGTAGTCCCGGGTGACGTGTCGCGACGCTCAGGGTTAGCCCGGGTGTCACATGTCGCAACAACCGTTTGGCCCGGCAATGATTTCCAGATCAAGAGCGGCGCCAGCGCGCCGATACCTTGGCTGCGGTGAATTGCGTTCGATCCGCGCGGTCCGCGCAGCCGGGTGCGATGCCGACGGGGAGCGAACAGGTCTATGACTTCGAACCAACTCGCGCCGGCCCGGCGCCAGCGTGAACCACCTCCGCTGCGCAGTCCCACAGGCACTTCGCTGCGCTGGCTCAGGCTCGCGTGCGCACTGGTCTGCCTTCAGGCTGGCGGCTTGTCGGCGCAGGATGTCGACGTTCCTGCGCGCGCGAAGCGCGATGCGGACAATCCCTTCCGCATGATCATCGAGGCGAGCAAGCTCAAGCCGCGGCAGAAAGCCGCCGACGCCGAACCGGCGGCGAAGCCCATGGCACACGCGGTGCCTGCGCGCGCGCCCACCGGCAAGCCCACCGCCTCGATCGATGCGCCGCAACTGGCCGCAGCCGGGGTACCCGAGCGTACCGCGTCAGTAGCCCTCGCGGCCGAGGTGGAACGGCCGGGACCGGCGGACACTCCGCGGATCGAGCCGATACCGTCATCGGCAAGAACCGATGCGGTGCCAATGCAAGCCGCTGCACCGGTGCGGACCGAGATCTTGCCAATGCCGCCGCCGACGCAGATGCAAGAAGCGGCGCCATCGTCGTCGCCCTCCGCACCGGGGCCGAAGGCCAAGCCAGGGGCCGAAGCCGAGCCGGCACCTGCCAGCGAACTCGCATCGAACGCACTGCAGACGTCCGTGCTCGTGGCGATGCCAACGCCGAGTGCGGCGCTGCAACTTGCCGACTATGTCGAGCCGACGCTGCCCGACCGGCTGCGGGGCCGCCTCCAGGGCGACGGCTTGGTGGTGGTCCACTTCACCGTCAATCCGGATGGATCGGTTGCGGATGCGTCGGTGCTTTCGTCCAGCGATGGCGTACTCGACCCGATCGCCCTCGACGCCGTGCGCAAGTGGCGCTACAGGCCAATCAGCGCCGCGCAGGCGCACGCGGTGCAACTGGTGTTCCGCACGCGCGAGTGAACCGGTACCCGCATCGCAGAGGCAGGCTCAGCGATGCAATACCTCCAAGGCACGGTCCATGCCGCCCTCCATGATCGAGATCATCGCAAGCTCACGCACCGCGGGCTTGGGGTGGTAGGCGATCGACAAGCCTGCCGCCCCCATCATCGGCAGGTCGTTTGCACCGTCGCCGACGGCGATCGCCTGCTCGGTGCCGATACCCATCAGCTCGCACACTTCGAGCACCACGCGCTTCTTCTCGGCACCGTCGACGATCTCGCCCCAGGGGCGGTCGATCAGAAGGCCGGTGAGCACACCGTTCTCGACCTCGAGCATGTTGGCCCGCGCGAAATCGAGGCCGAGCTGGGCCCGGATGCGCTCGCTGAAGAAGGTGAATCCTCCGGAGATCAGCAGCGTCTTCAGACCCGCGGCCTGACAGGCGCGAACGAAGGTCTCGACGCCGGGGTTGAGCCGCAGGCGCTTCGAGTACACGTCCTCCAGCGCCTGAACGGGCACGCCGCGCAACAGCGCGAGACGCCTGCGCAGGCTGTGGCGGTAGTCGGTGATCTCGCCGCGCATCACCGCGGCGGTGATCGCGGCCACCTCGTCTCTGCGCCCGGCAGCGGCCGCGATCTCGTCGACGCATTCGATGTTGATGAGTGTCGAGTCCATGTCGAACGCGATCAGCCTGAAGTCGGTCAGACGCAGTGGCGGCGTGAAGCCGCGGATGAACAGGCCGGGGGCGATTTCAGTGGGCACGATGGCAAGAGTTGGCTGGACGACGATGGATTATCCGGCCGATGTGCAGCCCTACCGGCGGCCCTATTCGGTGCGGTCGGTCCAGATCGCGCGATGGGTGCGCAGGTAGCTGGCCACGGCCTCTTCGACAGTCGGAAAGAAGGCCTCTTCGCCGAGCCGCGCGAAGAGCCCGAAGCGCTTGAGCTTGTCCTTTGCGGGGCCTTTCATCTCGGCGAAACACAGCTCGATGCCGGCGGCGTGAAGTGCCTCGTCGAGTTCGGCCAGCATGTCGGCGGCGGTGACGTCCACGCTCGTGACGGGCTCTGCGGCGACGACCAGCCAGCGCACCGGCGTCGGCGAGTCGGCCACCGCATCGAGCGCGCGGTTGTGGAACCACTCGGCGTTGGCGAAGAACAGGGGCGCGTCCCAGCGAAACAGCACGAGTCCAGGGATCAACCGTGCCTCGGGGTGGCGTGCGATGTCGTGGTAGCCCTTGACCTCATCGATCCGGCCGAGCACTGCGGAGTGCGGCCTCCACCCGTCCCACAGAAACTCGATGACCGCGAGCACGATCGCCAGGCCGATGCCCGCGATGGCGCCCAACACGACGACACCGGCGAAGCACCCGATCGACAGCCAGAATTCCCAGCGCTGGATGCGGTAGATGCGCCGCAGGTCGGCCACCTCGAACAGCCCGAGCGCCGAGGCAATGACCACGGCAGCCAGCGCGCTTTGGGGCAGGTGGCGCAGCAGATCCGGCGCCAGCACCAGCAGCGCCGCGACGGCCAGCGCGCCGACCACGCCGGTGACTTGGGTGCGCGCGCCCGCCGCCTCGGCCACCGGTGTGCGGGACGAACTGCTGCTGATCGCAAAGCCCTGGAAGAAGCCGGCCGCCAGGTTGGCGGCGCCGAGCCCGACCATCTCCTGGTTCGGATCGACGCGGTCGCCGGTTCTTGCGGCATAGCTGCGCGACAGCACGCTGGTGTCGGCGAAAGCCACCAGGGCCACGGCCGCGCCGCCGAAGAGCACCGGCATCCAATCGTCGGCCGTGATCCACGGCACGGCGAACGCCGGCAGCCCTTGCGGAAGCGAGCCCAGTACCGAGATGCCCCGGACTTCCAGGCCGAACGCGGCAACGACGAGGGTTGCCCCAACCACGGCGATCAGGATGCCTGGCACGCGCGGGCGTCCCTTGAGCAGCATGATCACCGCGAGCGTCGCCGCGCCGATCAGCAAGGCCGTTGTATTCGTCTTCCCCGCCGGCAGCGCCTGCCCGAACGCCCACAGCGAGCGCAGCGGCCCTTCGGCGTCGACCGAAAAGCCGAACAGCTTGGGCAACTGGCTGATCAGCACCGTCAGCGCGATGCCGTTCATGTATCCGTAGCGGATCGGCTTGGAGAGCAGTTCCGTGACGAAGCCGAGGCGCAGCACGCCGGCCAGGATGCACAACACGCCGGAGACGACCGCCATCGCCCCCGCCAGCGCAACGGCCCGGCCCGGATCGCCCGCCGACAGCGGCAATGCGACGGCGAGGATCAGCGACGCCAGCGACGAATCGGGCCCCAGCACCATGATGCGGCTCGGGCCGAACACCGCGTAGGCGAGCAGCGGAACGATGGTGGCGTAAAGGCCGTAGATACCCGGCACGCCCGACGCCACCGCATAGGCGATGCCGACCGGCACCAGCATCGTCGTCAGCACGAGGCCGGCGACAAGGTCCTGGCGCAGCCAGGCTGCTTCGTAGTGGCGCAGCGTGCGCAGGCCGGGCAGCCAGCGCAGCCAGCTAAGCTCTTCGGCGCCGATCTGGCGGCCTGCGACGCGCCCAGTCGGCGCGGGCGCTTCGGGGGGTGTCGCTTCGCTGGGCATGGAGCAACAGTATTCGAGGTCTTGCCGTCAGGCCGAAGGGTGCCGATGCGTCAGGCGGCCAACAGGGTTGTCGGCGTGCCGAGCGCTCGCAGCACCTCGCGCACCAGTTGCGCGCGCGCCGATGCCTCAGGCAGCGCGCGCTCGATGCGCAGCCTGTCGTTGCCGACCAGTTTGACGTGGCGGTTCTTCTGCACCAGTTCGATGATCTTCAGCGCATCGACCGGAGGGTTCGGCCGGAAACTGATCACCATCCGTTGCGGCGCAGCGTCGATCTTCGTCACGCCGTAGGGCTTGGCGAGCACGCGCAGGCGGTGCACGTCGAACAGCGTCTGGCCCTGTGGCGGCAGCTTGCCGAAGCGGTCGGTGATCTCTTCGAGCAGCGCGTCGATCTGCTCCGCGCGCTCGACGGTGGCCAGGCGCTTGTAGAGGTTCAGCCGCGTATGCACGTCGCCGCAATAGGCGTCGGGCAGCAGGGCCGGCGCGTGCAGGTTGATCTCGGTCGTCGCGCTCAAGGGGCTCAGCAAATCGGGCTCGCGTCCAGCCTTCAGCGACCGAACCGCCTCGGCCAACATCTCGTTGTAGAGCTGGAAGCCGACTTCCATCATGTTGCCGCTCTGCTTCTCGCCCAGCACTTCGCCGGCGCCGCGGATCTCGAGGTCGTGCATCGCGAGGTAGAAGCCCGAGCCGAGTTCCTCCATCTGCTGGATCGCTTCGAGCCGCTGCGCGGCCTGCTTGCTCAGGCCCTGCACGTCGGGCACCAGCAGGTAGGCATAGGCCTGGTGGTGCGAGCGGCCGACGCGGCCCCGCAACTGGTGCAGTTGCGCGAGGCCGAACTTGTCGGCGCGCGCGATCACGATGGTGTTGGCGGTCGGCACGTCGATGCCGGTCTCGATGATCGTCGAGCACAGTAGCACGTTGTGGCGCTGGGCAACGAAGTCGCGCATCACGCGCTCGAGCTCGCGTTCGCGCATCTGGCCGTGCGCGATCGCGATGCGCGCTTCGGGCAACAGCTCGGCCAGCCTATCGCGCCGGGCGGTGATCGTTTCGACCTCGTTGTGCAGAAAGTACACCTGCCCGCCGCGCTTGAGTTCGCGCAGCACGGCTTCGCGGATCGTGCCGCTGCTCTCGTTGCGCACGAAAGTCTTGATCGCCAATCGACGTTGCGGCGCGGTGGCGATCACGCTCAGGTCGCGCAGGCCCTCGAGCGCCATGCCGAGCGTGCGCGGGATCGGCGTTGCGGTCAGTGTGAGCACGTCGACCTCGGCGCGCATCGCCTTGATCGCTTCCTTGTGACGCACGCCGAAGCGGTGTTCCTCGTCAATCACCAGCAGGCCCAGACGCTTGAACTTCACCTTGTCGCTGAGCAGAGCGTGGGTGCCGACGACGATGTCGATCGTCCCGTCGGCCAGGCCTGCGAGCGCGGCCTTGATCTCCTTCGATGAACGGAAGCGCGACATCTCGGCGACCTTGACCGGCCACTTGCCGAAGCGGTCGGCGATGTTCTGGAAGTGCTGTTCGGCCAGCAGCGTCGTCGGCGCGAGGATCGCGACCTGCCTGCCGCCCGTCACGGCGACGAACGCCGCGCGCAGCGCCACTTCGGTCTTGCCGAAGCCGACGTCGCCGCACACAAGGCGGTCCATCGGTTGCGGCGAGACCATGTCCTGGATCACGGCGTGGATCGCGGCCTGCTGATCCGGCGTTTCCTCGAAGCCGAAGCTCGCCGCGAAGGCCTCGTAGTCGTGCGGCGCAAAGCGGAATGCGAAACCTTCTCGCGCGGCGCGGCGGGCGTAGAGGTTCAGCAACTCGGCAGCGGTGTCGCGCACCTGTTCGGCGGCCCTGCGCTTGGCCTTGTCCCACTGGCCGGAGCCCAGGCGGTGCAGGGGCGCTTCCTCGGCGCTGACACCGGTGTACCGCGCGATCAGGTGCAGTTGCGCGACCGGCACGTAGAGGGTTGCCTTGTCTGCGTACTCGAGGTGCAGGAACTCGCTCGGTCCATCACCCAGGTCGATGTTCCTCAGTCCGACGTAGCGCCCTATGCCGTGGTTGATGTGCACCACCGGGTCGCCGATCTTCAGCTCCGACAAGTCCTTGATCAGGGCGTCGACATCGGTGACCTGCTCCTGCTTGCGCCGCCGGCGCGCGGTGGGTGACGTGGCGAAGAGCTCGGTCTCGGTGACGAACTGGATGGCCTTGGCTTCGTCGGGTTCCTGCCAGAAGAAGCCCTCGGCGAGCGGGGCCACGGCGATCGCGTAGTGCTCCGCGCCCGCCTCGAACTCGGCCAGCGAGGCCACGCTGGGAGGCTCCATGCGGCTGTCGCGCAGCAGTTCGAGCAGGCTCTCGCGCCGGCCTTCGCTTTCGGCGACGATCAGCACGCGGTGCGGCGTGGTGCGCACGTGCAGTTGGAGGCGTCGAAGCGGTTCCGGCGCACCGCGGTCCACGCTGAGGTCGGGCAGCGGACGCGCCCATGACGTTTCCTCGCTACCGCGCACGGCGAGCAGCGCGTGTTCGTTGGCGCGGCCGAAGAAGTCCTCCACCTTCAGAAACAATGCTTCCGGCGGCAGGATCGGCCTCTCGCGGTCGTGCTGCAGGAAGCGATGGCGCTCGCGCGTATCGGCCCAGAAGCGCCGCAGCGCGGCGTCCACTTCACCGTGCAGCGCGAGCGCCGCGCCGGGCCCGAGGTAGTCGAACAGTGTTGCCGTCTGTTCGAAGAACAGCGGCAGGTAGTACTCGATGCCGCCGCCGGCCAGCCCTGCGGCGATGTCCTTGTAGAGCCGCACCCGCGTCGGGTCGCCTTCGATCTTCTCGCGCCAGCGGGCGCGGAACGCGCTGCGGGCGGCCTCGTCGAGCGGAAACTCGCGGCCTGGCAGCAGCCGCACCTCGGGTACCGGGTAGAGGCTGCGCTGCGAGTCGGGGTCGAAGGTCCGGATCGAATCGACCTCGTCGCCGAACAGGTCAACCCGGTAGGGCACTGTCGAGCCCATCGGGAAGAGGTCGATCAGCCCGCCGCGTACCGCGTACTCTCCCGGCGAGACGACCTGGCTCACATGGGTGTAGCCGGCAAGCGTCAGCTGCGCTTTGAGCGCTGCCTCGTTGAGCTTCTCCTTCTGCCTGAAGTTGAACGTATAACTGGCGAGGAAGCTCGGCGGCGCCAGGCGTACCAGCGCGGTGGAAGCGGGTACCAGCACCACGTCCAGATCGCGCCTTTCGCGCGCCTGCAGGATGCGCCACAGCGTGGCCAGGCGCTCCGAGATCAGGTCCTCGTGCGGCGAGAAGGTGTCGTAGGGCAGCGTCTCCCAGTCGGGGAACACGGCGATGCGCAGGCCGGGCGCAAAGAACGCGAGTTCCTGTTCCAGCCGCTGCGTGTCGGCGGGCTCGGCGCTGATGAGTGCGGTCAGCCGACCGGCCGCGGTCTCCTGCTCCGCGAAGCGTGCGAGCAGCAGCGCGTCGGCCGAGCCCGGCGGGCGTGGCAGGGTGAAGCGCTTTCCAGGGGCGAGGGCGGGGAGTTGCATGCCGGCGAGTCGAAACACAGCGCCCCGGCGCGGAGGCGTCGGGGCGTGCGCTTCGATTGTAGGCAGGCACTGGCGCAAGGGCCCGCCTTCGCGAAGGCGCACGGGCCTGCCCTACACTCGGACAGCTTCAGCTACGCCACTCGCCATGCGTGTGTCATTTCTTCGCGCCATTCGACGGCGCAGTCGCAGGTCGGAACCGCACCATGCCTGAGACCCCGCTGCCAGGCTGCTTTGCGCTGGTGCCTTGCGCCGGCATGGGAGCTCGCGCGGGGGCATCGCTGCCGAAGCAGTACGTCCAGATCGCTGGCAAGGCGATGGTCGCGCACACGCTCGAAGCGCTTTCCCGCGTGCCTCGTCTTGCCGAGACACTGGTCGTGCTCGCGCCGCAAGACGTGCTGTTCGAGGCTGCGGTGTCCGGCTTCAAGGGCCCACGCTGTCGAGTCGCGCGCTGTGGCGGCGCCACGCGCGCCGAGACGGTGGCCAACGGGCTCGCCGTGCTGGCGTCGCACGGGGCGAGGCCGCACGACTGGGTGCTGGTTCAGGACGCGGCGCGTTGCCTCGTCCGTCCGCAGTGGGTGGAGCGGTTGATCGATGCCTGCTGGAACGACCCGGTGGGCGGCCTGCTGGCGCTGCCGCTGGCCGACACGCTGAAGCAGGAGCGCGCGGGGCGCGCCGCGGCGACGCTGGCTCGTGACGGCATGTGGGCAGCGCAGACTCCCCAGATGTTTCGCCTCGGCCTGTTGACAGAAGCACTCGCCAGCGCCGGTGCGGCCGTGACCGACGAAGCCGGCGCCGTCGAGGCGCTTGGCCACGCGCCGCTGCTGGTGCCCGGCGAACTCGAGAACTTCAAGTTGACTCATCCGGGCGACTTCGACCTGGCGCAGCGATTGTTGAGGACACCGTCATGAGCCATCCGCGAGCGGCGACGAAGGCAGCGCATTGGCGCATCGGAGAAGGCTGTGACACCCACGCCCTCGTCGCCGGGCGCCGGCTCGTGCTCGGTGGCGTCGAGATCGCCCACAGCCGCGGCCTGCTCGGCCATTCGGACGCCGACGCGCTGTGCCATGCGATCACCGACGCGCTGTTCGGCGCCGCCGCGCTGGGCGACATCGGGCATCATTTTCCAGACACCGACGCGCAGTTCCAGGGGGCCGATTCACTCGCCCTGATGGCCGAGGCGGCTCGGCGCGTGCGCGCCGCCGGCTTCGAGATCGGCAACGTGGACAGCACCGTCATTGCCCAGGCGCCAAGGCTGGCGCCGCACATCCCGGCGATGCGCCAGCGCCTGGCGCAGGCCCTGGCGCTGGCGATCGACCAGGTCAGCGTGAAGGCGAAGACAGCCGAGATGATGGGCCCGGTCGGTCGCGGCGAGGGCATCGAGGCACGGGCGGTGTGCATTCTGATCCGCGCGCCGCTTTGAACTGAGTCGCTTCCCAGAGACGCCGATGGCGCCAAGTGCCGCGCGGCGGCTCAGGGTGCCTTCTTCAGCCGCAGGTTCGCGACCAGGCCGCCGTCGCTCGCGTTGGCGAGATCGAGCTTGCCGCCCATTCGGTGCAGCGCCTTGTCGACGATGGCCAGACCGAGGCCGGCGCCGGTGGCCGCGGTGCGAGCAGCGTCGCCGCGGAAGAACGGCGTCGTGAGCTGACCGAGTTTTTCGGGCGCCACGCCGGGGCCGTGGTCACGCACGCTCAGGATCACCCACGGCCCGTTGCGCGCGTAGCTCACCTCCACCTCCGCGATGCCGCTGCCCTCGCTGCGCCCGTAGCGGCGCGCGTTCTCGAACAGGTTGGCGAGCACGCGGCCGAGTTCGGTGTCGTCGGCCAGCACCTTGGCGTCGATCGCCACGCGCGAAGTGATGCGGATCTGCGAGGTATCGCGGAACGCCGCCATCTCGCGCTCGACCACCGAGCTCAGGTGCACCGGCCGCAGCTGCACCTCGCCGGGGCGCGCGTAGTCCATGAACTTGTCGATGATGGCGTCGAGCTGGTCGATGTCGAGCGCCATGTTGCGCTTGGCCTCCTCGTCATCGACGCTCATCTCGGCTTCGAGGCGAAGCCGGGCCAGTGGCGTGCGCAGGTCGTGCGAGATGCCGGCCAGCATCACCGCACGGTCTTCCTCGACCTTCGCGAGTTCACGCGCCATGCGGTTGAAGCCCATGTTGACCTGCCGGATCTCGCTCGTCAGCATGTTCTCGTCGAGATGCGACTCGTACTCGCCGTCGCCGATGCGGCTGGCGGCAAACGACAGGTCACGCAGGGGCTTGTTGATCAGCCGGGCGACCGCCGCCGAGCCGACCAGCGTGGCGGCAAGCGCGATTCCCACCCACAACATCCAGGTACCGGGCGCCAGCGGCTGCACGCGCGTCGGGTCGGCCTGCAGCCAGTAGGCGTCCTTCTCGATCGAGAAGCCCACCCACAGCCCGTCGGTGCCGTTGACAGAGCGTGCCACCAGCGTGCCCGGGCCGAGACGCGAGCGCAGCGCGTCGGCGATCGCGCGCGAGAAGCGATCGGACTCGAAAGGCTCCCAGCGGTCGCCCGGTTCACGCGGCAGCACGCGCACCGCTTCCTGGTCGGTCATGGTCTTGACCAGCGTGACGCGGTTGATGCTGTCGGAGTAGCGCAGCGCTGCCCGCGACAGGTTCACCAGGCTCGCGATCTGCTGTGCCGCCTGCACCGCGCGCGGCTCGAACTCGAGCGCCCGGAAGGTCTGCACCCAGGCAAAGATGCCTCCCAGCAGCAGCACGGCGAGCAGGAAGAAGGTGCGCGAGAACAGGCTGAGCGCGACGTTTTGAGGCATGCGGGCGATGATCCTGGGCGACGGCCCGCTGCGCGGCGGGCGACGCGGGAACCTTAACAGTCGCGCGTCGCCGCGCTATTCGGAGGTGGCCGGCTCAGCGAGACGCGAACCCGGCCGTGGTAGTGCGCTCGGTGAAACCCTCGGCGCAGGGAAGAATGGTCGAGGCCGGAGGTCTCATGCCGTGCCGTCCGGAACGAAGACGTAGCCGACGCCCCACACGGTCTGGATGTAGCGCGGCTGCGCCGGGTCGGGCTCGATCATCTTGCGCAGACGCGAGATCTGCACGTCCAGGCTGCGGTCGAAGGGCTCGAACTCGCGGCCGCGGGCGAGCTGCGCCAGCTTGTCGCGCGACAGCGGCTGGCGCGGGTGACGCACCAGCGCCTTGAGCATCGAGAACTCGCCAGTGGTCAGCGCGATCTGCTCGCCTTCACGCGACAGCCGGCGCAGCGCCAGGTCGAATTCGAACGAACCGAAGGTGACCGTCATCGCGTCCTTCGACGGCGCGCCGGGTGCCTCGACCTCCGGCCGCCGACGCAGCACGGCATGGATGCGCGCCAGCAGCTCGCGCGGGTTGAACGGCTTGGGCAGGTAGTCGTCGGCGCCGACTTCGAGGCCGACGATGCGGTCCACGTCTTCCACCTTGGCGGTCAGCATGATGATCGGCGTTGCGTCGTTCGCGGCGCGCAGCCGTCGACAGATCGACAGGCCGTCCTCGCCGGGCAGCATCAGGTCAAGCACGATCAGGTCGATGGTCTCGCGCATCAGCAGCCGGTTCAGCGCCTTGCCGTCTTCGGCCAGCAGAACCTCGAACCCCTCCTGTGTCAGGTAGCGGCGAAGCAGGTCGCGGATTCGCGCGTCGTCATCGACGACGACGATGCGGTCGGCACGCGTCGCGGGGCTTGCACTCATGGCGGACTCCAAATTTGTAACAACGGCCATTTTGCTCAGGATTGAAGGCTCGTTCAGCGCGTGCTGACCGGTTGTTACAAATCTTGCGTCAACAGCGATCTCTTCGCGGGGCGAGGAACGGAGCGACCGTTTGGTCAACGCTTTCATCGCGGCGCGCGCTGTAAGCTGCTGTCCGTGCCGTTGCGCGGGCACGTCCGGCGCGATCGCCGTACCCACGAAAGCCAGCTCATCATGATCCACATCCTTCGCTTCACCGCCTTCGCGCTGCTGCTCGGGCTCGGTGGGCTCGCACTCGCCACCGAGGTGTCCGCCGTGCAAGGCGTCGTCAACCTGTCTGCCAGTGCCAGTGTCGAGGTCCCGCGCGACATGCTGAGCGTGACGCTGACCGCCACCCGCGACGGCGCCGACGCCGCTGCGGTGCAGAGCGCGCTCAAGCAGGCGCTGGATGCGGCGCTTGTCGAGGCGAAGAAGGTCGCCAAGCCGGGCCAGGTCGACGTGCAGACAGGCAACTTCGCGCTTTTTCCGCGCTACGGCAAGCAAAACGGCATCACGGGCTGGCAGGGCAGCGCCGAACTGGTGGTCGAGGGGCGCGACATGCCTGCCATCGCCGCGCTCACCGGCCGCATCACGAGCATGACGATAGCCCGCGTCGGCTACAGCCTCTCGCGCGAACAGCGCGAGAGGCTCGAAGGCGAACTCGCCGCCCAGGCGATTGGCCACTTCCGCGCGAAGGCGGCCGACTACGCGAAACAGTTCGGCTACAGCGGCTATGGCCTGCGCGAGGTCAACGTGGCCAGCAGCGAGCCGAACTTTCCGCCGCCGATGCCGCGGGTGCGTGCCATGGCGGCGGCCAGCGACGAGGCCTTGCCGGTCGAACCCGGCAAGGGCACGGTGACGGTGACGGTCAGCGGCAGCGTGCAGATGAAGTGACGCGGTCGCCTCACTGCGCCGTCCAGCCCCCGTCCACCGCCCAGGCGACGCCGCGCACGTTGTCGGCCGCCGCCGAGCACAGGAACAGCGTCAACTCGCCCAGTTGCTCGGTCGTGGTGAACTGCAGCGAGGGCTGCTTCTCGCCCAGCAAGGCGATTCGGGCCTGTTCGACGCTGATGCCCTCGCGCGCTGCACGGTCGTCGATCTGCTTCTGCACCAGCGGCGTCAGCACCCAGCCGGGGCAGATGGCGTTGACGGTCACGCCCGTCGTCGCCGTCTCGAGCGCCGTTGCCTTGGTGAAGCCGACGATGCCGTGCTTGGCAGCGACATAGGCCGACTTCTGCGCCGAGGCGACCAGGCCGTGGGCCGAGGCGATGTTGACGACGCGCCCCCAGCCCCGTGCCTTCATCGCCGGCAGGGCGAGGCGCGTCGTGTGAAAGGCCGAGCTCAGGTTGATCGCGATGATCGCGTCCCACTTTTCGACCGGAAAATTCTCTACCGGCGCCACGTGCTGGATGCCGGCGTTGTTGACGAGGATGTCGACGCCGCCGAACTCGGCCGCGGCATAGGCCATGATCGCCTCGATCTCCGCCGGCTTGCTCATGTCGGCGCCGTGATAGCCGACCTCGACGCCGAGGGCGGCGACCGCCGCCTGCGGCGCCGCAACGTCGCCGAAGCCGTTGAGCACCAGATTTGCACCCTGGCGCGCCAGCGCCAGCGCGATGCCCAGTCCGATGCCGCTCGTGGAGCCGGTAACGAGTGCGGTCTTGCCTTTCAACATGCTGTGTCCTTCGAGAGGTTCGTGAGATTGGTAGCATCGATTATCGAACCTTCATCCGAGCCGAGGACCGTGCGATGACCGAACCGCGACTTGACCATGTGCAATGCCTGGCCGCGGGTGGCCTGCACCGCATGGCCTACTGGGAATGGGGCGATCGCGCCAACCCGCGCGTGCTCGTCTGCGTGCACGGGCTAAGCCGGCAGGGGCGCGACTTCGACACCCTCGCGCGCTCGCTGTGCGAGCACTATCGCGTGGTTTGCCCCGACGTGGCCGGGCGCGGCCAGTCGGACTGGCTGGCCGACCCGGCCGGATATCAGATACCGGCATACGTGGCCGACATGGTCACGCTGCTGGCGCGGCTCGACGCGCGCGAACTGCACTGGGTCGGCACCTCGATGGGCGGGCTGATCGGCCTAGCGCTCGCGTCGCTGGCGGGTACGCCGATCGGCAAGCTGGTGCTCAACGATGTCGGGCCGACGATCCAGCTGGAGGCGATCGCGCGCATAGCCACTTACCTCGGCCTGCCGCAGCGCTGGAGAAGCATCGACGAGGCGGCCGACTACATGCTCGGTATCTCGAAGGGGTTTGGCGCGCACAGCCCCGAGCAATGGCTGGCACTGACGCGGCCGATGCTCAAGGCGCAGGGGGACTTCTTCGTGCCGCACTACGATCCGGCGATCGCCGTGCCGTTTCGCGGTGTCACGCCCGCACTCGCCGCGGCGGGTGAGGCCGCGCTCTGGGCCAGCTACGACAGGCTGCGGTGCCCGGTGCTGTTGCTTCGCGGCGCCGACTCCGACCTGCTGTCGCACGCCACGGCACTGGCGATGACGCAGCGCGGCCCGAAGGCTCGCCTGCGCGAATTCGCCGGCGTGGGCCATGCGCCGACGCTTGTCGCGCCGGAACAGATTGCGGCAGTGCGGGAGTTCCTGCTCGCACGATGAAGACCGGCCTTCCCGCGCGGCCGGCGGCGGCGCCGATCGTGCAACTGATCGACCTGGATGCCGATGCACAGCCCGCAGCGCCGGAGGACCCGCAAGACCAGATCGCCCGTGCCCGCGCATTTGCCGGCCCGCTGCTGATCGGCCAGGCGCTCGACACCGGTGAAGACGCGCTCGCCCATGCCGACGGCGTGGCGGCGATCCTGCGCACGCTCGGCGCTGCGCCGGCCATGCAGGCAGCCGCCTACCTCGTCTATGCCGGCGACTACCTGACGAAACCCGAGGAAGTCGTTGCCAAGGCTTTCGGCGCGTCGCATGCGAGCCTGGTCACGCACACGCGCAAGCTGGTGGCAATCCAGCGCGCCGCGCGCGAGGCACAGGTTCTGCACGAGCAGCAGGCGCAACAGACCGAACGAGTGCGCAAGATGCTGCTCGCGTTCTCGCGAGACCTGCGGGTGGTGCTGCTGCGGCTCGCATCGCGGCTGCAGACGCTGCGCCATTTCGCCGCGTCGCGACAGGCCTGTCCGGCGCTGCTGGCGCGCGAGTCCATGCAGGTGTTCGCGCCGCTGGCCAACCGGCTCGGCATCTGGCAGATCAAGTGGGAACTGGAGGATCTGGCGTTCCGCTTTCTGCAGCCGGACGACTACAGGGCGATTGCGCAGCTGCTCGCCGAAACGCGCGTCGAGCGCGAACGGCAGGTCGAGGCGACGCGGCATCGCCTGGCCGAGGCGCTGGCGGCGCAGGGCCTGCGCGCCGAAGTGCAGGGGCGGCCGAAGCATCTGTACAGCATCTGGAAGAAGATGCAGGGCAAGGGGCTCGACCTCGCGCATGTGTACGACCTGCGCGCGCTGCGCGTGATCGTCGACACGCTGCCCGACTGCTATGCCACGCTCAGCCGGGTGCACGAGCTCTACCGCGCCGTGCCGGGGGAATACGACGACTACATCGCGCGTCCCAAACCCAACGGCTACCAGTCGCTGCACACCGTCGTGCAGGGCGACGACGGGCGGCCGGTCGAGATTCAGATTCGCACGCGCGCGATGCACGAGCATGCCGAGCTCGGCGTGGCGGCGCACTGGGTCTACAAGGAGGCGGGCGTTCGCGGCTATGCCGGGGTCAGCGCGAGCGGTGGCTTCCAGGCGCAGGTGGCCGAGGCGCGCAAGGCAGTGCTGCGCCAGCTGCTCGCCTGGGAGCGCGATTTCGCCGAGCAGGGGACGAGCGGCCCCGCGGCCGGTGCGGGCGCCTTCGACGAGCGCATCTACGTCTTCACGCCACAGGCCGCGGTGGTCGAGCTGCCAGCGGGCGGGACGGCGGTCGACTTCGCCTACCTGCTGCATACCGACCTCGGCCACCGCTGCCGCGGCGCGCGTGTCGACGGCGCGATGTTGCCGCTGAACACGCCGCTCGCGAACGGGCAGACGGTCGAGATCATCACCGCGAAGGAAGGCGGACCGTCGATGGACTGGCTGAACGCCGAGCTCGGCTACCTGCGCAGCCCGCGCTCGCGGGCCAAGGTGCGCGCATGGTTCAACGCGCTCGCGCTGCAAGCCACCGTGGCCCGCGGCCGCGAGGCCGTCGAGAAACTGCTGCAGCGCGAGGGCAAGACCGCCCTCAAGCTCGACGACCTGGCGGCGCAACTTGGCTTTCGCAACGCCGACGCGCTGTTCGAGGTGGTCGGCAAGGACGAGTTCTCGCTGCGCGGCATCGAGACCCTGCTGCGCCCGGCCGAGTCGATACCGACGCCCGACGAGGTGATCGCGCAACGCCGCCCGCGCGGGCTCGGCGCCGCGCCCGCGGGCGGCGTTCTGGTGGTCGGCGTCGAGTCGCTGCTGACCTCGCTCGCGCGCTGTTGCAGGCCGGCGCCGCCGGATGCGATCGGCGGCTATGTCACGCGCGGCAAGGGAGTCGCCGTCCATCGCAGCAGCTGCAGCAACTTCCGTCAGATGGCCGAGCGCGCGCCGGAGCGCGTGATTCCGGTTGGCTGGGGTCGGGCGCGCAAGGCCGGGCCGGGCGTGGCGCCCGCGCTCTACCCCGTGGACGTGATCGTCGAAGCGGCCGATCGCCAGGGCCTGCTGCGAGACATCTCGGAGGTCTTCGCGAAGGAGAGGATGAACGTCATCAGCGTCAACACCCAGTCGGTCAAGGACGCGCAAGGCGGCACCGCATGGATGACCTTCACGATCGAGGTCGACGACGCGGCGCGCCTCGCGCAGGTGCTCTCGCGCGTCGCCAAGGTGGGCGGTGTGCGCAGCGTCCGGCGCAAGTAGGCGGGCGCGGCTCACGAGGGTGCTTTGCTATACTTCATCACTGCACCAGGCGCGTAGCTCAGCTGGTTAGAGCACCACCTTGACATGGTGGGGGTCGTTGGTTCGAGTCCAATCGCGCCTACCAAAACCGAAGGCCCGTAAACCGCATCCTTGCGTCGTTTGCGGGCCTTTTCCGTTGCCGGAGACTGATCGTGAACCCACCGTTGCATGGCGTCCGCATTGTCGAATTCGAGGGCATCGGGCCGGGCCCGCTGGCCGGGCGAATGCTCGCCGACATGGGCGCCGAGGTGACGGTGATCGCGCGCTCGCAGGCCGGCTCGGTGATGCAGCGCCTCGCGAGCACGCCGGACAATCCGCTGCGCGCCGGCAAGCAGGTGGTCACGCTCGACCTGAAGAAGCCGCAGGGCCTCGCGCAGGCGCTGGAGATCGTGGCCGCGGCAGACGCGTTGATCGAGGGCAATCGCCCCGGAGTGATGGAACGCCTCGGGCTCGGCCCGGCCGATTGCGCGGCGCGCAATCCCCGATTGGTCTACGGAAGGATGACGGGCTGGGGCCAGGACGGGCCGCTGGCACAGGCGGCGGGTCACGACCTGAACTACGTTGCGCTGACGGGGTTGCTCTCGCTGTCGGCGCGACCGGGCGAGCGTCCAATCCTGCCGCCGACGGTCGTCGGCGACGCCACCGGCGCGCTCGGCCTGGCCTTCGGCATTGCCTGCGGCCTCGTCGAGGCGCGCGCCAGCGGGCGCGGGCGGGTGGTCGACGCAGCGATCGTCGATGTGGTGGCGATGCTCGGCGCGCTGGTGCAGTGGATCCGCGCCAGCGGCCAGATCGACGGCGAGCTGGCGAGCCCCTTCCACGACTCGCCGTTCTACGATGTGTACGAATGCGCCGACGGCCGTTGCGTCACGATCGGTGCGCTGGAACCGCAGTTCTATGCGCTGCTGCTGTCCAGGCTCGGCCTGACCGACGTGGCTGCAGCGGCACAGTACGACCGCGCGCAATGGCCGGCGCTGAAGACGCGCTTCGCCGAGCTGTTTCGCAGCCGGCCGCGTGACGAGTGGTGTGATCTGCTCGAAGGCAGCGATGCGTGCTTCGCTCCGGTGCTCAGCATCGCCGAGGCCGCGGCGCATCCGCACAACGTCGCGCGTGGCATCTATGCGGTGTCGCCGTCGGGTGCCGTGAAGGTTGCGGGGGCACCGCGGTTCACACCGCTGCCCACCAAGCCGCGCGGGTAAACCCCTCGCGCCGCACCGGGCGGCGACTCCTAGAATCTTTGTGCACCTGCACAAGAGCGATCACCTTGGAGTTTCCCGCATGGCCCAGAGTCGCCGCGCCCCGCACGCCGAACCGCCCGCGGCCGAGCCCGCCGCCGGCGCCACGCGCGTCCTGAAGAAGTATCCGAACCGGCGCCTGTACGACACCCAGACCAGCAGCTACATCACGCTGGTGGACGTGAAGAAGATGGTGCTCGCGGGCCAGGACTTCATTGTCCGCGATGCCAAGACCGGCGACGACCTGACGCGCAGCATCCTGCTGCAGATCATCCTCGAGGAAGAGACCGGCGGCGTGCCGATGTTCTCGTCGCCGATGCTGGCCCAGATCATACGCTTCTACGGCCACGCGATGCAGGGCATGATGGGCTCGTACCTGGAGAAGAACATCCAGACCTTCACCGACATCCAGAGCCGCCTCGGTGATACGGCCAAGGGCTTCAGCCCCGAACTCTGGACGCAGTTCATGAACGGCCAGGCGCCACTGGTGCAGGGCCTGATGGGCAACTATCTTGAGCAGTCGAAGAACCTGTTCGTGCAAATGCAGGAGCAGATGGCCGAGCAGGCCAAGGCGCTGTTCCCCGGGGCTGCAGGATTCATGCCGCCCAAGCGATAGGGCGCCGGATCGACCGGGATCGACGAAAATTCCGGCATGACTCATGACAGCCTCGCTCCGCCAACTCCAACTGCCACGCCAGCGCCGAAGATCGGCTTCGTCTCCCTCGGTTGCCCGAAAGCGCTGACCGACTCCGAACTCATCCTCACCCAGCTCAGCGCCGAGGGATATGCGACGTCGAAGACCTTCGCCGGGGCTGACCTGGTGATCGTCAATACCTGCGGCTTCATCGACGATGCGGTGAAGGAAAGCCTGGACACGATCGCCGAGGCGCTGACCGCAAACGGCCGGGTGATCGTCACCGGATGCCTCGGTGCCAAGGCAGGCGAGGGCGGCGCCAACCTGGTCCGGCGGATGCACCCTAGCGTGCTCGCCGTCACCGGCCCGCACGCGACGCAGGAAGTGATGGACGCCGTGCACCTGCACGTGCCCAGGCCGCACGATCCGTTCGTCGATCTCGTGCCGGCGCAGGGCATCAAGCTGACACCCAGGCACTACGCGTACCTGAAGATCAGCGAAGGCTGCAACCACCGCTGCACGTTCTGCATCATCCCGAGCCTGCGCGGCGACCTCGTGAGCCGGCCGGTGGGCGACGTGCTCGGCGAGGCGCGGCGGCTGTTCGAGGCGGGCGTGAAGGAGCTCCTCGTCATCAGCCAGGACACCAGCGCCTACGGCGTCGACGTGAAGTACCGCACCGGTTTCTGGGATGGCCGGCCGGTCAAGACGCGGATGTTCGAGCTGTGCGAGCAGCTCGCAGCGATGGCCGAGCCGTTCGGTGCCTGGGTGCGGCTGCACTACGTGTACCCGTACCCGCACGTGGACGAGATCGTTCCGCTGATGGCGGCCGCAAGCATCCTGCCTTACCTGGACGTGCCGTTCCAGCACGCCCATCCGGATGTGCTGCGGCGCATGAAGCGGCCCGCCAGCGGCGAGAAGAATCTCGACCGGCTGCTGCGCTGGCGCGAGCTGTGCCCCGAGATCGTCGTCCGCAGCACGTTCATCGCCGGCTTTCCGGGCGAGACCGAGGCCGAATTCGAATACCTGCTGGCGTTCCTGCGCGAGGCGCAGATCGACCGCGCCGGTTGTTTCGCCTATTCGCCGGTCGAGGGCGCGAGCGCGAATGCGTCGCCGGGTGCGCTGCCTGCCGAAGTGCGCGAGGAGCGCCGGGTGCGCTTCATGGCGGTAGCTGAGGAAGTCTCAGCCGCGAAGCTGCAGCGGCGCATCGGCGCGACGATGCAAGTGCTCGTCGATGCCGCGCCGGCGCTCGGCCGCAAGGGGGGTGTCGGCCGCTCCTATGCCGAGGCGCCGGAGATCGACGGCAGCGTCAGGCTGCTGCCGCCGGAGAAGGCGTCGAAGCAGTTGCGGGTCGGCGAGTTCACCCGCGCGCGCATCGTCGGCGCGCAGGGGCATGACCTGGTGGCTGTGCCGGTTTGAGCGCCGCGCGCCGGGCTTGCGCGCATCGATCAGCCGACCACTTCGCCCAGCCCCGGGAACGGCTTCCCGATCTTCGAGATGCCGCTGACCCGCAGCGCGGGCTCGCCGTCGGCCGTCACCAGACCCTGCGCGAACACGAGCGTTCGCGTGACGCGCAGCACCTGCGCCTCGCCCTGCACCCAGGCGCCGAGCGGTGCCGGCGCGAGGTAGTCGAGCTGCAGGCTGATCGTCGGCAGAAAGCGCATCCCGACGTCGGCTCGCTTGTGGTGGACCGAGATCGGCAGCAGCATGTCGGCAAAGCTCGCCAGCATGCCGCCGTGGCAGATGCCCATCGGGTTGGTGTGGCGCGGCTCGACGCGAAAGCCGAGTAGCACGAGTTCGCCTTCCTGGCGCAGGTAGAGCGGCCCGTTCACGCGGATGAATTCGCCCGGCACCGACAGCGTCACGAAGCCGGGCGGAATGTCGGCGGTGGTCGCGTTCATCGCTTTTCGCGCTCCACGTCGGCGAGGAAGCTCTCTTCGCGCAACTCCTGCGACCCCCAGCCCGGGTAGGTCCGCGCGAAATCGGCCGCGATCCGCTCCAGCGGCATGTCGTCGAAGCTGCCGTGCTGGCGCACGTATTCCATGTGCCGGTTGCCGGCGCGGTCGAACGGGTGGTAGATCGAATCGTCGATGCCGTTGAACTCGAGCGGCAACAGGCCGAAGCGGTCGCACAGCTCGACGTTGAACGCCGGTGTCGCCTTACGCCAGGCGTCGTCCAGCCACAGTTCGCAGTACCCGTGCCAGATGAAGAGGTCGGTCTGCATCGCCTGGCGCATGCGCTCGGTGGCCAGATGGTTGCGCACGTCCGCGTAGCCCAGCCGCGCCGGGATGCCTGTCGCGCGGCAGGACGCCGCGAGCAGGGCGGCCTTGGTCACGCACCAGCCGACGCCGATTGCGAGCACGGTGCTCGCCTTCATGCCCTGGGGCGACAAGTCGACGCGGTACGGGTCGTAGCGAAAGCCGTCGCGCACGGCGTAGTACAGCGCCACCGCGCGCTCGCGAGCGCTGTCGCCGACCGCATGGCGCTGCGCGAACGAGGCGACGGCCCGGTGATCGCAGTCGATCAGCAGCGTGGGGGCGAGGGCGGCCGCGGTCGGCGCGTCGAGAGAATCTGGAATCATCGCGGTCATACATGGACGCCTCCCGTGTGGCAAGCGAGTTCTTGAAGTTCAGACTTGGCGGTAATGACTGCGGTCTTATATCCGGCCTGTGGTTGCAGTCCGGGCCAAGC
>Ga0209048_10000267_pt1 | contig 57275 bp, 51 predicted proteins | sample FrelakmetCRP12CR_FD_187146 | JGI IMG/M metagenome (GOLD analysis project Ga0209048, IMG submission 187146) | Freshwater lake sediment microbial communities from the University of Notre Dame, USA, for methane emissions studies - CRP12 CR (SPAdes)... | ecosystem: Environmental > Aquatic >...
TCCATGCGTTTGATGGTTGAGAGCCATTTCATCATGATGCCCTCCTGTAACGCCTCCTCAACCTCGAAATCGTGCGCCGGCATGCGATCTCGGGTACGGCGATAGACGATGATCGCCTCTGTTGCACCAAGCCGTTTGGCAGTGCGGGCGGCGTCGATGGCGGTATTGCCACCGCCGTAAACAACAACGCGTCGGCCGAGCAACGGCTTGTCTTCGCCCTCCATTGATCGCAGCAGAGAAACAGCGTCAAGAATCTTTGCCGCAGAACCAGCGGGAATGTAGGAACGCTTGCCAATATGGGCGCCGACGGCGAGGAATGCTGCGTCAAAGCGTCCGGCCTGCATGCTCTCCACGACGCGGTCAACCTTGGTGTTGAGCCTTATGAGGACACCAAGGTCGACAATGCGGTTGATCTCGGCATCGAGCACATCGCGCGGCAGACGATATTTAGGAATTCCGAAACGCATCATGCCACCGGCGAATGGACCGGCCTCGTGGATCTCGACAGCATGACCCATTAACCGCAGATGATAAGCAGCGGACAAACCCGAAGGACCGGCGCCGACCACCAGCACGCGCTTGCCGCTATCGGTTTGCGGTGGGGTAAATCGCCAGCCGTTTCGGATTGCCACATCGCCGAGAAAACGCTCGACCGAATTGATACCGACAGCGCTGTCGATCTGAGCGCGGTTACACGCTGTTTCGCAAGGATGATAACAAACCCTGCCCATCACCGCGGGCATTGGGTTGTCGGTCGTCAATGTGCGCCATGCAGTTTGATAGTCGCCGGATTCGGCGTGATAAAGCCAGCTCTGAATGTTCTCGCCGGCCGGACAGGTATTGTTGCAGGGTGGCAAACGGTCGACATACACCGGCCGTGAGGTGCGCCACGACCCCGTCAGGTTTGCAAGGCTGGTGCCGACTTCAAGACTGATCGCGAAGGGCCGTTCCATTAAGCATCTCCCTCCTGATCGAGCAGATGATATTCGGCGACGTTACGATCGGCTATGGCTTGCAGTTGACTGATACGTTTTTTTCCCTGTTCCGTGGTGAAGAGATGGGCGAAGCGCCGTTGTGGTTTCAAGTATTCGTCGACTGGAACTCGGTGGCGAATCTTTCGGCTGCCAGTGACAACGCCATGTTCGGCCTCAAAAACCGGGAACATCCCGCACTCGACTGCAAGCCGCGCCAGCCGGATCGTATCCTGCGAGGCCGAGCCCCAACCGAGCGGACAAGGTACGTGGATATGCAGATAGCGCGCGCCATAAATGCCCATCGCCTTCACCACCTTGCGCTCGAGATCGTGCAAATCGGCGACCGTAGCGGTGGCAACATATGGGATGCCGTGGGCGACGGCGATCTTTGGCACGCTCTTTCCCGTACCGAAAACGTTTCCCGGCTCGGGTCCCACCGCCGGCGTCGTCGCAGTGCGTGCGGACGGTGGCGTCGCTGACGAGCGCTGAACGCCAGTGTTCATGTAGCCTTCATTATCATAGCAAATATACAGCACGTCATCGTTGCGTTCGAACATGCCGGACAAGCAACCAAAGCCGATGTCGGTGGTGCCACCATCACCGCCTTGAGCGACCGCGCGCACCTCGGGCCGCCCTTTCACGCGCATAGCGGCGGCAACTCCAGTCGCAACCGCGGCAGCGTTGCCAAAGAGCGAATGAATCCAGGGAATCTGCCACGATGTTTCCGGATAGGGCGTGGTGAATACCTCCAGGCAACCAGTCGCGTTCACCGCGATCAGATTGCCGCCCGCTGCACGCAACGCGGTATCAAGCGCGTAGCGCGCCCCGAGCGCCTCGCCGCAGCCCTGACAGGCCCGATGTCCGCAGGTCAATGCATTGGATCGATCGATCGAAGCTTGAACCGAGCGATCTGCATCCGATACGAGACGATTGCCGACCGTGAAGGTTCCCTTTTGATAGAAGCGCAGTTTTTGGGTCGCTGCCATGCTTTCGTCCATCTGCTTCTCCCTCATTCCGCCGCCGGTTTCTGCGCGCCGCTAAGGCGTCGTAGGATGTTCTCCGCCGTCGGCCCGGAGCGCCGGACCTTGCGAACATAATGCAGCTCCTTGGCGATCAGCTCCTCGTTGAGGTCGAGGAAATGCGTACCTTCCCATGGCTGCACTAGCGCTCGACGAAAGAGCCGGTGCAACGACGGACGGGTGATCGGCCGCCCGCCGAGTCCCGCCACCACCGACTGGACTTGCGGGGCCCCCGCTAGATTACGCAAAGCAAGGTCGACATGAAGCGCAAGCTGGCCACCCATACCGACTGCCAAACTTTTTTCCACCACGACGACATGCTTGCGCCCGACCAAAACCTTTCGCAGCGCTTCAACCGGAAACGGCCGGAACGCCACCAGCGTGACGAGACCGATGCGAATTCCGTCGGCGCGCATCTCGTCGATCGTGTCCTTGATCGTCCCGTTTACCGACCCCATGGCGACGACTAGCGCTTCGGCGTCGTCAGCCTTGTAGGTGCGCAACAATCCGCCAGAATCGCGTCCGAACTGCTTTTTGAATTCGCCGGCTAATTCGGGAATCAACCGCAGAGCTAGCGTCTGTTTATAGTGCTGGAGGAAGCGCACCTCGGTAAAGGCATCCGGGCCGACCATCGCGCCGATCGAGATCGGATGGCTTGGATCGAGTACTTGGACCGGCTCGTAGGCAGGCAGATATTCATCGACCTCCTCTTGTTCCGGCACGTCGACCCGCTCGACCGCATGGGTGAGAATAAATCCATCGACGCACACCATGGTTGGCATCGATAGTTCTTCAGCGAGCCGAAACGCCTGGATATGAAGATCGATCGCCTCCTGATTGGACTCGGCGAACAACTGCATCCATCCGGCGTCACTCATCGACATGGCGTCAGAATGATCGTTCCAGATATTAATCGGGGCGCCGATCGCTCGGTTGCCGAGCGTCATCACAATCGGCAGACCGAGTCCGGCGGCATTGTAAACCGCCTCGGCCATGAACAAGAGGCCTTGGCTCGCCGTTGCAGTATAGGCTCGCGCGCCAGCGGCGGAAGCGCCAATAGCAACCGACAACGCGGCGAACTCGGATTCGACGTTGATGAATTCGCAATTCTTTAACTCGCCGGCGCGCACCATTTCGCCAAGCCCTTCGACGATATGAGTCTGCGGCGTGATTGGATAGGCGCAGATGACTTCCGGTCGGCAGAGCGCGATGCCTTCGGCCATCGCATGTGATCCTTCGACCTGTTTCAACATAGCGTGCTCTCCTTACCCAGCGATCGGCGCGATGGAAACCGCGTCGTGTGCCGCCTGCGCGGCAGCAACGTTGGCTTCTCCGACCTTGCCGGGGAACGCTTGCCGGATAGCAGTCGCGACCGAATCGAAACGGACGATGTTAGTGAGCGCAGCGAATGCGCCAAGCAATGCGGCGTTCGGCAATGGACGTCCGACATACTTGAGAGCGAGTTCACTCGCCGCCACGGCGCGTGCCTGCCCGTGCGGCAGCTTTCCAACCGCATTTGCGATTTGCAGGTCACCAAAGCTTCGATTGGTATTGATGAGCAGATAGCCGTCCGACCGCAATCCGTCGAACACATCAACAGCCTTGAATAAGGTCGGGTCCTGAACGATCAACGCATTCGGTTCTAGGATCGGCTCGCGCAGTCGGATTTCCTTATCATCGATGCGGCAGAAAGACACAACCGGCGCGCCGGTACGCTCCGAGCCGAAGCTAGGAAAGGCTTGTGCGTGGCGCTGTTCAAGAAATGCGGCAACCGAGAGAATCTCCGCCGCCGTGACCACGCCCTGACCACCTCGGCCGTGGAAACGCACTTGAAACATGAGCGTATAACCTCGCCTAGAATTTCAGTTTCTTAGGCTACCAGCATCGGCAAGTCGTCGACAATGACGCTTGTAGGTAAAATGACAAACCAATTCGACCGTGAGATGGGCCAATTGTTACCGCCGAGTAGAGATCGGGCGGTAGCATCGGCGCCACTTACGGAGACCTAATAGGAAATCCGCAGCACCACCACCTTCAGAGCAGAAAAATTTTTAGCACTCCTCTATCATCCATGAGCTTGGGGGGCGTATTCTTTCGCTACCCAAACAGTTCACGGTCTATGACGCTGTTCTCGCTACCTGCGCCTCGACGGCAGCGACAGCGGTCATGTTGACGATCCCGCGCGGGGTCACCGCCGGCGTGACGATATGGACGGGGCGGGCCGCACCGATGAGGATTGGGCCGACGGGAAGCGTATCTGCTAATACCTTGATAAGCTCATAGGCAATGTGGGCGGCATCAATGTTTGGCATGATCAGCACATTGGCTTCGCCCTTGAGGCGGGAATGCGGAAATACGCGGGCACGGAATTCCGGAAGCAGCGCTGAATCGCCGTGCATCTCGCCGTCCACCTCAAGCTCAGGATGGCGGGCGGCCAGCAGCTCAGTCGCCCGACGCATTTTCGCGGCCGATTCAGTGTCATGGCTGCCAAAATTCGAGTGAGAAAGCAGCGCGATCTTGGGCACAAGGCCAAAACGACGGACATGAGCGGCGGCTAGCACCGCCATTTCTACGATCTCTTCGGCGGATGGGTCGACGCGTACCTGCGTGTCGGTGAGGAAGTAATGTCCTTTGTTGGTGATCACCAGCGATAACGCTGCGAAATCGCTCACGCCCGGTGCATAGCCGATGATGTCGCGGATATGACGTAGGTGGCTAAGGAAACGGCCCTCCACCCCGCAGATCATGGCGTCCGCCTCGTTCCTGCGCACGGCGATAGCGGCAAGCACAGTGGCATTGGTGCGCACCAACGTGCGCGCGGCGTCCGGTGTGATGCCCTTTCGGCCGGCGGTTTCAATGTAAGTCTGCACGAAATCGCGATAGCGTGGGTCATCCTCAGGGTTGATCAGCGCGAAGTCGCGACCAGGCCGGATCGACAAGCCATAACGCTGTAGACGAGTTTCTATGACGGTCGGTCGGCCGACCAGGATCGGTCGCGCCAAACCCTCCTCGATCACAATCTGGGTCGCATGCAGGATGCGTTCGTCTTCGCCTTCGGCATAGATCACGCGCATCGGGATTGTCTTCGCTTGGGCGAACACGGGCTTCATGATGAACCCCGAGCGGAAGACGAAACCGTTGAGTCGCTCCTGATACTGTTCAAAATCTCCGATCGGGCGTGTCGCTACTCCTGATTGCATTGCAGCCTTGGCGACCGCAGGAGCGATGCGAAGGATTAACCGAGGATCGAACGGGTTGGGAATGAGCGATCCGGAACCGAAAGTGCGCGCCTCACCGCCCATCGCGCGAGCGGCCACATCGGATGGAGCTTCGCGGGCGAGCGTGGCGATCGCATCGACAGCAGCGAGTTTCATTTCTTCGTTGATCTTGGTGGCGCCGACATCCAGGGCGCCGCGGAAGATAAAGGGGAAGCAGAGAACGTTGTTCACCTGATTAGGATAATCAGAGCGCCCGGTGCAGATGAGCGCGTCGGGACGCGCCTGCAAAGCTTCTTCCGGCATAATTTCGGGGGTTGGATTGGCAAGCGCCATGATCAGCGGGCGCTCCGCCATTTGTCTTGCCATCTCGGGCTTCAGTACGCCGGGAGCTGAGACGCCGAGAAAAATATCAGCGCCTTCGATTACTTCTCCGAGTGTTCGCTTGTTGGTTTTCTGCGCATAAACCCCTTTCCAGCGGTCCATTAATTTCGGCCGGCCTTCATACACCACGCCTTCGATATCAGTGACCCAGATATGTTCCCGCTTGGCACCGAGGAACACGAGCAAGTTTAGGCAAGCGATTGCTGCCGCTCCAGCGCCGGAAGTGACAATCTTCACATCGCCGATGCGCTTACCGGTCAAGTGAATCGCGTTCTGCACGGCCGCTGCGACAATGATGGCAGTACCGTGCTGGTCGTCGTGAAAGACGGGGATCTTCATTCGTTGCTGGAGCCTTGTCTCAACCTCAAAGCATTCAGGCGCCTTGATATCCTCCAGATTGATGCCCCCAAAGGTGGGCTCCAAAGCAGCAACAACGTCGACCAGCAGCTCGACATTGACCGTGTCGACCTCGATATCGAATACGTCGATGCCGGCGAATTTCTTGAACAGAACTGCTTTACCCTCCATCACCGGCTTGCCGGCGAGCGGCCCGATGTTTCCAAGACCGAGCACAGCAGTGCCGTTCGTTATCACCGCTACCAGATTGGCGCGGGTGGTAAGCGAAGCCGCCTCAGCGGGATTGGCTGCGATTGCCTCGCACGCTGCCGCCACCCCAGGAGAATAGGCGAGCGCAAGGTCGTGCTGGGTCCCGAGTGGTTTAGTAGGATGGATTTCAAGTTTACCCGGCCTTGGTAGGCGATGATATGCGAGCGCGCCTGATCGCAAATCGTCCGATAGATTTGATGACAATCGCTTCTCCTCTGTTTCGCCTGGCATGCTAAGTCTGACCTAGGCGGACATGAGATGATTTCTGATGTGTCTAGTCGTTAGCGTAGAGCACAACTGAAGAGCACTTGATCCATATCAAGGTCACTCCACGACATATCCTGAAAAAAGTCTTCTAGATAATGTTGCTCGATGCGGTAGGCAGAACAATTAGCTGTTGGGTGCGTGGTGGACTGTAGCCCCATTTGCAAACTACGCAAACGAGCTGCAGATTAAGGGGCTCGCATCGCGTTTATCACGTTGGGGGGCCATCATGAGGCTTCGTACAGTTCCCGCGGGTCTTCTTAAACCACTCTATTCGCACCTCTATGCGCAAGTGCTGACGGCGATCTTCATCGGTATATTGCTCGGGCATTTCTATCCGCATCTGGGCGAGCAGATGAAGCCGCTTGGCGACGGCTTTATCAAGCTCATCAAGATGTTGATCGCACCGATTATTTTTTGCACGGTCGTGCACGGCATTGCCGGCATGAAGGACTTGAAGCGGGTTGGTCGCGTTGGCCTTAAGGCCTTGGTTTATTTTGAAGTCGTGACGACACTCGCGCTTGTTGTCGGACTGATCGTAGTCAATATTTGGCAGCCGGGCGCCGGCATAAACGCCGATCTCCAAACAATCGACACGCGGTCGATCCAGGTCTTTACAACTAAAGCTGGCCAGCAGAGCACAGTAGAATTCTTACTCAACATTATTCCTTCGACCGTCATCGGCGCCTTTGCCGAAGGCGAGATCCTGCAAGTTTTGTTTTTCGCCGTCTTGTTTGCGTTCGCGCTTTCTCTTATGGGCGAGCATGCCAAGCCGGTTACCAACTTCATAGATATTGTCTCGCACGCCTTATTCGGGATCGTCGGTATGATCATGAAGGTCGCACCGATCGGTGCGTTCGGCGCCATGGCGTTTACAATCGGCAAGTATGGCATCGGCACCCTTCTTTCTCTCGGCAAACTCATGGCTGGCTTCTACGCGACGTGTCTGATTTTCATCTTCGTCGTGCTCGGTACGATCGCTTATTTTGCCGGTTTCAACATCTTTAAGTTCATCAAATACATCAAGGAAGAGCTGCTGATCGTGCTTGGCACGTCGTCGTCGGAATCAGTTCTGCCGCGCATGATAAATAAGCTGGAGAATCTTGGCTGCAACGAATCGATCGTCGGCCTCGTCATTCCAACCGGCTATTCGTTCAATCTGGACGGTACGTGTATTTATCTGACGATGGCGGCGATCTTCCTCGCTCAAGCGACGAATACCGATCTCTCTTTATGGCAACAGCTCGGCATTATTGGAATTCTGCTTTTAACCTCGAAGGGCGCGGCCGGCGTGACCGGCAGTGGGTTCATCGTACTCGCAGCGACCTTAGCGTCGGTCGGCACAATCCCGGTCGCGAGCATTGCACTCATCTTAGGCGTGGATCGTTTCATGTCGGAGGCGCGTGCTCTCACGAATCTTATCGGGAACGGCGTTGCCACGGTCGTCGTTTCGAAGTGGGAGAACGCGCTGGACGAAAAGCGTTTACGCCGACATCTCGAACATGAGACAGACGTGGAAGCGGATGAACCTGAGCGAGAGCTACCGCCGCCGGCACGGCTTCTTTCATAGGCTAAGGCAGCGCGGGTCGCCTGACTAGAACAGAGGATTTAATGATAGCACCTTGTGGAAGTCGGCTAGCGGTTTGTATGGTCGCGGCTCTATGGGCCATTGCGGCACTCGCTGGCGAGTCGAGCTGGCCAGATCATCTTACTATAGGTACTGCATCGCGCGGCGGGACCTATTACGTATACGGCGAGGGCTTGGCGAAGATCTTGACGAGTGCGCTCGGTCTACCCGTTGCAGCGCTGCCGACCGACGGCCCGGCGCAGAATATCGAACTTCTCGAATCCGGCGAGGCGAAGATCGGCTTCGTCACGACGGGCATCGCGTTACAGGCTCTCAATGGCACCGGCATATGGGCGGGGCATAAGCCTGCCCGGTCGATGCGCGTCATTTTTCCAATGTACGATACGCCGTTCCAATTCTTGGTCTTGCAGAATTCCAACATCCGCTCTGTCGCAGAGATGGGGGAAAGGCGTATCGGCATTGGGCCTCGCGGCGGCACGGCGGGAGCTTATGTCCCCAAGTTCTTTAAAGTGCTGAATTTATCCGCGCATTTCACATATGGCGAATGGACCGACCTGGCGGCTCAGTTTGAAAATAAGGAACTGGATGTGCTGGCGGTCGGCGCCGGTGTCCCGTTTCCCTCTTTTGTTGAACTAGAGAGAAAGAATAAGGTCCGTTACGTACCGCTCGCAGATGATCAGATCGCCACCTTGCGATTGGTGATGCCGGAACTCACTCGTTCACGTATACCAGCAGGCACCTATGCTTCGCTGAACCGGCATTATCAGACGATCGGCCTCTATAATTTTGCCGTCGCGCATGAGGACCTCCCCGACTATCTCGTCTATCAGATTGTCAAGACCGTGTTCGAAAAGCGCGAGCAAATGACTGAAGTGCATGCGGCGGCGGCTGCAACCGTTCCGGCAAACATTGAGCGCAATTCTTTTGTCCCGCTCCATCCCGGAGCAATTCGCTACTATCGGATGATCGGAAAAGCTGGAGAGACGGACTAGAGACCGCCAGATTTCGAGCTGATCGATCTACAGTTTCATCACACTGTATGAGATTTCCCTACCCATAAACGAACGTCCCCGACTATTGCAGGCGTCGTTGTCTGTCTACGCAGGTTAAGGTCGATGTCGACGCCCAATTACTTCTGAGACTGACGCACAACTGAAATTCGCAACGCAGCTACTAAAAAAAATTCGAATTTCGCTAGTGTCAGGCGGCTTGTCGCTCGCGTAGCGCGCGGCGCTGCCAGCGTCGCAGTGCGTAGATCACTGCGACGAGCATTGTAATGAGCACAGCCAAGAGAATCACGATGATGCCAGCCATTTGCCGTGCCAGCACTTGCCAGTTGTTTTTCAACACCTGGCGCAGAGCGTCGTAGTCCGCCGGCGGCAGAATGACCCCATTGCGTGCGACATAAGTCTCGAACTCGGTCTCCATGTCCTTGAGCACTTCGGGCAGGCTCGCCGACAAATCGTGTGCCTCCGTCGGGTCCTCGCTCAGCTTAAACAGCCGCCAGCTGGTGGCGTCGCTCCAAGGCCCGGTGTTGAACATCAGCTTATAGTCACCCTTAAAAAGAGCTTCGCCACCGGTGCTTTCGAAGCCGATCGCGTCGGAGGGCGAATGGATGGTCGAGGTTTTACCTTCAAGATAAGGTAACAGCGTGGTGCCGGTTGGTCGGTGCAGTTTCTTGCCCTTGTACTCGTCGCCGGGTACTGGGATCCCAGCAATGTCGAGCACCGTGGGCAGAAAGTCCGTTACATAAGCGAAAGTGTTCGTGATGCCGCCGGGTTTTATTCGCCCTGGGTAACTGATGATGAATGGTACCCGCATGCCGCCTTCGCCGGAAGTGCCCTTGAACATCGCGAACGGGGTGTTTGATACTTCGGCCCAATCCTGGCCGTAGTGAACGTAGCTTCCCTTCTGGCCCATAGTTTCATAACCCAGGGCGAAGTTGACGCGATACCAAAGCTTGAAAGGCAGGTTGAGCTGGGAAAGATCATACGCGTCGGCACCGTTGTCGGACATGACAATGAACACCGTGTTGTCGAGCAACCCCGCTTTTCTCAAGTACTCGCGGAAGCGGCCGGTGTGCTGGTCAGCGTTGTCCAGCATGCCCGCATAGACGGCCATCTTCTTCGCATAATCGCGTCGTTCCCGATCACTCAAGCCGTCCCATTTTTTGGCGCGCACGGCCTTTGGCAGTTGCAGACCACCCGGGAGGAGACCCATCCGCACCTGGCGCTGATAGCGCTCGGTGCGGATGACATCCCAGCCGACGTCATAGCGCCGCATATACTTCTCGATGTCGGGGTTGGGCGCTTGAAGCGGCGAATGCACCGCCTGCGTCGCGATCATCGCTAGGAACGGCTTGCCATTACCCCTACCCTCCTCGATGAATTGGATAATCTTATCGAAGTAATGTCGCGTCGAGAAAAAGTCGGCAGGCAGCTGGGCGCGTCGGCCATCTTCCCACCACACCGCCTCCATGTTGAATGGGGCGTACACCTTGGCCTCGTAGTTGTCCGCGCCGGTCTGCTCGAGCGAGATGTAGCGATCCCAGCCCTTGGCTCCTGGTGCCCGTTCGACGCCATTGCCAATATTCCACTTGCCGGCGAAGTAAGTGGCGTAGCCGCCATCATGCATGAGCTGCCCGAGGCTGTGCGCTTGGTCACTAAGGTAGCCTTCGTAACCGGGTTTACCCTTCTGGTTGTCCGCGATAACAACCTGCAGCGTTCCAGCGCCTGCGCGATGGTTATCGATCCCCGACTGCAACATGACCCGCGTCGCTTCGCAGGTCGATGCAGCGTGAAAATTGGTAAAGCGCACTCCCGAGGCGGCGATCTGGTCCAGGTTAGGCGTGGCAATCTCGCTGCCATAAGCGCCGAAGTCGCTAAACCCCGCATCGTCGATGAGGATGAACACGATGTTAGGGCGTTCACGGGTTGAAAGGTCTGCGCCCTTTGGCTGCGCCACAACGGACGCCGTGAAGCCGAGCCATGCGGCTCCTGCGATCAAACCGATGCGCAGGTTAACGCCGGCGAAACTGGCTTTCATGAGCAATACCCCGAATGGATTTTTGTCTTGAGTAGTCCGCATGCAATGTAGTTAAAGGCTTGCCTAACAGAGAACCCCACCGTCTACTATCATAAATGGTGGTCCAGAGTTCATCTAGGAAACGTCGGTCCAAACTCGAAAAAGGAGCCTCCAAAATGAAGCGCGCGATCCTGATTGCAAGTACTCTATGTATTTACGTGCCCGCGATTGCGCAGGACATGACGACCGCACAACGCGCTGCCTGCAAAAGTGATTATAACAAATTCTGCAATGGTACGAGGCCAGGTGGCGGACGAATTATCGCCTGTCTCGCCAAGCAAAACGACAATCTTACGGCCGCCTGCAGGAAGGTCGTCGCCGACGCCCAAAAGAAATAATCAGCCGCAAGCGCAAGCCTCATGCATAGCGGGGCTTATGAACCTTTATTTTCTGCAAAACGAAATTTTGGCCCGCGCTTGCAATGTCTGCTCGATAACGAACGGACCCACTGTCTGCTCATCGAAGCCAGGCAGACTTGATGCGGGACTTGCCGCTGCTTCTGAGTCTGATGGAGCTCCGCGCGACGCGGCCGCAAAACAAGAACCCCGGCTGTGAGGCCGGGGCTTTGGATTTATGCGAGGTTTCGTGTCGGCTTTAAATACCGAGCGTGCGCTACTTTGACGGTTACCAACCTCGATAATAATAACCTCTGTCGTAGGGCCCTGGCCCACCGTAACCATAGTAACCGTTGGGCCTATAGTACCTTTCGCCACAATAATCGTTGGGTGATATCTGCCCGTTAGGGCAAACACGACCACAAATCACACGACCGTCAGGTCTCTGAACACAGCGGTGCAACACTTGCTCGACGTTAGTCTCGACTGTCGGAGTAAATGCAGCACTCAGTGACGCAGCCTTTGCGGGAGCTAGAGACAGCGCCGTAATGCTTAATATCCCTGCTCCGAGAAACAATGCGGTTTTTCTTACCATTTAACCCTCCTTGGGCGGCACCGTGCTTACGAACCTGTTTTCAGTGAAAAGGCCCGAATCTGACCTTAATACCTAAATCACTCAAAATGAACGGCACGTGAGGATACTATTCAACTGCCATTTAAGGATGTGACTTTTGTTTGCTGCGGAGACTGGGTCAACATAGCTGCCGCTCCCTGATGCTAAGCAACCGGAGCCGGCATTAAGCTAATGGACCCCAGAGTTAAGTTGATATCGCTCTCAAATCCTGAGCGGACGCCATCTAGTCTTGTTTGCGTGACCGCTTCTGACGCGAAGCGGACACACACGACACTGTCACTAGACAAAATGCCCCGGACGATGCTGGGGCCTTTAAATTTCATCCGTTCAAGATATCGGATCAGTATTTTGCGCTCACTGGAGCCTTGCCCACCAAGTCGGGGAAGCGAAAGTCTATGCCGACAAGGACCTTGCTCACATTCTGCTTGATGTCGACACCTAAGGTGAGGATTGGGTCATTTAGGGCAGTGTTGTTGAGCGTAACGCTCTTAGTTCCAAAGCCCATGTAATCATACTCAACCCAGAGGTCCCAATTGCGCGCAAACATCCACGAGAGACCGACACCAACATCAAAGCCAGTCCGGGATTGATTGCCGGAAAATGTATCAGCGATGAGGTAGTGATCGCGAACCCAAGCCAAGCCAGCCAAGCCATACAGCTCGACGGTCGGATTTAACAGATAGCCGACCTTGCCTACCAGCGTTGCGAACGAGCCGATCTTTACCTGATCAGTGAGGCCAATAACTGTGTCAGTAGCAGTTAGGGTGTGACTGCCCTTGATATTGGAGCCGTCTACCATCCCACGAATACCGATTACCCAATTATTGTTCAGTTGGTAGTCGCAGCCGATCTGACCGCCATAGGCCCAGCCATTGGCGCTGAACGAACCGCGGTCAAAAGATTCCGGGGGGAGCCCGAAAACGCTCGTTTCGGTAACGTCCTTATCCGCCCAGGCGTAGCCAGCATTGGCGCCAAAGTAACAGCCGGTCCAATTAAACAATGCGACGGGTGCTGGCCTATAAACCGGAGCTTTCGCTGGCAAGTCAGCCGCTAGAGCAGATGCGCTAAAAAAGGCAGCGATAGCGATGCCAGCGACGAGAAGTTTTTTCATTGCAAGCCTTCGGAATCGAAATTCCACATTGGCGTTAAAGTTAGCTCGAGTAGCGATGCGTTGAATATGCTCTTATCACTGTTGTTGGGCTAATTTTCTGATCTCGTGACATTTTGGCAACACACACTATTCAAATCGCTGAAATTGTGGTCCCAAAGACACGGAAGCTCGTAACAATACGCTGGGAGCACAGAATGGAATGGCTGTCCTCGAAATCCGAAGAAGGTCAGGATCGTTCGCGCTGTCTAATTTTTATTCGCGGTTTTGATGTTTCGCTCATCAACTTGTCTCCTCGCTATCTGAAATCCGGCAGCACAAGATGAAAAAGCATCGCATCGCAGTGATACCCGGCGATGGGATCGGGAAGGAAGTCGTGCCAGAGGGTATGCGCGTGATCGAAGCGGCCGGAAAGAAGTTCGGCATTGCTTTTACCTGGGATCATTTTCCGTGGAGTTGCGAATATTACATGAAGCACGGGCGCATGATGCCCGCGGACGGACTGAAACAAATCAAAGATCACGATGCGATTTTCCTCGGCGCGGTCGGCTTTCCCGGCGTTCCCGATCACATCTCGTTGTGGGGATTGCTGATCCCGATCCGGCGCGAATTCGATCAATACGCGAATGTGCGCCCCGTACGACTGATGCCCGGCATTAAATCACCTCTCGCCGGGAGAAAAATCGGCGATATCGATTTTATTGTTGTGCGCGAAAATACTGAGGGCGAATATTCCTCGATCGGCGGACGTATTTATGACGGGTCCGCGCGCGAGATGGTCGTACAGCAAGCGATCTTCACGCGCATAGGCACCGATCGGATTTTGAAATACGCCTTCGAGATCGCAAGCACGCGTCCGAAAAAACATTTGACGTCAGCGACCAAATCAAACGGCATTTCAATTTCGATGCCCTATTGGGATGAACGTTTCAGAGCGATGGCGACAAATTATCCGAACATTAAAACTGATCAATTTCATATCGACATTCTGACCGCGCATTTCGTCCAACATCCGGACTGGTTTGATGTCGTCGTCGGCTCAAATTTGTTCGGCGATATTCTTTCCGATCTTGGCCCCGCCTGCACTGGAACGATCGGAATCGCCCCTTCAACGAACTTAAATCCGGAACGAAAATTTCCGTCGATGTTCGAGCCAGTGCATGGTTCGGCGCCGGATATCTATGGGCGGAATATCGCGAACCCGATCGGTCAAATCTGGTCGGGCGCAATGATGCTGGAGCATCTAGGCCACAAGGACGCGGCCGACGCGGTGGTGCATGCGATCGAAAAAGTGCTGAGCAAAGGCCCGCGCACGCCGGATATCGGCGGGCAGGCTTCGACACAGGATCTGGGTAAAGCCGTCGCCGAAGCGATTTAAGATTTTGCAGCGGTCTTCGCCGCCCGCAGTCCCGGCTCTCGTCGTTGTAGCCACCAGCCATATTGTTGCGGCCAATCCTTGAATACCTCCTCACTTCGGTCGGCAAGAGCATACTGTGCGTGCAGAGGCCAATTCGGGTTGAAGAGTGCCTCACGGCCGATGGCAATAAGATCAGCTCGCCCGGTTTCCAAAATCGCTGCTGCCTGACGCGGCTCGACGATCAGCCCCACCGTCATGGTTTTGATATCCGCCTCTTTGCGGATGCGTTCTGCGAATGGTACCTGAAATCCGAGATCGCGCGGGATTCTTGCCGCTGTCGCCGAACCGATCAGGCCACCCGAGGAACAATCAATCACGTCGACGCCGCGCAATTTTAATTCGCGCGCGAAGACGATGGAATCATCCAACGTCCAACCGCCATCGATGCCATCGACCGAGGAAATGCGCGTAAATAGAGGAAAGTTTTTTGGCCAAACGTCGCGTAGCGTTTCGACGACTTCGAGAGGAAACCGCATGCGGCCGGCTAAATCGCCGCCATAAGAATCGTTCCGTTTGTTCGACAACGGCGAAAGAAATTCATGAAATAGATAGCCGTGTGCGCTGTGCATCTCCAGAATTTCGAAGCCGGCCTCAAGGGAGCGCGAGGCAGCCTTAGCCCAGTCTTCCCGTAGCGACTTGATATCGCTCACTCCAAGCGCGCTTGGCGTGAGCCAGCCTTCTTCCATGGGGATCGCGCTCGGGGCGATGATGGGCCATGCCTCTTCGCCACGCGCGTGGTCAGTTGCATCAAGCGGTCCGTTCCCATGCCAGGGTCGTTGCGAGCTCGCCTTGCGTCCCGCATGGGCAAGTTGCATTGCCGGCACGGCACCCTGGCTCTTCAGGAAAACTGCAATGCGCTTCAGCGGCGGAACATGTGCGTTTGACCAGATACCCAAGTCACCATAGGTGATCCGTCCATGCGGATGCACGGCTGTGGCTTCCACAAACACCGCCCCCGCTCCACCCTGTGCAAATTTCCCGAGATGCACGAAGTGCCAATCATTCGGAAAACCGTCCTTTGCCGAGTATTGGCACATCGGTGAGATCACAACGCGATTTTTCAATTGCACATCCCGTAGTGAAATCGGCGTAAATAATAGAGGTTTTGTCATCGCGGTTCCTTTTTCCAATTTTCGCGTGTCGCAGCAGCAAATTCTGGCAGGCGCCCGGTCGAAATCGCCACCCGAATTCCTTCCATCAGTTCCTGATAATAAGCAATGTTCGCCCATGTGAGCAGCATCGCCCCGAGCATTTCATTGGCTTTAACAAGGTGGTGGAGGTAGGCGCGCGAGTAATCGCGCGCAGCTGGACATTGGCTTTGTTCGTCGAGCGGACGTGGATCCTCCGCGTGATGCGCGTTCTTGAGATTGACCTTGCCCAATCGGGTGTATGCGAGGGCATGCCGCCCTGCACGCGTCGGGAGAACGCAGTCGAACATATCGATGCCGCTTTCGACTGCCGCCAAAAGATCGTCTGGCTCGCCGACGCCCATGAGATAACGCGGTTTGTTGATGGGCAATTCGGGAACCGTTTCGTCGATGGTGGCGAGCATCACGTCCTGCGGTTCACCAACCGCCAAGCCGCCGATCGCGTAGCCTGAAAAATCCATCGAGATTAATTCACGCGCCGACTGCTTGCGTAAAGTCGGCGAAGTTCCACCCTGCACAATACCGAACAGCGCGCGTCCCGGCGTAGCACCTTCAAATGCACGTTTTGATCTCTGCGCCCAATGTAGCGAAAGTTTCATTGCACGCTCGACTTCGCTATCGGGCGCAGGCAATTTAATGCACTCGTCAAGTTGCATCACAATATCCGCGCCCAGTAAATTCTGAATTTCGATCGCGCGTTCGGGCGTGAGCTCGAACAACATACCATCGAGATGCGAGCGGAATGTCACGCCCTTGTCGTCGATCTTCCGTAAAGCTGAAAGCGACATCACCTGATAGCCGCCGGAGTCCGTCAGGATTGGGTACGGCCAATGCATGAAATGGTGCAACCCGCCAAGACGGGCAATGCGTTCGGCGCCCGGCCGTAACATCAAATGATAGGTGTTTGCGAGCACAATGTCTGTACCGGCTGCGTGCACGGAATCTGGAAACATCGATTTGACCGTCGCCGCTGTACCGACCGGCATGAATGCGGGGGTGCGGATGATTCCGCGCTGCGTCTTGATTTCGCCGCGTCGAGCGGAACCATTTCCAGCCAGAATCTGAAATGAGAAGGTGACGTTCACTGAACTTAATCCGGAAACAGGAGACATGCATCGCCGTACGAATAAAATCGATAGCCATGCCGAATTGCATACGTATATGCCCGCTTGATGCGGTCTAGTCCGGAGAATGCGGAAACCAGCATAAATAAGGTAGACCGCGGCAGATGGAAATTTGTCATGAGAATATCGACAGCGCGGAATTTGTACCCCGGTGTAATGAAAATAGAAGTTTCATCCGAGAAGGGCTGAATTTTTCCATTGCTATCAACAGCGCTTTCCAGCAGCCGTAACACTGTCGTTCCGACGGAGATGATGCGTCCTTTTGCTGCGCGAATTTCGTTTATCGCTTGCGCCGTCTCGATTGAGATTTCCCCGCTCTCGGCGTGCATGTGATGTGCGGTTGTATTGTCGGTTTTCACCGGCAAAAACGTTCCTGCGCCCACATGCAAGGTTACACGATGAAGCGCTACTCCGCGCCGGTCGAGCGCTGCGAGCAATTCCTTTGTGAAATGTAGTCCAGCCGTTGGGGCCGCTACCGAGCCTTCGTGCTGCGCAAATAGTGTTTGATAATCGGCGCGATCTTGTTCGTCGTCATCGCGTCGTGCGGCAATGTAGGGCGGCAATGGCATATGACCGAGCGCTTCGATCGCTTCTTCAAGCGCAGGCCCATGAAAATCGAAACGAAGCAAGATTTCGCCGTTCTTATTGATTTCGGCGACGGTCCCATCGAGCGCGCCTAGCAAACAGATCCGACTTTCGTGACCAAAACGGATACGATCACCCAGTTTCAGGCGTTTGAGTGGTTTTGCGAGAGCCTGCCAAGAATCGGCGCCTGTCCTACGAATTAAGGTGATTTCTATTTTCGCCCGTGCATCCCCACGGAATCGTTCGCCAATCAACCGCGCGGGAATGACCTTCGTATCATTGACGATCAATGCGTCGCCCGGCTGAAGCAAGGCGGGCAAATCACGAACGATGCGATCGTCGAATTCCGGCTGACGATACGGTCGCACGACGAGCAATCGCGCAGTATCCCGCGGAACCGTTGGCCGCAGCGCCACGCGCTCGGCAGGAAGATCGAAATCAAAGATATCGGTTCGCACCCGGATGTATACGCTTAGGCAGTGTCTGCTGCGATCCTGGCTTTCACGATTCTGTCCGGATCCTTTACCGGTTCACCACGCTTGAGCTTATCGATGTTTTCCATGCCCGATGTCACCTCACCCCAGGCGGTATATTGATTGTTGAGCCAGGGAGCTTCCGTGAAGCAGATGAAGAACTGGCTGTCACCGGAGTCGGGACTTGCAGCGCGCGCCATCGATACCGTGCCGCGCACATGCTTGGTCGGATTGAACTCCGCTTTTAGTTTTTTCCCCGATCCGCCAGTGCCGGTGCCCTTGGGGCAGCCGGTCTGTGCCATGAAACCGTCGATCACGCGGTGAAAAACGACGCCATCGTAAAATCTCTCACGCACAAGTTCCTTGATGCGCATAACGTGATTCGGCGCTTGCTCGGCCTTCATCTCGATCGTAACTGGACCTTTGGTAGTCTCCAAAATCAGCGTGTTCTCGGGAGAGGACATAATGGCTCCTTTTACTGAGACTTGTCTGCGGCGACACGCACCGTGATGATACGATCGGGATTGGTAACGGCGCCATTCATCGCTTCGGGACCTGTTTTTAGGGCATCGACTTTGTCCATGCCGGAAGTTACTTCGCCGATAACCGTATACTGGCCGTTCAATCCCGAATTCGGCGCGAACATGATGAAGAACTGACTATTTGCGGAGTTTGGGCTTGAGCTGCGCGCCATGCCGACAGTGCCACGCACGAAGGGGGTGTTGGAAAATTCCGCAGGCAGATTCGGATATTTCGAGCCGCCGGTTCCATCGCCACGCTCACCGTCGCCGGTTTGCGCCATGAAACCAGCAATCACGCGATGAAACGGAACGTTATTATAATAGCCGTCGCGGGCCAGTTGCTTCAGTCGCTCGGCGTGCTTCGGCGCCAAATCGGGACGAAGTTTGATTGTGACACGGCCTTTTGTTGTCTCGAGGATTAACGTGTTTTGCGGATCGGATTGTGCAAACGTGGCAGTGGAAAAGGCAAAAGCACAAACAAAAGCGAGCGCGATTATACGTGGCATCGTTTGCTCCGGGGTTGAATTTATTTTTTGCGTGGGAATTTAGTGGCGAGACGTGCAAGCACCAGCTTTGGCACAAAGGACGACACATCACCGCCCATCGCGGCAATTTGTCGAACTAATGTGGCAGCGATCGGGCGCACCGTGGGAGACGCGGGCAAGAATACGGTCTGAATTTCAGATGCCATCGAACCGTTCATGCCGGCCATTTGCATCTCGTAATCGAGATCGGTGCCGTCCCGTAATCCTCGGATCAGGAGCGAGGCACCAATGCGCTTTGCCGTTTCGACCACCAGGCTGTCAAAGGTGATCGCTTCCAACACAGTATTTTCGGCCGCGGCGATGGGTCCGCAAGTCGACTTCAGCATGTCAAGACGTTCTTCCGCGGAGAACAGTGGCGCCTTGCCGGGATGTACCCCGATCGCGAGCACAAGTTTGTCGGCGATGCGACACGCGCCCTTCACAACGTCGAGATGCCCGTTGGTAACGGGATCGAAGGAACCGGCATAGAGGGCGATGCGAGACATGGCAGAAGAGTTAGCGGGCTATCGGGGGCGATACAAGGAGCTATGAAAAGGCTTGTGATTTCAAATATCGTTGGGTTGAGGCTTGGGCCTAATCTGATTCCAAAATCCAAACTGGAGTTGGTCGCCGTGCGTTTGTTCCGGCTTTTCTGTTTTACCGTGTGCCGTCCAAACGCCACTCATGCTGGCTATATAAAGAGATCATTGCGATTATGGGAACAGCGGGCCGGAAATAGTGCTTACTGACCTTCATCTGCTTCTTCGCTGATACGCTCGACGGAGACCACGCGCTCGTCTTCGGCAATGTCGAATACGATCACGCCCTGTGTCGACCGGCCAGCAATGCGGATGCCATCAACCGGGCAACGGATGAGCTTGCCCTTGTCAGTGACCAGCATAATCTGATCGGCCTCTTCCACTGGGAATGAACCGACGATCTTGCCGTTCTTCTTGCCGATCGACATTGCGACGATGCCTTTGCCGCCGCGACCTGTAATTCGATACTCGTATGACGACGTGCGCTTCCCGTAACCATGTTCAGTAAGTGTCAGGATAAATTGCTCGGCCGCCCCCATCGCCGCATAGCGCTTCTGCGATAATTCGATCGCTTTCACCTTTTCCTCATCGCCTGAGTCTTGATCCTCGTCGCCACGACGCACCGCGTTCGCCATCTTCAGATAGGCTACGCGTTCCTCGGCATTCGCTTCCATATGGCGGATGATTGCCATGGAGATGAGCTGGTCTTCTTCCTCAAGTTTGATGCCGCGCACGCCGACTGAATTGCGACCCGAAAATATGCGCACGTCGCTCACGGGAAACCGGATACACTGACCCTCCACGGTTGAGAGCAGCACATCATCCTGCTCGGTGCAGAGTGAGACCTGGGCAATGGCATCGCCCTCTTCAAGTTTCATTGCGATAATGCCGGAGCGCCGGATGTCAGTGAAATCGGAGAGCGCATTCCGACGGACCGTGCCACCGGTCGTCGCGAACATAATATTCATCTTTTCGCGTGCCTTCTCATCCTCCGGCAATGTAATGATCGAGGTGATGCGTTCGTCTGCTTCAATCGGAATTACATTGACCATCGCCTTGCCGCGCGCTTGGGGCGCCGCAAGCGGGAGCTTCCAGACCTTTTGCGTGTATGCCTTGCCGCGCGAGGAAAAGAACAAGACTTCGTCATGGGTTGAAGCAACGAACAACCGTGTAACGAAATCCTCCTCGCGCGTTTGCATGCCAGCACGCCCCTTGCCGCCACGGCGTTGCGCGCGATAGGTTGAAAGCGGAACTCGCTTGACGTAACCCGCATGCGAGACAGTAACGACCATCTCGTCGCGCTGAATGAGATCTTCTTCGTCAACTTCTTCACCCTTTTCTGCAATCTCGGTTTTGCGCGGCGTGCCGAATTCATTTTTGATCGCGATCAACTCGCTCTTGATGATTGCGCGGATGCGAGAGCGCGATCGCAGAATTTCCAGATAATCGGTGATTTCTTTGGCAAGACCGTCGAGTTCTTGTTTGATTTCGTCACGGCCAAGTGCGGTTAGGCGCTGCAAACGAAGATCTAGAATGGCGCGCGCCTGCTCGTCGGAAAGCTTGATTGTACCTTTCGACGCAATCTTATGGCGCGGGTCGTCGATTAGATCGATTAGATCTTTAACATCCGATGCAGTCCAGTCACGCGCCATCAACGCTTCGCGCGCGGCCTGCGGATCTTTAGCGGCGCGGATAAGCTTAATCACTTCGTCGATATTGGCGACGGCGATCGCAAGTCCGACTAACACATGTGCGCGGTCACGCGCCTTTTTCAGCAAGAACTTGGTGCGCCGCCCGATGACTTCCTCGCGGAAAGCAATAAAGGCGTGTAGCAAATCCGCGAGATTCATCAGCACCGGTCTGCCGCCCGAAAGCGCGACCATGTTGGCCGGAAAGCTCGATTGCAGCGGGGTGAAGCGCAGGAGTTGGTTTAGCACTACTTCTCCCATCGCTTCGCGCTTCAATTCGATCACAACTCGCATACCGTCACGATCGGACTCATCGCGAATATCGCCAACGCCGTCGATCTTCTTCTCACGAACGAGCTCAGCGATTTTTTCGATCAAGACGGTCTTATTCACCTGATACGGAATTTCCGTAATAATAATCGACTCGCGATCACCTTTGCCGGTTTCAGTGGTGACGCGGCCTTTCACCATAATAGAGCCGCGCCCCGTACGATACGCTTCCCGAATACCCGCGCGACCCATAATGATGCCGCCGGTTGGGAAGTCCGGGCCTGGCACGATGGCAGTCAGTTCTTCGACAGTCATGCCCGGCTTATCAATCAGCGCCACAGCCGCATCGATAACTTCGCCGAGATTGTGTGGCGGGATATTCGTCGCCATGCCGACCGCGATGCCCCCGGCGCCGTTCGCCAGTAAATTCGGAAAACGCGCTGGCAGCACCGTCGGTTCGCGCTCGGAACCGTCGTAATTTTCCTGGAAGTTGACCGTATCCTTGTCAAGATCTGACAAGAGATGCTCGGTAACTTTTTGCAGTTTCACTTCGGTGTAGCGCATAGCTGCGGGTGGGTCGCCATCGACCGAGCCAAAATTTCCTTGGCCGTCGATCAGCGGCACGCGCATGGAAAAGTCCTGCGCCATGCGGACAAGCGCGTCATATACCGACTGGTCGCCGTGCGGATGATATTTACCGATGACGTCACCGACGACGCGCGCTGATTTGCGGTACGGCTTGTTCCACTCGTAGCCGTTCTCATTCATCGAAAAGAGAATGCGGCGATGAACGGGCTTGAGGCCATCGCGCGCATCCGGCAGCGCGCGCGCCACGATTACGCTCATGGCGTAATCGAGGTAGCTGCGTTTTAGCTCATCGGTGAGCGAAATCGGCTTTACGTCGAAAGGCGACGGAGCCGCCGGTGGCGGGGTTTCGGTATTGGACAAAGGGCCTCAACTCGATGCGAAATATCTCGTCAAAACTTGTAGCTGATTCCGACCCATGAATCCAAGGAAATGCGATGATAATTGGAGTTATTTTATTCTTTATTCTCAATGGAGTAGCTTGGGACTTTGATGTAGAAGAACCCTGCTTAACAAAGCCTGGTTTTTGCTTGAAAAGTTGCGCAATCAACGCCCGGAAACAGTTGAGTACATGATGCGAGCCGGAATAAACGCCAGAATTCCCATGATCGCTGGCGCACCCGTCAAAATCAAAATTATCGCAGATTGATGAGACGCGGCCGAAAAAAGCGCCATCGAAGTCGCAGCCAGTCCGCGCCAACCCTTGCGACATGGTGATAGGTGCGTTCCCGTGTTCTCCCCGCTACATAAAGTGTAGCTCGCGGTTCAACACGGTCACGTAGCAAGAACTTGGATCAATTATGTCGTTTTACACCGCTGCAACCTGCCGACAATTCCCGTCGGAAAAAAATATACACTTAGGATGAAAAGAATGCCGAGCCACAGCAACCAACGGTCAGGATGAAACAGCTGCGGCAAGACTGGCAAGCCCGCTGTTACCTTGCCGATCACGGCCATGAGATGCTGGAGGTAGCTCTCAGCAAGCAGGAAGATTGTAGCCCCGAGTATGGCGCCGTAGAGCGTGCCCATGCCGCCGATTACCGCCATCAGCAAAATGTCGAGCATGATGTCGAAGTTGAGCGTTGTGGCGGGACCTGTATAACGCAGCCAGACAGCGCAAAGCACGCCGGCGAGCGTGGCAATTACGGCGGAGACACAATTGATGATTGAACGATAGAGCACCGTACGATACCCGAGCGCTTCGGCACGGAATTCATTTTCCCGAATTGCCTGCAGTACGCGACCAAATGGAGAGTTTACCACTCTCAACATGATCAGAAAAAGTACTAGCGCGCAGAAGAAGACGAAATAATAAGCTAAGATACGACCGTTAATAGGTACACCGAGCACGTTCTGCTCGAACAAATGAAAGCCGGGCCGCAACACCAGCGGAATTTGATAGGTACGTCCATCTTCTCCGCCGGTCAGCCAGCCGAGTTGTGAAGCCAAGATCGCGAACACACTTGCTACTGCCAGTGTGATCATGGCGAAGAAGATTGCTCGCACGCGCAATGAGAACAATCCGATAATCAGCGCCAAAAATATCGAGAGAACCAGGGCGATGAGGGTGCCGAGTGCAATCGAGCACCAGGTGGGCCCCCAAGCGTAGAGAGCAATACCGGCGCCATATCCACCGATGCCAAAGAACATCGCGTGAGCGAAAGAAACGATTCCAGTGTAGCCAATTAGCAAGTCGTAGCTCGCTACTAGAACGATGAAATAGCAGATCTTCGCCGCCGCATTGAGCGACTGCGAGCCAGGGAATAGGAACGGCGCACTGGCGAGGCCGATAAAGATAAGCAGCAGCAGCGCCGATAGGATGCGGCTTTGCGGGAAATCATCCGAAAGCAGAGTACGCAGCATGTCAGCGGCTCGTCACCGAATAAAGGCCGCGCGAGCGCCACAGCAAGATCAGTATCATGAGCAAGATATTGGAGCCGAGAGCTAGTTTGGGTGCCAGAAATCCGGTGTAGTTCGCGGTCAACGCCACGAGCAATGCACCGATAAGGCATCCACCGACTGAACCGAGGCCTCCGATAATGACGACGATAAAAACGAGCACCATGAGTTCGAGTCCCATGCCGGGGGTGAGTGCCTCGCGGTAGAACGCCCACATTACGCCGCCGAGACCTGCGAGCGCAGAGCCCGCCACAAATACGCCGATAAACAGTCGGCGAAGGTGATAGCCAAGCGCTTCGACCATCTCACTGTTTTCGACGCCAGCACGAATGAGTAGCCCGATCTTCGTGCAATGCAACACTAGCAACATGCTACTGAAAACGGTGAGCCCAATGACAACTACGATCAGTCGATAGCGTTCGACCGCAATGTCTCCAAATACGATGATGCCACGCAAAGCGGTCGGCAGCGGTAAGGTGATCTGGATGGGGCCCCACAGAACAATGATGATCTGCTGCGCGACGATTAGTCCGCCGACTGTCACTAGAATCTGATGCAGGTGCCGGCCATAGACGGGCATAATGATAACCCGCTCAAAGAAATAGCCTGCAATCCCAGTGATCAGCATCGCGAGCGCGATCATCGCCAATAGGGCGACGAAATTCAGCATCAGTGACTCCGCCACCAGCCATCCCGAGAGTGGCAGCAGCAGTAAGGTGGTGGTATAGGCGCCAAGGGAAATGAATGCGCCGTGACCAAAATTGAGAACATCCATAAGGCCGAACACGAGAGTAAGGCCGGACGCCATGATGAAAATCATCATACCCATCGCCAATCCCGCAATCGTCAGAGTGGCCCAGGTGGACGGCGAGCCAATTAGCGGCAAGGCTATGAAGATTAGCAGCGGCACTAATACAAGTGGCTGCCAGTCGAGAGGGCGGTCGACGATTTCGCCTTGGTCCTTTATCGTGCTCATTGATGCGAATCCAGCGTAAGCCCAAGTAGCCTCTGTTGCAGGCTCTGGTCAGCCGCGAGCGCCCGCATCGTTCCGGTGTGCACGACACGACCGTTGTCCATTACCGCAACGGTGTCGCTGAGAGCGCGCGCGAACAAGAAGTTCTGCTCCACGAGCAGAATTGTGGTGTCAGTGCACTTGAGCTCCTTAATCGCCGCAGTCATGCTCACAATGATTGACGGTGCCAATCCCTTCGTCGGTTCATCGATGAGGATGAGCTTGCGCCGCTCAATGATCGCGCGCGCGATAGAGAGCATTTGTTTCTGGCCGCCGGAGAGAACTCCCGCCGCTGCAGACCAAAACTTACGGAGCGCGGGGAAAAGTTCCAAGATCCAGCGCAGGCGTGATGGATCGATATCGCCTTCGCGAGCCGCCAGCAGCAGGTTCTCCCGGACAGTGAGGTCGCCAAAGATACCCATGTTTTCCGGGACGTAGGCGATGCCCAACTGCGCCACGTCCGGTGTGGCCCAGGCGGTAATGTCGTTCCCTTCAAACGAGATAGTGCCGGACGAAGCATGCCATAGCCCCATGATCGTTCTTAAGGTCGTTGTCTTGCCAGCGCCGTTACGGCCGAGCAATGCGGTAAGACCGCCGCGAGGCACCGTAAGATCGACGCCCTGCAGGATATGATACGGGCCCACGTGTGTATTAACGGTCGACAGTGTGAGGAGCGGCTCAGACATTGGCGACGCCCAAGTAGGCTTCTTGCACGATGGGCGACGCGATGACTTTGATAGGATCGCCGTCTGCGACTAGTGAGCCGTTGTGCAGCACGATTATACGATCAGCAAGTGAACGCACGACGTCCATCTTGTGTTCCACCAGAAGTATGGTTCGATCCCGGGCAGTCCTAATCTGCTGAATAAGATTGAGGATGACTGGTACTTCATCGACGCTCATACCGGCCGTAGGCTCGTCGAACATAAAAATCTTCGGCCGCAACGCAACTATGATCGCCACGTCCAATTTACGCTGATCACCATGTGACAACGAGCCGGCGGCTAAATGAGATTGCGCCGTCAGATTAACTTGGTGCAAGAGCTGTTCGGTTTCGTCGATTAGATCGTGGTGCTTGGTCCAGCGGCTCCAGAGGTCGAGTCCAATGCCCGCGCGACTCTGCACTGCAATCCGCAAATTTTCGCGCACGCTCAAACGAGGGAACAAGTTAGTCAACTGAAAAGCGCGTCCGATCCCACGCCGAGCGCGAGCCGAGGCCGGTAGATTCGAAATATCTTCATTGTTCCACAAGACCTGCCCTGCGGTCGCTTTCAACTGACCGGATATCAGGTTGAAGAATGTGGTCTTGCCCGCGCCATTCGGTCCGACGATCGCGGTGAGAGTTCCGGGTTGAAAGATGCAGCTCACTTTGTTGACGGCAACGTGACCGCCAAAGCGGATTGTCAGATCGCGCGTTTCCAAAATGGACACTTGTCGCCCGGTTTGCTCGGATGGCCGTCGGGGTCCACCTTCTAACGTTTGTTGCGCACTGGTACTGGCAACTCCGAGATTGGAATTTCGCGGACAAGTTCCAGCAGATCGTTCTCGTTCGTACCGTTCGCCTTGACCTTGAAGTGATACATTGGCTGCATTGCCTGGTGATCGTCTCTTCGGAAAACCATTTTGCCCTTTGGGGTATCGAATTCCATGCCCTCCATAGCAGCGATCAGCTTCTCGGTATCGATGTCCCCAGCTTTCTGTATCGCAGTGACTACCGCGGCTGCGACTGACATGCCTCCGGCCGTAAAAAAATCCGGCGGGGCATTGAAGCGCTTCTGATGCTCCACTACGAGCCAATCATTCATCGGATTTTTTGGAAATGCGTAGTAGTAATACACGGCCCCTTCCATACCGGGATAGTTTCGATAAGGTTTCATGGCCGGCAGGATGTTGCCACCAGGCGCGAGTTCGATGCCAAAGCGTTCCGGTTTTAAATCGGCGATTTTCGTAAGCGGGTGCGGACCCGCCCAGATCATCACGATGACCTTGCGGCCGGGCTTATCTTTGAGCGCATCAAAGAGGCGCTGAGCTGAGGCGGTAAAATCCGTCGTCGTCTGCGGCGCATATTCCTCAAATATGACTTGCGCAGGGCTCTTGGTGGCCGCGAGCGCTTCCTTCAATGCTGCTACGCCATCGCGCCCAAAAGCATAATCCTGCGCCAGGGTCGCAATTGAGATTTCGCCCTTGCCCAATGCCACTGCCGCCGCCAGCGCATCCTGGGTCGAATTGCGCGAAGTGCGGAATACATAACGGTTCCATTTTTCACCGGTAATGGAATCGGCAACCGCCGGCTCAACAACTAGGAGCCTCTTATTTTCTTCGGCCACGGGAAGCATCGCCAATGCAGCGCCTGAGGATGTCGTGCCAATGGCTAGCGCTACCTGGTCATCTGCATACGCCTGCTCGAGCAGTGACTTGGCAAGATCCGGCTTGCCCTGGTCGTCCTTCACCAGGACGACGATCTGACGCCCATTCACCTTCATCGTGCCTTTGGTCAGATACTCCAGACCGAGCATCAGCCCAGCCTCCGTCTGCTTGGCGTAGGCTTCGAGGGGGCCCGTCCGACCGGCCAACAGTGCGATCTTGATATCCTGAGCCGATGCTGTGGACACGGAAAACAATACGATTGAGACGATAGTGCCAATTATCAATTTCTTCATTTTGCTCCCCTGGGTGGACGGTAGTTTCTCATCACCGCCGAGCCGACTTACAAGCCAATGTAGATAACGGCGTATCTCTCTTTGTTTCAGCTTGTGAACTCAGCGTGCCATAGATCGAGGATCTTCCGGAAGCGAGATTTTTACGCCTGGGTTACTTAAGGCAAAAAAAATTGGCCGCCCCAGAGAAGCCCGAGGTTGCCCTCAAATTGGAACGAATTATGCATTTTTTTACCGGACAAGAAGTAACTCTTTGGGCAATGAACTGGAGCTTGTGATGCTTTCGATGCGGATCGTTGTTTTTGCGGCTTTGAGCGCGTTCTGGATCATGGGTTTTGTCAGCGAGCTCGATTCAGCGCGGGCGACAACGACCTATCTGTTGATTTCCCTGGTGTTATTGGCCCTGATGGCACTGATCCGACCCGCTACAAACGAACGCTAAGCCCAATCGCTAGGCGGCACGTTGTCTATTAATCATGCAATTTCAAGTCGCGCAGGGAATCCGTCTAGTCTCGTTCAACCGGCACTAGAATGACAAAATCGGCTTCTCGATCATCAGCAAACTGAGCGCCGGAATGCCAAAGGTGAACCGAAGCCGAGATTGACCTGCTCCGGTTCCGCGCAAAAGTGTCAAGCCGATAATATGCAGAAACCTGAAAAAAAAATAGCGCATCATCAGCGATCGTCGAAAATTGCGATCGCAACGATGGTGAGAATGATGATCGGAAACATTTTGAGTAATGAACCCAGCGGATCGAGCCAAAGGCCGAGGCGCATTAATCCTCCGGCACCGACGTAAGCAAGGGCCGCTAGCAGACTTGCTGTTAACGCAACGCGCGATGTCGCTCGAATGGCAATGCCAATGCCAAGTCCGACTTGTAGAACTCCTGATGCGACCGCGGCAAGAGTTGACCAGACCCCAAAGCCGACTTCCCTCGAGAGATCCACTAAGATCGTGCGCCCTGGCCCAAGCCCAATCACTCCATCCACAATCCAGAATAGGGAGAGCACGCCGATGATAATTGGTTTCAGCAGATAGAGTCGTGCAAACCAGAGCTCTTGCGCGGAGGCTGGCTCAAGTCGTAGCGCAGTTTCGAGCGGCATCGGATTGATGCCGGTGACTTTCGTCCATAAATCTGGCTCACTCATAAGCGATTGTGAAAGTTGGCGAAGTGAGGTCGTGCGGAAAGGTGGCCGCCATCCGAGCCAGCTTCCGACGTCGCCGAGCCATGCGAGTATCTTCGCACCGATCAGAGGCAATCGAATGATTTCTCCTGGGGCAAACCCGAACCAGCGGCGATATGCGCCGATGATGCGCCTGAGTGTCAGTCGTTCGGGTCCCGCTATCTCAAAAACGCGATGACTAGGAGCATCGGGTCTCAGGAAAAAAGAAACAGCTGATGCTAAATCGGTGACCTGCACCGGCCAGAACGTAGCGCTCTCCCGTGCAAGTGGTAGTACAAAGGGTGACACTGCAAGCGCGCGCAGCAGCGCCATTCCACCATAAATCGAACGACCGAACACGAGCGAAGGCCGCAATATGATCCAATCGAGATCGAGTTTCTTTAAGGCCTGCTCGGCAGCAAATTTTGTGCGCGCAAAGCTCGTGTCTTTGTCCGGACCGACGCCAACCGTTGAAATATGCACAACGCGGCGAATGCCTTTTTTTACGCAGGCACTAAACAGCGCGATCGTTCCTTCGACATGGACCCTGCGGGTCGAGTCCCGAGGCGTGTCCTGCAAAACACCGGCGCAGTTTACGACCGCGTCAATGCCTTCGAGGTGTTTCAGCCATCTTTCTGGCGATCTGGCGTTAGCGATATTGATTTTGATCCAGCGAAGGTCGGGACGCCTGCGCGACGCCCGCCCGGTACGCCTGCCCGCCCCGACGATTTCGTGACCCTCGGCAGACAGACGTGCCACTACTGCCGAGCCGATAAAACCATAACCGCCGAGAACGAGGATTCTCATAATGGGAGAGATTAGCGCACCATGGGTCCTTTGAAAGAAAGGAAAATGCATCACCTGGTTAGCACAGGCTGCGATCTTGCGAGTTCATCCGATGAAGATGCCGCACTGCCGGGGCCGCCAACCTCGATGATTTTACGCGATAGAGCTTGACCCCCTGAACGATGCGGGGACTCGGTCCTCCCTATTCGAATCATCATTCTACGTCGAAAAGGCCTGATTGAACGCTCGCAATGAATGTCCCCTGAGCGTCTAGCGGGAGATGGTGCTGCATCGAGGGAGGAGATCGGCACTGTGCACAGGCATGGCAGTCTTACTCAATGACTCGTATAAATCATCCTGGCGCAGCCTTGTTTGAGGAAGGTCAAATCCTAAAGCAATATTTGGGGCGATATCGTTCGTATGGCAAACGTGGCCAAGATTGCGTTTATTGGCGCTGGCAGTATGTCTTTCGGACTGAGCATGTTCCGGGACATCTTCGCATGCGAAGAATTGGTGGGCAGCACCTTAACGCTGGTGGGCAGAAATGCCGAACGGCTCGCTCGCATCGCGCGTCTCGCCCAGCTGCTTAACGAGAAATCCGGCACCGGCCTCACTATCGAATACACTACGGACCGGCGAGGCGCACTTGATGGCGCGAGCTTCGTAATCAATTCCGCCGCGATTGATCGGGTGCGTCTCTGGCAGCAGGATTACGAACTGCCGAAAAAGTATGGGATTCGCCACACTCTTGGTGAGAACGGTGGTCCAGGCGGATTGTCCTTCACCCTGCGTACGCTGCCGATGGTATTCGATTTCGTGCGAGACATGGAGGACTTATGTCCGAACGCGTTATTGATCAATTTCTCCAATCCGGAAAATCGCATCATCCTTGCGCTTGGCAAGTACAGCAGTATTCGCGCAGTTGGCCTCTGCGAGGGGATTTTCGCCGGTCGTGGTTACGTGGCCCATGTCATGGATCTGCCAGCCGATCACGTCGAGGTGTGGGGCGCCGGGCTCAATCATTTCCAGTGGCTTGTACAGATCCGTCACCGGGAGACTGGCGAAGACCTTTATCCGTATTTGCGCGACAAGGAAAAAGATCACGAGCCGACCTTCGCTCCGCTCACCCGCCGCCTCTTTCATGCGTTCGGTCTTTGGCCAACTGTCGGCGATGAACATCTGGGCGAATACGTGCCCTATGGCTGGGAAGCCGGCGAGCACGGTTACGATTTTGCGTTAGATCAATCGAGGCGAGCCGAGTTCAACCAATGCGTGGACGGAATCCTGAGCGGTACGATTCCAGTACCGAAGGAATGGCTGTCGCCCGCTGGTGAACGTGGAGCGGCCACGATTGCCGGCGTCTTGCGGAATCAAAAGCGATTCATCGAATCCGGCATTATCTACAATCAAGGCGCAATTCCCAATCTGCCGCCGGATCTCGCCATCGAGGTCCCGATTGTTGCGGACGGCTCGGGCGTCCATGCTGTGTCAATCGGGCCACTGCCCGACCCGATTGCAAAACTCCTTTCGATTCCAGCGAGCGTCCATCAACTCGCTGTGGAGGCTGCCGTACATGCGTCAAAGGAACTCGCGCTGCAAGCACTTCTGATCGATCCGGTTGTGAATTCCACTATCGGAGCGACGAAATTGCTCGACGAATTATGGGATCTTAATCGTCCCTATATTCGAAAGTGCGTCTGATCATTTATCTGATTTAGACAGAATATGGTTCCAAAAATGGATTCCTCCATCCCGACCGAACCGCAAAATACCGACAGTGCGCATCAAGGGTTCACGTGGGGTGTGTCAACGTCAAGCTATCAAATCGAAGGCGCTGCCCGCGAAGACGGCCGTGGACCCAGCATCTGGGATACGCATTGCAGGAAAATCGGTCGCGTCTGTAATGGTGATACTGGCGATGTCGCCTGCGATCACTATCATCGCTATGTGGATGATGTCGCGCTAATGCGCGATCTTGGCGTGAAGGCCTATCGCTTTTCAGTCGCTTGGCCGCGCGTTATGCCAAATGGCCGCGGCGCGCCGAACGAACCAGGGCTTATTTTTTATGACCGATTACTCGACGCTCTATCGGTTGCCGGCATTGAACCTTGGCTCTGCCTATATCACTGGGATTTACCGCAGGCACTCGATGATCTCGGTGGCTGGATCAATCGGGATTCTGCCGGATGGTTTGCTGATTATGCTGCGCTGATAGCGCGGCGCTACGGCGATCGCGTCAAGCGTTTTGCCACTTTCAACGAGCCATCGGTGTTCACATTCTTAGGGTATGGTCGCGGTACGGATGCACCCGACAATGTCGGTGTGGCGACGCTGCCTCGCGCGATCCATCATGTTAATCTGGCGCACGGCGCGGCTGTCGATGTGCTGCGAGCGCTCGTTCCCGGCGCCTCCATTGGCGCCATTCACAGTTGGCAGCCGTGCCGCCCTAGCGAACCGACGGAGGAAAAAGCGGCGGAATTATTCGATACCTATTGGAACCGAGCATTCCCGGATCCACAATTGCTCGGTCATTATCCGCCAGCGGTTATCCATACGGTCGAACCCTATATTGAAGCCGGCGATATCGCTCGTATCTGCCGTCCGATCGATTGGCTCGGTCTGAATCATTATTCTCCTATATATGCCAAGAGTGCTGCTAATGGACCGCTTGGTATTGCTTTCACGGATCCGCCAGCCGGTATGCCGCGCTCTCCCATTGGATGGCCGATCGATCCGGATGCTTTTCGCGAAATATTGCTACATCTGCACCAGCGTTATTCATTGCCCATCTACGTGCTGGAAAACGGAATTGGTGGACCCGACAAGCTCGACGAAGCCGGCCAGATAATCGACACCTATCGTATCGAATACCTGCAAGCCTACACGGATGCGATGCACGTCGCGATCACGACGGGAGCTGATGTGCGCGGCTATTTTGTCTGGTCGCTACTCGACAATTTCGAATGGAATTCGGGCTACGGAACGCGATTCGGCCTCGTCTATGTCGACTACCCAACCCTGCGACGCATTCCGAAAGCGTCCTTTCGGTGGTATCGGGACCTGATCAAGGGAAAAACCGAGATCGAACTGAGGAAACCCGCTGCCATCCGAATTTCAAGTGGTGCGGGAAGCCCATGAGCCAAGGCGAGAAAAGTGTTCTGCTGGCCGACATCGGTGGCACAAATGCTCGCTTTGCGATGCTGGTAAAGGGCCAAATTGGATCGATAATTCAGGCCTTCGTCGCCGATTTCCCGGACGCCGCTTCTGCAATTTCATGGTTTCTTTCGAGCCAAGCGCCGAGCCTGGATATCGTTTTGGCGTTGCTCGGCGTCGCGGGTCCAGTCGAAGGCCACCGTTGCACGATCACCAATAGCCATTGGGTTATCGACGGCAATGAACTGTCGCGTAGATTTGGCTTTACCAAGGTAGCCCTCGTCAACGATTTCGAAGCCGTGGCATGGTCACTGCCAGAACTCACCTTGAATGACCTTTGCTCGATCGGCGGCAGAAACATAAATCATGATTGGCCGATGGTGGTGCTTGGCCCCGGCACTGGGCTCGGCGTAGCCGCGCTTCTACCGCACGCCGGTGATAGAATTTGTATCGCGACCGAGGCGGGCCATATGAGCCTCGCAGGCAGCTCGCGCCGAGAAGATGCTATCATTGATCGTCTTCGCGGTCGCTTTGGACACGTTTCCGCTGAACGGGCACTATCGGGTCCAGGCTTAGAAAATCTGTACAGTGCCATTGCTGACGTCGACGGCGTGACCGTTCCGGCCCGCCGAGCTGCAGAAATCATGGCCGCGGGGCTTGCCGACGTCTGCGCGATTAGCCTTGCTGCGCTCGATATGTTTTGTGGCATGCTTGGCACTGTGGCTGGCGGCCTTGCGCTCACGTTCCGAGCCCAAGGCGGCGTCTTCATTGCTGGTGGGATCGTGCCGCGATTTCCTGAGTTTTTTTCGAAATCGCAATTTCGGGCACGATTCGAAGCGATGGGCCGTTATCAGAACTACGTACAGCCAATTGCCACCAGTATTATTTTGCGTCCCGATATCGCCTTCTTTGGGCTAAAGACCCTCGCAGAGCGACAGCATGCAGATGTAAATTCATCAGGCGACCGCAAAGGATTACCGTGAATCTACTGGGGATGGGCGCGTCTTTCCTATGACAAAGGTCGTTACTTTAACGCCAAATCCGGCGATCGACGTCTCGACGTCCGTCGACAAAGTTGCACCGACGCGTAAGCTTCGATGTTCATCTCAACAACGTGATCCGGGCGGCGGCGGGATCAACGTCGCACGCGTTGTAAAGCGACTTGGCGAGGATGTTGCTGCGGTTTATCTGTGCGGTGGTTCGACCGGTCAGTTGCTACGGCAACTCGTGGAACATGAAGGTATCAACAGCCACGTGCTCGCTTTTAGTGGGGAAACTCGCGAGGATTTCACAGTCAACGAAACAAGTACGGGCAAGCAATTTCGCTTTGTGCTTCCTGGCCCCACAATCACTGCAAATGAGTGGTTCGCTTTACTTGACAAGCTCGCAGCTATTCGGCCCGCGCCAGCCTATATCGTCGCGAGCGGCAGCCTTCCGCCCGGCCTTCCAGATAATTCGTACGCGCGTGCGGCGCGCATCGCCAGGGAAATCGGGGCAAAATTTGTTCTCGATACATCCGGACCCGCGCTGCGTGCTGCCCTCACAGAGAGCATCTATTTGGTCAAACCGAATTTGCGCGAGCTTGCCGAACTGGCGGGCAAGACTCTCTCCGATCAACTTGCGTGGCTTGAGGCCAGCCGCAGTCTCATCGCAGACGGACATGTAGAAATTGTTGCGTTAACTCTCGGCCACCGTGGTGCACTGCTTGTTACCAACAAAAATGCATGGCGCGCTAAGGCATTGTCTATCAAACCGGTCAGCGTTGTCGGTGCCGGCGACAGTTTCTTAGGTGGAATGGTATTTCGCCTTGCCGCAGGGGCCAATTTGGAAGACGCTTTGCGGACCGCGGTTGCCGCTGGATCGGCGGCGCTTCTGAGTCCAGGTACAGGTCTGTGCCGGCCCGAAGATGTCGCGGCCCTCTATCCTGAGGTTGCTATCGAGCCAATCTGAGTCTTTGGAGCATTGACGGCGCCTTCCGCAACGTCTGCGTCAACTTTTTCACGTTTTTCATGGAGCTCATCGAGCGCGAGCAGAAGCGTCGCCACGCGAAACGCCGACGAGCGCCAATCCGCCAACCGCCCGTAGTTATCGACCAGCCAATTGAAGGCACCTTGGACGATCACAAAGGCCGCCGCAGCTTGCGTGAGCTCGCCCAGCGACATGGTGCCTGCGAGATATTTCGGTGCACAAAGGAACCACGCGACCACTGGCGCCAATAAAAAGTTGCCATGCGAGATCAACGTGGTGCGCACGAGCTGCCAGCACAAATCACGCCAGTGGGCGAGTACTTCGGTCAATCCATTCCGCAACGCAAAGCGCTCTTTAGAAGACTCTGCACTCCGGCGCTCGACACTTTCACTGATCTGACGAAGCCGATCCGCGGCTGACCGGAACTCAGCCTCTGCCTGGTTCTTGTCCTGAATGACATCGGTTAGAGATCGTCCGACGACGACCATCGCACCGGTGAAAAGCGCCGAATATGCGATAACTCCAGCGACGAGATAGCCTGGAATGGTTATGGACAAACCGAATATTGATACGGAAATGTCGCCGCCGACGCTCCATAATACTTCAACAAATGTGATCGCGGTCAGTACCGATGACAATAGCCCTAGGGCAAGATCAATCGGCGCATCGGTGGCCACTCTTGCATCCTCGGCGATGCGGTATTCGGGGTTTTGATGCCCACTTGCGGCATAGTCGATGCGGCGATAATAGCCGTTAAGAAGCCAATACTCGACAAGAAGATTCGTCAAAGATTGCCGCCACTTGCGCTGCGCCGTCATGCGGCCCCAAACCGACAGTGTTGCGAGCAGAACGCTCGATGCGACGAGTGGGAGAAAGATTTGCACTTCCGCCCATAATGCCAAACTGTCTCTGCGCGCGAGTGCGTCAAAGAAGTTGCGATTCCATACGTTCAGCAAATATAGAACAAAAAGTTGCAGCAATACGATCGCGATTAGCAAGACCGTCAAGGCCCATGCGATCCAACTGGTTCGGCCACGCCAGAATTGAGAGGCACTTTGCCAAAAACGGGTAAAAAGCAGCCTGTGATTTTGAGTCGTGCCGTTTTGGTTTAACATCGCGAGGCTCGTTGTAACTCCTCTTTACTTCCGCCGTGGAGTATTTTTGTAGAATAATCGCGCCATTCCGTGGCGATCTGGTTGAGCTAGGTCAATCCCTCGGTTTGCGGAAGATATAATATCTTAAATGCACGGGTGATGCAGGGCTCAGACCACGACGGATATGCAGAAAATGCGGAGTTTGATCTCCGATAAAGGCCCAATAGTAGGCGCCAATTACGTCTGCTGGTTCAGCAATATCGGTCTCGAAGATGTGCCGCTTGTGGGCGGCAAGAATGCATCATTGGGTGAGCTTTATTCGGCGCTGTCGCCCAAAGGCATCAAAGTTCCGAACGGTTTTGCCCTAACGGCACAAGCCTATCGGGACGCTCTCACCGAATCCGGCGCCTGGGATAGGCTGCGGCATCTTCTCGAAGGATTGGACAAACGACAAATCAAGGCTCTTTCACGCTGCGCCGCGGAAGCTCGCAAGATTGTCTATGCCGCAACCGATATGCCTCGATTGCGGGAGCAGATCGCGTTGGCTTACCAACAGATTGAAAAGGAATATGGCGCCAATGTCGCCGTTGCGGTTAGAAGCTCGGCGACGGCCGAGGATCTGCCGACCGCGAGCTTCGCAGGACAGCATGAAAGCTATCTGAATATTCGCGGCGAGAACTCTTTGGTCGAAGCCTGTCGGCGCTGCTTCTCCTCCATCTTCACCGACCGAGCGATATCATACCGCATCGATAACGGTTTCGATCATTTCAAAGTCGCCCTTTCTGTGGGTGTGATGAAGATGATCCGCTCGGATCGTGCGGCAAGTGGAGTGGTGTTCACGCTCGATACTGAATCAGGTTTTCGCGATGTCGTATTTGTAACCGGCGGCTACGGACTCGGTGAGAACATCGTCCAGGGCACGATCGACCCAGACGAATTCTATGTTCACAAGCCCACCTTCAAGGAGGGTTATCGAAGCGTATTGTCCCACTCGCTGGGCCGCAAACAGAAAAAAATGGTCTATGCACGCGGAGCCAGAGCTACCTGCAACAAGCCGACGCGGAACACCGATCGTGAGCGGTTCTGTATTACGGACGAGGAGGTACTGAAATTGGCCGAATATGCGATCGCGATCGAGGATCATTATTCTCAGCGCGCTGGCCATTCGATGCCGATGGATATCGAATGGGCAAAGGATGGCCCAAAGGGTGATCTTTTTATCGTGCAGGCACGGCCGGAAACTGTCGCATCCCGCCGCGCGCCGCAGACCCTCGAAACCTATTCTCTCAAGCAGACGGGGCGTTCCCTCGTCAACGGCCGCGCCGTTGGCGAGAAGATCGCCTCGGGCCGAGTGCGCATCATCAAGTCGGCAGATGAACTTCCTAGATTCAAAGCCGGTGAAATTCTCGTCGCGCCGGCGACCAATCCTGATTGGCAGCCCGTGATGAAAACGGCGAGCGCCATCGTCACCGACCGCGGCGGACGAACTTGTCATGCCGCCATCGTTGCCCGCGAGCTCGGCGTGCCTGCGGTCGTGGGGGCGCAAAATGCCACACGGATACTCAAGGCCGGCTCAACGGTCACAGTATCCTGCGCTGAGGGCGATGTTGGTCGCGTCTACGAGGGGAACGTGCCGTTTGAGATCGAGCGGGTAGCCATCGCCGAAATCACCAAACCGCGCACGTCAATCATGCTCAATATCGGCAATCCGGATTTGGCATTCCACGTGGCGCAGCTTCCAAATGACGGCGTTGGTCTTGCACGGATGGAATTCATTATCAGTGAACAGATCGGCGTTCACCCGATGGCTCTGGTTGATCCGAACAAAGTCAAAACAGCCAGCGTGCGCGCGACAATCAGGAAACTCGCTCGCCATTACCCGACGCCAGCGGATTTTTTCATCCATAAGCTCGCCGAAGGTATCGGTAAGGTCGCGGCAGCTTTTTACCCAAAGCCAGTTATCGTGCGATTATCTGATTTCAAGACCAATGAATATGCAAGCCTCCTCGGTGGGCAAGATTTCGAACCGATCGAAGCAAATCCTATGATCGGCTTTCGTGGCGCTGCACGCTATGCACACCCTGCCTATGCGCCGGGTTTCGCGCTCGAATGCGCAGCGTTGCGGCGCGTCCGCGACGGAATGGGACTGCGCAATGTGCGCCTCATGATTCCCTTCTGCCGCCGCATTGAGGAGGCGCGGCGGGTGATTGCTGAAATGGCGACGCACAGCCTAAAACGAGGCGAGAGCGATCTCGAAATCTACATGATGTGCGAAATCCCGAACAACGTGATCCAGATCGATGCCTTTGCCAAATTTTTCGATGGCTTCTCGATCGGCTCCAATGATCTAACCCAGCTTACCCTTGGCGTTGACCGTGACTCCGAAATTGTCGCTTTCGATTTCGACGAACGCGATCCGGGAGTACTGGAAATGCTACGGCTCGCAGTTGCGGGTGCCAAACGTAATGATCGGCATATTGGAATTTGCGGTGAAGCACCCGCTAATTATCCCGACATAGCGCAATTTCTCGCGCAGATTGGGATTGATTCAATCAGTGTAAACCCCGGCAGTATTCTGCGCACGATTTCTGCAGTTCATGATGCCGAGGCGGCCAATCTTGTTCAGCAGGTTCGATCCAATTGAACACAGGCAGGCCTTTAGAAAGGGATATTGCAATGACCTCTCATTCTGATTTCTTTCTGCCGAAACAACTCGAGCCGCCGCTTGAGCGCATGCGCGTCTATTGGAACAATCTCAAACGCGCTGACAACAAAATTCCATTCTCCGACGACCTTGACCCCTCTGCTCTCGCAGATACCGCGAAAGACGCCATCATCATCGAGGTCTTCGAGGATCCGAACCGGTTTCGTTTCAATATTGTCGGAGAGCATATTGCCCAGCACTATGGTCATACCATCAATGGGAAATTTGCCGATGAGATTAAGTTGCACGCGCCACTTGATGCGCTCATCACGCAATGTCAGTTAGCGGTGAAACGAGGCGCGCCTAACTATTATCGACACGATTCAGAAAGCCGCCAAAAAGGCAGTTCCTATGCGAGGATTGCACTTCCGCTGTGGGGAAACGGACACATTGATTCATTACTGGTCGTTGTTGCTCAGCTAGACCAAAAATAAGGGAAATAGGGCAACGACATTAGAAGTTCAGAACGGAATCTCATCTTCCATATCGCCGCGCTTGCCGGGTGCACCCGCACCGACGGCCGCGGGTCGCCGCTCTCGCATCGGACCCGAAGAGCCAAATTCGCCGCCCGGCTCGTCGAGTGAAGCACCACCGGTACCGCGACTATCGAGCATGGTGAGTTGTGAGTTAAAGCCTTGCAGGACGATCTCCGTCGAATAGCGATCCTGGCCCTCTTTGTCCTTCCATTTGCGAGTCTGTAATTGGCCTTCTAGGTAAATCTTCGCGCCCTTCTTTAAGTACTGCTCGGCGATGCGGCAGAGACCTTCGTTAAAAATTACCACGCGGTGCCATTCGGTCTTCTCGCGACGCTCGCCGGTAGCCTTGTCCTTCCAGGATTCCGAGGTGGCGACGCGTAAATTCGCAATCGGACGCCCGTCCGATGTACGCCGGATCTCCGGATCTGCGCCAAGATTGCCCACCAAGATCACCTTATTGACGCTACCCGCCATCACTGCCTCCAAATTTTTCTCTCTGGACACTGCGCCCTGTCCATCTCACAAGCCAGCTTTCGATGCCGCAATGCGGCGATCGTTAATGATTTTTCCACAGCAGCTTGAAGTCGGTCACAACTCGGTCACATTGCACTGTTCGTGTTTTGTTCTAATAGATTTACACTCAAATGGCAAGCCGATTTCCGAAAATTCACCGCGCAAATCGCGGGATCGAATTACGGCCAAAGACCACGAATGTTCACCGGACGTTCCCAGGGTTTTTGTCCCCCTGTTATTAACTTTTGGGTTCGCTACACGATCACATTGTGGTGCATTTGCTACCCAAAATCTCTTTCAGTCTTTTCGATAATTCAATTAGCGCTCCGTTTTGGGATCTAGTGCTACGGGGCGAACGGACACAAACAGATCGTATCGGCAGAAGCTCTGATCCTGACAGACGGAAACACCAGCCTGCCGGAATCTCGGGACAAAATCTTGTATGGGTGCCTCATCCGATCGGAGCCAGGATCCTCTCGTGATTTTTTGAGATTTGGCTGGGGTTAAAGCTCGTCTTGAGCGGTAATTAGATTCGTAAATAAATTCGATAAAGTTAGGCGCTGGTCAAAAACGAGATCTCCTGGATAGCGCCTCGATTGCGAGATCCGTAATCGGATTGGCCCACGACTTGGGAATAAGGGCTGCCGACCGGCCATAAAAATTGCCGCGCTCTTTGGAAATCGGCAAGCGTCGAACACTCAAGCCGCTTGATCTAGGCAGCCTGTCGGTCATGGCATCAACGTTTATCCTCGGCATCGCCAAGCAAGACTGATCGGGCCCTGGTTCGAGTTGGAAAGTTACGGGCGTCCGCTTGAGTCTGACCAATGCGGAAATACAAGAAGACTGCCACCGCTTATCTAGGATTGCTCGGGAATTGAGGGTGCCTTTGGGAGTCCTGTGCATCTTTTGCGAATATTGATGGAGATCAAGGTGATCATCTGAGAGGCCAGGAAAATAACAATAATTGGAGAGGGCCCAGAATGAGAGCGCGCGATGTAATGACTTTACATGTGATTACGGTCGGGCCAGATATGGATATCCGAGCGGTTGCAAACACTCTTGTCAAAAACAAGATAAGCGCAGTTCCCGTTGTCGGAATCGACTCCAAGTTGCTCGGCATCGTGTCCGAGGGAGACCTGATCCGGCGTGCGGAGACCGGAACCGAGAAGCGTCATTCCTGGTGGCTGAACCTATTCACTTCGAGTGATACCCTTGCAGCTGAATTCGTCAAATCTCACGGGCGAAAGGCTAAAGATGTCATGACGCGCAACGTTATTACGGCGAGCCCTGGTACTCGCTTGAGAGTAATCGCCAATCTTCTCGAGAAACATCAGATCAAACGTATTCCGATCATGGAAAACGATCGGCTAATCGGGATCGTAAGTCGCGCGAATCTTGTGCAAGTTCTCGCCAGCGAGAAGGCCGATTCCTTGGAGATTGAGCAAACTGATGCAAGCGTGCGCCAAGCACTTGTAACCGAGCTTGAAAAGCAACCTTGGGCTAAACGAATCAATGTCGTCGTTCAAAAAGGCGTTGTCGATCTCTGGGGTTTTGTGGACAATGAGGAAGAGAGGACGGCCATTCGGGTTGCCACCGAGGCAACACCCGGAGTACGAACCGTCAACGACAATTTGCGTGTCTATCCGCTTGCCCTGGGTTATTGATTAGTCGAGAATTCGAACTAGCAAATAGCCCTTGCGCCATTAAATAGTTAAGTCGAGGCGCGGTGCGGATTGCATTCGGGCCTGAACGCCTGAAAATAGCGCTGTCTATTCATTATTATGAACCACACTCGCGACCAGAAACGCCCCAACCGCGGGCCCGACAATCGCATGATTTCCGTGCGCGGTGCACGCGAACATAATCTGAAAAACGTCAATCTCGATATCCCGCGTGACCAGCTCGTCGTGTTCACAGGCTTGTCAGGCTCGGGGAAATCGTCGCTCGCCTTCGATACAATCTATGCTGAAGGACAAAGACGATATGTGGAGTCGTTATCCGCTTACGCACGACAGTTCCTCGAAATGATGCAAAAGCCGGATGTGGACCGCATCGATGGTCTTTCGCCGGCAATTTCTATCGAACAGAAAACAACTTCTCGTAATCCACGATCCACTGTCGGCACTGTGACTGAAATTTACGACTATATGCGGCTCCTTTGGGCGCGCGTGGGTGTCCCCTATTCGCCCGCAACCGGGCAACCGATCGAAAGCCAGACTGTCTCGCAGATGGTCGACCGGGTGATAGCGCTTAAGGAAGGCACGCGGATTTATTTGTTGGCGCCAGTCGTGCGCGGGCGCAAGGGCGAATATAAAAAGGATCTCGCCGAATTTCTGAAACGCGGCTTTCAACGCATCAAGATCGACGGCAAATTCTACGAGATTGGCGAGGCACCAATGCTCGACAAGAAGCTCAAACACGATATCGACGTAGTGGTGGATAGACTTCTTGTGCGTGAAGACATCAAGACACGGCTTGCCGATTCGTTCGAGACTGCACTAAAACTCGCCGAAGGTCTGGCTTTTGTCGAGCTCGCGGACGAAAAGGAAAAAGACGGATCGCACAAGCGTATTCTATTTTCGCAGAAATTCGCGTGCCCAGTTTCTGGCTTCACGATCGAGGAAATCGAACCGCGGCTGTTTTCCTTCAATAGTCCACATGGAGCATGTCCGTCTTGCGATGGCTTGGGCGTAGAACGCGAAATCAACGCGGAGCTAGTGATCCCCGATCCCTCTAAGACTCTGCGCCAAGGCGCAATCGCACCATGGTCGCGGTCGAGTTCTCCCTATTATACGCAGACCCTCGAAGCACTCGCGCGCAAGTACAAATTCTCGCTCAATACAGCCTGGAAGGAGTTGCCGAAAAAAATCCGCGATGTGATTCTCTACGGTTCGGGCGAGGCTCACGTAACGTTCATCTACGACGATGGGATGCGCTCGTTCGAGACGAAGAAGCCATTCGAGGGCGTAATTGTAAATCTCGAGCGCCGCTTCCGCGAAACGGAGAGCGATTGGGCGCGCGAGGATATCGAAAAATATTTCTCATCGATTCCATGCAAGGTATGTCACGGCTATCGTCTGAAGCCGGAAGCGCTGTGCGTGAAGATCAACGAGAAACACATCAGCGAAGTGGCTGAGCTTTCCGTGAAGAACGCGCGCGCTTGGTTTGAGGCATTGCCAAAGGCAATGACACAAAAACAAAATGAAATCGGCGTTCGAATTCTGAAAGAGATTCGGGAACGACTAACATTCCTGGTCGCCGTAGGCCTTGAATATCTCACACTTGCTCGCGCCTCAGGTACTTTATCAGGTGGCGAGAGCCAGCGTATTCGTCTTGCCTCGCAAATCGGATCAGGCCTGACGGGAGTTTTGTATGTGCTCGACGAGCCATCTATCGGTTTGCACCAACGTGATAACGCTCGCCTCCTCGAAACGCTTCGCCGGCTACGCGACCTCGGTAACACCGTGATCGTTGTTGAGCATGATGAAGACGCGATTCGCGCCGCGGACTTTCTAGTCGATATCGGCCCCGGCGCCGGCATTCATGGAGGCAAGATCATCGCCAAGGGTACCACGGACGATATCATCAAAGCGCGCGAGTCAATTACCGGAAAATATCTATCGGGCGAGCTAGAAATCGCCATCCCCGACCGGCGCAAGCCGAACCCTGCCCGTCAGCTCAAAATTGTCGGTGCGCGCGGCAATAATCTGAAAGATATCGATGCGGAAATTCCGCTTGGATTGTTGACCTGTATCACTGGTGTTTCTGGCGGCGGAAAATCGACGCTCTTGATTGACACACTTTACAAAGCGGTCGCACGGCGTCTGAACGACGCACATGAAGCCCCGGCCCCGCATGAAGCGATCAGAGGCCTTGAGCATCTCGATAAGGTCATCGACATCGATCAGTCTCCTATCGGCCGCACACCGCGCTCGAATCCAGCGACCTATACTGGAGCATTCACCCCCATCCGAGAATGGTACGCGGGACTGCCGGAAGCACGCGCACGCGGGTATGAGCCCGGTCGTTTTTCGTTCAACGTAAAAGGTGGACGATGCGAGGCCTGCCAGGGCGATGGCGTAATCAAAATCGAGATGCACTTTCTGCCCGATGTCTACGTGACATGCGATGTATGCAAAGGTAAGCGCTACAACCGCGAGACGCTCGAAGTCACTTTCAAAGAAAAATCTATCGCTGATGTGCTCGACATGACAGTCGAGGAAGGAATCGAGCTATTCTCCGCCGTGCCCGCGATCCGCAAGGTGTTGGAGACCCTAGCGCGAGTTGGTCTCGATTATATCCACATCGGCCAACAAGCAACGACTTTGTCGGGTGGCGAGGCGCAACGTGTCAAACTCGCGAAGGAGCTGTCGAAACGTGCAACCGGGCGGACGCTCTACATTCTCGACGAACCGACAACAGGCCTCCATTTCCATGATGTGGCTAAGCTTCTCGCAGTGCTGCATGAGTTAGTGGACAATGGAAATACAGTTGTGGTGATCGAACATAATCTTGATGTTATCAAAACCGCCGATTGGATCGTCGATCTCGGGCCCGAAGGAGGCGACGATGGCGGTGAAATCGTCGCAGCTGGAACGCCAGAAGACATCGTGCGTGTGAAGCGCAGCTATACGGGAGACTTTTTGAAACCAGTACTCGCGCGGGGCTCGAAGAAAAGGCGGAGTGTCGCGGCAGAATGAGCCGATAATTGACAGGCCTAGATAAAAAACATGGCACGCCCCTCGGCAACTGTTTGAGCGATAATTAACAAATTGCTGAGACGATTCTCGTACAGTGACGACGCGTCTCTCTTAATGGAAGCGCGTCGTCACTGTGAGGACAACGGCTTTTTAATGCTTTAGCAGTTCTGCCGGAACTTTTCCGCCGCTCGCCGCCAGCTTCTGCATCACTTGTTTGTGCAGCCAGATGTTCATGCTGGCGGAATCATTGGTATTGCCGGTGTAATTCAAATCCTTCGCGAGCTGCTTGCGCGCGGTCAAACTCGAATCAAGCTTGAGAAGTTTCATTAGATCGACAATCGAGTTTTTCCAGTCGAGCTTTTCAGGATTTTCGGCGGCCATTTTGTTCAAGATTGCCGCCACATCTACCCCGGCACCTACCTGTGCTCCGGGGGCGCCAACGTTCCCACCGACCTGTGCTCCGGGTGTACCGACTTCGGAAGCTTGTGCCTTTGTGCCAAAAATCGCGCTCATAATGCTGCCGAGAATGCTCATCATTAGGCTCCTGTATTGTTAAGTAACACTCAAAGAAAATCATAGGGCCAGTCATCAGGTTTCGCACACCAGATTCTGTCCCCGCTTAAGCAATATAAAGGTGCACGGCTGCGTTAGATCCAGTCAAGCGCATAATAATACTAGTAGATCCACATTAAAACTACCGCGAAAACATTCTTGCTCACGTCCGCTCCTTCAAGTCGATTTGATTTGATTTATTGGAAGGAAAGGACATTCCCGCGCCGGTCAACGACACAAGATGCAGTGCGGCCCCGACCAGAGACGACGACCTGAAATACTCCACGATCTACTTCGCGGACGTCGAGAGCGCGTATGCTTTTCGAAGGTATCCGAAAGATATCTCCAGCTTTTTGAATGCAGATATGTTTCGGGTCGACGGGCTGAGGACGATAATCGCCATATGATCCCGATCCGTAGCCCGGCTGAGGATAATACTGAACGGCCGTAACGTTACCACCGAAAGCTATATCTGCTTTGAATGGTTCCGCTTGGATGATCGAGACCGCAGTCGCGAGCAGAATGCCAAAAGTAGCTGCAATTTTCGAAATGAGACGAAAAGGCATAGAGAATTTCCTCTTTGAAAGTCGGCTTAAGGTGCTCAAACGAACCGAGGCGCCTACCGGCCGCGGAATGACCGCGACCGGTGAAATTATCTTAACTTCCTACTGCGTCGCTAACGCATTTCTTGGTGAAACTTTCCTTGGCTGCACCCGACAGTTTCTTTTCCATCGCGGACTTATCGCAAGACGCTTTCGCATCCTTCTCGCACTTAGTCATGAAGCTATTCATCGCTGCGCCGGCGAGTTTTTTGTTACCGGCTTCTACCTTGCATGAGGCGGCATGCGCACCGCCTGCGGCTAACATGAGAGCCGCGGCAAACACGATCGATCTCATTATTTCCTCCCTGTGGCCAGAGGGCTCGGAATGATTCGTCCAGCCCTCGAAACAGGTTATGCTGGCAGACCGGCGTGGTAAAGCAGCATTCCAAATATCAAACGTCGGGTTTTCCCCTTTTGGATAACATCAAGAATACGTCGCCGAGGTTAAAGTTATAAGTGTGCGCTGTTTGGCCGAGGCTTACCCTAAGATGTGTATTCGGCCGACGATTTGCCCGACCGGCGGCAGAGACGATCCGTTCGTTTGGATTTACCGCCTTCTTAGGGTGCACGTATGCCATAACGGATAAATTCGTCGGCAACCCAGGGCTTTTTTGCTTTCGCCGCTGCGATGTCTGCCCGGCCCGCTTCTCTATCGCCGCTCTTTAATCTTGCGAGGCCCCGTCCGTAAAGATCGTTAGCGGATCCAGGATCTAGTTTCAGCGCTTTGTTATAATCGGCAATCGCCTTTTTTAACTGACCAAGCTTGAGATACACGAAGGCGCGGTTTTCAAATGAGTTTCCGACTTTCGGCTGCAGCTCGACCGCCCTGTCGCAATCTTTCAGTGCATCGTTCAAGCGTCCTACGACCGCGCGCGCCCAGCAACGATTGTTCACCGCAAGAGCGTAATCTGGTTTGAGACGGATCGCATAATCGTAATCTTTGATCGCGCGCGTATGCAGCCCCTGGTCATAATATTGGCCACCGCGCGCATTATAAGCATATGCGACCCGGTCTCGTTCACCGTTTTGTTTGATGACCGCCGTGCAGCTAACGATTTTCTGCTCCGGTGTCGCGTTGTCCTCTCCACGGCACCACCGCCAGTTTTGATCGTCTTCGGGAGTCGTGGCAAAGACGGCCGGAGTCGAAATAAAAAACAAAAATGCGGCGCTGGCAATGTGGGTTTGCCAGTTTAACATGTTTGCAGCCTCCCCCATTCTAGCTAGCTAACTTTCCGTCGCCGAATCGGAACTCGGTGTCGAAATGACACTTGATCAGGACCGGCATTTTGCCCAGCGAGTCTCTTTTTCTGTGACGCGGCGGTTTCCTTATCCTTGGTCGATTGAAAAATGAAAACCTGATGCGCATACACGCTTTATTCCTTCAAATGCCGAGTTTTTCTGAAAGATCTAAGAGCGAAGAAGCTGCAAGATCGACACGCACATTCGGCACTCTTTCACCCTTCCCTGGTCCCGCTTCATCAAGTCGCGCGATGTGACCGCTGCGCAAGCCGCAGGAGGCTGCGGCGGCAAGATCGTTGGAGTGAGCCGCGACCATCATGCATGTGTCCGGCGGTAAATCGAAGGCCTCACAGGATTTCAGATAGACGGCAGGTTTTGGTTTATAATCGCCCACAACTTCAGCGCCAAGGATCGCATCCCATGGAAATTCATTGCGACGTGCGAGATGCACCATAAGCGAAATATTTCCGTTCGATACGGGTGCGATGAGAAATTTCCTTTTTAACCTGACAAGGCCCTGTCTGACATCTGGCCATGCATCTAATCGATGCCACGCGAGATTAAGATCAACGAGCGTGCTCTCGGCTAGCCCCGTCAAATTGAAGCGTGGTAGAATTCGATTGAGGTTGTGACGATGGATAATATCAAGTTTACAAAATGGAATTCGACCCGAACGTACCTCTTCCATACCCGTCTGATATTCGCTCCGCCAGGCATCGGCGAACGCGAACCAGTCAAGCCTGTGGCCGAGTGGCGCAAGCAGTTTTTCTGATTCGCGCGCAATACCCCTGCGCCAATCGACCAGCGTGCCGAAGACGTCGAATAACAGTGCTTTAACCATCATCACGGTACTGACTTTTTCTGTTTCAACGACTGCAAATAAAGCTCGTCACCAGCCTTCCTGAAGGCTGGTTGTACAAGTGCCTTTTCCGCTGGTGTCAAAAATGCGGCCTCATAATCGTCGGTCGCCGGCAGGCGCGTATTGCTGTCACGCGCATAGGACTGTAAGAAATTTCGAGTCCTGATAAAACGCATGATGTCATACCTCATTTTCTTGCGCGCCAACTCGTTGAGGCTTGCAATCTCTCCATTACGCATTTGAATTCTATCGTCGGCGACCGCCTTCACCTGTTCCGAATCTGGAGCTAGACCGATTTCCTTAAGATATTCGACAGTCTTTGGTGATAATTCGGCCCAGGCGGTCGAAGAAAAAAGGTAACCGAACAGGAAGAAGAAGCGTATCAACATGCGTTAGCACGAGCTTGGGTGTTTGGGTGAGATCAACACACTCTAATCCGATCCGCAACCAATTCACGTTTCAAACATAGCCAGAACGTTTCCGATCATGACCTCAAGTGTGAAAGAGTAAATAGATGCACAGTATCGATCCGGCTGTGATGAGACGATCAAACAGTAAATCGAAAGACATTTACCGGCGGAGGGCAAGTAACCCGAACGATCGTTGCAGTGGCAAAGTCTTTCCGCTCAGCTTAACCTTCCCTCGTGCGCATCTATATCAATGAGAGAGATACATGACGTTTGCCGAATATTCGGATTATGACGGACTTGGGCTCGCCGAGCTTGTCCGCAAGAAAAAGGTCAAGCCGATTGAGCTAGTTGACGCTGCGATTGAGCGCATCGAGCGGCATCACCTGAATCTCAATGCCGTGGTGTTCCGCGATTATGACGGCGCTCGTGCACGCGCCAAGACAAAACTTACGGGCGCCTTCGCAGGCGTGCCAATGTTGCTGAAGGATATTCTCGGTTTCAAAAAGGGTTGGCCGAACAGGGATGGCTCGAAATTCGTGCCGTCGACTCCTCATCAACATGACTCGACGATAGTCACACGCTTCGAAGAGGCCGGTATGATCGCACTCGGTAAAACGAATGTGCCCGAATTTGGGTCAGTGCCGCTGACGGAATCGAAGCTGTACGGTCCCGCGCATAATCCATGGAATCTTGAATACTCGACCGGAGGATCGTCCGGAGGATCGGCGGCGGCGGTAGCGGCAGGCATTGTGCCCTTCGCGCACGCAAACGACGGCGGCGGTTCGATCCGTATCCCGGCGTCCACCTGCGGACTTGTCGGTCTGAAACCATCGCGCGGACGCAACCCGCTCGGGCCCGATATAGGCGATGTTATGGGCGGATTGATCGCGGAGCATGTCGTGAGCCGCACAGTACGCGATACAGCCGCTGTACTCGACGCCATTTCCGGCCCAGAGCCAGGCGATCCCTATGCGGCGCCTCCTCCGCCCGGTCCATATCTCAAGGTGATAGCAAGGACTCCGAAGAAACTACGCATCGCATTCGCGGCGAAGCCTTTTCGTGGAGGGGCGTTCGACCCTGAAGTCGTGACCGCTGTAGAAAACGCAGCGAAGCTCTGCAAGAATCTCGGCCATATTGTCGAAGAGGGAATGCCGCAGATTTCTGCTGATCAACTCATCGGCTCCTTTTTGCAGATCTGGGCAGCTGGCATGGCGGCACTCATCGAGTTCTATTCCGCAGCTCTCGGTCGAGAACCGAAAGCCGGCGATATCGAGGGGCTAAACTTCACGCTTTATCAGGTCGGTAAGACGATCACTGCATCGCGTTATCAGGCTGCATGGTCCCTCTTGCAGGGGGCCACCCGCGCGGTCGGACGCTGGCATGAGCATTATGACGTTTGGCTCACGCCAGTGCTTGCGCAGCTACCGATTAAGATCGGCATGGTCGATCTCGAAGCGACTGATTTGATGGCAGGCTTTGCGCCGATCATCGAATATGTGCCGTTCACGGCGCTACAAAACGCGACAGGCCAGCCTGCGATTAGTTTGCCGCTGCATTGGTCGAAGGGCGGATTGCCGGTCGGCGTGCAGTTCGTTGGCCGTTTCGGCGAGGAACACACGCTGCTCCAACTTGCGGCGCAGCTCGAGGACGCGCAGCCCTGGATCAATAGGCGCCCACTGATCTGGGGCTGAGGGGGAGCGTCAAGCTGCCTTCTCCACCTTCAAGCCGCCCCCTTCGCGAAGCATGACCTTGTTCAGGAGTTTCACCAGCGCGTAGACGGACTCGATTGCAGGCGCCGGTGTATTCGTGAGCTTCGCCATTTCCAGGATCGAGCCGATCAGGGCTTCGGTTTCGAGCGAGCGACCCGCCTCCACATCCTGTAACATCGAAGTCTTGTGCGCGCCGACAGCTTCTGCACCGGCAATGCGCTTTTCAATGGTAACGCGGAAAGTGACCCCGAGTTTCTGTGCGATATCCTGCGCTTCCCTCATCATCGTCGCCGCGAGCACGCGTGTCTCGGCGAACTGACAAATGTCCACGAGCGTCGCGTGAGTGAGCGCGGAAATCGGATTGAATGAAAGATTGCCCCAGGCTTTTAGCCAGATTTCTGAACGGATATCCGACAGCACACGTGACTTTAAACCTGCTTTTATGAAAACATCGTGTAATTCCTTCACACGGCTAGTTTCTTGTCCATCCAATTCACCGATCGGAAAACGGTCGCCTTCCACATGGTGGATGACACCCGGCGCGGTGACGGCAGCCGCCGGATAAACCACACAGCCGATCAGCCGATTGGCATCAATCTTCTTCGTGAGCACACCCGATGGATCGAGGCTCTTGAGACGCTGATTGTCGTACTGGCCACCCAGCTTCTGGAAATACCACCAAGGCAAGCCATTCTGTACGGTGACCACAATCGTGTCGGGCCCGAGCATGGAATCGATGTCGCGCACGACCTGATCGAGGAAATGTGCCTTCACCGCGAGCACAATGATGTCCTGCATACCGGCATCTGCGGCCTTGTCGACCGCTTTCATTTTCGCTGTCTGCACCTTACCGTCATGCCATTCGAGCGTGAGGCCATTTTTCTTGATCGCGGCAAGATGCGCACCTTGATCAATTACCGTCACATCTTCCCCTGCAAGCGCGAATTTTGCGGCTAATAGCCCGCCAATGGCCCCTGCACCAACAATGCAGATTTTTTTTTGCTTTGGCTCTCTGCCGAGGAGATATGGGCTCGGTAGCAGCTGGTCGAATACATTGGTCAGCTTGCCCACGTGGTCGATCACGATCTCGACAACGTTATGGGCCTCGCCCATCACGCCAGCGCCAAGCGAGGTGCCGCAAGCGATAATATCGCCGGGCAAAAGCGTCACATCCTTGGAGATGGCGGCGATAAGTTTGTGCGGCGGAAAAAACATATCCGCGACCGGATAATTCTGCCGCTCCTTACCGTTGAGGATCGTTTTGACCGAAAGCGTCATCGGATCGACACCAGTCGTGATCACTGGGCCAAAAACGCCGAAAGTGTCGAAGCTCTTCGAGCGCGCCCACTGTTCGAATGATTTGTCCTTCCGCAGGAGATCAAGGGCGGTGACGTCGTTCACACAGGTGTAGCCGAAAATAAAATCGCCCGCCTCGGTTTCGCTGATGTTGAAACACTTCTTGCCGATTACAACGCCGAGTTCGCCTTCATAAATGATCCTTCCATCGTAAGTGGATGGGCGCTTGATTGGCTGATTGGCAGGCCAATAAGAATTGGGCGCTTTCAGGAACCAGAGCGGCTCTTCGGGGTGCTTGAAATCATTCTTAGCCGCAAGCTGATGGAAGTTATTCCAAAGACAGACCATCTTCGATGGATCGCAAGGCGTGAGGATTTTCACATCGGAGAGTCTTATTGTCTCTCCGCTGGGCTTAGCATCTGCGAACATGTCGCCCGAATGGACAGAAATCATATCGCCTTCCAGCGTACCGAAGCCGAGCTTTCCGCCCTTTTTGAATCTAATCCAACTCGTCATGGCGCAAGTTTCTCCAAGATTTGTATTGTTCAATCTAGCAAACGCCGACAAGGCTTGCACCGCATTGTGCCGTGCACCGCAGCATCCTTGCTCATCAGAAGGGCCTACGTCTTTTCTGTGAACGAAGCCGTTAATGGCCAGGATAGGTCCGGCATGACTGCGTGAAGCGGATCTACATGATCCTGATCGACAACTCGGGCAGACCCTGAATCTTGCAACGGATCGTGTCGCCCTTTACGACCGCACCAACATTTTCCGGCGTGCCAGTCATGATGATGTCACCTGCTTTCAACTCGAACGCTTCTGAAAGTTTTTCGATCTGCTCGGCAACGCTCCAAGTCATATTGGCGAGATCCGACTTCTGCTTTTCCTGATCATTCACGAAAAGCGCGATCGAGCCTTTGACCGGGTGACCGATTTTGGTTGCCGGATGAATTGGTCCGATAGGCGCGCCATGGTCAAATCCCTTACCGAGCGACCACGGCTTCTTTTGTTCCCGCATGCCGATCTGTAGGTCACGCCGCGTCATGTCGAGGCCGACAGCATAGCCGTAAACGTGCTTCAACGCCCCGGCGGCCTTGATGTTCTTGCCACCGGATTTCAGCGCGGCAACCAATTCTACTTCGTAGTGGTAATTATTGGTCAGCGGAGGGTACGGATGGTCTGCCGTCTTGCCGGGCATCACGACCTGGATTGCGTCGGTAGGTTTCTGAAAGAAAAATGGTGGCTCACGCGTCGGGTCCGACCCCATCTCGCGTGCGTGCGCAGCGTAGTTTCGGCCAATGCAGTAAATACGACGGACTGGGAATGTTTGATCAGAACCGGCGATCGGTACCGTGACCTGTGGAACCGAGAAGATCGTTTTTGAACCAGCGGCCCTCGACTTGGCGGATTTGCGCTTAGATGCCGGCTTCGATTTTGGTCTGTTTTTCTTCTTTTTGGCCTTGGCCATCATCGTCTCCATGGTGCGCGGCGGCGGATGATCAGCGGGGCCGCGGGTTAGCGTACGGATCTTACCCGCGTTGCCCGGCTTCGTGAGCCTATTTAATCGGCAAACAAATCCCCACCAGAATACGAATAAATTGTGTATTTCCCATGCATTTACCGCAATGCAGCAATACCCTGCTCCCCCTGACTCCTAGCTTTCGCTGAGGCTAACTTAACTCAACTTACAATCAAGGTCTGCGTAACGACGCAATTAGGGGCGTCCACGCAGGAAAAGGAGACAATACATGCTGTTATGGGGAACTATTGTCCGATTCTACAAGCGCTGGCGCGCGTATGAGCGGACCTATGAAGAATTAATGCGGCTCGACGACCGTGAACTCGCAGACATCAATATCCGCCGCACCGATATCGATTCGATCGCGCGCTATACTGCTCGCTCGATATAAAAGGTGACTTGCTTTCTCGTAACGAACAGGGCCCCAATTTTGGGGCCCTTTTTTTTAACGGACCGCTGTAACAAGCTCGAGGCCGTGTGGCTTGAGTTGCATGAACTCTTTCGCCGCTTGCTGTTAGCGGGGGCTGGCTGCGCCACCCATCGGAACGATCGCCAGATATCGAAAATCGGCCGAAGGCTTTCCAAATTGTCGCGCCCGTTCAGGAAATGAGCAACATTCCGGCGTTGCCCAAGTGTTTTGCGATGCCTAAGTTGCGCAAAATCTGGAAGGAAACGATGACGTGCTTACGGGGCGTACAATGAAAACAGGCGGCGTTGCAGTGATCCCCAGTAAGAACAATTATAAAGCACGGTTCACGCGCGATCGCGAGGTGATGGAGATTTGTTGCGGGCCTCGCGAGGACTTTCTCAGGGGCGGCACACCGGCTTATATGGCGGAATGACAAAACCTATTCATATCATTGGCGGAGGGTTGGCCGGCGCGGAAGCAGCGTTTCAACTTGCTACACGCGATCTACGCGTCGTGCTGCATGAAATGCGGCCAGTACGTGGTACGCCCGCGCACAAAACGGGAAACCTTGCGGAGCTTGTTTGCTCGAATTCATTTCGTTCTGATGATTCGGCGATGAATGCTGTCGGGCTCCTGCATCACGAGTTGCGACGGATGAATTCGCTCATCATGCGCGCGGCGGATGCGAACCAAGTACCTGCCGGCGGTGCCTTGGCCGTCGACCGCGAAGGATTTTCGTCAGCGGTGACAATCGCACTGGAATCCAATCCGCTGATCGAAATCCGTCGTGAAGAGATTTACACGCTGCCGGCAGAATGGGACAGCATAATCATCGCGACCGGCCCCCTCACCTCGCTCGCCTTGGCCGAAAACATTCGTAAGAAGACTGGCCAAAGCGCGTTAGCATTTTTTGATGCCATTGCACCCATCGTGCATCGTGACTCGATCGATTTTTCCATTGCGTGGTTCCAGTCGCGCTACGACAAGAGCGGGCCAGGCGGTTCGGGTGCCGATTACATCAATTGCCCGATGACCCGTGAGGAATACGAGCGCTTCGTTGCGTTGGTGAACACCGCCGAAAAGATCGAGTTCAAGGAATGGGAAGACACACCTTATTTCGAGGGCTGTCTGCCAATCGAAGTCATGGCAGCGCGTGGCATAGACACGCTTCGTCACGGGCCGATGAAACCATTTGGCTTGGCCGATCCCCGCACGCTAGGTCCAAAACCCTACGCCGTCGTTCAACTCCGACAGGACAACAAGCTTGGCACACTCTTCAACATGGTCGGCTTTCAAACCAAGCTGAAGCACGGCGAGCAGGCGCGGGTGTTTCGTACCATTCCTGGGCTCGAAAAAGCCGAATTTGCGCGGCTCGGCGGGTTACATCGAAACACTTACCTCGACGCACCTAAATTGCTCGATAGCACGCTGCGTCTCAAAGCCGATCCGCGCCTACGCTTTGCGGGTCAGATCACTGGCTGCGAGGGCTACGTGGAAAGCGCCGCTGTCGGCTTACTCGCAGGCCTTTTTGCGGCGACAGAAAAACGCGGCGAAACGCTTTGCGTGCCGCCCGCGACGACGGCGCTCGGAGCATTGCTCGCACATATCACCGGCGGGCACCTTGGCGACGAATGCGAAGGTTCCCGCTCCTATCAGCCGATGAACATCAATTTTGGCTTGTTTCCGCCGATCTCTGATGAACTAAGAAGGCCCTCAGGCGGCAAAATCCGTGGATCAGAACGCACAGTGGCGCGGAAAGAAGCCTTTACACTGCGCGCCAAGGCTGATCTCGACGCTTGGCTTGCCAGGGAAAGCAGCGCAAACGTAGCCGCATGAAGCAAGATTTCGATGCTTCGCTCGATCGGTTCCGGCCTGTTGCGATACTGAAGTCCGATCACTTCAGCTCGGTGACGCGCGGTTTTTGGCGGACTCAAATCGGCGAAGTCGAAGCAGTATTACGCAAATTTGACGACGTGCCATGGTGGACGCGGCCAATCGCGCGCTTTTTCGCGAAAAACGAAATGCGGGCGCTGGAGCGCCTCGGCGACTCCGCTGTCGGACCGGTACTGCTCGCACGAGGTGACGGTTTTCTAGTGCGCTCTTGGATTGAGGCCTTACCCATGCATCTGGCCGCTCCAAAGGGCGATGTGGAATTTTTCAGGAGGGCGAAGAAAGTGCTACGCACTATGCGGCGTGCAGGTGTCGCCCACAACGATCTCGCTAAACAACAAAACTGGCTCCGGGATTCGCAGGGAAATCCGCGTGTCACAGATTTTCAGCTTGCCGCTGTAAGTAAGAAACGGGGGCGTGCATTTCGCATCGCCGCGCGCGAGGATTTGCGTCATTTACTAAAACATAAACGGAATTATTGCCCGGAGGCGCTGACGGCCTCGGAAAGACGCATGTTGGCCGAAAAGAGTGTTCCATCCCGGATTTGGATGGCAACGGGAAAGCGCGCCTATAATTTCGTGACTCGCAACATTATGGGCTACATGGACCGCGAGGGCTCCGGCATTGACACCGTGATCGATGCACCACGGATCGCGGTACAGCTCGCAAAACACGCTCAGATCAAGGAAGCGGCGGTTGTCCCCTATCCTACGCCACGAGGCGCACGGCTGTATGCTTTTGTGGAATCCGCAGCCCGACTACAGGCAGAGGAGTTCCGCGATTACTTACGTGCGGCCGAGCTTCCAATGCCCACCCTTATTCAGATCGTGGAGCGTCTGCCACGCAAGAACGGCCGCGTGCGCGAGGATATTCTGCGGCTAATCGCGCAAAATCAAGTTGATTTAATCGACAAGCTCGCCCTCGACGGCGAAACAAAACGTATTGCTGCGGAAATTATCGACAGACGCCTAAATCGTACTGACAGACGATTGCATGGGCCCTCAGCGGCGTGACCCGAGGCGTTTTGCTGCCCGCCAAATCGTCCATGGTCGCAACAATTGCGGCAATTGAATTGGCGTCACAAATGGATCATAGCCGGGCCTCTCCATACGCGTGAGATAACTCGGAATCATTTCAACAGGCATAAAAGCCGGCAAAACGTTCTTCGGCAACGAAACCATTCGCCTTTGCGCTTCCATCATATGAAAGCGTGCAAGATCGCGCATTTCGCGAAGTGCCCTTTTCACACCCTCCCTCGAGCGGCCAGAAATTACTTCGTCACGCGTCGCGCCATGACGCGCGAGCACTTCGAGCGGCAGGTAGACCTGCCCGCGGAACGCGTGATGCGCGAAACTCCGTAGCAGGCCAGTAATGCCATAGGCGCGGCCTGCATGGGTTGCGGTTTCATTGATCTCCTGCGTTTCGCGTCCTCCGACAATCTGCGCTGCAAGTCGGATTAACGAACCCGACGTTGAATCGAGATAAATCTCGAATTGCGTGAGAGTCGCCATCGGATCATTGTATAAATCGAAGGTGCGTGCATCAATTAACTCCTGAAAGAGTACGCGGGGCAGTCCAAAATGCGAGATCGTGTCGGCGAGCGCATCGGCGACTGGGCCGTGTGATACTTCGCCGGCCATCGTTTTCTCAACTACATCGCGCCACCACTGCAATCGCACCTCGCCCATCATTGGCTCGGTGATGTGATCGCGGATGCATGCAACCTCGAAATTGAAAGCGTAAAGCGCGAAAAGGTAGCGTCGCCGGTCCTTAGGGGCGAACAGCGCCGATAGATAACGGTCCTTGTCGGTGTGGCCTGCGAGTGCCTTGCAGGTGCCATAGTCTTTCCTGAGCGTAGACAATGTTCAATCCACGGCCATCAATGCGGCCGCGATCCGGCGGCCCTCTGACAACAACACGTTATATGTGCTCGTAGCCGGCCCTGTCGGCATCACATCGAATGAGAGTCCCGCATGCTTGAGCCGCCGCCGCACCGGCTCAGACAGCAGCACAGGTTCGCGACCGCAGCCGATAAGTAGAAAATCAATTTCATCTTTTTCGGAAAACACGCGCGTGAGCGATCTCTCGTCAATTTCGCCCGGCGTTTGCGGTGGCCACGCCCAAATCCCACTCGGTAATGCCAGAATCGAACCACGATGGGACATGTTGGCAAAAACAAAGCCGCCCTTGCCATAAGCTTCGATAGGAGCTCGGCCAGGAAAGTGCCGATCACGCGTCGGAGTGCTCAACGGTTGCTGGCGCCGACCGGATTTGCAGCCGGTTCCGGTTTTTCAATATGCGCGCTGCGCCCGGCGCCAACTCCGAGATAGATCAAGATCGGCGATGCGATGAATACCGAGGTATAGGTGCCGACCAATACGACGCCGAACATCATCGTTGCGGTGAAACTATGAATCGCGTGACCTCCAAACAGAAGCAGCGCCAGTAAGGCTGCGGCCACAGTGACATGAGTAATGATTGAACGGGAAAGCGTCGCGTTGATCGAGATGTTTAGCAGGTCTGCTATTGAGAGCTTTTTGTATCGGCGAAGCATTTCACGGATACGATCATATATGACA
>Ga0209048_10000268_pt1 | contig 57195 bp, 48 predicted proteins | sample FrelakmetCRP12CR_FD_187146 | JGI IMG/M metagenome (GOLD analysis project Ga0209048, IMG submission 187146) | Freshwater lake sediment microbial communities from the University of Notre Dame, USA, for methane emissions studies - CRP12 CR (SPAdes)... | ecosystem: Environmental > Aquatic >...
CATTTTGTCTGGGCTCGGGAGGGCATTTCATTGCCAAGCGATTCCTTTCCGCAGACAATTGGTGGGCCACTCCCAGCCCACCCATAAAGATACGGACAACCGGAGTCGCGCGGACCTCTTCGGAGGCCTCGCGGACAGTGAAGGCGCTACGTTTGAAGGAAAAGCGGTATCAGGTGATGCCGGCCAAGTGTCGTCTGACCGCAGGTCACGAACCGTTATCGTCGGGCGAGGAGAACACGACCGTGTTCTTGCCGGCGTGTTTGGCGGCGTACATGACCGCGTCGGCGGCTTGGAGCGCGTCCTCGAGCGTTCCGGCTTCGGAACGCCATGTCGTCACGCCGAGCGAACACGTCACGCCGTGGGCGGCCAGCACTGCTGACCTGGCGAGCGCGTCGCGGAGCCGAGGAACGGTAGCGCGGGCCTGGTCCTCGTCGGTCTCCGGCAGCAGGGCGACGAACTCATCGCCACCGAAGCGAGCCAACAGGTCGACGGCGCGCAGGGTAGCGGCCAGAGTGTCCGCGACCGCCCGCAACACCTGGTCGCCAGCGGAGTGCCCGTAGCGATCGTTGACACGCTTGAAGTCATCGCAGTCCAGCATGATGAGGGTGAAACTGCGACGGAAGCGCCGGCTCCGCTCCCACTCGATCTGAGCCACTTCCAAGAACGCTCTGCGACTGGCGACGCCGGTGAGCTGGTCCTGACGTGAGAGGCTTTTCTCGTGATCAACCGCTACCCTCAGCCTGCTGAGCACGATCACGGTGAAGTAGAAAAAACCCCACAGCACGCCCGCGTTCCAGTAGGTGACCACGGGAATGGCCTGGAAATTACCCCCCGCCACGTCGGCGAGGAACCAGACCGAGGCGCTCAGGAACGACAGCACGTGCCCGGGAAGCCGGCCGACCTGCCAAGTCGCCACTACGACCGCCGGCAGATAGAAGACTGCTACGCTCAGATCTCTGCCGGTGAGGTAGTCAATGACGCCGACGACGGCGACGAGGGCGAGCGCGAGCGCGAAGTAGCGCGCACCCTGGCGCGCGTCGCTCGTAAGAGCCGGCCCGGTTGTTCCCTGCACGTCCCTAGCGTACGCCAACTTGCCCTGCATGGCACACGCGCGCTGCCGCCATCACCGCTTGATGCAACCGCTAGCAGCGCCAGCTCCGCTCGACGAATTCGATCCCACGCACCACGAATGCACGGCGTGCATTCTGACGCCGGGCCGATCCCCGCGTATCGCGGGCGCGGTACACCTCGCCCATGCTGCCGCCGCCGAGCTTCTCCAGGATCCGGTAGTGCGACACCGTCTGCCCGATCATGAGACCGTCAACGTCCAGTCCCTCATCAACGAGAGGTCGCCGTCGCGCGATCTCCTCGACCCCATCTCCCAACGGGCCCTCTCATTCGCCGGACGCCGCGCCTTCTGCCGCCGCCCGGCAACTCCTGGCGGCAGCGAAGCAGAGGCCCGCTCACGGCTCCAGGTTCATCGTCCGAAGCAGGGCCTGATAGAGCGGGCGAGATCGTAGGGGATCGAGGATCGGCGCGCACTTGACCGATGTCACGAGGATCGGATCACGCTCTTCGATACCCCGTGCGACCCACTCTAGACTCTCGTTCACGTCTCCCAGGCCGCGATAGACAGCTGCGAGAGCGGACGCGGGCACATAGGTCAACCGCCTTCGCGCCGTCAACTCCTCCAGCAGCTTCTGCGCCTCGGCGGTCCGGCCGGCCATCGCGTAGACTCTGCCCAGGCTCCCCACCGTTATTGCATTGCCCTGGGAGAGCTCATTCGCCTTCTCGGCCGCGGCGATGGCCTCGTCGAGCCGCCGGTTCACGATCAAGACGGTCGAGAACAACCAATAGGAGAAGAAGAAGGTGGGGTCCAGCTGGATGGCGTGTTGGAGCTGTGCGACTGCCAGCTCCTCTTGCCTAGCGGAGTGAAGGAGATACCCCAGCAGCGTGTTGTAGAACGGATCGAGCGGATCCAGCTCCAGCGCCCGCCGCATCTCGGTCAAGGCCTGGTCCAGCCGCCCGAGTGGGTACAGGAACCACATGGCGTAGCACCAGGCGTAGTCGTATCGGAAGGCCGCGGACGACGGGCTCAACTCCTGGGCGCGCCGGAACTCGCGCTCGGCTCCGTGCCAATCGAACTCGCCGCTGCCCAGGACGGTTCCGAGCGCGCTGTGGGCGTCGGCGATCGTGTCATCGAGCCTGAGGGCCTCGAGCGCCGCCGACTTGGCCCTGGAGAACGCCTCCCGCGGATCCGTGGATCCCCAGTAGGCGCTCCAGAAGCAGGATTCGGCCAGCACGACATGCGCCAGGGCGTAGTTCGGGTCGAGCGCGATGGCCTGCTCACAATACCGCCGGCCGGCCTCGCGTCCTTCCTGCGTCAGCTTCAAGAGGTGATACCGGGCCTTGAGACAGAGGTCGTAGGCGGCGAGATTCTCGGTGTAGCGCTTGACGAGCGGACGATCCCCCGCCAGGCGCACCCGCAACCTCTCCACAATGGCCTGCGAGATCTCGTCCTGAATGGCGAAGACGTCCGTCATCTCCCGGTCGAAGCGCTGGCTCCACAGGTGGTACCCGTCGCTCGTCTTGACCAGCTGCGCCGTCACCCGGATGCGATCGGCTGCCCTGCGCACGCTGCCTTCGAGGATGTGCTCGACGTTGAGCCGTGCGCCGATCTCGCGCACGTCCACCTCCTTGCCGCGGAAGGCGAAGGCCGAGGTTCGCGCCATCACGCGCAGCCCCGGCACCTGCGTCAGGGCGTCGATGATGTCCTCGGCCAATCCGTCGCTGAAGTACTCGTTCTCCTTGTCCGCGCTCAGGTTCGCAAACGGCAGCACCGCGATGGAGGGCCGGTCGTCCCGGGTCCCATGAAGGCCGGTGTGAGCCGGCTCCGGTGGAGCCTCAACAGCTCGCAGGGCATACGCGAGGTCGCTCGCCGACTGGAATCGCTCCCCGGCCAGCTTGGCCAGGCAGCGCGCGGCGAGACGATCCAGCTCGGGGGATGCCCCCGTCACGACGCTCGACGGCTCGGGCACCGGCTCCGTGAGGATCGCGGCCAACGTCTGGGCCGCGGTCGCCCGCGCGAAGGCGCGCTGGCCCGTGAGCAGCTCGTGAAGCACGCACCCGAGGGCGAAGATGTCGCTCCGAGCGTCCGCCGGCTCGCCCCGCACCTGCTCGGGCGCCATGTAGCCCACGGTGCCCAGCACCGCCCCCGGCGCCGTGACAGCCGCACCCGCGGACGTCAGCGTCTTCGTGTACTGCAGCGGCATCTCCGCTTCGCGCCGCGCCAGCCCGAAGTCCAGGATCTTCACCACGCCGTCGCGGGTGATAAAGAGGTTCTCGGGTTTGAGGTCGCGGTGGACGATGCCCTTGCCGTGGGCCGCTGCCACACCGTCTGCTATCGCTGCGGCGATTTCGACCGCCTTGCGCCAGGGAAGGCGTTCGCGGCCGAGCCGTTCGCGCAGCGTCTCGCCCTCGAGCAGCTCGGTGACCAGGTACGGCGCGCCTTCGTGGGTGCCGACGTCGTACAGCGCAAGGATGTTGGGGTGGTTGAGCTGGCCGGCGGCACGGGCCTCCTGCTCGAACCGCCTCAGCCGATCGGGATCGGCCGCATACTCGGCAGGCAGAACCTTGATCGCGACGTCCCGACCGATTCGTTCGTCGCGGGCGCGGTAGACCTCGCCCATGCCGCCCGCACCGAGCGGGGCGACGATCTCGTAGGGACCCAGGCGGCTGCCCGGCTGCACGTGTCGGGTCTCCTTGCTGAGAGTGTACTGCGATTCGCGCCCTCAGCCGTTGGTCACGTCGGCGGTCACGGGCACGAGGAATGCCATAGGCAGTGAAGGCAGGCGTGCCTGCAGAGCTTCGCTGCGGCCTGTTCTACCCAGAAGTAAGCCCTCGCGGTGGTACTCACCAGAGATTCCCGCGACATCGATGCTCCCCCGCTTGGGACACACTCAGAGACCACCAATCCGCCTCAGACTCAGCTTTCACCGGGACCAGCCTCCCTGTTTGGTTCACACGCCCGCAGGGGGTCTCGCTACTGTGATCCCACTCCGAGTTGAGCAGAGGCTGACCCATCGAGAAGCTCTGCCCTGTCGGTGCGCGAAAACTCTCTAAAGACCACCCCGCAAGTTGAGCGATTTCGGCTGGATTCCGGTGGGCTCGGCTGAGTTGGTGTCCTGGTTGTGTCCTGGGAAAGCGACGGCGACTCGTTCTTATCTGTCGCCACCCAGGCGCTCGGAGCCGAAGACCTCTGTCCACTCGTCGAAGGGCAGGTTGCTGGTGAGCAGGACCGAGCCGCGCTCCTAGCGCTGGCTGAAGACCTCGAAGAGCAGCTCGGCGCCGGTCTTGGAGAGAGGAACAAACCCTAGGGCCGAGTCTGCCCGCACGCCACGAAAAGCCGCGAAGTTCGTGGTCTCGTCGCGGTGGCGGCTCGGCGGCCGTCAGGCAGGGCGCCGCTGCTCGCGGTAGCCTAGGAAGGCCACCCTGCCCGTGGAGAAGAGCACGCCATAAAGCGTGAGCGCACATCCGACGAGGAGGGGCGCCCACGCCGCGGGCGCCATCCATCCAGAAAGGGTCATCACGTTGGGCAGGTTGGAGGCGAAAAGCTCGAGGAACATGCCGGTGATCATGGCGAGCAGACCGAAGCGCGCGAGCACCAGGGTCCATGACACGCCAACCACGAGCGAAAGGACCACAACGAAGGCCGCTGCGTGGTGCGTCGTGGTGAGCAGCCAGCCGAAGGTGGCGGCGGAGAGCAGGATGGCGAGCAGACCGCTCGAGAGCCACGGCGGGCCAGGAACCAGGCGCAGGACCAACAGCAGGACCAGGGATAGCAGCCCCATGCTAATGGCATCCACGCCGGCGTAGAGCGCTGCCGCCAGGGCGAACCGGTTTCCGAGGAGTGGGTCGAGGCCGTACAGCACCTGGTTAATAGGCCTTGTTCCCGGCGCCGTGACGAAGCCGATAATCACGACAGCCGCGCTGGCGTAGGCGACCGTGGCGCCAATAAGGACGTCTCTCGCGACCATGGGATCGCGCCAACGTCCGTCAAGCAGGCGCGTCCAGGAGACCAGGCGCTGCGGCCAGGCACGCCGAACGTGGGGTTCAAGGGCGACGTAGAAGAGCCAGGTGGCCGCCCCGGCCGCGAGCGCCCGGAACAGCGCGGCGAGCAGCACGTCTTCCCGCAGAAACACGGCCGCACTGTCGCTCTCCAGTAGTCGCGCACCAAGCACGAGCAAGGAGAGGACCGCGGCAATCCGAAGTGCGCCTTGCAGGTCGCTCCGGCCCCTCTTGAGGTTGGCCCAGCCCAAGAAGATGGAGATGAGAAGAGCGACGACGGTGAGAGCATCGTTTCCGGTGAGATCTCTCGGGCCTCGTTTTGGGATCTCGTCCCAGGGGCCGCCGAGCGAGGCGTAGACCGGTCGTCCGGCGAGGAACGCCGCATCCAGGCGGATACCGCCTTCCGTGCTCCAACCTACCAGCCGGTCAGAGAAGACTGGCGGTTCTTTCGGCTCGGTCAGGTGCACCTGTTCTTGTTCGAGGCCCACGAGGGGGAAAAGCGCCTCAGGATTGACTTGCGGCTTCGGCCCTTCGCCATGGCGCGGCTGGAATGTGAGCCGGACGAGCCGCCCGCGCGGGTCAAGGCGGAGCGAGACGCTCCCTGGTGACGGGGCCGGCAGGTTCTCTCTGATTCGCCCCGTCCATAGAGGCGCGGACAGCGGTTCAGGAGCGCCGCGGTACCAGAAAACGATCGCGGCCGGCCGCGCGGCCGCGAGCGCATCCCATCCCCCGTGTGAGTTCAGGTAGTTCAACGCGGCGCGGTTGTACGTGAAGCCCCACGCTTCGTGAGCGAATCGGTCGGGGTAGCCGAGAGTGGCGAGGACCTCCCGGGCCCGGACGGCGAGGGCGTCGGGAGGCAGCTCGAGCCGGCTGCCCTCGACAACGGAAAGGCGCTGAGCGCCACCACCGTGGTACATGACGAACGTGACGGCGATGAGGGCGGCGCAACCCCAGGCGATTGCAGGCTTAAGCGCGCCAGAGCCGACGGCGTCGGCGACGGCGGAGGGAGACGGCGTCTGTCCAGCGGCGAGCGCCGCTTGCATGGGATCGTTGTGGGAAAGCGCAGTGAGCACCGCGAGGGCCGAAGCGGGGCGGGCAGCCGGGTCGCGCGCGAGACAGCGCAGGATCACGTCTTCGATTCCCCGGTCGAGGTCGCGGACCAGACTCGTCGGCGGGACCGGCGGCGTCTCCCGCACCCGCCGAAGCTCCTCGAAGCTCTTGCCGTCGTACGCAGGGACTCCGGTGACCAGCTCGTAGAGCAACAGACCGAGCGCATAGAGGTCGGTGCGCTCGTCGGCCTGCATTCCTTCGAGCTGCTCGGGCGCCATGTAACGGGGCGTGCCGACGATCTCTCTCGGGCGCGCCTCTCCACCGGGCACGGCAAGACCGAAGTCGGTGAGGTGCGCGTTGCCTTTCTTGTCGAGCATGACGTTGGCGGGTTTGAGGTCGCGGTGCAGGACGCCCGCGGCGTGGGCGGCGGCGAGGCCCGCGGTGACCTGGCGCGCGATGGCCAGTGCCTTCTCGGCCGTAAGGCGACCGATGCGGGTGAGCAGCGAGGCGAGGTCCTCGCCCTCGATGTACTCCATCGACACGAACAGGAGTCCGTCCGCATCGCCGAGGTCGTGCACGCGGCAAACGTTGGCGTGGCTGACGCGGCGGGCAAGGGAGACCTCCTGACGCAGATACTCTCGCCGGTGGAGATCAGCAGCCAGCTCGGGGGGAAGGAGTTTAAGCGCGACGGTCTCGCGCAGCTCGAGGTCCTCCGCGCGGTAGACCTCTCCCATGCCACCACGCCCGACGCGCTCGATCACGCGGTAGCGGTGGGCGAGAACGCTGCCCGGACGGAGAGCGGTAACAGATGGCCCGGGAGTTGCCGGTTGCGGAGGGCCGTCGAGCGTCTCGGCCTGGGAAGCCATGGCGCCACAGCCGGGGCAGGTCCCCCCGTCTATAACGCTCCCACACACCCCGCAGATGCTCATGGCTCCTTCATAGTACTTCGCGCCAGGAGCGAAAGGTGCGTCCCCGACGGGAGCTTCTGGACGAAGCTGCTGAGTAAGCCCCCGGCTTCTCCGGTTGACTCCCGGAGTTTGACAGTTCCAGGAGCGGAAAAGGAGACTCCCCAGTCGTGAACCGCTCAGAGTCCAGCAAAAGGGCCGACGCAGGTGCCCGGATGCACACTCATCGGCGCGCCTTCGTTGTCAGCTCCACGCGCCCTGTTCCGGGAGTTGCTTCAGCAGGCTGTCCACAGTGGGGCCGACCGATCGAGAAGCCCTGTCCCGTCGGTGCGCAAGAACTCGCCGAAAACCACCCCGTAAGTTGAGTGATTTTGGCTGCATTCCGGTTGGCTCAGCCGAGTTTTGTCCTGGTGGTCCCTCGAGTCGGTTCCACAAACCAGCTAACCTATTGAAAATAATGGTGCGCCCGGCGCGATTCGAACGCGCGGCCTTCAGATCCGGAGGCTCTTCCGAGCTTTTTCGGCTGAGTTGCGCGCAGACCCGATCAGGTCTTCAACGTACAGCAGAGGTTGGGGTCATAAACCGCTCTTGCGCAGATGAGTCCCGTTGTCGTGCTGGCGGGTCGATGAGACGGCGTACCATCATCATGCGTGACCGCTCAGCGTTTGCCGAACCCAAGCCACAGTTTCACTCGCCCATCGGCGTAGACCTTTGCGATGAATGGCCTACGCTCGCTTGCAGCGAGACGGAGCATTGCCTTCTTCGCGCTGATGAGTGCCTCCGCAAGGGCAACGCCTGTGCTGCCCTTCCACCGCACGAGGAGAAAGAGCCCGACGCGGAAGCGCCGAACGGCACGTTGTTCTCCACGCCGATAACGAATCTTCTCGTCGAGGGTCACCACGAACCAACCACGTTTCCCAGTCTGTTCCAGCCAAACCTCGTCCGGGGTGTCTGGTGCGAAGTGGTCGTCCATTACCTCGACCACAAACCCAGCGTTGCGCAGGACAGTCGGGACAGTTTTCCGCCCGAGGTTGCGATCCAGGAAGAAAACGGGTTCGGACCCGTCGCTCACGCTGCTTCGGGGAGCTCGAATCGGATCGCTTCGCTGACTTCGAGGGGCGAGCACCTGTAGTCAGCCGCCAGCTCGTCCATTGACTCACCCGCCTTGAACCGCTCCGCCACCACCGCGGTCAAGACGCCACTGTCTCTTAAGATTGGGAGCCCAAAGCCGCGGCGCGGGTCGATGACGACCACCTTGGGGGCGTCAAGCGAAAGGCGCGCAAACGGGTACAGGCGTACGGCGAGACCGGTCTCGTCCCGTTCGATCCGCCGCAAGTACGCCTCGACGATTTCCCGCAATGCGCGCTGGCCACTGCGCGAGACGTTGATCGTCTCCTCAAACTTCTGGACGAAGAGGTCGAGACCATCCGTGAGGAACACTTGGTGGGCAAGAGGCCGTGCCACGCCGAGGCTCTTACGCACATACTCCAAGGCAGGCCGCACGCGGTCGAGGCGGATCTCATGCTCCCGACGGATGGCAGAAAGCACGTGCGCTTCCGCCAGGTTGGTGAAGGAAAGCAGCAGTGGCCGATCACACGCCGGGATGATCAAAGGCCGGAACCACCCCTTGCCTTGAACCTTTGGGTACGAGCGCCCGCGGACCCACGAACGCAGCGTCGCGACGGGCAAACGGAGGTAGCGTGCCGCTTCCAGCAGCCCATAGTTGGGAAGATCCCGCGCATCATGGCGTTTCTTGTAGTTCACCCCGCTCCCCGTTATTAGTCAGTATCTCGCCGATTGGCGGCGGAAGCAATTCACCCCATGAGGCACCGAGGCCCCAGTCACGGTCATTTGGTGGGGAGTTGAGCTAGCCAAAGCTGCAGTAACGAAAGCATGCTCTTGAGCGGCATCATTGCCAGGCCTCCATTGATTAGCTCCCAGTCGAGCTGGTCGCGATGAGCTGCGTAGTTCCTCATGATCTCGCAGTTTAGAAAGCAGCTCGCGACATAGCCAGCGACATCGCCGGGGGCAAGCTCGCGCAGCGACACAAATGGGTCCGACCGGTTCATCGTCGGGCTTCGAAAATCTGTCCTCCGCCCAGACTCGCGAAGCGCTCGATATCGCGCGATCGTGACATCCACCGGGACAGACAGGCCGCCAACAACAACGCCACAAACAAGCTCTGCCCGGCCTTTGAACGTGCTCGCTTTGGTGCCCGTTGCTTCCGCAACCTCGCCAAGCCACTTTTCGATGAACAACGAGCAGAGCAGTAAGTAGTCAATGGGGGTGTGTGCCCGCAGATCGGGACCAACCGGGGACAATGGGAAGCCCGTATAGTGCTCGTCTAGGCGAGAAAAGGCTAGGCAGAAACGGCGAAATGCGACCGAACGCGCCCAGCCACTTCGCGCCGCCCTGCGTAGCTGTGATGGTTCGGGCGCTCCGTTCTGCGGCATCACCCTTTTGAAATCGGCCAGGTATAGCGGCGACAGTTGACAGAATTTTCGCAGAGAGTTCCAGTCTTCCCTGGGCAGCGCCGTGGGCAAGCGCGCCCATCGCCGCGGGTTTGGATCCGGGGGGTTCCAGAAGGCGTCCTCGGGGTCGAGATCCTCGTTCAAGGCTGTCTCCATGAACTCGAATGCTAGGTCGATCTCCTCCCGCAGTCCTTCGTGACATGCCGCGGGCAGGCTGTCCTTGAGGAACCACTGCCAACGCTGCCAGGCTAGGAGAAGCTCATCGCGAAACGAGGTCTTGACGGAATCAGCTGACATACCAAGGTCAGAAAGGATGCGCGCCGCTGCCTGACCCCATTCCCAATAGGGAATCCTGAGCGCCGAGGCGACGGGCCGGAGAGACCTGAACCTCGAAAGCCAATCAAACGCCGACGCCGCCTGTCGCCAGTGTCCCTGAACTGTGGCCACCCGAATGTCCGAGACTGACTTCAGTTGATCGTAGTCGTTGAAAGCGCGCCAGATGAAAGCCTTGGCGTCCGGGACGTTGAGGATCGGCTGGAAGAGGGGTAGAGCCTGTAGCAGTTCGGCGATCAAGTACGCATGCCAGTAGGGGAAGAACACAGCCCAGGGCGAGATCCGTTGACCCGAGGGCAATTCCACGGTTTGGTCCCAATCACACTCCGAGGGATCCACCGCGTGCCGTCGGACCTCTTGCCCAAACGGGTGATGGTTTCGGTCGAACGGATGGCAATACCAGTCGTCGGGGAGGGAGTCCCGGTCGTCGCCCCAGCCGCGCTCCGGCGTCACATAGGAGCACCAGAGGCGCAGGGCCCAAGCAGCGCTCTCATCACACTCACCGCTGGGCACTGGGAAGTCTTCCCATGTAGTGAAGAGCTCATCAGGAAGCCGCACGATCATCGCCGGCTTGACCCAGCCGTACCGAACAAGATCGACCAGGCTCAGGCCTGAAGGTAAGTGAACGCCTAACGCGCCCAGTCTCGACTCGAACATACCATGCACGCTTGGAAGGACAGCGAGGTATCTGCAGTCCTGATCAAAGTCATGAATGGCGTGCATCAGACTGGGGCTCCCGTCGCGCGTTGGAGGTTGAGGGCGAGCAGGGATTCGAGGAGCTGGTCGTCGGACATGGAGGGATCCCAGCCGTAGGCGGCGAAGACGGCGGCGTCGAGCCTCTCGTGGGCGAGGGCAAGCCAGGTGGGACGTTCGTTGTACAGGTTGGTCAGCGTGCGGGCCTTGAACTTGGCGGCGCACTCGGCGTCCTTGGGCGTGATTCGCGGGTAACGGACGGTGCCGATGCCGCGCTCGTTGGGATCGTGGACGTAGCGCGCCCATGGGCCATCGGCCGAACCGGGGAACTCGAGCACCTCCTCGCGCGTCCACTCGGGCGGGTTGAGCCAGTTGGACCGAAGCTGATCGAGCTCCTTCGCGGCCTCGCCGATGGCCTCGACGCGGGCGTCGCCTGCCGGCTCCTGTCCGGGTGGCCATGGGAACGGGAAGGTCTCAAAAACTGTGGTCGGGTTGTACGTGACGTCGTTGCCTTTGCCGTGCCAGCTACAGGTCGCGAGCGTCCACGCTTCATGCAGACGTGACGACAGGACACCCCAACCGGTGCGTCCGTCTAGCACGATGGCAATGACCTTCGAATCCGGCAACACCACAGCGTCGCTCCAGACGAAGAGGCGGAACTTCGCAACCCTGGGCACCGCAAGGTAGCCGGCCTTCCCCTGCGCTCGTGCACGGAACCCGGATCGCGGCTCAGCATGAATCCACCAGTTCTCTCGATAGCTTGGGCGGTTGTTCGCCGCCCGACTGGGTTTCACGTGCAGCGAAAGATACTCAAACGGCCCTTCGTAGAGCGCCGCCTCGGCCATTGGGCGCCGGACCCCGAAGTCGATGATCCAGCGGTTCGAGGGTACCTGCACTATGTCGCTGCCGTTCTGAAATGGGCGCAGCACATCGCTGTTGGGTCGCCCGTGTGGGTTGACCTGATTCAGCATCGCTTTCGCGACCGATTCCTCGATGTCGAACGCTCCGACCTTCGTTATGCCCATGAAACACAGGCCGAGGTTCGGAGCCAAGATATGGCTGCGTGATAGGTCGATCCCTGTGGTCAGGTTCGCGTTTATCTTGGCGACCCCAGCGCCATCCAGCAGAGGCCGTTCCTCCTCGGAACAGTCCCCAAAACCAACCATGCTGATGCGGATCGACGCCCCATCCAGGGTCCAGTCACGATCCGATTCAGCAAAGAAGATGCCGGGCGCCTCGGCGATCTGTCGCAGCACGGCGTTCGATCCCACCTGTTTGATAGCAGTTGTGGCGAGCAACCCGGCTCGTGTGCACTTCCCTTGTAGGATCTGTTTCCGAGCCTTTTCAAACCAGTAGCAACAAAGGTCGGAACTTGGCGGGATGCTATCGTGGTGCAGCGCCCAGAGCTTCTCGCAGTAGTCGCGACCCAACCCAGAGCCCATCTGTTTGTTCCCCAGGAACGGCGGGTTGCTGACGATGAAGTCGACCTTCGGCCACTCGGGCTCCTCCGGATGCTCGGGGTCGGTGAGGTCGAGGATCGCGTCGCGGCACTGGATCGTGTCCATCGGCTGGAGCACTGGCTTGTCGGGCACCGGGTACCCATGACGGACCAACCATTGCAGGTAGCCGATCCACACGACGAGCTGCGCCAGCTCATAGGCATACGGATTGATCTCGATGCCGTGGAGCTGCCAAGGCCCGACGATCGGCAGTAAGCCGCTGAAGCCATTCTCCGCGGCGAAGCCGCTGACCTTCTGCTCCAGCTCCTTGAGCTTCTGGAGTGTGACGTAAAGGAAGTTCCCGGAGCCGCAAGCCGGATCGAGGACTTTCACCTGCGAGAGGCGGCCCATGAATCGTTGCAGGAGGATGTCGCCTTCGCTATGGGCTTTCCGCAGCGCCGCGCCGGTGGGCGATTTCTCGCTGCCCGTGGGGAGCTTCTTGCCGGTGGCGAGGAGGTTCGTGACGAGGCGCCGGACCTCGTCCCATTCGCGCCGCAACGGTTGCATGACGACGGGTTCGACGAGGGTCTCGATGTCCTCGCGGCTGGTGTAGTGGGCACCGATCTGCGAGCGCTTGTCGGGGTTGAGGCCGCGCTCGAACAAGGTACCGAAGATGTCCGGTTCGACGGCGCTCCAGTCGAGCAACGCCGCCTTGTGGATGCGTTCGACCTCGTCCTCGCTGAGCGGCAGCGCGCCCGCGTCGGTAAAGAGGTTGCCATTGAAGTGGCGGACGGTGTCGGCGCCGAAGTCGCCTCCCTTGGCCATCACCGCGAAGAGGTCGGTCACGAGCTTGGTGAAGCGGGCGGGGTCGCGGCGGGACTTCTCCACGAGGCGCGAAAAGAGCTTCTCGGGCAGCAGGCCCACGTCCTCGGCGAACATGCAGAAGACGAGGCGATCGAGGAAGCGGGCGACCGCCTCACCTTCGAAGCCGCGGTCGCGCAGCGCCTGGGCGATGTCCCCGATATGCCGCGCTGCCTCCTCGGTCACGACCCGCGACGTGACTCCCGGCTTGAGCTTCTCTGGCTCGAAGAAGACCGCGTGCAGGATCTCGTGAGCGCGGGGCGTGCCCAGGTCCTCCAGGCGCACCTCGTGCACCCGACTCGGCGTGTTGGTGAAGTTGGTGTGGACCACGATGCGGTCCATGTCGCAGACGACGAGCAGCGGCGGGTTTTCGAGCGACTCGCGGTACTTCAGCAGTTGGCTGTAGGCGGCGTCGAGGTCTTTGTGCTTGCCCTTGTACTCCCAGCCGAAACAGCCCTTCTTCCAGACGTCGGCCCAGCCCTCGCCGCCGCTCTCTTTGCTAGCTCCCCGCTCAAAGCAGAACGATTCCCCCTTTGGGTCTGCCTTTGCAGGCGGATCCTGGCCGAGAAGCGCGCAGAGGTCGAGAAAGTGCTCCTGCGCGGCCTGGCGCTCCCGTAACTCAACCTGCCGCCACTTGACGATGAACTCCTGGGCGTTCACGAGATGAGATTGTCGCACGCCCAGCGAGTTTGGGCGCGCGTTGTTGTCGGCTCGAAGCCTTGACCGCAACCCCCTGGACCCCGAAGGACGGAGGCGAGCTCCGACCCCTACGACCGAGGTGCGACCTGCCGCACGACGTCGAGGAGCGAGCCGTCGTCGGCCTTGACGATCTCCACCGTCTCGCCGTCACCGCTTCTACTCGCTGTTGAGTGGTTGTCTGGTCTCGACAGCCTGGTCAAGGGGCCAATACTTCGCAGAAGAGACTCGAGCCGTCGACCTCGACGAGTCGCGGCAGCACATTATGGTGAGCGGCAAGGGCCTGAAACCCCGCGACGTCGATGGTGGTCGCGCGGAACCCGTCTTTGCAGACTATGACGCCGTTGCCAGTGGCGCGGTGGTCGATCTCGCCGATGAGGCCGGCAGCCGCCTGGAGTTCGAACCACTCCAGCCGGTCGTCCCAGAAGCGCGGCGAGTAAGTCGAGAAGAGCACAGTTCGGCCGGGACGCGTAACTCTCAGGGCCTCCGCGAAGAGCCGATCGGGATCGACGGAAAAGGCACAGATCCCGTTTTGGATGCAAACGGTGAGATCGAACGTGCCGTCGGCGACGCCCATTTCCGTGGCATCCATCAGTAGGAGCCGAACCGGTTGGCTGCGGCCGACGAACGTGCGCGCGTACTGCAGGCTCTCGAGCGACGTGTCAATGCCGAAAGCGACCTTCACCCTCCCCATCAGCCGCTTGAGGATTCTTCCATAGCCGCATCCCAGCTCGGCAGCGACGAGGGACGGCGAGGTCCGCTCCAGAACGAAGGCAATCTCGGCTTCGAGATACGCCTTGACCCTGGGCGGGGCAAGCTCGTAGCAGGCGCGCAGACGGTCGCCGGCCAGTTTCTTGCTGTAGTAGCCCGTCATCGCGCTCCTATCCGCAGCTCGCGATACGCAGGCTATAGGAGCGAACGGGCTGCGTCATCTCGGCGAGGCGACGCGTCGCCACTTCTCGATGAAGTCCTGCGCGTTCACAGGGTGAGATTCTGGCACGCCTGGCGAGCGTTGGCATGAATCGCATCCGGCTCCGACTCCAGAGCTTTGACCGCATCTCCCTGAACCCCGAAGGGCGGAGGCAAGCTCCGCCCCTACGATCCTGTCAGCGCACGATGGTGCGATGTAGGGGAGCAGCTTGCCTGCTCCCGGTTGTTCGTGCCCGTTGTCGTTTGCGATAAGGGAATGCGGCGGGATTGCTTCGTCGCTTCGCTCCTCGCAATGACAAAAGGGGACGGAGGCGAGCTCCGCTCCTACGACCCAGGTTCGACCTGTCTCACCACGTCGAGGAGCGAACCGTCGTCGGCCTTGACGATTTCCACCGTCTCGCCGGTAAGCTCGGGCGCCGGCATCAGAGGACCAAGCTGCTTGGCCTTCGCCATCGCTTTGGCGGCGAGCGCCTCCATCGTGATCAGCGTGATCTTCGCCTTGGCCGCGTTTTCCTTCAGCGCAGCCACGTACGGCGAGTTCGACGTCGGGTTGATGACCGCATCCTCCTCGGTGATGACGACGTCCACAAGCTCGCCGGGCATGGTCACGGTGTTGACGCGGTCCCGGATCGAGGGATACGCCTGGCCGCGCCGCTTCGAGAAGCCCGCGAGCGTGGTGAAGATGATGGTGAGCTTGGAGCGGCCGACGTTGGGCCCGCCGCCGATGCCACCAACGAAGCGGCCGTCGTAGCCGGTGACGGTGTTGACGTTGAAGGCAGTGTCGATCTCGGCGCATGAGAGCAGCGCAAAGTCGAGCAGCGGCGTGAGCGTGCCCTTGCACGCCAGGTTGGCGTAGATCGAGGTCGTGACCTCCTGGTGGCCGGGATCGCGCAGCAGCGACTCGAACACCGTGTTGGTGGGCTGGAAGCACTGGCCATGGAGAATGAGCTCCACGGCGCCGCGGTGCAGCATGTCGACGTGAATCTCGGTAATGCCGCCGATCGTGAACGACGCCTTGAGCCCGTGCGCGACAAAGTGATCGCAGAGGCGCCGCAGGATCGCAAGCGACGCGCCTGAGCCGGATTGGAATGCGACCCCATTGCGCAAGAGGCCGGCGGCGCCCAGCAGCGCCATCACCCGGTCGGCTACCTTCAAGTTCTGCGCGCTCATGATGCGGGCAAGGTCGAGCGTGCCGGCGCCGATTCCGGCGGTGTCGCCGACCTTGTCGAACGGGACGACGAAGTCGACGTGTTCCATCGAGATCGAGCGCTGCGGCAGGAAGCGATCGAAGACGGTACCGGCGCAGACGCAGGTGTAGTCGGCGTAGCGCACGTCGGCGTCGAAGAGGCCGAGCGGGCCGCAACGCTCGTCACAGTTGCCGAGCACGCCCGACGCGTTGCCCCAGCGATCCGCCGCCGGCGCGGGAAAGACGGCGAGGCGCACCGGCTCGATCCCGAGCATGATGTCGCGCTGGCGACCGCCATGGCTGCAGCCGACGATGCGCACGGGCAGCAGGTCCCCGGCCGCCGCCGCCTTGGCCATGCCGCCGTAGGGGTTGCCGTAGAGGTAGGCGATGGTGCCGTCGCTTACCGCTTCGACGAGGTAGTCCAGCTCGCCGAAGTAGGCGTTGCCGATCAAACGGATGCCCTCGAGCTTGCGCCGGCGCAGCTCGCCGATGACGGCGCGCAGGAAGCGATCGCCGCCGTTGCGGTAGTAGTGCGGGAACGACACCGCGTCGCCATCGCGCAGCACCTCGAACGCGCGCTCGAGCGTGGTCTCCTTGGAGGTGCCGTCGAACGGGCGCTGCGGCACACGCGTCGGATGGGTGGTTGTGTCGGGCATTGCGGCGGACGAGCCGGCGAAGGGCCGGAACGCGCGACCATCAACCTGCGTCGGGACCTCGCGGCCGAGGGCGTTGCGCTGCCAGTTGGTGAGGAGCATGCGCACCTCCGGGCCGTGAGGCTAGAAGAAAATGAAAAGCCTCACAAGCAGATGCCGGGCGCCTGCCGTAGACTTCCGCCCGGGAGAGCGACCGTGATGGTAGTGATGGCGTCGGTTGTGCTCGCGGCGGCAGTGACGGCCGCGCCGCCCGTGCTCGTGCTGGAGCGCGTCGAGGTTGCGCTGCCCAACCCCGACACTGCGCGCGTGACGCTGGTCGCGCAGGCGGGGAGCGGCCTGCCGCCGGCGGGCGTCGCCGGCCAGCGCCTGAGCCTCGGCGACGATGTCGCCATCCCGCTGGGGGCGCCGGTGCAACTGACGGCTGATGCACGAACCACGTGCGTCACGTTCGAGGTGCGCCTGCACGATGTGCCGGAGGCGGTGCTCGAGCTCGATCCCGCCGCTGTGCCTGTGCGCTGGGAGGCCTTGGGGGCGGATGGCCGTCCGCTTTTTGCGGTCGCAGGCATTCTAGATGCCGCTGACCGCTCCCGCCTCGTGGTGACGGGCGAAGCGGTCGGCGACGCGTACGCGCGCCTTGAGGACGTGAAGCTCACGCCCGGGCTCGGCTCGCTCGGCGTGCGCGCGCTCGCCAGCCTCTACAACCCGTTTGCGTTCGATCTTGTGATCGTGCGCCTCGAGTACCACCTCGCGGTCGGCAGTCAGACTCTGCTCGCCGGCAAACGCCCGGGCGTGCGCCTGCGCGCCGGCCAGCGCAGCGACGTGTTGCTCGAGCAGGAGGTGACGCTCGCCGACGTTGCCGGCGGCGTGAGCGCGTTCCTCGGCGGGTCGCCGGCGCAGCTCGATGGCGCCGTCGTCGTGCGCACGCCGCACGGCGAGCGCACCCTGCCGCTCCACGCCCGCTCGAGCCGCTGACGCGAGCCTCAACGCGATCATGCCACGGGACTCGCCGCGGTACACTTCGACGATGGCTCCTCCCGCCCTGTGGGTGTACCGGGCGCTGATGTTCCTGCTGCTGCCCGTGGCCGTGCCGGGCTTCCTGTTCTCGGCGTGGCGCAAGGGCAAGAAGCGCCCGCCGATCCGGCAGCGCCTCGGCTTTGACTTGCCCGCGCTCCCGTCCGGTGCTGTCTTCGTGCACGCGGTCTCGGTCGGTGAGGTGGGCGTGGCGCGGCCGCTGCTCGCCGAGCTGCGGCGCCGCCGCCCGGAGCTGCCGCTGGTCCTCTCCGCCACCACCAGCACCGGTCTGTCGGTAGCGCACTCGGCGCGGGTCGCAGATGCGGTGTTGCCGTTCCCGGTGGACCTGCCCGGCCCGCTGCGGCGCGTCATCGGCGTCGCCGCGCCGCGCCTCGTCGTGCTGGTGGAAACCGAGCTGTGGCCCGAGCTGCTGTGGACATGTGCGCGGCTGTCGATTCCGGTCGCGCTCGTGAACGCGCGCGTATCGGAGCGCTCGTTCCGCGGCTACCTGCTTGCGCTGCCGCTGCTGCGGCCGCTGCTGCGCCCGGTCACGGTCGTGCTCGCGCAGAGCGAGCAGGATGCCGACCGACTGGTCCGGCTCGGCATCGCGCGTGAACGGGTCCGGGTAGCCGGGAACATCAAGTTCGACGCGATGCCGGCGGAGGCCACTCCCGGTGTCATGGGCGAGCTGCGTGGGGTCGCCGGAGCGCGGCCGGTGCTGCTCGCCGGCTCCACCATGCCGGGGGAGGAGGCGCTCGTCCTGGACGCGCTCGCCGCGCTGCCGGAGGAGAAACGCCCATTCCTGCTCCTCGCGCCGCGCCACCCCGAGCGCGCGGCGGAGGTTGCCGCGCTCGTGGCGGCGCGTGGGCTCGTGGTCGCGCGGCGGACGGCGCTCGCTGGAGCGCCCGCAGACTGCGCCGTTGTCGTGCTCGACACCATCGGCGAGCTTGCCGCCCTCTACCAGCTTGCCGACGTCGCCTTCATCGGCGGCTCGCTCGTGCCCACCGGCGGCCATAACCCGATCGAGCCGGCTCGCTTCGGCGTGCCGACGCTGACCGGGCCGCACGTGAAGAACTTCGCCGCCGTGTACCGGGAGTTCACCGCCGCGGGTGCCGCCCGCGTCGTGCACAGCGCGGACGAGCTTGCCAGCGCCGTGAGCACGTGGCTGTCGGACCGCAACGCGGCGCGCGCCGCTGGCGACGCCGGGCGCCAGTTGCTCGAGCGTCACGCCGGCGCCACCGCGCGTACCGTGGACGCGCTCGAGGAGTTGCTGGCATGAACGTGCGCGATGCCGTGCTGATCTCCTTCTCGGGCTTTCTCGAGCTCGTCAACCGCGCCGCCTGCGCGGGCTACCGCCACGGCCTGCTCCGGGTGGAGCACGCGTCAGTGCCCGTGATCTCGGTCGGCAACATCACCCTCGGCGGTACGGGCAAGACGCCGCTTGTCGCCGCGCTCGCGCGCACGCTGCTCGCGGCAGGGGCGCGGCCTGCGGTCCTGACGCGCGGCTACCGCCGACGCGAGAAGCAACCTGTGCTGATCTGGCGCCAACCGGCGGTGGCGTGGGAACAGGTTGGCGACGAGCCAACGCTGCTCGCGCGCTCTCTCCCTGAGGTGCCGATCGTGGTCGACCCCGACCGCGTCCGCGGCGCGGCAACGGCGGTAAGGGAAACGGGCGCGACCCACGTGTTGCTTGACGACGGTTTCCAGCACTGGCGGCTGCACCGTGACCTCGACATCGTCACAGTGGAGGCGAGCGATCCGCTCGGCGCCCGGGTGCCGAGGCGCGAAGCCCCGGGCGCGCTCGGCCGCGCCCACGCGATCGTGCTCAGCCGCGCCAGCGATCGCACCGAGGTGTTTGCCGCCATGGGCGTGGTCGGCCCGTACGCGCCGGAGGCGCGCGTCCTCGCGACCACGCTCGCGGCGCGCGCCGTGCACGTCGGCGGTGAACGCCGGCCGCCGGAAACGCTCAAAGGCCGGGACGTGATCGCGCTCGCCGGCATCGCCTCACCGGCTGGCTTTGTCAACTCGCTCGGCGACCTCGGTGCACGCCCCGTCGAGCTGCGCTTCTTCCCCGACCACCACCGCTACACACGCCGAGAGGTGAGCGGCATCGTGCAGGCGGCCGAGGCGACCGGCGCGCTCGTCGTTACCACCGCCAAGGACTTCGTCAAGATCCCTGCCGATCTCGCCGCGCGCATGGCCTGGCTCGAAGTTGAGGCGGTCCCGCTCTGGGGCAGCTTCGCGGAGTTGCTCGCGCCCGTGCTCGGGGAGGGAGGTCTTCACCCTTCCGTCCACTCGGCGTCGCCCTGAGTGCTGGTGGGCGTGGTTTTACGACGATCAACTGTTAACCTGCCCCCTTGCCGGGGCCATGGAGCACAGTGATCTTGGGCTAGAATCGCGGGCGTCATGAAGCGAGTTCGCCTCCACGAGCTGGTGGACGCCTTCACCGGCCGCCGCATTGTGCTCTACGGCGACCTTGTGCTGGACCGCTTCATTCTCGGCACGCCCAAGCGGATCTCGCGTGAGGCGCCCGTGATCATCCTGCGCTACGAGGGCCAACGTGACGTGCCGGGCGGTGGCGCGAATGCGCTTGCCAACCTCGCCGCGCTCGGCGCCGAGGCGTTCCCCGTCGGTGTCGTGGGCGAGGACGAGGCGGGAGCAAGCCTGCTGCGCGCGCTCGCGGATGGCGGCGTGGCCACGGCGGGCATCACGACGCTCGCCGGGTTTCGCACCGTGACCAAGGTGCGCATCCTGGGCGGTGGCGCCTACGCGCTGCGCCACCAGGTCGCCCGCTACGATGTCGAGGATAGCCTGCCCGCGGACGGCGCGTGGCGCGATGCGCTGCTCGTGCGCATCAACGCTGTGGCGCAGCGCGCGCACGCGGCGGCGGTGTCTGACTACGGCTACGGCGTGGTGTGGGACGAAGGCGTCGCGCATCTGCGTGCCGCGCTGCCGCAGGGTGCGGCGGTGGTGGCGGATTCCCGCTTCGGCCTGGGCCACCTCGCCGGGGTCGACGGGGTGACGCCGAACCTGGAGGAACTTGCCGCTGCGGCAGGACGGCCGATCAGCGGCGAGCGGGAGGTCGTCACTGCGGCCGATGAGCTGCGCGAACGTCTCGGTGCACGCTTTGTCGTGGCCACGCGCGGTCGTGAAGGGCTGACTCTGGTCGAGAAGGGGAAAGCCGCGCTGCACGTGCCGGTGTTCGGCGGCGATGAGGTCGCCGACGTGACCGGTGCCGGCGACACCGTGATCGCGAGCCTGACGCTCGCTCTCGCCGCGGGGGCGACTCCGGCGGAGGCCGCCGTGCTCGCCAACCTCGCGGGCGGCATCGTGGTGAGCAAGCTCGGCACCGCGACGGTCTCGTCGGCGGAGCTTCACGACGCCATCGCGCGCGCTGGCTTTGTTCATGAGTGATCCCACCGCGAAGCTCGTCTCGCGTGTACAGGCGGTTGCGCTGGCCGAGCGCGCCCGCGCCCGCGGTCAGCGCGTTGTGCTCGCCAACGGGGCCTTCGATCTTCTTCACGCCGGGCACGTACGCTATCTCGCCGCCGCCAAGGCGCTCGGCGAACTGCTCATCGTCGCGGTGAACTCCGATGTCTCGGTGCAACAGGCCAAGGGACCGCTGCGACCGGTAATGCCGCAGGCGGAGCGCGCCGAGATCGTCGCACACCTTGCGAGCGTGGACGTCGTGCTGCTGTTCGACGAGCCGACCGTGACCGAGGTGTTGCGTGCGATCCGTCCAGACCTGCACGCCAAGGGTACCGACTACACGCCCGTAACGGTGCCCGAGCGCGCCGTGGTCGCCGAGTGGGGCGGCGCCACGGCGATCTGCGGCGACCCCAAGGAGCACGCGACCACGGATCTGATCGGCGAGATCCTCAAGCGTTTCTCGCGCTGACGGCGCAACCCCTCCTCACCGCTTGGTCGCCGCCACCGCATGCCTGGCTTTGTCTTGCCGGGGCCGCCGGTGTCTCAGTGTTGGCGACAGTACAGAACGCACCGGGCTTTCTGCGTCCCCGGCTAGCCTGGATTATTCGTGGGGGTTCGTCGCGAGAACGCGGAGGTGGCTGGAATGGTGGGCGACAACTCGCTGCGGGGGGCACGGCGCCGCCCCAACCACCGAACCCGCGCCTCAAGCCCCCCGCGCCCCCGAGCTCCCGAGGCAAAGCCTCGCTCGCTCCAGGGTGAGGAGCCGAGTCGTATCCTCTGCGATACGTCGCAGGCTCTGAACCCCGAGTACGCCTGCCAGGCCGGCCAGATCCACGTTCGTAGCAGAACCCTCATGAATAGTCCAGGCTAAGATGCGCGCGTGCGCGTGCTGCTGACCCGCCTGTCGGCGTTTGGCGATATCGTCCACACCTGGCCGTTGGCGGATGCCATCGGCCGGCATCCTGACCACCCCGAGCTTGCCTGGCTGGTCGAGGAACGCTTCTTGCCGCTCGTCACCGGGCACCCGGCGGTGGCGCGTGCGATTCCCGTCGCGACACGACGGTGGCGTCGCCGCCCGCTCGCAGCCGCGACCAGGGCTGAGATCTGCACGGTGCGGCGCCAGGTGCGCGCGTTTGCGCCGGAGTTCGTGCTCGACCCTCAAGGGCTGGTCAAGTCGGCGTTGTGGGTAGGCGCCACCGGGGCGCCGCGCCGCGTTGGTCTGCATCGTGATGTGCGCCGGGAGCGGCTCGCAGGTCTGTTCTACAACCAGACGGTACGACCGCCGAATGGCATCCGCCACGTCGTTGACGTCAACCTCGCGCTCCTGAGTGCGCTCGGGATGGAGCCCCCTTTCGGCGCCATGCCTGACGCCGGGTTCCTGCGCGCGGCCGCGTTGGCGGCGCCTGCCGCGTTGCGCGGCGCCGTGGCGCTGCTGCCGGCGGCCGCGGGAGCCGGCAAGGCGTGGCCCGCGGCGAGCTTCGCGGCGTTGGCGCGGGAGCTCATCAGGAGCGGCCGGTCTCCTGTCGTGGTCTGGGGTCCGGGCGAGCGTGCGCTGGCGGAGCAGATCTGCGCCTCGGCAGGTGCAGGGGCGATGCTAGCGCCGCTGACGTCACTGTCGGAGCTGGCGGGGCTGCTGGACGCGTGCTCGGCGGCGGTGGGCGGCGACAGCGGGCCGGTGCATCTCGCGGCGGCGCTCGGTGTGCCGACGGTGGCCGTGTTCCTGACCACCGACCCGGAGCGCAACGGCCCGCGCGGGCCACGCGTGCGCATCGTCTCAGGTGCTCGTGCGGGTGCGACGCGTGGCCGGGCGCGGACCGCTGGTGCCGCAGCAGTGCCCGTCGCGGATGTGCTCGCTGCGCTCGACACAGGTGTGCAGCGCGCGCCGGAACCGCGCGCGTAAGCCCGCTCAAGCCGCAATCTGCACGGCAGGCCTTGTGTCGCAGCGCACCGCAGAAAGCCAAGCCTGGGCTGCGTTGGCAGCGATGACGGTGCTAAACTACCAACGCAGGCCGGGAACGGAAGGATGAGGCATGGCGCTTAAACTCGGTGAACTGCTCATCAAGGCGCAGCTTGTCGACCAGGCACAGCTGGCGAAGGCGCTCGACGAGCAAAAAGCAACGGGCGGAAAGCTCGGCGAGGTGCTACAGCGTCTCGGCTTTATCACCGAAGAGGACATCATCGAGTGCCTCTCGCACCAGTTCGGCGTGCCGTCCATAAACCTGCGTCATTTCGAGATTGATGCCAGCGTGGCGAAGCTCGTGTCGCCGGAGCTGGCGCGGAAGTACTGCGTGATCCCGGTCAACAAGACCGGTGCGACCCTGACGCTGGCGATGACCGATCCGACCAACATCTTCGCCATGGATGAGATCACGTTCATGACGGGCTATCGGGTCGAGCCCGTGGTCGCCTCGGAGGAGTCGATTCGTGAGGCGATCGACCGCCAGTTCGGCTCCTCACGCGAGCTTGAGCTTAAGAAGGTGATGGAAGACCTGTCGACGGTGGATGAGACGGCGCTCGAGCTGCTCGACGAAGACGAGGGCTTCGACGCAGAGCAGCTCGCCGAGGAGGCCTCGGAAGCCCCGGTGGTGCGCTTGGTCAACATCATGCTCACCGACGCGATCAAGCGCGGCGCCTCCGACGTCCACGTCGAGCCGTACGAAAAGAGCTACCGGGTGCGCTACCGCATCGACGGAATACTGCGCGAGGTCATGTCGCCGCCACAGCGACTGAAGGACGCCATCACGTCGCGCATTAAGGTGTTGTCCAAGCTCGATATCGCCGAGAAGCGCCTGCCCCAGGACGGCCGCATCAAGCTCAAGGTCAAGATCGAAGGGCGCATGCGCGAGCTCGACTTCCGCGTCTCGGTGGTGCCGGCGATGCACGGCGAGAAGGTCGTGATGCGCCTGCTGGACAAGGAGAACCTGCGCCTCGACATGACCAAGCTCGGGTTCGAGAGGTCAAGCCTGAAGAAGTTCGAGGACAACATTCTGAAGCCCTACGGCATGGTGCTGGTGACCGGTCCCACCGGCTCGGGCAAGACCAACACGCTGTACTCGGCGCTGCAGCGCGTGAATACGCCCGAGACCAACATCATGACTGCGGAGGACCCGGTCGAGTTCCAGCTTCCCGGTGTCAACCAGGTCCAGATGAAGGAGTCGATCGGGTTCAACTTCGCCTCGGCGCTGCGCTCGTTCCTGCGTCAGGACCCGAACATCATCCTGGTTGGAGAAATCCGTGACTTTGAGACGGCGGAGATCGCGATCAAGGCGGCGCTCACCGGCCACCTCGTGCTCTCGACCTTGCACACGAACGACGCCCCCTCAACGGTCGCGCGCCTCATGAACATGGGGATCGAGCCGTTCCTGGTCGCGACCTCGACCAACGTGATCGCGGCGCAGCGCCTCGTGCGGCGCGTCTGTTCGGTGTGCAAGGAGGAGATCGAGACGCCGATCCAGGCACTGCTGTCGGCCGGCTTTGCCGAGGCCGAGGCCCATTCGATCAAGCTCGTCAAGGGCCGTGGCTGCGACAAGTGCCACAGCACCGGCTACAAGGGCCGCGTCGGCCTGTTCGAGGTGATGGAGGTTACCGACGACGTTCGTGAGCTTATTCTCTCCGGCGCCACGGTGGTAGAGCTGCGCCGCAAGGCGATCGAGGAGGGCATGCTTACGCTGCGGCTCTCCGGGCTGCAAAAAATCCGCGAGGGCCTCACCACGATCGACGAGGTGGTGCGCGAGACGGTGCTGTAAGGGGGAGTAATGCCGATCACCTTGCACGAGCTGCTCAAGGAGATGGTTGAGCGCGGCGCCACCGACCTCCACATCACGACCAACTCCCCACCAATTGTTCGCATCGACGGCGCCCTCGAACGCCTCCCGATTCCCCCGCTGTCAGCCGCAGAGACCAAGCGGCTCTCCTATTCGGTGCTCACTGACGGGCAGAAGCACCGCCTCGAGGAGTCGCTGGAACTCGACCTGTCATTCGGGATCAAGGGCCTCGCTCGCTTCCGCGCCAACGTTTTCTTCCAGCGCGGCGCCATCGCCGCCGCGTTCCGCCGCATTCCGTTCGAGATCCTCGGCTTCAAGGAGCTCGGGCTGCCGGGCGTCGTGGAGATGTTGTGCGAGAAGCCGCGCGGGCTCGTGCTGGTGACGGGGCCGACCGGCTGCGGCAAGTCCACGTCGCTGGCGGCGATGTTGGACAAGATCAACGGCGAGCACCCGCTCCATATCGTCACGATTGAGGATCCAATCGAGTACTTGCACGGGCACAAGAAGGCGATGGTCAACCAGCGCGAGCTCATCTCGGACACTCATTCCTACGACAACGCGCTGCGCTCGGTGCTGCGCGAGGACCCCGACGTCGTACTGATCGGCGAGATGCGGGATCTCGAGACAATTGCGGCCGCGCTGCGGATCGCCGAGACCGGCCACCTCACCTTTGCGACCCTGCACACAAACTCGGCGCCCCAAACCATCAACCGGATCATCGACGTTTTTCCAGAGCATCAGCAGCCGCAGGTGCGCGCGCAGCTCTCGTTCGTGCTCGAGGGGATTCTCTGCCAATCGCTGCTGCCGCGCGCGAGCGGCAAGGGGCGCGTGCTAGCGTGCGAGGTGCTCATCCCAAACCCTGCCGTGCGCAACCTCATCCGCGAGGACAAGGTCCACCAGATCTACTCGGTCATGCAGACCGGCCAGCTCAAGTACGGGATGCAAACGTTCAACCAGTCGCTGGCGACACTCTACCAGCGCCGGCTGATCACGCTGCAGGTCGCAATGTCGTACAGCTCGAACCCGGAGGAGCTGCAGGACATGATCACCCGTGGGACCGGCGTGGTCCAGACCTCCTTGGGGCCGCGCGGGCAGGGAAGGGGATGAGCGATGCCGAGCTTCGAATGGAAAGGGCGTGATCGCGCCGGTCGCCCGCAGGCCGGCGTCCTGGTCGCGGAGAACAAAGACGCCGTGCTGGCGGTGCTGCGGCGCCAACAAGTCATCCCGATTACGGTCAAGGAGAAGGGCAAGGAAATCGCCCTCCCCAAGCTTCGGCGCGGCATCGACGAGAAGACCTTGGCGGTGTTCACGCGCCAGTTCTCAGTCATGATCGACGCGGGCCTCCCGCTCGTGCAATGCCTCCAGATCCTGGGCGAGCAGCAGGAGCACAAGGGTTTCCAGCGCATGTTGTTCCAAGTGCGCGAGGACGTCGAGTCAGGCTCCTCGCTCGCCAACGCGCTCAAGCGACACCCCCAGGCGTTCACCGACCTCTACGTCAATATGGTCGCGGCGGGTGAGGCGGGCGGCATCCTCGACACCATTTTGCAGAGGCTGGCCCTCTACATCGAAAAGGCTGCCAAGCTCAAGGCGCAGGTCAAGTCCGCGCTGATCTACCCGGTCGCGGTGATCTCGATCGCAATGGTGGTCGTGTACGTCATCCTGTGGAAGGTGATTCCGGTGTTCGCGGCGCTCTTTGCCGGGCTTGGGGCCGAACTCCCGCTCCCGACCCGCATTGTGGTTGCGATGTCGAAGTTCGTCGGCCGTTTCTGGTGGCTGATCGCTGGGATTGTCGTCGCCGCCGTCTATGCCCTGCGCCAGTACTACGCCACCCATCAGGGACGCGTTGTGATCGACGGTGTCATGTTGCGGGTGCCTGTGCTCGGCCCGGTGCTGCGCAAGATCGCGGTGGCGCGCTTCTGCCGCACCCTGGGAACGTTGCTCTCCTCGGGCGTGCCGGTGCTCGAGGCGCTCGACATCACCGCACACACCTCGGGCAACGCGATCCTCGAGCGCTCAATCCTCGAGGTTCGCCGCGCGGTCGAGGCCGGCAAGAGCCTGGCCGAGCCGCTCAAGGCCAGCAACCAGTTCCCGTCAATGGTCGTTCAGATGATCTCGGTGGGTGAACTCACCGGTGCCCTCGACACGATGCTCTCCAAGATCGCGGAGTTCTACGAGGAGGAGGTCGACACCGCCGTCGCAGGCATGATGAAGTTGATTGAGCCGGTCCTTATCGTGTTCCTGGGTATCGTGATCGGCGGGATCGTGATCGCGATGTACCTCCCGATGTTTGACCTCATCTCGAAGATCGGATGACGAAGGTCGAGACCAGGCCGACTGCCCTGACGGGTGGTGCGGACACCTCCAACGAGCCGGCGTGGCCAGTTGCTCGCTGGCTGCTCGGGCTGCGGCTGCTTGCCGTCTCCGCCCTGCTTGTCGGCGCGCTCCTCGTGCAGGCCACGACCGAGGACATCCTGCCGATCGCGCCGCTCGTCAAAGTCGCCGGCCTTACCTATGCGCTCTCGCTACTGTGGATCGTGCTCTGGCAGGCGCGCATCCCGGCACGCCTGCACGGGATGCTTCAGCTCGCGGGCGACGTCGTGATCTTCGCCGCGCTCATCTACCTTACCGGCGGTCCGTCGTCGCCGTTCGTTTTCCTGTTCACGATCCTGGTCGCCATGGGTGCGCTCATGTTCGGTCTGCGCGGAGCGCTGGCCACGGCCGGTGGCGCGTTCGTGGCGTTTGGCGTGCTGTCGTTCGCGATGATGTTCAATCTGCTGCCGTGGCCGGCGTCGATGACGACCGCACACCCAAGCAGCAACTCCAGCCTCGCCTATCAGGTCCTGGTTACAGGCGCCGGTCTTGCGGTGGTGGGGCTCCTGACCTCGTACCTGGCGCGCTCCGTCCAGCAGGCTGAGACACGCCTGGAAGGCGAACGGGCCGCAAGCGCGCGGCTGCGCGCGCTCTCTGCGGACGTGCTGCGTTCAGTCGACTCGGGCGTGCTCGCCGCCGATGTCGATGGCCGGGTCGTGCTGGCAAACCCAGCGGCGCAACGCGTCCTCGGGTTGCAACGTCCCGTTGCCGGCATGAACCTGGCCGAGCTCTTGCCGATGGAGGGCGTCGAATGGCCAGAGGTGGTGCGATGCCTTGACCAGCGCTCGCCGTTTCGCGTGGAAGGCGGCCTGCGCGGCAGCAGCCTGCTGTTGGGGTGTACGGTGACGGCGCTCAGCGACGCGGAAGGAACGCTGCTCGGGCTCGTGATCCACTTCCGCGATCTCACCGAGGCGCGCGATGCCGCACGTCGCGAGCGGCTGCGGGAGCGCATGGAGGCGGTCGGGGAAATGGCAGCCGGCATGGCGCACGAGATCGGCAACCCGCTCGCATCCATTTCCGGTTCGGCGCAGATGCTTGGCAAGATCCCCACCCTCGGCGAGAGCGGCAAACGACTGTCGCGCATCATTGTCGAGGAATCACGGCGCCTGTCGGGAATCATCGAGGCGTTCCTTGGCTATGCTCGACCTCCCGACCCGCTCAAGGGGCCCTGCGACATCGCCCGCACGCTCGACGAAACGCTGACGCTGTTCAAGAACTCGCCCGAGATCACGAAGGACCACAAGCTCGTGATCGAGATTCAGCCCCACCCGTCGGCCGTGATCGCGGACGAACGCCAGCTGCGTCAGGCGTTCTACAATCTGGCGAGAAACGCGATCCAGGCCATGCCTCACGGTGGTACGATGCGGGTCGAGGCGAAGCCGGAGGGCGGCTGGTACGTGATCCGGTGGTCCGACAACGGCGTCGGCATGGAGCCGCAGCAGATCCAGGAGATCTTCCAGCCGTTCCGGGCGTTCCGAAAAGGCGGGACCGGCCTCGGCCTCGCCGTCGTCTATAGCATCGTCAGCGATCACCATGGTGACATCCAGGTTGATAGTCGGATCGGCAACGGCAGCGTCTTCACGCTCCGCCTGCCGCTGGAGGCGGTGTGAAGCCTCGCCTCTTGATCGTTGAGGACGAGGACAACCTGCGCGAACTGCTGCGCATCGTCTTCGAAGGCGAGGGCTACACGGTGCGCGAGGCGGCAACCTACGCAGGAGCCACACGGTTGCTCGCGGCGACCAGCTACAACCTCGTGATCTGTGACATCGTGTTGCCGGACGGCAACGGGCTCGACCTGGTCCGCACCCACCACGCCAGCAGACCCGATACCCCGTTCCTCGTCATCACCGCCCACAGCACGCCAGCGCAAGCTTTGACGGCCTTGCGGGGCGGCGCGGTGGAGTACCTGTCGAAGCCATTCGACATCGAGGAGCTCAAGCTCGTCGTCGCCAAGACGATGGCCCGGCCGCGAGAGGTCCCCGCGATCGTAGGAGCATTCCACATCGGCGGCCGCTCGCCGTCGATGTGGCCGCTGCTGGGCGGGATCCCGCAGGTTGCGCACAGCGATGCCACCGTTCTCCTCACCGGGGAATCCGGCACCGGGAAGGAGCTGCTTGCGCGTGCCATCCATGGCGCATCGCCGCGCGCCGCCAAGCCGTTCGTCCCAATCAACTGCGGCGCTCTGCCCGAGGGTTTGCTCGAAAGCGAGCTCTTCGGCCATGTGCGGGGCTCGTTCACCGGGGCGGTGCGCGACAAGCGGGGCTTGATGCAGGAAGCTGAGGGCGGCACGCTGTTCCTGGATGAGGTCGGCGAGCTGACGCCGAACATCCAGGTGAAGCTTCTGCGTGCGTTGCAGGACAGGAAGGTCAGACCGGTCGGAGGCAACAAGGAGGTCGACGTGGATGTCCGCGTCATTGCGGCCACGAACAGCGACCTCAAGAAGTTGATCGAGCAGGGCAAGTTTCGCGAAGACCTTTACTTCCGCATCAACGTGATCCACCTCGTGGTGCCGCCGTTGCGGGAACGGGTCGAGGACATAGCCGAGCTTGCCCAGCATTTTGCGCACGAAGTGTGCCGTCGCCTCGGGTTTCCGCCCAAGCAGATCCGGGGCGATGCGATGGCGGTGCTGGAAAACTATCTCTGGCCCGGCAACGTGCGCGAGCTCGAGAACGTGATCGAGCGCACCGTCGCCACCGAGAGCTCGGAGCTGATCACGGTCAGCTCGCTGCCACCGAGCATCCTTGAGGCCGAGGAAGGTGCGCTGCCATTGCCCGCTGCCCTGCCGATGGATGGGCTCGACATCGAGACGCACCTTGACAACATCCGCCGCGAGCTCATGCGGCAGGCGCTCAAACGCGCCGGCGGCGTGCAGAAGGAAGCCGCGCGCCTGCTGCGCATGACCTACCGCGCGTTCCGCTACCACGCCGAGAAGTACAACCTCGGCGGCGAGGAGTAGACGATGCTCGCCTTGATCCTGGCTGCCGCCATAGCCGGCCCCGTGCCCACGCCTGCGTTCGTCGCGCCCGATGGCGACCGCGTGCTGCTTGAGGTTGCCGTCAGCGACCAAGAGCGCGCGCTCGGCCTCATGTTCCGCGACGTGCTGGCCTCCGGCCGGGGCATGCTGTTCCTGTTCGCAAGCGAGGAGCGCTGGTCGTTTTGGATGAAGAACACCTTCATCACCCTCGACATGGTCTGGCTCGACGGTCGCGGTGTCGTTGTGGACGTGCGCGCCAACGTGCCGCCATGCCGCCTTGACCCGTGCCCGAGCTACCTCCCGGCCAAGGCGGCACGGGCAGTGGTCGAGGTCAACGCCGGGTACGCTGCCGCGCACGGGATCAAGCCCGGCGTCACACTGCGCTTCGACGGTGTGCAGGGCTACCCCGCGCCGGGAGGCAAGCCATGAGCCTGCTGCGGCGGGCGGTGTTTCCGGTGGCGGGATTCGGCACGCGCTTTCTGCCGGCCTCCAAGGCGATCCCCAAGGAACTGCTCCCGATCGTGGACAAGCCGGCGCTCCAGTATGTCGTGGAGGAGGCGGTCGCGGCGGGAGTGGAGACCGCCATCTTCGTCACCGCCGAAGGCAAGTCGGCGATCGAAGACCATTTCGATCGCAACTTGCGTCTCGAGGCGTTCCTCGCTGAGCGGGGCAAGCACGACTTGCTCGAGATTTGCCGTCGCGTAGGCGCCATGGTGCAGGTGGTCGCGGTGCGCCAGAAGGAGGCGCTCGGCCTTGGCCATGCCGTGCTGCAGGCGGCGCCCGTGCTCGGCGCCGAGGCGTTCGCCGTACTGCTTGGCGACGACATCATTGTCGGCAAGGAGCCTGCAATCGCGCGCCTGGCGGCACTGCACCACGAGACCGGCGCGCCCGTCATCGCGGTGATGGAGGTGCCACGCGAGGAGATCCAGCACTACGGCTGTGTCGCTGGCGAGGAGGTCGCGCGCGGCGTCTGGCGCGTGCGTGAGCTCGTCGAGAAGCCGGACCCGGCGGAGGCGCCTTCGAGGCTCGCGATCATTGGCCGCTATGTCCTGACCGCGGGCGTGCTCGACGTCCTCGCGGCGACAGCGCCCGACCGCAGCGGAGAAATCCAACTCACCGAAGGGCTGCGCCGCGCGCTCGCGTCCGGGCCGGTCTACGCCTGCACGTTCCCCGGAAGGCGGTTCGATGCCGGCAACAAGGCCGACTTCCTGCGCGCCACCGTCGAGATCGCACTCGAGCATCCCGAGCTCGGGCCCGCCTTCAGGAAGATTCTCAGCGACGCCGTCAAGCGCGGCGCTCTGCAACACACCGAAGGCTGATGCGCGGGCGCGCACCTGCGCCAAGGACTGTCACCTAGGTCGTATCCTCAGGGTCGCCCCACGAGGCGGGCTCATGCCACTTATCGTTCAAACGTAGTTTGTTTTGCTGTCATCGCGAGGCCCCCGAGCGCAGCGAGGAGGCTGCGGCGATCTCGTCGACGTCGACGGGATTGCTTCGTCGCTTCGCTCCTCGCAATGACGGCAGTGGGAGCGGGACTGCTTCGGCGCCTTCGGGGTCTCGCAGTGACGACGATTGCTCCACGACCGACGGCGAATTCGTATCAGTCGCTCTTGGTCGTTTTGTTCGTGCTGCTCGCGGTGTTCGCGCTGCTCGATTTGCTCGCGCTGCTTGGGGTCTCGGCCTTGGTGTCCTTCTTCGGCGTCGCCTCGGCCTCGGTGCTCGCTGGGCCAGGGCTGCCGCTTGCGCCGCCGCGCGCGTAGTCCGTGATGTAGAAACCGGAGCCGCGGAAGTGAAGCGCCGGCGCCGACAGCACCTTGAGCAGCTCGCCGCCACACGTTGGACAGGTCGCCAGTGGCGCTTCACCGAGGCGTTGCAGCACCTCGAGACCCTTGCCACACGTGGTGCAGCGGTACTCGTACAGCGGCACGACACTCCTCCTCGCTGCGGCAACCAGCCCCGGCGTCATGGTACTTCAAGTCGCGGAGGTGGGCGCTAACTGGACCCGGAGCGGCGCTGAAGCGTTTGCATTGCGCTGCACTAGGCCCAGGCACTGGCACGCGTAAAGGATCCGCGCATTGAGGCCGGGCGAGTAGGGGCCCTCCTCGCACAGTTCGAACAGCGTGCGCCGGCCGTCGGCGAGCGCGAGCAACTCCTCCTCCCCGGACTGGAGCGTGAAGTTGCACAGGTGCTCGGGCGTGGGCTGGCGCACCAGGATTGTCGTCCTGCTGCCGAGCCGAGCCACGAACTTGCGCGCGTCGCCAACCGTCGCGCACCCGTACATGACCGCGCGTGGTGTCGGGATGCGGAGTTGGTAGATCTCGTCGGCGCGGTCGTCGCCGAGCACGAAACTGACGCGGCCCTCCTCGACGACGAAGAGACTCCACAGGATGCGCTGCACCTGGTCGAGCACGGCCTCGCGCATCTCTGGCTCGGTCAGCAGCCCCATCTCGACCAGGATCTGGCCGTGGCGTTTGCGCGGGTTCTCAAGGAGCTGAATTATCGAGGCGCGGAACTGATCGTGCGTGATGCGTCCGCTCGCCAGCAGCGCCTGGCCGAAGGAGTCGCCGCGGTTGGTCGAGGTGGCGAAGGTCACGTCGCCGTCGCGGATGAAGAGGCGTTTGGTGCAGTCCGCGAGCTCGGCTTCGAGAACCCCGGGCACGTGGTGACGGTGAATCGTGGCGAGCATTTCCGGCAGCGGCGTCTCGCGCAGCTCGCCCACGAACATGTGGCGCCTTTCCGTGGTCACGCGGCGATACTAACACCGACCAAAGAACGCTTGGTCGGCACGGAAAGGTGGCGGAAGCGCATGGGAATTGAACCCACCTCCCGTGCCGCAGCGGCACGGGACAACGGTTTTGAAGACCGCGGGAGCCACCAGGCCCCGTGCGCTTCCGGCCGGAGTCTAGCATCGCGCACATGGGCCCACCCGGGCGCTTTATGGTTGACAGTCCGGGCGCTGCTTGCTAGCGTTCTCGCCCCTGGGTGGGGCCGTAGCTCAGCTGGGAGAGCGCTTGAATGGCATTCAAGAGGTCGCGCGTTCGATCCGCGTCGGCTCCACCAACCTTTTCACCCTCTCGACGGCCCGTCAGTTTGTCGCCTGGTGTGTCACGTCCGGGCTTGGTGCCTCCGCCTTGCCGAAGACCTCCTCGCCGATCACCAGCGCCGCCGCCTCCTGCTGGCCTGGCACGACGTGCGTGTACGTCGAGAGTGTGAACCCCGGGTCGGAGTGCCCCAGGCGCTCAGAGACCGCGCGCAGAGCCACGCCGCGCGCGAGCAGTAGGCTCGCGTGCAGGTGGCGCAGATCATACGGACGCAACCCCTCGAGCTCGGCGAACGGAGCAGGGGTGTGGCCATCGCCCACAGGCCCGGCGTGCGCGAGCTTGCCCTTCAGCTCGCGCAACCCGCGGCCGCACATGGAGCACGTCATGATCGCCCGGCGCAGCGCGCGCGCGAAGTGCCGGTGGCGGACGTTGGACCACTCGAGCGGCCGGCCGAGCGGATCCGCGAACACGAGGCCGTGATCTTCTGCGAAGTCGGCGTACTGCTTCCGAGCCTCCACCTGGCGCGCCTGGTGCTCGCGCAGCACTCCAAGCGTCTCGACGGGCAGGGGCAGGCGCCGGCGGCCCTGGGGAGTCTTCGGCTCGGCCAACTCCCACCGTCCGCCCTTCAGCCGCGAGAGCGACCGTTGCACCGTCAGGGCCCCGGCCGCGAAGTCGACGTCGCTCCACTTGAGTCCGAGCGCCTCACCAGGGCGCAGGCCCGTGGTGAGCATCGTGCACCAGAACGGCCACAGGTTGTCGGCCTGCAGCTCGGCGAGCAGCCGGGCACGCGCGGCCGTGCCGGGGACCTGCAGCTCGCGCCGCGGCTGCTTCGGGAGCTCGACGTCCTCGAGCGGGTTGCGGGAGAGAACACGATCGCGGCACGCCTTGCGCAGCGCGCCGTTGAGGAGCGCGATCGCGTACCGCACGGTGCGCGGCGCCATGCCGCGCTCGGTGAGCTTGCGCACGAGCTCCTGCACGTGGTCGGGTAGGAGCTTGTCGAGACGGACCAGGCCGATCGCCGGCTTGAGGTAAGTCTCGACGACAAGCCGGTACGAGGCCAGGGTTGAGGCCCGCACGCGCACGCCGGCGACGTTCTCGAGCCACCAGGTCAGGTACTCGGCGACGGTTCGGCGGTCCGGGCGCGCGAGGCGGCCGCCGTCCTTCTGCTCGAGCAGCGCGCGGAGCTTCCTCTCCGCGACCTTGCGGCCGCCGTGCACGACCTTGGAGCGGTAGATCTTCCGCCCGGCCGCGTCGCGGTAGAGGTACACGCTGACGAGCCACCGGCCCTCGCCGCGCGGCTTGATCTGTCCGATTCGACGGCCCTTTGCCATGATCGCCTCTCAGTCGTCTTCGACTGGGTCGTCTGAGAGCTGCTCCGCCAGCAAGGTCAAGCGGTCGTGGAAGTCATCCTCGCCCGCCGCTGCCATGTGGTCCGAGAGCGTCAGGACGACCTTGCGGAGCCAATGGCAGCCGAGCGATAGGCAGTCGTTGAAAAGATCCGAGGAGATGTGCAACTCGACCCGAGAGGGCCCCTCCCCTTCGCCGACGAGGACGAGTGTGAACAGGCCGCCCTCGCACGCGACCGCCAGCGTTTCCGTCTCTTCTCGGTAGTCCCTCGGTTCGCGTTTGAGTTCACGGCCTCGCGGCATGGCTCACCCCCGCCGCGGCGGCCGCCGCGTTTTCCCTTGCATCGCGTTCGTCGTCGCGACCTACGTCCTCCCGAATCGTGTCACGGCGATCAGAGCGCGCCACGTTCCTGAGGAACTCAATCGCGTCCCCCAGATCTGACCTGGCCGACTCGTGAACCTCGCCAGCCATCCAGCCTTCGGCGGTGTAGACCTCGTCCTTGTAGCCGATCGCAACCGTCTCGGCGGTCTTCGCTGCGCGCTTGAGGCGGAGCGCCAGCCTCAACAGTCTGTTCTTCGTCCGCATGAGGTCCCAAACGACCGCCTGCAACTCGGCTCGCGCCTCCTGCATTGCCTTGCTCTCGGGTTCTCGGGTCTTCGCCACGTTGCCCCTCCTGTCGTGGCGGCGCCGTGTAGAATTGAGTCGGACGCCGCTAGCCCACCGATTGCCGCGTTCAGCCTGCCCCGGGGTTCCGCCATGGTCTCCCGGGGCGGGCGCTCTCTTACTTCGCCTTGCCCTTCGGCCGCGGTAGGTTGAGATCAAGCCCCACGAGAATCAGCAGCCGGCCGAGCGTCGCCGTGCCGACCTTCTCCTTCCGGGCGTGCGCCTCGAGCTCGTCAAACTCGGTCGGCGTGAGCCGCACGTTCAGGATCCGCGACTTCTTCTCAGGGTGCGCCTTGTCGAGCAGCGCTCTCAACCTCGCCTCTGTCATCGTGCCACCCCCTGTGTGTGTTATAAGCTCCTACACGGTGTATGTCAAGGGGCCTGGGGCGCCCTCCCTCCCGTCTACCCTGCGCGCGTGTCAACCCTCAAACAAGTCCCGCCGGCGGCAGGGGAGCCGCCCGGACACGGACCGGCGACAAGCCGGGCGCCGGAACTCGGGGGAGCGCCGCGGCTTGCCGCGCGGTCCTTGACTTCGATTCAAAAGGGGCGCCTTGGTCGCCAAAGCGGTCCTGGGAGTGGTTTGGGGGATCTTCGGGCACCAGGTCGTGGAATCCTGAGCCGCCGTGCCCCGGGTCCTGATACCCCTCGCACGACCCCTCCTGGAGGCGCCTGGCGCGAAATCGACGCCCGGGGAGACGGGGGGTGTAGGGAAAAAGGGGCGCGGTGGTGATGACCCCACCGCGCCCAACGCGCCGGATCGCCCAATCCGGCTGCAGCACGCGCCCGGCCGAGTGGACGTACAAGACTCGGCCCGGCGCCTTAGCTGGCGAAGACCTCAACACTGCGCCATCTCGAGCAACGCACGCGGTGCTCGAGCGCGAGTTCGGCGGCCGCATGGTCAGCGAGCCCACGGTCGGCGTAGTCGACGGCGGCGGGGTAGACCATTGTGGTGTCATTGGCCGTCATGACGCTGAAGTGGCCGCCGGCGCGGGGGGTTACTTCCACACGCCACCCGCACGGGCACGAGAACGAGGATTGACCGCCCCGGGGGTTGACCTCGGTCCTGGCGGGTGAGGGGCTGTCCGCTGCGAACTCTGCAGCCTGGGCAGCCCGAACCGCCGCGCCGCCGAGCGCCTCGTAGGCCTCGCCGAGAGAGCACTTGTGCTCCTTGGCGTAGGCCTGGACCTGTTCGAGCTGGACCTCTTCCGGGATCCCGGGCTTCATACCGCACCCCCTGCCGCCTTGAGCGCCCCGATCAGGTCGAAGAGCTCCGGTATCGTCGCCCGCTTCACCGCGACGTTGAGGAAGTCGAGCAGCGCCTCGCGCCCGCCGCTGCCGTCGAAGCCCGGCACCAGCCCAGCCTTGGCGATCGCGGCGAAGGCCGTGGCCTGGTGGTGGTCCCTGAGCTGCGCGAGCCAGTCGCCAACGTGCTCGAGCGCGCCCTTGCGCAGAGTCGCGTCGACGCTGTGCTCCTGAGCGAAGACCGCGACCTCGTCAACGGTGAAGCGCCCGGCCGCGATCGCCGCCTCGAGCTCGGCGATCGCCTCGCCAGGCGAGAGGCGCCGGCCACCAGGCGCGGGACCGACCAGGCCGCCAGCGAAAAACTTGGAGCCGCCGGGGGCCGTCGCCATGATCGATCCGGACCCGCGCGGCTTCGCACTCACGCTGCCAGGCGTGTGCGAGATGCCCAGGAAGAACCCATCCGCGGCGGTCACCCGCTCGGCCGTGAGGCGCGCCAGGTGGTCCTTGTCCGGGACCAAGAACTCGGGGAAGTCCGTGGTCACCTTGGGCACCACGACGGTCAGCAGGAGCAAGCGGCCGGGCTGGATCTGCCGGCGCTGCTCCACGTGTTCTGTCAACTGCACCTTGTACTCAACAGCTACGCGTGCCGTGCTCATACTCCACCTACCTTTCGCCTTTGATGCTCAGTCAAGTGGTCGCTACGTAAGCGACGTGTTCTCATATAGTTTCGTACTCCACGTCTGTCGTTTGTCCGCCAACGCGGGCCGCCTGCTCCTGCTGGTAGGCCCGGAAGGCAGCGGCCGCGCGCGCGTTCTCATCCGGATCCACGAGGAGCGAGGACCCGGTGTCCGGCGCGGGGATCTGTTGCGTTTCGCCACAGGGTTGTGCCAAAATGGCACACCGCGTGAGCTCTTGAGAAGGCGGTAACGGTGACACCTTGTCACCACTGCCCGGCTTCGCCAGGAAGAGATCTTGGAACGTCACACCGAGCGCCGTGCGCTCCACACCCGCTGCTCGGGCGAGCGCCCTGAGTTCCTTGTCCGTGTCCATTGCCGAGCGCTGCTCGAGGAAGCGCTTGGCGATCTCTCGGCCTTGTTTGGCGAAGTCGCCACCGAGATGGGCTGCGGCTGCAGCGATCGCTTTCGCGACTTCCTCGAGCGTCTTGGGCGTTTCCTCAGCCGGCGTCGTTGCCGTTGCCGTTGCCTTGGGTTCGAGAGCGTGTGAAGAGGCGTGCGGTGTCTTGCGCCCGCCCACTTCACAGGGCTCTTCCCGTAGGGGTACTACAAGGGCACTACTGTGTGACACGGTGGCACCGTTTAGGGACAAGGTGTCACCGATAGCCGGTCCCGTGTCACCGTTTACGGACTGGCTGTCACCCTTTCCTGGTAACGGTGACGCTGTGTCAGGGTTTACGCCGTCAAAGGATGACTCAGTGGCAGGGTAAGGCACGTTCGGCTCGGTGGGAGCAGTTGCGAGCTGCGCGCGGATCCACGACGGGTTGACGTGGTACAGGTTCGTCCGCTTGCGGCCACCGCCGCGGTCTACGGTGACGGCTTCAGCGTCCCTGAGGATCTTCACGTCGCGGATCACCGAGCGCTTCGAGACCTTGCACTCGAGAGCGAGTGTCTCGGTTGAGACCCACGTCGCGCCGTCAAAGTTGCTGTGGCGCCAGAGCGCGACCAGGACCAAGGTTGCGCCTGAGGTCAACCCCGTGCCGGGTGCGAGTGCGGCCCGGAGTGCATCCCAGAACGTGACGTCGTCGCGGCGGGAAGTCACTGCAGCCGCCGGAACGGGAGCGCTTCCTCGGGCTCGACGAGGCGTGGGCGAGCTGGGCCCATGAGCCCGTAAAAAATCAGGTAGAGACAGGCGTCCGCAATGTCGGGTATGTGCAGCCGCTGGAGGTCGCGGAGTGCCGTCCCAAATTCGACCATGCGCTCCAATTCACTCTCGAGCTCGGCGTAGCGCTCAGGCCCGTAGTTTTGGGCGAACAAAGCGCGCACCCGCGCCAGGGCCGCAGCGCCGTCTTCGGGATCGGCGAGGATCCGCGCCGGCTCCGGCGTCACGCCTGTCTCCCGAGCGACGACGCGTCCGTGAACCCTGCCGCCGCTGCCGCCGAGGCAGCCACCGCATCGAACGCGGCGGCCAACGAGTCTGCCGCACTCGCCGACGATACCAACGAGCCTGTGAAGGCGTTCAGCGCGGCCGTCGAGCCATCGATCGCCGTCGCCTGGGCGCCCTGCGCTCCCGTCGCCGAGGTGAGGGCGTCCGTCATGAGGTCGATCTGATCCTTCAGCAGGGCGTTCTTGTCGGAGACTTCCTTCTCCCAGCCGGCGATCATGTCTTGGGCGGCCTTCTCGGCCGCGACGATGTCGGCCTCGGCCTGCTGCCGGAAGGCGTAGTCGGGCGACTTCGATGTGTCGGTCTGCATGTTGAGGTTCCAGAGCGACTGCCCGTACTTGAGGATTTCCGACATGATCGACTGCACCTGCTCGGCGCTCGTGGCTCCGGCCAGGCTCGTGTTCAGGTCGGCGAGTTGCTGCTTGTACCAGTCGGCGAGAGTGCCGGGGCCCGCTTCCTTGGCCTTTTCCTCCTCGAAGCCCGTGAGCACGTCGGCGGTGGATCCGGCGATGCCCTTCGAGATCGACTCGAGCTGCTGGAAGTACTGCAGCCCGGCGGCGTACTGGCTGTTGGCGAGCGAGAGGAGCTGTTGCGCGTTGGTCACCTGCTCGGACGAGAACATCTGATCCAGGCTGGCGGTGAGCTCCTTCGCCTTCGTCATCGTGTCGTCGAAGCCGGTGAGGAAGGCGCCACGCAGCGTCTCGTTGACTTTCGCGCGCAGCTCGTCGGGCGTTTGACCGAGGAGCTTGTCGACGCTCCCCATGTCCATGATCGCCTGGATCCACGCGGTGAACGACGCGAGGGCGGTGTCGAATTTGCCCGTGTCGAACGATGCAAGCTCCTGAGCCTGGCGGCCGGCGCTGACGCCGATGCCCGTCATGCCGGTTTGGAGGAAGGGCGTGTACGCCGCCAGGACCGCTCGCGGCGCGAGGTTTGTGAGCATGCTTTGGAAAACCTTGCCCGCGTCGGTGGTTTGCCCCGTCCAGAGCGCAGACCATGATGGGAACGCGAGCGGTTGCCCCATCGTGGTGAGCACGTTGCGCATCGAGACCGTGGTCGACTCGATGACGTCGGAGAGTTGCCGGGCCATGTCCTTCATCGTGTCGACGTCGGGGCCGCCGTAATCGAACCCGACACCCGCCTGCCCAGCCGTGTAGTAGTAGTCCCCCATCCCCGGACGCGCCCCTGGCGCGCCGCTTCCGGCAACGATGTTGTAGCCGTACGCGCTTGTCCCCTTGGACGAAAGGTACGCGAGCAGGCCACCGATGATGAAGCCGAGGATGGCTCCGAACCCGGTTTCGGCCATAGACATGGCACCCGCGATCGCGCCGCCGATCACTGTTGCCGTTCTGTCTTGGTTCTGCGCTCCGTAGTACATGAGGCCGGCGCCGAGGAGTTGGCCGCCAGACTCCAGCTTCTGGGTGGTGGACATGCTGCCCCACCCGCCCTGCAGAACGCCCTTGAAGCCCTTGTCACCGGAGAGCGGCCCCTGCCCGCCGAAGAGCGCCTCTTCGAGCGTGTCCGACATGATCTTGCCGGCGGCCTTCGAGGCGTCCTTCCACATGTTCTCCCAGGCCTTGTTGGCGTCGCCCTCGAACAGCGCTGTCGTGACGTTCTTCAGGGAGTCCTCGAGGTGCGTTACGGTCGTGTCCCAGTAGTTCTGGAGCCACTGCGCCTCGTATGCTGCCTTGGCCCTGTCGAGCGTGACCGTGATGATGAGCGGGTCCACCTTCAGCGGCACGAGGACGATGTCGCTCCACTTGTGGTACTCCTGCCCGGCGAGGAAGGCGGCCATCTTCGAGAGGTCAGTCTGGTGAGCGAGGTCCGCAACGGCCTGCGCATCGTCTTCCATCGCCTTTTGGTGCATGCCGTGCACGAAGTTCGAGTCCGAGACCGCAACCGTCTCGCCATTCTGGAGGCGCGTCCAGTCCCCGAGACCGTAGGTTTCCCTGCCGAGCCAGTCAACATCCCTCGAAAGAGCATCGGCGTGGGCGTCCCGCGCACGTGCGGCCAGATCCGCGGCGTCCCGCTCATCGAGGTCCTTCTTCATGAGGCTATCGGTCGCAGTTGTCTGCCCATCCAGGGCGGTTTTGACTAGGCCGAGCTCGCGTTCGTGCTCTTGGAGTTTCTGGTTGAGGTCGAGGTAGCCCGCGCCCTCGTCGCCGATGGCGATCAACTTGGCTTTGTCCTGGGCGATTAAGTCCTGCATCGCCCTGTAGAGCGTGGCGAGCTCGCCCGTTGTCAGTTGCCCGACCGCCGTCTTGAAGTTCACCTCTTCCTTGGAGAGGCCGGATAGGTAGAACGCCGCTCCCTTTAGCGCATCCGTCAGGAGACCAATGAGACCGGTAGAAGTCGTGACACCGGTCATCGCCTCACCAACGGCGATCTTGAAAGTATCCCAAGCCGATCCCAAGAGCTTCACGCCACCAGCGGAATTTGCGACCGCGGTGGCGGCGCCGTTGACCTTGCTCTCGACGATTTCGAGGATCGCAGTGCGTCCGGCATCGGCGCCGTTCGCCAGGGTGACGCTCGTGATGTAGTCGGCCTGCGCCTCGGTGAGCTTGATATGCGCTTGCCGCAGACCAAGCGCTGCGTTCTCGGGCTGGACCATCGCGCGAGCGAGGCCGATCACCGACGACGTCAGATCGCCGCCGAAGACGGCCGCGAGGTTTGCGGCCGCTGTCAGCGTGCGCTCGAATGCGTCGCCGCGCACGATGTCGAACGTCGCCAGCATGGCCGCGGCGTCTTCGGTCGTGGTGACTGTGATGCCGGTGAGGGTCCGCAGATGGGTCGCAAAGTTGTCAATCTGCCCAGCGCTCAGCCCCGATGTGTTGCCCGTCGCCGCCAACACGCCCTGCAGGCGGCCATACGCTTGCTCCGCCAGGACCGCTGCGCCCATTGCATCCTTCAGGTAGGTGATGGCCCCCGCGACCGTCGCGAAGCCGCCGAGCGCAGTCACTACGCTGCCGATGGACACCCCGAGTCCGGCAAGTTGCGGGGTCGCGGTGCCTGCAGCGGTGCCAAGCTTTCCCGTCTCGCCGGCGATGGCCTGCAAACTCGTGATCGCGCCGGAGGAGTCGAGCTCGGCCTTGAAGAGGATGTCAGCGGTGCCGGCCATCACTCACCGCCCGGGTTGGGCGCGGGCTTGAACTGGCCTGGCCGGCCGCCGCCGTCCGCGAAGAATGCGACGAGCCGGCCGCGGTGGAAGTACAGGCGGGAACCAACGTGAACGCAGACCGGGCCGCCGTCCTCGCGCCGTCGCGGAAAATCGCCGCGGCGTTCACGCCTTCCAAAGTCCCGAGCCGATCGTATGATCCCGCCCGTCACTATCGGCGCATCGGTTGCCGGGCGGACGTCGGAGAGGTCGTCCATGCAAGACAAGGTCGGCCTCATTGATCTGCTCGCCAAATTCAGGGGACATTTTGTAGCGGCGTTTGACGCTACAAACGCGTTTAGGCCGGCGGGGGCGAGATCTTCTTCGGCCTTTTGATACCCGCGGCCTCGAGGATCATCCTGACGAAGCGCTTCTTATTCTTGGCCTGCCTGAAGCGGTCAAAGTAGGCGCAGTGGTGATCGAACACGGCCCTAAGGTCGCGCACAAGCGGCTTTCTCCAGTAATCCGGCCACCGTACGTTGCTGTGCGCGCCGTTCACCCCGCCGCGGGCCTCACGCGCGACCCTCTCAAAGACCTCGAGTTCGCGTTCCCACAGGTCTATGCCGCGGGACGAGTGGCCGCGCAGGAGCACGAGCACCCACGGATCCGAGAGTAACGTGCGCAGGACGGCCGCGTACGTGGCGAACTTTGTGAGATTGTCGGTGAACTCCTTGGGGCGAGGGACTCGCGGGCGGCCGTGATACAAGGCGAGAGGGACCATAATGTCGTGGCGCGTAGTGGCCCAACCGTGATCGACGTCAAGCCCGAGAAGGTCCTGCAGGTCCTCGGCGCGCTTGTCGAGTTCGAGCTCGACCCGCGCCTCCCAGTTTGTCGCGGAGTCTGTACTTACTCCCGGGAGCGCGCTTTCCCTTTCGTCAGCCACTGCCTGCCCTCCGTCGTCAAGGTCGGTCGCAAACCCAGCGCATACAAGTCCCGCCGTGGTCGTCACGCGACGCCATTGCGCCTGCGTTACCCTCTCGCCTTGGAATGGCATTCAAGAGGTCGCGCGTTCGATCCGCGTCGGCTCCACCAACTTACAACACACGAAGGGTTCTCGGGTCGCACCGGGGTCGCACAAGCGGCCAGCCCGTTGCTGATTGACCTTCGTGCTAGTGGGCGAAGTGGGCCCCACTGGCTCGGGGGGATCGCGAGCTCTGGGGCATCCTGGCTCGGCGTCCCGCAGGGCCGTCAGGTCCTGCGAGGGGGCCGGCGTTGGCCTGGTTGTGGGACGCTGCATCCTGCTGTTCCTGGAGCCGGTGCGGTCCATCCACGCCTTCCATCGCAGCGTGTGGTGCGGCTGTTCGGCCGCCTGCCGCGAGGCTGAGCTTGCAGTCCGTGGGAGAATAACTTTGGGGAATTAGCGGCGTGGTGTGCGCTCCTGAGTGCGACTGGTCTGGGATGGAGTTGCCCGAGCTGAGCCCGAGCGCGACGTGCTCAACCTCGACTGTGGCGAGGCTCACGGGCCAGGGCCTGTTCTCTACCGCTGGTGCGCCGAGGGTGCATGGGGTTTGTGGGATCACGGACAAGGGGGGAGAGCAATGAGCTCAGAAACGGTGGCTTCCGGCGAGAACGATGTAGTCAGCCACGAGGTCGAGGTGCTGCGGCTGTATGGGTTGCGCTGGTCCGTGCTGGCGGCATGGCGCGACGCGCTCAGCTTCCGCCACGTGAGCCTTTCTTCCTTGGTGGACCATGAACTCGACAGCGCGCGCGTGAAGCTGGCGTCCGGATGCTTTTCGGCCTGCGCAGTCGGCTGCCACCTGAGCGCGGTTGAGGGCGCCTTGACGTCGGCCGACTCGTCGACGCAGCACAACTGGGTCGACTTCTGGCTAGATCTGCTGGCCCAGTCCATGAGCGGCGGCGCGGAGACGGAGCGCATCCTGAAAATCCCAGCGGTGAAAGCCCACTATCTGAGCTGCGCGATTGCCGGCTGCGCCTGCACGAGCTGAGGCCACCTGCGAGCTACTTGTCGAGGGTAATGAGGCCCGCACGCAGGGCATACTTGACCAGCTCCGTGACGTCGTGGAGCTTCAGCTTGCGCATGAGGTTCGTCCTGTGGACGTCGACCGTCTTGCGGGAGAGGCCCAGCCGCTCGGCAATGGCTTGGTTGGTCTGGCCCTGCGCGACCAGGATGAGAACCTCTCGCTCGCGCGCCGTCAACGCCCCTGTCGCCGAGGTCTCCTGCTCGTCTCGTACGCGGCGCGCGTAGTCGCGCACCACCTTCGCGGCGATGCTGGGCGACAGCGGCGAGCTGCCCGCCATGACCTCCCGAATCGCGCGCACAAGCTCCTCACTGGTGGCCTGCTTCAGCACAAACCCGGAGGCCCCGGCAGCGAGGAGCTGCTGAACGTGCTCGTCGTCGTCGTACATCGAGAGCACCAGCACCTTGGTGGTCGGGCATTCTGCCGCCAGACGGCTGGTCGCCTCAATGCCATTCATCCCGGGCATCAGAATGTCCATCACAACCACATCGGGCACGAGCTTCCTGCTCTTCGCGACTGCCTCCTCCCCGTCAGCCGCCTCGCCGATCACTTCGATGTCCTGCTCCGTGGCGAGCAGCGCACGCAGGCCGGCCCTGAACATCGTGTGGTCGTCCGCGATCAAGACCCGGATCATGACGAAGCTCCTTTCACAGTGGCCTTCGGCTCCAGCGGGATGACGGCATAGACTCGGGTCCCCATACCCCCCTCCGTGACCACGTTAAGTTCGCCACCGAGCTGCGTCACGCGCTCTCGCATTGAGATCAGCCCAAGCCCACGGCCGCGCACTTCCTCTATATCAAACCCCTTGCCGTTGTCGAGGACGGTCAGGGCAGCATAGCCGGGTCGCAAGACGAGGCCCAGTTCCACGCGCTTTGCTTGGGCATGCCGCACGGCGTTGGCGAGCGCTTCCTGCGCCACCCGGTAGAGCGCGATCTCCACCTCCGGCAGCGGCCGCGGCGACCCAGGAACCTCGTCGAACTCGGTTTCGACCTGTACCCCCGACGCCTCAACGCGAGCCTTTACATACCACCTCAATGCAGCCACCAGACCGAGATCGTCTAGCATGGTGGGGCGGAGATCGTAGATGACGGTCTTGAGCTGGTCGAGGGAGCACTGTACGAGGTTCCGCGCAGTGCCGAGCGACTCGCGCGCCGCCGTGGCTTCGGCGGGCAGTTGGCGCTCGGCGAGTCCGAGGCTCAGGAGCGATGCGGCGATGATCTGGCTGGCATTGTCGTGCAGCTCTCGCCCGATGCGCTGGCGCTCGCGCTCCACCGAACCAAGCAGGCGGGCCGAGAATTGCAGGGAGTCGTCTTCAATTCTATCCAGCAGCGTGCGGACGGATCGGAGCACCTCGCCAAAGTCCGCGGCGCGCACACCCCGTAATGCCGCCCGAGCTTCCTGGCCGGCCCTGATGTCTTCCAGCGCCCGGGAGATCTCCACTAGCGGCCGGAAGTGGTCCCAGAACGCCAGGTAGTTGGCCACGATGGTGATGACCGCGCCGCAGGTAAAGAACGCCAGTGCCAGTTCGAGACCGGAGTGGCGGCCAGCCAGTAGCCGTGTAAGGTAGGTCCCTGCCACGGCCCCGAGCAGGACCACGCTCGAGTTGACGATGAGTGTCTTCTTGAGCAGTGTGAGACCTCTGAATTTGGTCGCCACTTGAGCCATGCGCTGTCTTTGCCGCACCGGGTCCTCACCTCTCAATCAGATTATCTCCCAATGATGGGAGGGATTGACACCGTAGGTCAACTAGGGTATAGTACCTAAGTATGTAAGTGCAGACACGAACCTGCTGACGGTCCTTTGGAGGGTTCATGGCGCGGGTCGGGGTCTTCATCGGTCAGTTTCACAGTGACTCCAGGATAGCCTTCGACTCCCTTGCGAGCTACGCCGCGAACTTGCGTGCCGTGGAGAAAGTCCGGCTCCTCGGCCTTCGGCCCAAGGTGGATGTCAAGTCCCTTGCCGAGGAGATCCGGCGTGAGCGGCTCGATCGCATCGTGCTCGCGGGCGATTCACCAGGGTACTTCAAACCCGCGTTCACACGAGCACTCGAGTTAGCAGGGGGAGATCCCAGCGAGGTGCGGCTCGCCTCATTCAGGGAGCACGGCGCAGGCTCGGTCGAGGTGACAGACCGTGCCAAGGCCGTCCTGGCATGCGCCGTCCACGGCGTTCCCTACCCGCTGGTCGCAGTCCCGAAGCCAACCGTGGTGCATCCGGCCACACTTGTCGTGGGTGGGGGTGTGGCGGGGATCCAGACCGCCCTGGAGATCGCCGACGCCGGCAAGCAGGTCTATCTGGTCGAGCGAACCGGCACCATCGGTGGCCACATGGCGATGTTCGACAAGACCTTCCCCACGCTGGACTGTGCGGCCTGCATTCTTACTCCGAAGATGGTGGCGGTCCACGATCACGAGATGATTGAGCTCCTCACCAACAGCGAGGTCATCAGTGTGAGCGGGAACCCTGGCGCGTTCAAGGTGAAAGTGCGCAAGCGTGCACGGCGGGTCGACAGCTCCTCGTGCGTCGCTTGCAACGCCTGCACGGAGATCTGCCCAATTTGGGTGTGGAGCGAGTTCGACTCCCAACTCACCCACCGCAAGGCGATCTACATACCGTTCCCGCAGGCGGTTCCCAACGCCTACCTGGTCGACCCCGAGGCATGCGCGTGGGTGCAGAGCGGGGGCACCAGGTGCGGGGTCTGTGTCAAAAAGTGTCCCAAGGAGTGCATCAACCTGGGCGAGCAGGATCAAACGGTCGAGATCGAAGTGGGCAACATCGTGCTCACCACCGGCTACGACATGCTCGATGCCGCGAAGGTGGAGCGCTACGGCTACGGCAAGTACCCCAACGTGCTCACCTCGCTCGAGTTCGAGCGCATGACCAACGCCTCGGGGCCGACCGGTGGCAAGATCGTCACCAAGACCAAGCAGAAGAACCGGCGCCTGAAGGTCGAGGAGTGGGTCGCCGATCCCAAGGGGCCACCCCCCAGGAGCGTCGCGATCATCCACTGCGTGGGCTCCCGCGACACCAACTACAACCCCTACTGCTCCCGCGTCTGCTGCATGTACTCGCTGAAGTTCGCCCATCTCGTGCGCGAGAAGCTGCCCGGTGCCGCATGCTACGAGTTCTACATCGACATGCGTGCCTTCGGCAAGGGTTACGAGGAGTTCATGGAGCGGATCAAGGCCGAGGGCGCACACGTAGTCCGCGGTCGCACGGCGCAGGTCATCGAGGCCGACGGTGCCCTCGTCGTCAAGGGGGAGGACATCGTCCAGGACCGCCTGGTCCAGTACCCGGTGGATCTCGTGATTCTCGCAGTTGGCTTGGTGCCTGCCACAGGCACTGCCGAGCTAGCCAAGCTCCTGGGAGTGCCACGCGATCCGGATGGCTTCTTCTCCGAGCTCAACTACAACGGCGACCCCACCTACACCGAGCGCGGCGGCATCTACGTGGCGGGCATGTGCCAGGGACCCAAGGATATTCCCGACACCGTGGCCCAGGCATCGGCCGTCGCTGCGGGCGTGCTGCGCAGCATCTCGACCGGCGGCATGGGGAACCTCGACAGCCTGACGCTTTCCGACATCGAGGAGCGTGCTGCGAAAATGCAGGTCAGCGAGAGGTGAGCATGGCGATCCGAGTCAATCCCAAGCTGATCGACGAGCTCGAAACCTACGGCGCCGCCGACGTTCAGAACTGCTATCACTGCGGCAACTGCAGCGCCACCTGCCCGTTTTCCAAGGAGCCCTTCGTCATCCCGCGCAGGAGCATGCGCAATCTCCAGATGGGGCTCGAGGAGAAGCTCAAGGGCACTTTCGAGCCGTGGCTCTGCTACTACTGTGGCGAGTGCTCCCAGCAGTGCCCCAGGGGCGCCGAGCCCGGCGAGACCATGATGAGCTTGCGCCGCTGGTTGACCTCGCGCTACGACCTCACCGGCATCTCGCGGCTGTTCTACCGCTCGTGGAAGGCTGAGCTCGCGGCGCTGATCCTGGTCTCGCTCGTCACGATGGTGGCTTTCCTGGTCATGGGGTTCAGTCTGGGGCATGGGTCTTTGGGCGTCTACGCCGGGGCCGGCGCCCTGTTCCCGGACCACCTCGTCCACATCCTGGACCTGGCGCTGGCCGGCCTGCTGGCCGCCGTGCTGCTCACCAACGCCATCCGGATGTGGTGGCTCACCACGGGTCGCAACCGCAACCTCCACATCTCACTGTGGTCCTATGTCAAGAACGTGTTCCTGCTGCCGTACCACTTCCTGTTCCAGGCGCGCTACAGCCAGTGCGAGAAGAAGCTCCCCTGGCTCACGCATCTCGCCATCTTCCTGAGCTGGGTCACCATGGAGGTGCTGGTCATCCTGCTGCTGGAGCGCTTCCACAGTCCCGAGACCGTCTGGGCGGCCCACGTCTTCGGCTACCTCGCCACCATTGGTCTATTGGGCGGCACGATCTACGCAATGGTGGGGCGCGTGCGAAAACGTGAGACGCACTACAAGCACACCCACCCAACCGACTGGATGTTCCTCATCTTGATCGCCGGCGCGGCCTTCACTGGGATCGTGCAGCACGCGTCGTACCGCTGGCTCGGTCTGGACAGTGTCGCCAACATCGCTTACCTGATCCACATGATGTTCGTGGTCCCACTCCTGGCTGTCCAGATCCCGTTCAGCAAGCTCTCGCACCTGGCGTATCGGCCGCTTGCGATGTACCTCGCGACCGTCCATACGGACGCCCTGGCCAGCCAGCAGGCGGGGGCGGCGCAAACCGAGCCCGTGAGGCTCGCTGCCTGATGAGGACGGCCATGGAAGAGCTCAAGATCGGCGTGTTCATTTGCAACTGCGGATCCAACATCGCCCATCACGTGGACGTGGATGCGGTGCGCGAGGCCGTAGAAGCAATGCCAGGCATCGCCATTGCCCGGTCCTACAAGTACATGTGCTCGAACCCCGGCCAGGAGATGATCGCTAGGGACATCCGTGAGCATCAGCTCAACCGGGTGGTGGTTGCTGCGTGCAGCCCGCGAATGCACGAGAAGACGTTCCGTAACGCCTGCCGGAACGGTGGGCTGAACCCGTACCTGTGCGAGATGGCCAACATCCGCGAGCAGTGCTCGTGGGTTCACTCGGACCAGCTCGCCGCCACCGAGAAGGCGAAGGCCCTCACCAACGCAGCGATTAACCGGGTCCGGTACCACGAGCCGCTCGAGTCGCTGACTGCGGAGATGTGCCCAGCCACCCTCGTGATTGGTGGCGGCATCGCCGGGCTGACCGCGGCGCTGGAGCTCGCAGATGCTGCCCACCAGGTCTACCTCGTTGAGCGGACCGCTACTCTCGGCGGGAACCTCGCCCGGGTCGACCTCACAGCGCCGCACCTCGATTCGGCCCGCGACCTGCTCACCGAGCGGATCACCCGCGTGCGTGCAAACTCGCGGATCACCCTCATGCTCAATTCCGAGCTCCAAAGCCTAGCGGGGTACGTGGGCAACTATGCCGCAATCATCCGCACGAAGAACGGGAGCGGCGAGGTGCAGGAGAGGAAGGTCGATGTCGGCAACGTCGTCGTAGCGACCGGATACCAGGAGTTCGATGCCGGTCGGATCACTCACTACGGCCACGGCAAGCTGCCCAACGTGGTGACCTCCTTCGAGTTCGAACAAATGCTGCGCAAGGGGCGCATCGAGACGCGCCACGGCAAGCTGCCGCAGTACGCCGCGATCATCCACTGCGTCGGCTCGCGGAACAAGGAGTTCCACCCCTACTGCTCGCGAGTGTGCTGCATGACGGCATTGAAGTACGCGCACGAATTGAAGAGTGCCAACCCCGCCTGCTATGTGTCGGACATCTACGTCGACATGCACGCCTTCGGGAAGGGACACGAGGACTTCTACAAGACGACCTCCGAAGTGAAAACCCTCTTCCTCATGTTCGAAAAGAACGAGCGCCCGGTGGTCCGCAAGGCCGGCCCCAACGACGACTGCGAGATGCTCATCGAGGTCAACGAGACCCTTTCGAGGGAACGCATCGAGATTCCGGCGGATCTGATCATCCTGATGGTGGGGATGGAGGCGCGCGCCGACTCCGGCGAGGTCGCCAGGCTCGTCAACATCAGCCAGGACCAGGAAGGCTGGTTCATGGAGAGCCACCCCAAGCTGGACCCGGTGGCGACCACCACGGACGGCATCTACATCGCCGGCACCTGCGCGGCCCCCAAGGACATCCCCGACACGGTCGCCCAGGCGCGGGCGGCGGCGGCCCGGATCCTGGGCAAGATCGCCAAGGGCAAGATCGAGATCGACGGCGTCTTCGCCGAGGTCAACGAGGATCGCTGCTCGGGGTGCCGCATGTGCAACGAGCTGTGCCCGTACAGCGCCATCGAGTTCAACGACCAGACCAGACGCAGTCACGTCATCCCCGCTGCCTGCAAGGCGTGCGGAGCATGCGTGGCCGCCTGCCCGAGCGGTGCCATCAAGGGGCGTCACTTCACGGTGGAGCAGCTCCACGCCCAGATCGACGGAGTGCTGGCATGAGCTTCGAACCGAAGATCGTCGGTTTCCTCTGCAACTGGTGCTCCTACACCGGCGCCGACCTGGCGGGCACGAGCCGCATCCAGTACCCGCCCAACATCCGGGTGATTCGCGTGATGTGCTCGGCGCGGATCGAGCCCGACTTCGTGCTGCGCGCCCTGGCCTCCGGCGCCGACGGCGTGCTCATCTGCGGCTGCCATCCGGGGGACTGCCACTACTCCGAGGGCAACTACAAGGCAATGCGGCGCTACCCGCTCCTGAAACGCATGCTCAAGGACTACGGGGTCGACAACGATCGCGTGCGGCTCGAGTGGGTCAGCGCCAGTGAGGGACAGCGTTTCGCCGATATCGTGACCGACATGACGGAAAGGGTGCGAGCGCTGGGACCGCTGCGGATCAAGACTGACCTGCAGACCGACATGGTGGAGAGGTGAGCCGTGGCCGCCAAGAAGCTCCAGATCGCCTTGTATTGGGGTGCAGCGTGCGGAGGCTGTGACGTCGCCGTGCTCGACACCAACGAGTTCATCCTCGACGTGGCGGCGGTCGCCGACGTGCGCTTCTGGCCCATCGCCGTGGATGGCAAGTACTCTGACGTGGAGGCGATGTCCGACGGCGAGCTCGACCTCGCGCTGTTTGACGGCGCCGTGCGCAACAGCGAGAACGAGCACGTCGCGAAGCTGCTCCGCGCCAAGAGCAAGGTACTCGTGGCGTTCGGCTCCTGCGCCTACATGGGCGGCATTCCGGGCCTCGCCAACCTCGTCACCAAGGACGAGATCCTGGCCACGGCCTACCTTTCCAACGCTTCGATCGAGCCTGGGAATCAAACCGTACCGCGCGCCAGGTCCGCGGTCGACGGCATGACCCTCGAGATCCCCAGCTTCTACCGGCGGGTCTACCGTCTCCAAGACGTGGTGGACGTGGACTACTTCGTCCCCGGCTGCCCGCCAGCGCCGGACCAGGTGAAGGCCGTGCTCCTCGCCGTGGTCAAGGGGGAGCTGCCGCCGCGCGGCTCGGTGGTAGGGGCCTCCGAACGGGCGGTGTGCGACGACTGCAAGCGGACCAAGAGCGAGAAGAAGGTCAAGAGCTTCCATCGCCCGTTCGAGATCATCCAGGACTCGAGCAGGTGCCTGATCGAGCAGGGCATCCTCTGCATGGGCTCGGCGACCCGCTCCGGCTGCGGCGTGCGCTGCCCGAACTCGAACCAGGGGTGTCGTGGCTGTTACGGACCCCTGCCCGGCGTCTCTGACCACGGCGCCAAGTTCCTTTCCGCCCTGGCTTCCATCGTGGACAGCAAGGACCCCAAGGAGATCGAGCACATTCTCGACGGGTTGCCGGACTTCATCAGCTTCGCGTACCGCTTCGGCATGCCGGCGTCCACCCTGCAAAGGAGCTACAAGTAATGCCGCGCACAATAACGATCAATCCGATCACTCGTCTCGAAGGCCACGGCAAGGTCCAGATCTTCCTCAACGAGGACGGGTCGGTGAAGGACTGCTTCTTCCAGATCCCGGAGCTACGGGGCTTCGAGCGTTTCGTGGTTGGCCGCCCCATCGAAGAGCTGCCCCGGATTGTGACCCGGATCTGTGGGGTCTGCCCGGCTAGCCACCACATGGCGAGCGCCAAGGCCGTGGATGGTTGCTTCGGTAGCCAGGTGGCCCCCGTGGCCCACAAGCTTCGGGACATGTACTACCACGCTCATTACATCCACAGCCATATCGCGCACTTCTACGCCCTTGCGGCGCCAGATTTCATAATGGGCCCTGATGCCGACCCGGCGGTGCGAAACATCCTGGGCGTAGTGGCCAAGGTGGGCCTGGGGATTGGCAGCAAGGTAATTCGCGCCAGGGCGCTCGCACAAAAGATCCAGCAGATCCTGGGGGGCCGCGCCACCCACTTGGTGTGGTGCATGCCCGGCGGCGTCTCCAAGGGCCTGACCCCGGCAGAGCTTGAGGAGATCAAACCCATGGTGGTGGAGCTTGCCGGTTTTGCCACGTTCTCGCTGCAGCTCTTCCGCGATGTGGTGCTCGGGAACCCTGGGTATGTGGACCTCATCCTCCATGGGCCATACACGCTTGATGTGCACAACATGGGTTTGGTCGACGAGAACAACGCTCCCAACTTCTACCATGGCAAAGTCCGCGTGGTTGATTTCGAGGGCAAGGAGATCTGCAAGTACGAGCCCAATGAGTACAACCGCTTTGTGGCCGAGCATGTGGAACCGTGGACCTACCTCAAGTTCCCGTACCTCAAGCAGCGCGGCTGGAAGGGCTTCAAAGAGGGGATTGACTCAAGCTTGTATTGCGCCACCCCGCTCTCGAGGCTCAACGTGGCGGACCGAATGGCGACCCCACGGGCCCAAGAGGCATTTGAGGAGATGTACGCGACCCTAGGCGGGCATCCCTGCAAGGCGCTGCTCGCTTGTCACTGGGCGCGTCTGGTGGAAATGGTTCAGAACGCGGAGATGCTTGAGCGTCACTGCGCCGACCCGGAGATCACCAGCGAGCATTTCAGGGTCATCCCGGATCGGATCACCGGAGAAGGCGTCGGCATCGTCGAAGCGATGCGCGGCACGCTGACCCACCACTACACCTGCGATGCCAACGGGATATGCACCAGCGCCAACCTCATCGTGGGCACGACCAACAACAACGCGGCCATTCATATGGTAACCAAGAAGGTGGCCCAGACGCTCATCAAGCCCAACGAGGAACCGGGCAACGGAATCCTCAACATGGTGGAAATGGCGTTCCGTGCTTTCGACCCGTGCTATAGCTGCGCCACGCATTATCTGCCGGGTCAGATGCCGCTCACGATCGCCTTCTTCAAGGGTAGCAAGCTGTGGCGCGAGCTCAAGCGATGAAGACGCTGCTGCTTGGCATGGGCAACCCTATCTTGTCCGATGACGCGGTCGGTATACGCTTGGCCTCTGATCTCAAGCGGTGGCTTCCCGCGATGCTGAGCGTCGATGTCGTGGAGGACTGCAGCGTCGGCGGGCTCAATCTGCTCGAGGTGCTGGAGGGGTACGATCAGTTGATCGTGTTGGATGCGGTGAAGACCGCGGGTGGGGTGCCAGGCGACTGGTATCGCTATAGCCTTGACACGCTCCAAGACACGCTGCACCTCACGAACATCCACGACGTGAACTTCGCCACGGCGCTTGAGCTGGGACGGTGCCTGGGGATACGCCTCCCGGACCGCTCCAACGTGCACGTCTTCGCTGTTGAGGTTGAGGATGTTGTCACCTTCTCCGAGCAGATGACCCCCGCCCTGGAGCGCGTCTATCCGGAACTCGCTGCGGCCGTTCTCCCAGAGGTCCAGGCGCTAGTCGCATTTCGTCCCGCGCCAGCGGCGGCAACCTAGGCGATCACCGCTGCGCGAGCCAGGTAAGCTCCGCATCCCCTGCGCCTTGCCATGGAGGCACACAAGAACTTCAAGGTATCTTGCCCGCTTTGGGTACAGGCATGGTGACGTCGCCAGCAGCGTCTGCCAGACACGTTCCCTTGTGTGGTCGCGGCGGTATAGCATTGCTGCGCGAGAATCCGGGGTTGGGCAGGGAAGGGTGATCCAGATGCTGGGGTCGAGGGCTTTTGCGAGCGACGACGGGGGGCGGAACGGATCGTTGCGAGCGGGCAAGCGGGCCTTAGGCTGCAGGGAAGGGGCATGATCGAGCCGCGGCGTCATCAGGGCAACGGGACGTGGCTTCCGCTCATGCGGTCTCGCGGTGTCGTGGCCTCGGGCCGCTGGCTGCTGCGCCTCCGCTGGCTGGTAGGCGGAGCTATTCTGCTCGGTACCGGCGTGGCCAAGGCCGTCCTTCCGGGTCATCTGCCTGTGGCACCGCTGTTCCTTACGGGGGTCGCCGTTCTGGGCTACAACCTGCTGCTGTTGCGCTGGGTCAGGCGCATCGAGGAGACCACGTCCGGGACCGAGGATACCCCGGTCTGGCCCGCGCGTGCCCAGGTTGGCCTCGACTGGTTGGCGATGATTGTCCTGCTTCACTATTCGGGCGGCCTGGAAAGTCCCCTACTGTTCTTCTTCGTCTTCCATGTTGCGATCGCGACCCTCCTCCTCGGGCGGCCTGAGGCCATCGCGTTTACCCTGTTGGCCATTGCCCTGCTCGCTAGTCTGGGTGCGAGCGAGGCCGTTGGCGTGCTGCCTCACGTCCACGTTGCTGCGTTCATTCCTGGAGAGGCTGCTTCGCAGGCCATGTTCGTCGCCGGGATGCTCGCGGCTCTAGCCGTGGCTGGCCTCGCTGCCTATTACCTTACCGCGGCTGTTGCGTCGGGCGTGCGTCGCAGCGAGGATCAGCTTGCGGCCCTCTACCTCGCCTCCCAGGCAGTGACTTCGACCCTGGAGCTGCCCGAGGTCCTCGCCCGGCTCATGCGGGAGACCGTGGAGGTCATGGGGGCCTCTGGCGCCTCGATCGGGTTGCTCGACGCGACAGGCACCCAGATCGAACCGGCAGCCTCGTACGGTTTGTCCGAGCGTTATCTCGCGAAGGGCCCGCTCGCTTTGCTGCCGGGCTACATCTCGACCGACGTGATGACCTCGGGTGAGCCAACGTTCATCCACACGGACGAGGACCGCGATCGCCTTCAATACCCGGATGTTGTGAAGGCTGAAGGTATCAACACGATCCTGTACGTCCGTCTGCCGGGCAAGACTCGGCCGCTAGGGCTCATGCGCGCTTACTCGAACCGGCCGCATGCGTTCACCCATGAGGACGCCAGATTCCTCGCGACTATTGCCGCTCAGGGCGCAGGTGCCATCGAGAACGCACTGTCCTTCCAGGCGCTTCGCCAGCTCGATGCGGAGAAGTCCAAGTTTGTGCGCCTCGTCACCCACGAACTCCGCTCTCCCGTTAGTGGTGCGCAGACTATGTTGAAAATGATGCTTGAGGGCTATGCAGGCGAGCTCAACGCTAAGGGACTCGAGTTCATCAAGCTGGTCGAGCGGCGTCTGACGACCCTGCAGCTCCTTATCGATGACCTCCTCGAACTCGCCGCCGGCCGCTCGGGGCTCGAGGTGGAGGAACCGCGGCCGCTCGTTGTCGGCGAGGTCCTGCAGCAAGCCGTTTGGCAAATCGAGCCGCAGGCGGTCGAAAAGCACCAGGAACTCACTCTGACCTGTGGCCCCTGCTGCCAGCAGCTCGAGGTGGTGGCCACCCCAACGGGAATGATGCGGATCTTCACCAACCTCATCGGAAACGCCGTCAAGTACACGCCCAAGCACGGCCAGGTCACAATCACAGCCAACCGTTCGGATCACCAGGTCGCGATCGAGGTCCGTGACACTGGCATTGGCATCCCTGAGGCGTCGCTGCCGAAGCTTTTCACGGAATTCTTCCGGGCTCCCAATGCCAAGGCAGTTGAGACTGGCACTGGGCTTGGGCTAGTTATCGCTAAAGACATGGTGGATCGCTTCGGTGGCACGCTCTCAGTGCGCAGCCTGGAGGGCCAAGGTACAACGTTTACCGTTTGTCTTCCCATCATCGGCGCTTGATGGTCGGGGTGACCTGCCCCCGGTTGCGGTACCAGTTCTTATGTTAGTCCTCCCATTGCTGACCGCGGTGCCGAAAGAGACTGCCTATCCCCCAACAAGAAAAGCAGCGACGGCTCTCCTTGCAGGTCTGCCAAGCTTGGCGACACATGCCCAACGTGACCCGACGCGCCTAACGACGGCGCTGCGGGAGTAGTCCCTCGTTTGCAGGCGGAATCTTGCCCCGTTTTGGGCGTACTCTTGTGTTCGGTAATCTGGTGCTGAGTGGCGAGAGGAGAAGACCATGACACGACATGCAGGTGCGGTTCTTGGGATGCTGTTCCTTGCGCATGCAGCGTCGGCGCAATTCACGCAGCAAGGAAGCAAACTCGTCGGCACGGGCGCCGTCGATCCTGCTAACCAAGGTGGTTCGGTGGCGGTCTCGGCGGATGGGAACACCGCCATCGTTGGTGGGTACAGCGACAACTCCAATGTCGGCGCCGCGTGGGTGTACACGCGCAGCAGCGGGTTGTGGTCGCAGCAGGGCAGCAAGCTGGTCGGCACGGGCGCCATCGGGACTGCCTGGCAAGGCATCTCGGCGGCGATCTCCGCCGACGGGAACACCGCCATCGTTTGCGGGTTCGATGACAACTCCAATGCCGGTGCCGCGTGGGTATGGACGCGCAGCGGCGGGGTGTGGACGCAACAGGGCAGCAAGCTGGTCGGCACGGGCGCCCTCGGGGCAGCCCGGCAGGGCTGGTCGGCGGCGATCTCGGCGGATGGGAACACGGCCATCGTCGGCGGGCAAAACGACAACTCCAATGCCGGCGCCGCGTGGGTGTTTGCGCGCAGCGGTGGGGTGTGGTCCCAGCAGGGCAGCAAGCTGGTGGGCACGGGCGGCGTCGGGAATGGCCAGCAGGGCATCTCGGTGGCGATTTCGGCGGACGGCAACACCGCCATCGTCGGCGGGAATGCCGACAACTCTGTTGCCGGCGCCGCGTGGGTGTACACGCGCAGCGGTGGGGTGTGGACGCAGCAGGGCAGCAAGCTCGTCGGCACGGGCGCCGTCGGGAATGGCCAGCAAGGCGTCTCAGTAGCAATCTCGGGGGATGGCAATACCGCGATCGTGGGTGGAAGTAGCGACAACTCCTCTGCCGGCGCCGCGTGGGTGTGGACGCGCAGCGGTGGTGTGTGGTCGCAGCAGGGTGGCAAACTCGTCGGCAGCGGTGCCGTCGGGGCTACCCAGCAGGGCTGGTCGCTGGCGATCTCGGTGGACGGCAACACCGCCATCGTCGGCGGGTTTGGCGACAGCTCCAACGCCGGCGCCACGTGGGTGTGGACGCGCAGCGGAGGGGTGTGGATGCAGCAGGGGAGCAAGCTCGTCGGCACGGGCGCAGTCGGGGCTGCCTATCAGGGCAGCAGGGTGGCGCTCTCGGCGGACGGCAACACCGCCGTCGTCGGCGGACATCACGACAACTCCGATGCCGGGGCCGCGTGGGTCTTCTCGGTCCCCGCCTACGTCGGGTGGGTGCCGGTGGCGAGCCACAACTCTGGCCTCAACCAGAGCCAGTGGCGCAGCGACCTTGGCCTGCTCAACACCGGCACGGCGACAGCCAACGTGCAGCTCAGCTTCTACGGCAGCGGCGGCGTTCTGGCCAACACGGTCTACGTGCCGGCCGGGACGCAGTCGATCCTGACCGACGTGGTCGGGCAGATTGGTGGGAGCGGCTCAGGAGCGATCCAGATCGTTTCGGACCAGTCGCTCAAGGTCACGGCGCGCAGTTACAACCAGGTCTCGTCCAGTGCGAGCTGTTACGCAGGCGGCACGCAGGGG
>Ga0209048_10000269_pt1 | contig 57066 bp, 51 predicted proteins | sample FrelakmetCRP12CR_FD_187146 | JGI IMG/M metagenome (GOLD analysis project Ga0209048, IMG submission 187146) | Freshwater lake sediment microbial communities from the University of Notre Dame, USA, for methane emissions studies - CRP12 CR (SPAdes)... | ecosystem: Environmental > Aquatic >...
GCATTCTCGGTGGCCCTCCTTCGGGCGCACGATAGCCGAGAAGGCCATGAGTGGCTACAATAATACGTAGCCATATTTACGAAAACGGAGTACTTAGCGAGGTGCCTGCAATCGTGATCGGGTGACCACTGCCTTCATTGGCGCAGGGCGGCGTGCTTCGCGCCCCAAGCCTGCGGGCACCCGACAGCCCCTAGTGTCGGAAGAATTTACAGAGTGCGCCGCCGCAAAACTGTCCCCGGATGCAAGCCTTTGAATCTTTTGGAGTCCCGGGTGTTGGCGCGGATATTGCTGTCTATTCAGCGCTGGCTTAGTTCAATTGTTCATTCTCTTGGGAGGGCGGCATGGGCACAGTCAACAAGTTTGTCGGCAGCTTTACCCGCGCCTTACTGGCCGGCGCTGTTCTGGCTTGCGGTGTCGCCACATCCGTTTGGGCGGTGCCCATCACCAAGCAACTGGTGGTGAACGTGATCACGGTGTGCGACAACGCCGGCCTCAACTGCGCCTCCCATGGTCCCGCGGGCGACCCCTACTTCGAACTTGAAGCCGACAAGATCTGGGCGCAAGCCGGCATCGACATCAAGTTCGTCGACGGCGGCACGCTGGATAACACGGCATTGCTCACTGGCGCGAGTGGTGTTGCCAACTTCACGGGTGCGTTAGCAGGCCCCGGGACCACAATGTACCTCGTCAATGATCTCACCTGCAGTGGTTGCACTCTGTTCGGCGAGGCGTGGCTCGACGCTGGCGGTCTGGTGATCAACATGGGCGCCGTGCTTGCATACAGTGCTGCCGGCCGCATAGATACCATCGCCCATGAACTGGGCCACAACCTGGGTCTCCCGCATGACGACACGAATGCCAATTACCTAATCGCCTCCGGCAGCGTTCGCAATATCCCGAACAGCCTGGGCCAAATCTGTCCCGATGGTCCTTGCTACGACCTGCTGTCCGCCGCCCAGATCTCCAACGCGTATGACAGCTCTCTACTGATCGCCTACGCGGCACCTGAGCCCGGCTCACTGATTCTTACCGCAGCAGCCCTGTTTGCGGCTGGCCTGGTGCGCCGCCGCCGCACAACCTGAATGCCCGTCATTCAGACTGGGAAGGGCGCTGCAGTTGGGCAGTGCCCTTCTTCTTCTCGTGCGCGCCGCTCCCTGATTTTCGGCCTGTGCGCTTCGCTGTTCGGCAGAGTCGGCGCGCAGCCGTCGTCAGCTATGCCCGTCTCGTCTGACCGAATGACGCACCCGCCTACGCGGCGCGAGTTTGCATCGCCCGATCAAAGTTATCTCCTGGTCGTCGAAACGGCGGATCAGTGGAAAACGTTCTACCCGACGGCGCAGCTCTTCCGTACCGGAAAGGGTTCGCCCGTATTGTGCTGGAGCCGAGTGCTGCCTCACCAGTACGGGCCGCGCCGCGCGCTCGTGGCCGACGATGGCCATGTCCTCTTTGTGGATGAGTGGATCAACGTCACCTCACGCTGGGCACTGATGCTGGTCGATGTCGACGACCGTGTGATTGCCACACATGATTTCCAGGCAGTGGTAAGCGCGCTCGGAGCGTCGCTTGCCGATGTCTCCGCCAATGCACGCAGCGGAACCTGGATCAACGACGGGCCGGTGCTCGCGGCCGACGGCAAGAGCGCCCGCATTGCGGCCGGCGGGCGCACGCTGGTGGTTTCACTTCAAGACGGCAGTTTGTCGGCGATGCGCTGAGAGCGGGCCATTCGGCGGGCAGAGCTGCATTCTGAGCCGGTCCCCACCAGCAACGCAGACTTCCTCCAAAGGCACCCCTTTTCTCTCGTAACGCCTATACGCCGCGCAATGCTCACTGAAATTGATCCGGTGAGAGGCGCGGTCTGCATTGATGATGGTGCGGACTGTGGCGTGATCCTGAGCCGGTGCCGCCATGGGAGTGGCGACGGGACACAAGTGTGATCAACTCGCCGCCGATGGCTGCGTTTACTGGATACGCGAGCCAGGTAGCGACGACGAATAGCTGCCTGTACAAAGCAAAAGCCCCACCGAAGTGGGGCTGCCGTGAAGCTGCTGGGATCAGGCTTCTTTGCGCCTTTTGTATCCGAGACCGGCAATGGCTGCTACGGCCATGGCGATAAGCGCGTTGATGGGGGGTTCCGGGACCGTTTCGCAAGGGTTTAATAGTTTTGAACTACCCGGTCCTCCGCATGCTTGGAGGAACCCTCTGATTTCTCCGCCCGGAAAATTTGCTGTGTGAATGTTGAGGTAGGCCGTGCCCGCGTCCAAGCCAGCAAGTAGCACCAGTTCGGCCGCACTGACTGTTCCGCCATGGGCTGTGATGAAAGCAGGGTTGTAACTGCTGGCGAGCGACATATCGAAGGTGTGGTCATATGTCCCTGCTGTCACACCAGACGGGAATCCGGTGAAAGTGGGAACCGTGGTTGCAACTCCAGCCGTCCCAGTTCCGGCAACCGTTGTGCAGCAGTGAATATGCGAGGCGGTGTCTCCAGAGGTGAGGCCGGCGAACTCGACTTGGACCCGCATCGTATTTGAGACATCGTCAATTGTGACCAAGGCAACACCGGTCCCCGGGGAACCCGTGGGAATAGCTTCGAAGTTGCCCAAATTGGCATCGTAAGTAATGAGCGCCGCAGACGCCGGCAGCACAGGGGCCACCGCAAGCAGACAAGCAGCGAGAAGTGCGCGGCATTTCATGATTGTCTCCTCCTCAGAAGAACGGTGCGTCGTTAAGCTGACGTCGATTGCTGCTTTCGGCGACGCGTGAAGGCGAGTCCTGCCAGGCCGAGGGTGAGCAGCGAGAGCGTTGTAGGTTCCGGAACAGGCGTGCCGCCACCGCTGTCGGGCGGAGGGAGGCTGGTCCGACCGGAGTCGGCTGTCCAGACGGAATCGGCCGAGATGATGTTGAACCCGGCCGTGTCCAGGAAACTGACCGCCGACGGTCGACTGATCGGGTCAGCGCCCGCACTGAGCAACAGACCGGTGGTGAAGCCTGCTTCTGCCGTTGTGGTCAATGTCCCAGCGAAGAGCACGTTCGTGTTGAAAGACAGAGACCCGTTCGCCAGCACAGTCGAGGCGATCGTGCTGTATGTGCAAGGGGACAGAAATACGCAGAGCTGGCCCTCCATACCTCCGCCACCTGTCGGTCCCGCCGCTGTGCCGTACCAGTCAATTTCGAAGTAGCCTCCGTTGAAATTGAGGCGCGCACCGAAGAAGGTGTAGTCATCGGGCGGCGGGTTCAACCAATCCTGGCTAAGTGTGCCCGAGAGGAAAATGCTGTAGGTGACGTCAACAGGTGTGGTACCCGTGAGGCAAGCCCCGGACGTGCAGGTCCAATCTTCGTCGAGGGCTCCGTGCGCGTTTACCGTCGTCGCGCCATAGGTCCCGTCCGAAAAGACCCCGACTCCGACCGTCCCGGCCGCCGAATTGTTGACCGCCTCCGCGTAGTTGTTCGCGTCGAGCGCAGTCGTCGACGTCAATGACGTCGCCGTTGAAGAGCTTGTCGTTGCGCCGGCCAGCCCGCCGGCAGTCTGGTAGTAGGTCGACACGGATTGAGCGAACGCGTCCGGGCTCGCGGCAAGCATCGCAGCAACCAGCAACCGGGAGAGACCCTTAATCGACCCGAACGAAATGAAATCAGTCATCACCGGCGTCTCCCTGTTTGACGACCCGCGCCTTTTTCCTGCGGGTTCTTCTACGAAAGATGCCAGTGCAATCAGTCTCGCCGCGTGCGCGCCAATGGGCACCGTCTCTTGGCGATGAGAATGAGAAGCAATTTCCGCGCCGACCGGGCAAGTCCCTGATTAATTGATTAGGCGGCTGAGTCTCCCACGCGATATGTAAACAATTCCGACACTCAGGCCGCTCCAGATGGCCTGCGCGGCAGCATTAAGGACCTCTCGCGTCCGTTCTAAGCGCAGTGGTCGCGGTCGTTTCAACCGCCGACGGCGACACGTTGACTCAACCTGCTTCACGCCATCAAGCAGCAGCACAGGACCAGGCTCGACGGCATCGGCGTCCCGACTCGATCTGCTTGCAGAAGGTGTACTGGCTCGACTGCGCCGACTGCAGGCAACCCTGTTCGCGGTCTGCCTCGATGATGGCGCGGACGGTGGCGTGATGCTGAGCCGGTGCCGCCGTGGGAGTGGCGGAAGCGAAGCGCCGTTTTCTAAGTCATTGCGGGTAAGGATGCGGGTAATTTTCTCTGCATCACCCCGACAAATCCTTTTATTTCAAGGCCTTACGCGATGAAAATGGCGGAGACGGACGGATTCGAACCGTCGATGCAGGTTTTTGCCCGCATGCTCCCTTAGCAGGGGAGTGCCTTCGACCTCTCGGCCACGTCTCCAATCTGTTGCCGGCGCCGGCACGCGTCCGACGACGAGGTGCGCAGTTTACCGCTCAGGCCGGCTGCTGCTCGAGCCCGAACGCCTTATGCAGCGCACGCACAGCCAGTTCCATGTACTTGTCGTCGACCACGACCGAAATCTTGATCTCGCTGGTCGTGATCATCTGGATGTTGATGCCCTCCTCCGCGAGCGTGCGGAAGGCGAGGCTCGCGATGCCGACGTGCGAACGCATGCCGATGCCGACCACGCTCACCTTGCAGATCTTCGGATCGCCAATGATGTTGGTGGCGCCGATATGCGCCTTGACCTTGGTGTTGAGCACGTCCATCGCCTTCGCATACTCATTGCGATGGACGGTGAACGAGAAGTCGGTCATGCCATCCACACTGATGTTCTGCACGATCATATCGACGTCAATGTTGGCGTCGGCGATGGCGCCCAGGATCTGATACGCGATGCCGGGCCGGTCGGGCACGCGCGTAAGCGTGATCTTCGCTTCGTCGCGTGAGAAGGCAATGCCGGAAATGACGGCCTTTTCCATCTTGGAGTCTTCCTCGAAAGTGATGAGCGTGCCCGAACTCGCCTCCTGCGCCAGCGGCATGTCGGGATCGGTAAGGCTTGAAAGCACGCGCAGCCGCACCTTGTATTTGCCGGCAAACTCGACCGAGCGGATCTGCAGCACCTTAGATCCAAGGCTGGCCATCTCCAGCATTTCCTCGAAGGTGATCGTGTGCAGCCGGCGCGCCTCCGGCACGATGCGCGGGTCGGTCGTGTACACGCCATCCACGTCGGTGTAGATCAGGCACTCGTCAGCCTTCAGCGCCGCGGCCAGTGCCACCGCCGACGTGTCCGATCCGCCGCGACCAAGGGTCGTGATGTTGCCGAGCTCGTCCACGCCCTGAAAACCCGCGACCACGACGATCGCCCCCGCTTTCAGGTCGGCGCGGATCTTCTTCTCGTCGATCTCCAGGATGCGCGCCTTCGTGTAGGCGCTGTCCGTCAGCACATGCACCTGCGGGCCGGTGTAGCTCTTGGCCTTCAGCCCCATTTCTTTCAGCGCCATCGCCATCAGGCCGATCGTGACCTGCTCGCCGGTGGACGCAACCACATCGAGCTCGCGCGGATCGGGATTCGGTTGAATCTCCTTCGCCAGTGCGATCAGCCGATTGGTCTCCCCGCTCATCGCCGAGACGACCACCACCAGCTGGTGCCCGGCGCGGCTCCACTTGGCGATTCGTTTCGCCACGTTCTTGATCCGCTCCGGGGAGCCGACCGACGTGCCGCCGTACTTGTGAACGATGAGCGCCATAAGGGAAACCGTGCAAACGAGCCGTCAGGCGGGAAAGCGCGCGATTATAGGGATGAGTGCGCGGAAAATCCGGCTCAGCGCTTGTTGTCGAGCAACGTCGCGTCCGGCAACCACTCGAGTGCGACGCGATCGCCGTCGGCATCAGTCAGACGGACATCGGCGCCCAGCCCGGCGACATAGATCAGTTCATCGTCGCGCCACACCAGCGGCATCGCGCCGCGGTCGAATTCGGCAATGCCGACATCCTGGAACAATCGCTTCAGCGTCTTCGATGGCCGCGTCGGATGGGGCTTGAACCGCTCACCACCGGTGCGCGCGCGCAGTTCGAGCGGGCGCGCGCGCAGCCATTCGCGCTCGAAGCCTTCGCCCTCGGTCGGCACGAAGCGCAGCACGCCGCTCCACGACGGCACGGCAATCTCCGGTTCGCCGTGCCAGCGAATCGTCGCGCCGGCATGTGCGGCGTCGTCGGCCGCACGCAACAGCAGCAGGCCGCGGTGGCGACGCAGCTCGCGGCTGCCGACGCGCAGCAGCAGCCGCGCATCGCCGCGCGCGGATAGCGCCTGGCGGATGATCTCGTTCAGACGCGCGCGGGATGGCGCCTCGACCCCGGCTGCGTTGAGCCACGCACGCAGCGCCAGCGCACGCCGCTCGGTTGACAACTGGGCCAGCCGCTCCAGCCAGAGCATGCCGGTCGGTGCGTCTTCGGTGCAGGCGGCAAGATCCTGCCCCGCGATCTCGCGCAATGCAAATGCCGCTTCGGCAACCAGGTCGATCGACCGCGCGGCCGCCTTGCGAAACCCGGCGCGGGCCGCTTCAAGTTCCGGCACCACGCGGGCGCGCAGCGCGTTGCGCAGCAGACGCGTGTCCGAATTGCTCGGGTCCTCGACGAACGCAAGTTGGCGCAGCTCGACATATCGATCGATCTGCGCGCGCGGCACATCGACGAACGGACGCACCAGTTGCCGCTGATCGTGCCCGAACTGACGCTGGGTCGGGAACGACGCCAGCCCATCCACTCCCGCACCACGCATCCACTGGATGAGAAACGTTTCGATGCGGTCGTCGAGATGATGCGCAGTCAGCACGCAACGCGCGCCATGCTCCTGCGCCGCCGCGGCAAGCGCGGCATAGCGCGCATCGCGCGCGGCCGCCTCGACGCCGCGGCCGCGCCGCTCGACCGCAACCTGGCGCACGTCCAGTGCGATGCCGAGATCGCGGCAGAACGACTCGCTGTGCTCGACCCAGGCGTCGGCCTGCGCCGCAAGACCATGATGCACGTGCACCGCAAGCAGCTCGGCAAAACCCTTGGCACGCGCCGCGCGCAGCCGCGCGGCCAGATCGACCAGCACGGTCGAGTCGCGCCCGCCGCTGAAGGCGAGGACCAGCGGAGCGATCTTGGCGCGGCCGCGCGCCGGTGGCACCGACTCGGCACTCGCGTCCTCCACCGCACGACGCAGCGCCTCGAGGAGCGCCACTTCGTCGGGATCAGCCTTCCGCCGCGGTGTCCCTGAACTTGCCATAGCCCATCAGGCGGGTATGGCGCGCACTGAGCAGTTCCTTGGTCTTCATGCCGTGGAACTGCCGCAGGCTGTCGCCGAGAGCGCGCTTGAGCAGCGCCGACATCTGTTTCGGATCGCGATGTGCGCCGCCGAGCGGCTCCGACACGATCTTGTCGATCAGGCCGAGCGCCTTCAAGCGATGCGCGGTCAAGCCGAGCGCCTCGGCCGCCTCGGGCGCCTTCTCGGCACTCTTCCACAGGATGGAGGCGCAGCCCTCGGGCGAAATCACCGAGTAGGTCGCGTACTGAAGCATCAGCACCAGGTCCGCAACGGCGATGGCCAGCGCACCACCCGAGCCGCCCTCGCCGATGATGGTCGCGATGATCGGCACCGCGAGATGCGACATCTCGAACAGGTTGTGGCCGATCGCCTCCGATTGTCCGCGTTCCTCGGCGTCGATGCCCGGATACGCTCCCGGCGTATCGATGAAAGTGAAGATCGGGATGCCGAACTTCTCCGCCAGCTTCATCAGCCGCAGCGCCTTGCGATAGCCCTCGGGCTTCGTCATGCCGAAGTTGCGCAGCGTCCGCTCCTTGGTATCACGGCCCTTCTGGTGCCCCAGCACCATCACGCTCTGGCCATTGAAGCGCGCCAACCCGCCAACGATCGACATGTCGTCGGAGAACGCCCGGTCGCCATGCAGCTCGTGAAAGTCGGTGAAGATGTCGTTGATGTATTCGAGCGTGTACGGTCGCTGCGGATGACGTGCCAGCTGCGACATCTGCCAAGGCGTGAGCTTGGCGTAGATGTCCTTCAGCAGCGCCTGGCTCTTCTTCTGCAGCCGCTCGATTTCCTCCGAGATGTCGACTGCGGAATCGTCCTGTACGAAGCGCAGCTCCTCGATCTTGGCGTCGAGGTCGGCAATCGGCTGTTCGAACTCCAGGAACGTTGTTTTGCTCATTCGAGTTCCACCTAATACTCCACCGGGACCGGGTCGAGACTGCGCCACAGGTACCACGTTGCCACACTGCGCCACGGTGCCCACGGCGCGGCCAGTTGCTCGACGCGTGTGCGGCCGTCGCGTTTCAACAGGCTTTCGGTCGGCGCCTCATCGAGGTAGTGCCGGCTGATCGCCTTCAGCAGCCCGAGGTCGTCGAGCGGCAGGACATTAGGCCGTAACAGGTTGAAGATCAAGAACATCTCGGCGGTCCAGCGGCCGATACCGCGGATGTCGGTCAACGCCGCAATGACCGCCTCATCGCCCATCGTCTGCATGGCGACCGGGTCGACCCGGCCGGTGCCAAAGTGTTCCGCCAGATCACGCAGGTATTCGACCTTGCGCTCCGAGAGGCCGCACTTGCGCAACGTCGCCGCGCGCTTACGACTTATCGCTGCCGGGGTCAGTTCGGGACAGGCCGCGATCAGACGGCCCCAGACGGCCTCGGCCGCCTTGACGGAAATCTGCTGGCCGACGATCGAGCGCGCCAGTGTGGCAAACGCATCGCCGCGCGAGGCAAGCCCGATGCGCGGGTGGCGGCGGATGATGCGTGCCAGCACAGGATCGCAGCGTGCCAATGCGCGCTTGGCCTCGCTCCAGTAGGGCGGCAGCATCGCTGCGGCTACTGCCGGCGCCAGGTGGTGCCCGCCGGGCCGTCTTCGAGCACGATGCCCTGGGCGAGCAGCTCGGCACGGATGCGATCGGCCTCGGCGAAGTCCTTCGATTTCTTGGCCGCGGCGCGCCGCGCGATCAGGGCGTCGAAGCGCGCGGAATCGTCGCTCGATTCTCCGCCACGCAAAAACTCGGTCGGATCGCGTTGCAGGAATCCGAGCACACCAGCGAGCCCCTTGAGCTGCCGCGCCAGGTCTAGCGACCGGGTGCGGTTGATTTCGCTCGCCAGATCGAACAGCACTGCAATCGCGCCGGCCGAATTGAAATCGTCGTCCATCGCTGCCGCGAAGCGTTGCGCGTGCGGATCGTTCCAGTCGGCCTCATCGCCTGCCGGCGGCGTGTCGCGCAGCGCGGTGTACAGGCGCGTCAGCGCCGTCTTGGCTTCGGCGATCAGTGGCGCGCTGTAAGCGATCTGGCTGCGATAGTGCGTGCGCACCAGGAAAAAGCGCAGCACCTCGCCGTCGTAATGCTTCAGTGCATCGCGAATGGTGAAGAAATTGCCGAGCGACTTTGACATCTTGTCGTCGCCGACGCGCAGCGCGCCGCAATGCATCCACACGTTGGCGAATGGCTGATGAAACGCGCCCTCGCTCTGCGCGATCTCGTTCTCGTGGTGCGGAAAGACGAGGTCAGGCCCGCCGCCATGGATGTCGAACGTGCGGCCGAGCACCTCGCTCGCCATCGCCGAACACTCGATGTGCCACCCCGGCCGCCCCGGCCCCCACTTCGATGCCCACTGGGGCTCGCCCGGCTTGGCGTGCTTCCACAGCACGAAATCGAGCGGATCGCGCTTGCCTTCGCCGAGCGCCACGCGCTCGCCGGCGCGCAGGTCATCGAGCGACTTGCCCGAGAGCCTGCCGTAGCCGGCAAAGCGGCGCACGGCGAAGTTCACATCGCCGTCCGCGGCGTCCTGGTATGCGAGGCCGTCCCTTTCCAGCAGTTCGATCAGGCCGAGCATCTGCGGCACGAACTGCGTGGCGCGCGGCTCGACATCCGGCCGCAGGATGCCGAGGGCGTCGAAGTCCTCGTGCATGTAGCGCGTGAACTCCTCCGTCAGCGCGGTCGTGGTGATGCCGCGCTCCGCCGCCCGCTTGATGATCTTGTCGTCGATGTCGGTGATGTTGCGAACGTAGGTCACCCGGTAGCCGCGCTGGCGCAGCCAGCGTGCGACGACGTCGAAGGTCATCATCAGACGCGCATGCCCGAGATGGCAGAAGTCGTAGATCGTCATCCCGCACACGTACATGCGCACCTGACCGGCTTCGATCGGCGTGAACGGCGCCTGCTGGCGCGTGAGCGTGTTGTAGATCGCGAGTGTCATCAGTGGGCAATCCGCAGAGTTGTCGAGCGCGCGTCGGGGCGACGGCGCGATGCAGCGGCGCGAAGGCAGGGACGAAAGGTCAACAGCGCCGCGTGTGCATCGATCGTGAGAGGGATTGCGTTGCTAGAATGCTCGTGCAGTATATCAACGCGGTGTCTGCCCTCCCCTTGTCGCCCTCTACGCTTCGCTTCCTGTTGTCTGCCTTGACTGCGGTCGTGCTCGCAACCGGCGTGCGCGCGCAATTGGTCACCGAGCCACCGGCAGCGGTTCCGGTGCCGCAAAGCGAAGCAAGCGAGATCGCGGCGCTGATGGCCAAGCAGCAATGGGAGCCGGCCTTGAAGCGTGCCGATGCGTTTCTGGCAAGCAGCCCGCGGGATGCGCAGGTGCGGTTCCAGCGCGGCGTGATCCTCGGCGAACTGGCGCGACCGCAGGAGGCCATGGCGGCATTCGAGACGCTGTCCCAGGACTTCCCCGAACTCCCGGAGCCGTACAACAACCTGGGCGTGCTGTATGCCGCGCAGGGCAAGTACGAAGCGGCACGGCAGCAGCTGCACAAGGCAATCGACGCGGAGCCCGGTTATGTAACGGCGTATGAAAACCTGGGCGATCTGCATGTCGCCATGGCGATCGAAAGCTACCAGCAGGCTGCCAAGCTCGACCCGAAAAACCGCACCGCGCCGGCCAAGCTGGCGCTCGCGCGCGAATTGAGCACGCGCGTACGCGCGGTGCGCTGACCCCCCCACACGCATGCGAGGAGTTGAAGATGAAGCTGTCGCGTCGAAACTGGATTGCAGTGCTCCTTTTCCTGGCGCTGCCCGCCTTCGCGCAAACCGATCCCGCCCCGCGGGTGACGCTTGAGACGAGCGAAGGCAACATCGTGCTCGAACTGAACGCGGCGAAGGCGCCGAAGACGGTGGCGAACTTTCTTGCCTATGTTCGCAGCGGGCACTACGACGGCACGATCTTTCATCGCGTGATCGACGGCTTCATGGTCCAGGGTGGCGGCTATGGGCCCGACCTGCGCGAGAAACCGACGCGGGCGCCGATACCGCTCGAAAGCCAGAACGGACTCAGCAACGATCGTGGCACGATCGCGATGGCGCGAACCAGCGTCCCGGATTCGGCCACGTCGCAGTTCTTCATCAACGTGGCAGACAATTCGCGCCTGAATTACCCGAGCTTTGACGGCCACGGCTACGCGGTCTTCGGCCGCGTCGTCGAAGGCATGGACGTGGTCGACAAGATCAAGGTCGTCGCGACGCGTTCAGAGGGCCCGCATCAGAATCTGCCGGTCAAGCCGATCGTCGTGCGCGCGGCGAAAGTCATCACGAAGTAGATCTCAACCCAGGAGCACCCATGGTTCGTCTGCACACCAACTTCGGCGCCATCACGCTGCAACTCGACGCGGCGAAGGCGCCGATGACCGTTGCCAATTTCCTCGGCTACGCAAAGTCCGGGCACTTCAACAACACGGTGTTTCACCGCGTGATCAACGGATTCATGATCCAGGGCGGTGGATTCGAGCCCGGGATGAAACAGAAGCCGACGGCAGCCGCAGTCGAGAACGAGGCCAACAACGGCCTGCGCAACGACAGGTACACGGTGGCAATGGCACGCACCTCGGATCCGCATTCGGCCACCGCGCAGTTCTTCATCAACGTGGCCGACAATCATTTCCTGAACCACAGCGCGCCGACTGCGCAGGGCTGGGGCTACTGCGTGTTCGGCAAAGTGGTCGACGGTACGGACGTGGTCGACAAGATCAAGGCGGTCCGCACCACGCGCTTTGGCGGGCATCAGGATGTGCCCGAGCAGGACGTGATCATCGAGCGCGCCGAAATCGTCGAAGCGTGATCTCATCGGCCGACCTCATCGATCCGCCGCCGGCGCTTGCGCCGGCGCTCGATCGGGTGGAACTGGCCGATCCGGCATTCATTTCCGACCTGCACCTCGGTGGCGATCATGTGCGCACACTCGACGCATTCCTGCGCTTCATGCGCGAAGTCGCGCCGAAGCATCGTGAACTGCTGATCCTCGGCGACCTGTTCGAATACTGGGCGGGCGATGACGACCTCGCCGATCCGGTGCCGCAGGTGGTGAGCGGTGCACTGATCGAACTCAAGCGTCGCGGAGTCCGCGTCTTCCTGATGCACGGCAACCGCGATCTTTTGCTGGGGCACGGATTCATGCAGCATGTCGGCGCCTCGCTGCTCGCCGATCCGACCCTCGCGAGCATGGGCGATCAGCACGTGCTGCTGGCGCACGGCGATGCGTACTGCACGCACGACGAAGCGTATATGCGCTTCCGCGCCCAGGCGCGCGATCCTGACTACCAGCGAAAATTCCTCGTCCGCTCACTCGCCGAGCGCAAGGCTTTCATGGGCCAGGCGCGCTCGAGGAGCGAGGAACACAAGCACATGAAGGCCGCCGACATCATGGATGTGACGCCTGAAGCAATCCGCGACGCGATGCGCGCCGCGAACGTCACGCTGATGATCCACGGCCATACGCACCGGCCGGCGCAGCATGAGTTCGTCCTCGACCACGCGCCGGCGCAGCGGCGGGTGCTGCCCGACTGGGACTTCGACGGCGCGCCGGGTCGCGGCGGCTATCTGCGCGTGGCTGGCGGCGAGTTGCTTGCGGAGGACTTTGGCGTCTGACGCCGGTCGACCTATTCGTCGACCAGCTTGTTGAGCTGCTTCGCATCGACCGCCGGCCGTTCTGCCTCGACCGCATCGATGGCGATGCCGTGCCGCGCGAGCGCGGCGACGAGCCGCTCGATTTCACGTTGTTGCGCATCGACGTGGTCGATCAGCCCGTGCATTGCCTTGACCAGCGGATCATCGCCGTCCTGCGAGATGCCGTAGGCGGAAAACCCCATCCGGTTGGCGGCCTGCTCGCGCGCCGCGTCGCTTTCCTTGTGCAGGATGCGCGCCGGATTGCCGACTGCAGTCGCACCGGACGGGACCTCCTTCACCACCACGGCATTCGATCCGATGCGCGCGCCGTCGCCCACGGTGAACCCGCCGATGACCTTGGCGCCGGCGCCCACGATCACACCGCGACCAAGCGTCGGGTGGCGCTTTGCACCCTTTGTGAGCGAGGTACCGCCGAGGGTGACGCCCTGGTAGATCGTGCTGTCGTCACCGACTTCGGCCGTCTCACCAATCACGATGCCCATGCCGTGGTCGATGAACACGCGCCGGCCGATGCTCGCCCCCGGATGAATCTCGATGCCGGTGAACCAGCGAGAAAAATTCGAGATGAAGCGCGCGAGCCAGCTCAGGCCGGCCTTCCAGCACGCATGCGCGATCCGATGCAGTACAAGGGCGTGCAGGCCCGGATAGCAGGTCAGCACCTCCCACGTCGATCGCGCCGCAGGGTCGCGTTCGAGGATGCAGGCGATGTCTTCGCGCAGGCGGTTGAACATTCGTGACCGGAATCGAAGCAATGCGCGGATTCTATCGAGCGTCCTTCCGGCCCACGCGTTCGCTCCTGCGTTCGATGATCGCCGCCGCGATCCCGCGCAGGATGTCGATCTCCTTCGCGCTGGGTTGCGCACGCGTGATCAGGCGCCGCAGCCGCGACATCAGGCGCTTCGGTTGCGCGGGATCGAGATAGCCGAGGCTGACGAGCGCCTGCTCGAGATGTCGGTGCATCGCTTCGATGGATTCGACCGTGGCCGGCGGATCGTCGCCGAACTGTGAAGCGACTTTGCCCGCGTCGCCGATCGCCAGCCGACATTCGTAGGCGACGACCTGGAGCGCCTGCGCGAGATTGAGCGAGCCGTAGTCGGCGTCGGCCGGTATCGCGCAGCAGGCCTGGCAGCGCTCGACGTCCTCATTGCGCAATCCGTCGCGCTCGGTCCCGAACACGAAGGCGATGTCGCCCGGCTCGGCAAGCGCATCGCGCGCCTGGACCACGGCGCTACGGAGTTCGACGAGCTGCGGCCCGAACTCGCGCGCATAGCCGGTCATCGCGAACGCCTGCCGCACGCCCTGCAGTGCGTCGGCGAGCGACGCATGAACGGCGGATGCGCGCAGCACGTCCTGCGCATTGCTGGCAAACGCGATCGCGGCCTCGTGCGTGCGAAACTCCACGACCTTGGGTGCGACCACTGCCAGGCGATGCCAGCCCATCGTCTTCAGCGCGCGAGCCGCCGCACCGATGTTGCCGGGATGGCTCGGCGCAACCAGCACGAAACGGACTCGATCGGCAATCGCGAGCGGCACGGGAGGAAGAACGCACGAACCCTTTAGAATGTCGGCCAGTCTAACGGTGCGGTTCGCCCGATCCGTGCCGCCTGGTTCCTTCGACAACCCGGTCCCGATGCACCCGATGCTGAATACGGCCGTCAAGGCCGCCCGCAAGGCGGGCGCGATCATCAATCGTGCCAGCCTCGACCTCGATCTCGTGCGCGTTTCGGCCAAGGGCCGCAGCGACTTCGTCACCGAAGTCGACCACGCCGCCGAGGCCGCAATCATCGAGACACTGAACACCGCGTATCCGCAGCACGCGATCCTCGCCGAGGAGTCCGGCTCCGCGCATTCGGGGACCGGCGCCGATTACAGGTGGATCATCGATCCGCTCGACGGCACGACGAACTTTATCCACGGATTTCCGCAGTATGCGGTGTCGATCGCACTTGAGCACGGCGGCCAGATCACGCAGGCGGTCGTGTACGACCCGACGCGCAACGAACTATTCACCTCGACGCGCGGACGCGGCGCATTCCTGAACGATCGTCGCCTGCGTGTGTCCCGACGCGACAGGCTGCGCGAAGCGCTGATCGGCACCGGCTTTCCGTTCCGCCAACTCGATCACCTTGATGAATACGTACGCATGTTCAAGCGCATCACCGAGGAAACCGCAGGCATCCGCCGCCCTGGGGCGGCCGCGCTCGACCTGGCCTACGTCGCCGCGGGACGACTCGACGGCTTCTGGGAATTCGGCCTGTCGGCTTGGGACATGGCGGCGGGCAGCCTGTTGATCATCGAGGCCGGCGGGATGGTCGGAGATTTTCTCGGCGAGAAGAATTATCTTGCATCGGGACACATCGTCTGCGGTGCGCCCAAGGTCTACGAGCAACTGCTGAAGATGGTGCAGGACGTGCATCTGCAGGACGCGCAGGGCCGCGCCACGCCCCAGCCATGAATCGGCTGTTCGCGCAAGGGCTCGGAACGCGGCAGCGCATCTGTGCCGCGGTATTCGTCATGATCGCGGCACTGCTCTCGGTGTCGCTGTACCTGCAGCACGTCGTTGGAATCGAGCCTTGTCCGCTTTGCATCCTGCAGCGCTATGCCTTCGTGCTCGTTGCCGTGTGCGCGTTGTGCGCGGCTCTCACCTCGAATGTCGCGGGGCGGATTGCCTATGCTGGTGCCGTACTCTTCGTGCTCGCCGGCGGCGGCACCGCGGCCTGGCATGTCTGGCTGCAACTGAACCCACCGCGGGAGTCATCATGCGGTCCTGGCCTGGAGTTCATGCTGAGCGAACTGCCGCTGGCGCGCGCCTTGCCGCGCATCTTCCAGGGCTCGGGCGACTGCAGTGCGGTCGAGTGGACTTTTCTCGGACTCTCGATCGCTGCCTGGTCGCTGGTCTGGTTTGCGATCCTGCTTGTCTCGCTGATTGCCGCCGCGCGCCAGCGCGAATGACCTTGTCTCGCCGTTGCCGACGTGGAAGCTGATCAGCACACGCCGACGATGCAGCAGTGAAACGCCCGCGCGGCGATTCGGTTCTGAGGCGCCGCAAGCGGAAGCGAACGAACAACTCATCGCCTGGCGTACCCGCGGCCCTCGACGGACGCGACCGCTCTTCATATCCTGTGCCCCTCGGCCAAGAAGCCTGCGGTACAAGTTGCGACATATCTTGACTCTTTTGGACCGCGCGGGCCGCGATGCTTGCCTGAATGTGGGCCAGTCGCAAAACACGCGCACCAATAAGGCAATTCGATCAAGAGCCCGCCAGCTTGGCGGGTTTGTCTCTTGTGCCGGATGCTTGGCTACTGCTTTGCGCCGGGCTGGATCAGGGTCAGGCCCTTCATCTCGGATTGACCTGTGTCTTTGTCCGACAATTCCGGGACTATGGCTCCGCCGATTAGACCAAACGTTACCCTTAACCGAACAAACTTCTCCTCGCCAGCGGAGAGCGTAAATCTCAATTGCTTCTCCTCTGCGGATGCTTCAATTTCATACTCTCCAGGATTCCGATCCACGAAGAAGGCCACATTGGGCTTGGCGCTTCCCACCACCTCGCCGTTCAACCTCACGGCCGGCCGTACCAGGGGTGCGCGACTCGAATTCCGATAGATGTAGATCCGTCCCTGACCGGCCGCGAGTTGGGGAACCTTGTCGACCGATTCCTGTGGCGTCTGTCCCGTCGCACAAGCCGATAGCAGTCCACCGAGAACGGCAATGACGACCCATCTCCAGCGCGATTTCATGTGCTACCTCCCCTCGGATATTGACAAAGTTCACTGCTCGGTACCGGGCATGAAAGAATGTTCCGCAGCCAAGTAGACGCCAACGAGTACCTTCCCCTTCACCGCACAATTACGGCTTCACGAACGTTGGCGCCTTCGACGGTGAATACGCCAGCTGGGGGTCGAAAGACGCCGTTTCGTTCGCTTCTATCCTTGATCGCGTTCAGAGTGCGCAGGTAACCCGCAGGAAAGATTAGCGCGATGTTGCCTGACGTGCCGCAATGCCTCAATCGTGACTCCCGCACGATATGCCGCCGCCCGTCTTGCGGGTTGATTTGCATCACCGCAAGCGCTGCGCAACGTGCTGAAACCGCTCGTCCTGCTCGCACAGCAGTCGCCTGACTTCCCGGATCCGCGGCCGATGCCCGCCGTTGTAGGCATTCCTTGCCACGCGCGCCTTACCCTCGGCAGATATCGGCCCCGTCGATCTTGCCTTCGTCTGCTTTCGGAAGCTGTCTCAACGAATTCTTTGCAACGATTCGAGGGGCAACGACGGGTCATGAGCGCGCGGTCGCATCTTCGAACTGCGGCCGTTCAACTGCGATCCTGTATGCATCACCGGTCGCTATCCGCCGACGACTGCCTATAATCGGTCGGAAGCGCATGGTCGCACTTTTCGCAGTTGCTCGTCGTGAAGCTGCCGTTCAACAGCGACGCCGGGCAGCAGCCGGTCGCGGCCGCACGCGACTGGCCACGACCGGACTTGACGGATGCCGTTGGCGCCAAGGCAGCAATGAGTCAGTTCTGGCGCCTGTGCCGGCCTTGCCGTCATCCGCCTCAATTGTTCGCCCGTCCTTGCTCGGCAAGCAATGCCGCCTTGTCGGGCGGCTCACCGCAAGGTCGGCACAGCGGGTCAAGTCTCGGTCGGCGCAAACACGGCAATGGCGCAGAATGAAGCAATCCAAGGCCTGATCCGCACTGAACACAATGAGCACACTGTCTTTGCTTGACCTCGCGTTCTTCATCGCCGAGACCGAGGCGAGTCCCAAGCATGTAGCAGGATTGCTGATCTGCAAACGGCCGACCAAGTCCAGCGTCGCCTTTGCCAGGAACTTGTACCGTGAATTCCTGACGTTCACCGATATCAAGCCGCCGTTCAATCGCGTCATCAATTTTTCATTGAGCGCGATGCCCCGTTGGCAGGAAGCTGACGCCGTTGACCTCAAGCAGCATGTCTTCTATCACAAGCTTCCCACCAAGCACAACGAGCGACAGGCGCTCTACGACTTTGTCGCCAGACTGCACGAGCCCATGCTGGACCGCGCGCGCCCGCTTTGGGAGGTGCACGTGATCGATGGGCTGGCCGAGGGACGCTTTGCTCTTTACCAGAAGATCCACCATGCCTATGCCGACGGCGTCACCATGGCGCGCTGGACCGCCGAAGGCCTGGCGCAATCGCCGGCTGATCTGCAACTGACACCTTTGTGGACGATCCAGCATGACGGGTACGCCGGCAAGCGCAAAACGCGCACCACCGAGTTGATGCAATCGGTGTGGAACAACGTGATGGGTGCCAGCCTTCGTTTCCTGGGCATCGCCCGCCTGGCGGCCATGCTGCTGCTTGAAGGTGCCAGGCTTACCAAGAACGCCATTGCTTTGCCCTTTGTATCCAGCGCCAAGACCCCGCTGACCGGGCAGGTGACCTCGGGTCGCCAGTTCACGACCGCTGCTGTTTCGATGGGGCGCGTCAACGAGATTCGCAGGCGAACCCGCTCCACGGTCAACCATGTCGCATTGACCTGTCTGGACGGGGCATTGCGTCGCTACCTCAGCGATCAGGGGGTCGAGCTCAAGCGCCCGATCACCATTCAGATGCCGGTCAACCTGCGGCAAGAAGGCGAGAAGACGGCGGGCAACAAGATCGGCATCGTCCAGGTGGAATTGTCGGCTCCAACCGACGATCCCTATGTCCGGCTGCGCAACATCGGCTTTTCGCTGCGCAATGTTCGCACGCTGATCGACAGCGTCGTGCCCGAAGCCATCGAGTCCTACACCATCATCACTGGTTTGGTGGCGCAGATTGCGGAAATGCTGAAACTGAGCAATACGCTGCCACCCATGGGTAACACTCTGGTCTCCAACGTGCCTGGCCCCAAGGCGCACTTGTTCATCAAGGGCGCAAGAATGGAAGAGATGCACCCCATCAGCACCCTGCCGCCGAGCAACTTGCTCAACATCACCCTGTTCAGTTATGCCGGCGACCTTTTCTTTGGCTTGATCGCCACCGATGAGCTGCCCAACCTGCAACGTTTGGGTAAGTATGTGGAAGAGGCATTTACCGAGTTGGAGAACTCGGTGCGCGATGCCCACGCGCCATAGCTAGGTATTTCGGACCGACGTGATTGGCCCTTTCGGCATTCCGTCTAACCAACACGGGGCTCCCACGAACGCCCTGTTCTCGTGATGACCGCAGGCGGGTCGAACTGAAACCGCCGGCGATCAGGCCGCTCGCGGCCAACGACCGACTTTCATGCCTCAACAAATCGCGTCGGAAATGACCGGTCCCAATGCGATGCAGTCGTGGCTCAGGTCGTAAGCGCATTGAAAATATCTCTTAAACCGGACATTCGAAGATGGATGACCAAGCCGGCATCGAAAGCTGATCGAACGTCCGCTGCTTACGGGATCGAGATGGCCCTATCGACCCTGAGGAGTCATTTAGGCCGGCTCAAAGCCGTCACTCGCCCAGCACCCGCAAGCAGTCTTTCAGCGCGGTCGCAGAAGCATCCCCGCGCCTAAGTCAAACTCCTTTTCTCAAATCGAATGGCTCGGGGAACTCAACGCATACCAGTTTGTATTCGGCGGTTCACTGACGACTCGGATTCTTGACTGCCCGAGTTCGCCTCATCTGCTGATGCGCGCCAGCGACAGGTTGAGCGCTGATGAATTGCCTCTTGACCTAGATTAACTGCTGAGATTACGACCGTACCTAGCATTTGCGTGAACCGATATCGAGACTCGATAGCGGCACCAGATTCCCACTCGGACGGCGTCTTCGCCATGGCCGGATGGGCTGCAAATCGGGCAATCCGCGGTGGGCGGGTCCCATCAAATTAGACGACCGGAGGAATTGAATGTTGCGTTTGAAGACCACCGTCGCGGCCATCGGTGCATTGATGATCGGGGCCGCGTTTGCGCAGACCGCGCCGCCCGCACCGGCACCGGCGGCGCCCGACCTGCAGAAACAGATCGACGATATTCGGGGCGTGCTGCCGAAATTCGCGATCCCGATGCGCGAGGTCGGTGACCGGTTCCAGAACATGTATTTCGCCGCGCAGGGCGGCAACTGGGCACTGGCCGCCTACATGTCCAAGTACATGAACGGCGCGTTGAACCCGGCCAAGGTCACCAAGCCCGCCGAGTACAAGATCTGGGCTTCGTTCTACAACGGCGCCTGGCAATCGGTCGAAGGCACCATCAAGGCCAAGGACTTCAAGGCCTTCGACAAGGCCTACAAGGAAGTCATCGGCGCCTGCAATGCCTGTCACCAGTCGATGGGCTACGGCTTCATCGAGGTCGTGCACCTGAAAGCGCCGGTGGACCTCGGCATGAACTACAAGAAGCCCTCCAATCCGGGCGACGTCCCGCCGTGATCGGATAAAGTCCCTCCGACGCTGTAATAAGTGGACAACCATCGGGGCAGTGCAGCAACGGCTGCCCCGTCATTTTTCACCTTGAGGGGCGAGGCATGACAAAGCCCGGCTGAAGGGCTCAGTCACGTAACAGAACGATCAAATGGCAAGTGAGAAGAGTGCTTCGGCAGGCCTCGCCAGCCGGCGTCTGGCGCGAGACGTACTTCTGGGCTTCATGCGAGTGCACATCCTGCACCACGCGGCGAAGGAGCCCATCTTCGGACTGGAGATGATTGAGGAACTCAGGCGTCACGGGTATGCAATCAGTCCAGGGACGCTGTACCCGATGCTCCATGCGCTCGAGGAGGCCGGCGCGCTGCGGTCGAACCCGGTGGTCGTCGCGGGCAAGGGTCGCAGGTACTACCGAACGACCAAGTCCGGCGACGCGCTGCTTGCAGAATTGCGGCTGAGGGTGCGCGAGTTCGTCGATGAAATACTTGAGCCGTCGGCCCGCACCAAGTCCAGAGCATCAAAAAGCGGCGGGCGGAACTAGTGCGACTCCCGCGAAAGACTGCTTTGCCGATGATTTGGTTGCGTGCGCGAGCGGCTGCAGTTGGCCGGTTGCGTGAGTTCGCAACCAGGCCCTTGAACTGTCCTTCGCGCAAAGAGCCTGAATTTCCAAGGGCGGCTTTCAGCGAAGGTGGAGAATCGCAGCTGTCGACCAGAGCTGTCTTCCGATGTCGGTGCGGACGTTCCCTGAAGCGGTAATCAGATTATCCGTGCGCTGTTGCCGGTGGCCGTCCCGTGCCTCGCATCAGCCTCACAAGCACCGGCTATGGCTGAGCACCACGAAGCGGGACCAGTCAGTCGATAAGGTCTGGGTCGCTCTCGATGATCTCGTCCCACAGCGTTTGAAATGACAGCCAGCCGAACGTTGCCGTGCCCAGGATCGATGCGAGCCAGCGCGCGTCCTCCGGCCGCCACAACGTCGGGGTTCCGGCCGCCTCTGCAAGCAACTGCGACTCACAGCATCGATTCAGCAGAACGAACCACCATCCGGCCTCATCGATGGTCTGTCCCGTGGTGAAGATCCCGTGCCCGCCATGGATGGCCACGCGTTTGTCGCCAAACGCGGCAGCAAAGCGGGCCGCTGCCTCGGCGGTCCGCACGACGCGCGGCTCCAAAATTAGCGCCTGGTTCTCAAAGAATATGCAGGCGTCCTGCGTGATTGGGTCGAGTACGCGCTCAAAGGAGGACCAAGTCGAGGCGTGCAGCGCGTGCGCGTGACACACAGCAGCAACATCCGGCCTCGCCTGATGCAGCGCGGTATGGAGCAGAAGTCCTACTGGATTGACCATGCCACTTCCTCGCACGACCTCGCCCTTGTGGGTAACTTGAACGAGGTGCGACACTTTGACCTGGTGCATGGCGATGCCCACCGGATTCACCCAGAAGAGATCGGAATGTTCCGGGTCGCGCAGCGTGATGTGGCCAAGCAAACCTTCGGAGAACCCGCGTCGGCCGAAGATTCGACAGGTGGCGGCGAGCCGTTGCAGGGCGTGCGTGCGCTCAGCCTCCTTCGAGCCGAAGCGTGGCGGAACTCGAGTCGCAAAGCTATTGACGCTGATTTCCAAGTGGCGGCTCCGTTCGGATAGGGGGCGGCGTCGCGTACGCTCGATTCGCATGCTACGCGGACTCGAATTCGAGCCGTCTGAATAGTGCGAGTCACGGCTTGGATGCCAGAGATTGCACAAAGACGTTCCAGTTTCGAAGTGAATCGGCCAGCGCCGTTGGCAAGGTGAATTCCTAGCGCCGGAACCTGACACACGATTTGCGTCGCTCCTAGGCGGGCAGTGGTGATCGTCGCAGATCGGCCTATTCTGTTGAAAGACTCCTATTCCCGCCGCGATGAAGGAATTTCAGGCTCGTGGAGGCGACGAGAATTCATGAACGTGGGGGACCGCGATGTCCTGCGAAGAATCCAACCAAGGCCGTCCTGGTGAACGCGAGCACATCCATGCAACGACATCCTCGCTTGCATTGGCGTTAGACGGATTTTCGAGTCAGACCGAATTCCGAGTTTTTCAACGGAATAGGCCAAGAGCGGAAAGTCGAGTTCGTCCCCGCGACCAGACCACTTGCCCTAAGAGTGGTACCGTTGGAATGGCCAGGTCACCCGCCGCAAAGGATTCAGGTGGATAGCGGGCCGGAGTTCCTATCAAGAGCACTGGACCGCTGGTCGTAAGGGCAGCATATCGAGCTAGCCTTCTCGAGACCAGGCAAGCCGCCGGACAACCTATACGTCGAGGCATTCAACGGACGGTTGCGGCAGGAGCGCCTGAATCGGCACCGGTTCTTGTCATCGGACGATGCGCGGAACAAGATTGGGGCGGGGCGCATCCGCCCATGACGAGACGCGACATCGTGGATTACTGGGTCGGGCCGCGTGAACTGAATCTGACTGCGAGCGCTTGGCTCTCCAAGCACTGGCGGATGCGAGAGAGCCGGAAATCTCTACGTCAGAGCCACCCTCGCTCGGGGAAGGGATAGATCCGGTAGACAATTGGCACATCACATATCGGGGGAGCAATCATGCGGGTCCAGATCATTCTTGCTATAGGCATTGGGGCGTCGGCCTTTGCCCAGTCGGCGGCGGCGGCGGACGACCAGACGGCGCTGCTCAAGCGCGGCAACTATCTGATTAACGGTCCGGTCGCCTGCGCCAACTGCCACACGCCCCGGGCACCGGATTTCTCTTTTCTGCCCGGCATGGATTTCGCCGGTGGCTTTAAGATTATTGACCCGGCTTTCGAGGTCTACAGCGCCAACATCACGCAGGACAAGGAAACGGGCATCGGCGCCTGGACCGACGCGCAGATCATCACCGCGATCCGCGAGGGCAGGACCCGCGAAGGCAAGATCATCTTTCCGCCGATGCCGGTGCCGACCTACAACAGCATGTCGGACGACGACGTGAAGGCCATCGTGGCCTTCCTGCGCACCGTCAAGCCGATCCGCCACCAGGTTGCGGAATCGAAGTACAACATTCCGCAGCAGGCGATGCCGCCCGCGAAAGGCCTGCCGGCGCCGACCGCCAGCGACAAGGTCGCATACGGCCGCTACATCGCGACCGCGCTGGCGCACTGTTTCGAATGCCACACCGGCCCCGACGCGAAGGGGGCGCCCGATTTCGATCACCTTCTCGGCGCAGGAGGCTTTCTCATCACGCTGGCACCGGGAGCGACTGTGATGACCGCCAACATCACCTCGGACCCAGACACCGGCATCGGCAAATGGAGCGATGCCGACATCAGGAAGGCGCTGACCGAGGGCATCCGCCCGGACGGCCGACACCTCTCACCGCCCATGCCGTACCCGTTCTTCAAGAACATGACGGGTGAGGATCTCGACGCCGTGATCGCTTTCATCCGCACCGTCCCGCCGATCAAGCACGCCGTCGAGCGCACGGAGTTCCAGAAGAATGCGTTCAAGTAGGCGGGTTTGCGTGGGTTCCCGCCCGACGCATCGTAACGTCCGGTGCTGACGCGCCGACAACTTATCGCCGGTGCGGCGGGCGCCGCGCTCGTCGGCACCGGCACAGAAGCCGGCTACAGGCGCGAGCTTGGCCCGACTGTCGCGCCGGGCGCCGCGAAGACCGTCGCAGTGCGCCTGATCGCCGCGGAGCGCCCGACTGCGCTGTCCTGCTTCGGCGGAGCCGTGCTGCCGCTGTGGACGTTTGCCGACGGCACGTGGCCGCCGCTGATCCGGCTCGACCTCGGCGACCGGCTGGAGGCGACGTTAGAGAACCGGCTGCCGCGCGCCGACGAACACACGTCGATCCATTGGCACGGCATTCGCCTGCCGAACGATCAGGATGGCGTCCCCTACCTGGTGCAGCCGCCGGTGCAACCCGGCGAGAGCTTCCGCTACGCCTTCACACCGCCGGACGCCGGCACGTTCTTCTTCCACACCCACTGCAACACGGTCGAACAACTGGGCCGCGGGCTGGAAGGCGTGCTGATCATCGACGGCGACACCACCGAGCCCTACGATGCCGACACCGTGCTGCTGCTGCGCGACTGGCGGATCGAGCCCGGGTCCGCGCAATTTGCCTCCTTCTCCACGCTGCGCGGGGCGGGACGTGCCGGCACCTACGGGCCGCTGCGCAGCGTTAACGGCGCCATCAATCCCGAGATTTCCTTGCCTGCGTCAGGCGATTGCCGACTGCGCCTGATCAACACCGACCCGACGCGCATCGTGCAGATAAGCGTCGAAGGCGCCGATGCGGCCATCGTCGCCGTCGACGGCATCGCGCTGTCGCCATTGCCGCTGACCGTGTGGCCGACGGGGCCAGCCATGCGCATCGACCTCGTGCTGCGCGCCCCGCCGGCGGGCGGCGTCGCCCGGCTGATCGACCGCTCCTCCGACGGCCGCCTCGAACTCGCGCGTCTGGTCGGCACCGGCCAGCCGCGACGCGCGACCGCGTTCGACCCCGCGCCGCTGCGCGCCGGGCGCATTCCCGTGCCTGATCTCGCCACTGCGACCCGGCTCGTCTTTCGTCTTCAGGTCAGCGACGCTGGCGCGGCGATTGCAGCTGCGGAGGACACGTCCGGCGTCGCCCTCGGCCAGCTCTGCCTGAGTTCGCGCAATTTCTGGACAATCAACGGCCACGCTTGGCCTGACCGCGACCACGCCCGCCTGCCGCCGCCGCTCGCCGCGCTGCACCGCGGTCAATCCTATGTATTCGCGCTCAGGAACGAGACCGTTTTTCCTCATCCCATCCACATCCACGGCCATTGCTTCACCTTCCTGCGCTCCAACAAGCAAAGCCAGCCTGAACATCACGCCGATACGCTGCTTCTGCTGCCCGAAGAACAGGTAGAGGTCGCTTTCGTTGCCGACAATCCCGGCGACTGGATGTTCCATTGCCACATCATCGAGCATCAAGAGAGCGGCATGATGGGCTATCTTCGGGTCGCCTGATGCAACGGCATTCTCATGCTCTAGCTGACTTGGCTTGGTGGCGCAGACGCCAAAAGCGCCGCTTGCATGTCGCCCGAGCGAATCCGCAAAAGCACACCGTGACGTGACGACGGGAAGCCTGCCGGAGGCACTGTGGGGCGATGGACTCACAGCGGCCATATAAGGCCGTAGTGCCTCGTCCTCCAGGACGGACGAGCGGCGGCAACGGCCAGCCAGAGGCGGGCGCCCCTGATCAGCGCGGAGCCCGGTCGCATCCGCTCTCGCCTGGAGCGCTCACCGTCCAACCAGCGATCGCGCTGCCTCGACAATGCTGCCCTGCTGTGGGATGAATGCCTGTTCGAGCGCGTAGCTCGATGGAGCAGGAGCGTCCGGACCCGTTACGCGGATGATCCGGCCCTTGAGGGCGTCGAAGGCCTTCTCCGCTACCGTCGCCGCGATCTCCGCGCCCACCCCGCAGGTGCGGCTCGCCTCGTGCACGACGACTACGCGCCCCGTCTTACGGACTGAAGCGAGCACCGCCGCTTCGTCGAAGGGCTTGAGCGAGCGCAGGTCAAGCACCTCGGCCGAGATTCCCTCACCACCGAGCGTTTCAGCAGCGGAGAGGCAGGTGTGGACCATCTTCGCGTAAGAGATCAGCGTCACGTCGGTCCCCTCGCGACGGGTCGCGGCCTGACCGATGGGCGCCACATGGTCCCCAGCGGGCACCTCGCCATCGGCGAACAACAAAGGCATGTCAATGAAGAACATGACTGGGTTGTCGTCGCGGATCGCCGCCTTGAGCAGCCCCTTGAAGTCGGCCGCGGTCGAAGGCATAACGACCTTGATCCCGGGGCTGTGCACGAACCAGGCTTCAATGTTGTGGTTGTGCTGCGCCCCTACAGTCCAACCGCACCCTGTCATGGCGATCGTGACCAGCGGAAACGAGAACTGCCCACCAGAGATGTAGCGCAGCTTGCCCGCGCTGTTGATGAGTTCCTCCATCGAGAAGCAGATGAACGGCGCGAACAGCAGATCGATGACCGGCCGCAGGCCAGTGGCGGCCGCGCCCGCCGCGGTGCCCGCGATGATGCCCTCGGCCAGCGGCGTGTTGCGGACGCGCTTGTCTCCGAACTCCTGCACGAGGTCGCGACGCTTGGTGGCCACGCCTTCTCCGAACATGACCACGCGGGAATCGCGCCGCATCTCCTCGGCGAGGGCTTCGCCGATGGCCTGGCTCACGTTGATCTTCGCCATCGATGCTCCCTCTATGAGTAGACGTCGGTCGCGACTTCGTCGGCCGACGGATAGGATGAATCGACAGCGAACGCCACCGCCTGCTCGATGCGCTGCTGCACCCGTGCCTGCATCGCGTCGATATCCGCCTCGCTCACCGCGCGCTGCTCAAGCAGCCGGCGCCGGGTCGTCTGGATGGGATCCTTCGCCTTCCAGCTCGCGAGTTCGACCGGATCGACGTAGGATTGATCGTCGGGCTCGTAGTGGCCTCGCATACGATAGGTATAGGTCTCGAGCAGGAACGGTTGGCTTGTCTCCCGGATGCGTGCGATGGCCTGGCTTGCGGCACCAAACACGGCCTCAACGTCGTTGCCGTCGACGCTCCGCCCCTCCATTCCGTAGGCCTGCGCCCGCGTGCTTAGGCGGTCGATGAGCATGGTCTCGCGGCGACGGACGAACGCCTGCCACTGGTTGTTCTCGCAAACGTAGAGCACCGGAAGCTTCCAGACCGCAGCCAGATTGAGCGACTCATGGAAGATGCCCTCGCACGCTGCGCCGTCGCCGAAGAAGCAGGCGACGATCGCACCGCCGCCCTGCATCGACAGCGATAGTCCGACTCCGGTCGCGAGCGACAGTGAACCGCCGACGATGGTCGAGGTCAGGATCACTCCGAGGTCACTGGCCGAGATGTGCAGCGTTCCGCTTTTGCCCTTGCAGTAGCCCGTGCTCTTGCCGGCAATCTCGGCCATCATCCGGCCCGGATCGGCGCCGCGTGCGAGCAGGTGGCCAGCGCTGCGGTGGTTGGTTAGGATCCGGTCGCGCGGCTCGAGCGCACGCACCACGCCCACGGCCGATGCCTCCTGGCCCACCGAGGTACAGGTCCCGGGCCCCTTGCCCGCTGCCTGCAGTGCCGCGTTCTTCTCCTCGAATGCCCGGATCAGCATCATGCATTCAAGCAGCGAGCGCGGGCTCCTCTCATTCAAGGCGTCGGTCATCCTGGGGCCTCCTCTTCGTTTCGAGGCTTCATCGTAGTCGGCGACCGGGCAGCCGTCGACCGGTGGCACCGCTGCAACTCGAACGCGCGCCCGGACGCTCCCACGTGCCGCCTCTGGCGGCGCCGGTTGCCGCGATACGAGCGGCCGCTTCTCGGCCATGCGTATGGCGGCAACGAGACGTGAGCGAACGGTCGCATTTTCGAGAGCGGCCGTTCGGCTGCAATCTCGTCCGCACAGCCGTACATATCTGCCAATGCCCGCATTCCCCGAATTCTCATATTCTCGATGAATTCAGCGAAAGTCAGCTTCCACGGTTCACCGGCCAGTCGATGAGAAAACGGCCACTCTCGCCAACGGGTCGAGCTTGTGTGAAAACTCGCAAGCTTCGGGTGTCAAATACAAGTCGACCTCACGGATCGGTCTGTATTTGACGAGCGCCACCTCGGGCGGGGTAAAGGGACCCCCGAAAATGCGCTCGCGAAGAGTTTTCACACAAGCTCGGTCGTGAAGACACATTCGCATTTCTGGAAAGCGGTCGCTCGGACCATTTTCATCGCGTGACGACCGCCGGCGCCAACGGTGGCCGAGTTGCTGCCGGCCCGTTCAGTCACCTGACCGTCTTGTCCGCGATCAGTAACTTTCTTTCGCCAGAACTTGACTCGAATGCCGGCTTGGGTCGGCTGGCGCCTGCCGCCAACGTCCGATTTCTTCCTTGATTGAAGCAGCCTTTGGGGTTCTGGAGGCGCATTGCGTTGCGAGCCGGCAGCAGGCGCGTCGGCTCCAGCGGCGATTACGCCCTTCGTCTCAGCGTAACCCACGGAGATCCCATTCAATGCGCGCGTCGACGACTCTCCCTCCCGCGGCCGCCAAACTTTCGATCCGGCTCTGCGTTGAATCGTGCTTCGCCGTTGGCAACTCCTTTGTCACCGGACAACGGGCCGCGGTGTTCGTCCAGGGACGATGCGCGCAGGCAATGGTGGCATCGCCTCACCGAGAGTCCATGTCCACTTCGAGCCCCGGTCTTTGATTGAGGCCATCCGCGACTTCCTGGTCTTTTCGTCCTCGAAGGCACTGATCACCTCGAGATTGAAACCCTTCGGAGTCGCGTCCCGCAGGACCGCGCAAGCAAACACGGCCGGATTGCTTGCGAATGCAAGCGGCTGGTAGAAGGAACGCTCGGCCGTGACGAGAGCCCGTATGAGTTCGGCTTCGGCCGTTGATTCGACCGGGATCCAGTGTTCGGTGGTGCGCATCAGCGACACGGCACATACCCGGTAAACGCGATCGGTCTTCGCGGCCATGACCGCGCTGACAATCATCCGCAGCTTGTCGTCGATCGCCTTCGCGTCGAACAACGGACGGTAGACCTTCTGCACGCGCCTCCAGACCTTGTCGTCCGCGAGTGATGGCTGCTCCGACAGATGCTTAAGCAGCAGACGAAGGCCACCGCCAGCCACGGGCGTGAGACTCTTCAGCTCGCCCAGCACAATGATCTTTCGGGAATGCCGGTCCTGATCGGGCCGAGTGCATGAGGCAAGAAACGTTGCACGTGCCGCGGCCTGACGGACGGCCTCGTCCGCTTTGAACGGCTGAGCCATCAGGAGGATGTCCGCCAGAGGAGCCTTGTTCAGATGGTTCAGGCAGGCGCACTCGTTGAGGCGGTATCGGAGCGCACCCCAGTTGCGCTTACCTTGCATGACGGGCACCCAGCGATCGATACCGGCCTGGTACCAGAGCAGGTGCGTCATCGCGCGCAGGCCGATCTTTCCCGGTGTCGAGCGCGGCTCACGGACCGTGGCGGTGGCCGCTGCGCGCTCCCCTGCCCTGCGTGGAATGGTGCGCAAGGCGTGGGCGAGCTTGAAGTCGTATCCGTTTTCGCGCGCGATGATGCCGTTGCCGAACAGGCTGCCGAGGCCGGATTCGCCGACGGGAGTCTCGAAGTGAACACAACTGACGTGGTACGCGGACCCGGTGCCCGGCATGCGCCTGACGATGAAGTCGCCATACCTGGCGACGTACATCTCGATGCCGCCTGGAGCGCACATGCAACGTGGCCGTTCCGGCGTATCGCAGATCGACGCGAGAGCCTGTTGCAGGGTCTCACTTCCAGCTCCATATCGCTGCCCTTTGACGAGATATTCGGTCGCCACGTTGCCAACAGCGAATGAGTCCTCGACGGGCATGGCCCTGTTTTAGAGGACCTGCGAAACGATGCGTTTCAGTCGATCGACACCCGCCTGGTCAATGGGTACGTCATCAATCATCTGCCTGACGCGAACCGGACGCACGACGCCCAGCAGCTGCGCGATTTCCTTCGTTGAGGCTCCCGCCGCGTGCAATCTCGCCGCGAAGACCTTGCGCGCGTAGAAGCTCGAGTATTCAGCGAGGCCTGCTTGCCTGAGCAGGCGCTGAATCCGCTCGTGCAGAGCGGCGCAGCGCTTGCGTTGGTCCCTTACCTTCCCGCCGGTCGCAACCGGCGCCCTGTTGGTGCTCAGGAACAGAGGCGACTGCGGTTTGAATCCGAGATAGGGCTTGTCGTGAGCACATCCTCCGAACACAACACTGCGCTCGGCGAGGTAGGCCGTCACCGCATTGGTCACCGCGGGACACGTCCAGAGGAGCGGGCGCGTCCTGGCATTGCGTGCGGCCTCGCTGCGCAGACGGGCGCGCTCGCGAATCGTGCCATCCTCGTTGAGGAAGTCGGCGATTTGCAGCGCTGCGATCTCGATCGGCGTCAGCCCCGTTCCGGTGAGGACGTGGACCAGCGCCAGATCACGCACCGGCTGGCGCGACGCCGCTGCGGCCGCTGACAGGCGGCCATGGAACTCGCTTGCGGTGACGGGACGTCGAACGACTGGGTTGATCGTTTCGAGCCGTGCGGGCTTCGTTGCGGCGACGGGCAAGGCAGCGTTCACAGGGTCCTCGCAAGAGGTGCGCAATCGAGAGTCGCACCAGACGCGCGGATCGCGCCACCCGAAAGCCGAGGCTGCGAGGACCGCCTTTTCGATGTGGCGCGCTCCCGGTCAGACCGAAGACTGGTCCAGGAGATCGAAGTGGCGACGGCTTGGGGGAAGCCGCCGCGCAGATCACGCCTTGGCCAGATCCTCATGCACTTTGGCCTGTTGCTCGGGCGGACCGAGCAGCCCTGCGTCGCGCGCCGCGCTGCATGTCGAGCAGGGCAAGCGCCAAATCGATCGCTACGCGAAGCTTCCGCCGGCGCTGCTCGAGCGGCTGCGCGCGTGGTCGCGCGAGGGCCATGCGCCGGGCAGGATCCTGCCCGGCGGGTGGCTGTTCCCCGGGGTTTGAATCCCATGGATTCGCTGACGAGGCGCCAACTGAATCGCGCCACCCATGCGGCCGCCGACGCGGCGCAGATCGACAAACGCGTCACAATGCCCGCTTGGGTGCTGTCGTGCCTGCCGGGCTGCACCGAGGTGGGTGGGCAGGCAGTCGGCCACGCTGAGCTTTGCCGGCCGACGTGCGCTGGGTGCTGGACTGGTTGTCGCCGACCCCGACTGCCAGCGCGATCCACCGCGAGTTTGTCAGGGGTCACGATCTACCCTGGCGATGTAATGCTGATCGAGGCTCTGAGCGTGGACAATCCGGTCGCGAGCCCAGCGGAGCTCCTGAGACGGGTGCGATGCCAGGCCGCGTACGCGTTATAAACCCGGTGTTATGGCAGCAAGGCCAATGACGACGGCGCCTGCATCCTGGATTCCGCGGCTGCGAAAGATCGCCATTGGCGTTGCCGTGGCGCTGCTGCTGTTCGGTGTCGTCGGCTACGTCGCGATCCCGAAGGCCGTGCGCTGGGGCCTGGAAACGGTTGCCGCGCGCGAACTTGGGCGCACGGTTCATGTGGAGAGCATCAGCGCCAACCCATTCGCCTTGCGCCTCACCGTGCGCGGGCTCGTGGTCGACGGCACATCAGGCGAGAGCACTCCGCTGCTCTCCCTGCGTGAACTGACCGCCACCGCTTCAGCGGCATCGCTTTTTTACCGCGCGCCCGTGCTGGACGCGCTGACGATCGACGGGCTCACAGCCAACATCGTGCGGTTGGAATCGCAGCGCTTCAACTTCGGCGACATCCTTGACCGCCTGCAGGCCAAGCCGAAATCGGAAAAGCCTGGGCCGTACTTTTCCCTGAACAACATCCGTGTCGCGAACAGCACGGTCAACTTCGCTGACCGACCGGTCGGCAAGCGGCATGTTGTCAGCGACCTGGCGCTGGGCATTCCCTTTGTCTCGAATCTTCCGGCGAAGATCGAGATCGACGTCCAGCCCGCGCTCTCGGCACGGCTCGATGGCACGCCGCTTGAAGTCAAAGGAGAGACGCGTCCCTTCGCCGAAACGCTCGAGTCGGCGGTCAACCTGAAGCTCGAAGGACTCGACATTCCGAAGTACCTCGCCTATTCACCGGTGCGGCTCGACTTCGCAATCCCCAAGGGGGCGCTCACCACGGACCTGCGCATCGCGTTCCGACGCGCCGCGCCGGCACGCGGCGATCGGCCTGCGGTCGAGGCGAAGACACTCATCTCGGGGCGATTCGAGATCGCGGGCTTTGCGCTCGCCGCACCGGCCGCTCGGCCGCAGCCGCTGATTGCCTGGAAGTCCCTCGCCGTCTCGCTGGAGGAAGTCGAGCCGTTTGCCCGACGGGCCGTGATCGCCGAGGTCGCGCTGCAGGCGCCGACGGTCGAGGTGGTCCGCAACGCGTCGGGCGGCATCAATTGGATAGAGTTCATGCAGCAGCCGCTGCTGACGGGGCCGACGACGTCACCCCCCAGTGCTGCCGCCGCGCCGGTAGCGCCGGCGGCGGCATCACTCGCCTTGACGCTCAAGCGCGCCTCGGTTCGCGACGGCACGCTGACCCTCACCGATGATTCCGTGGGACGGTTCCGCCAGCAGGTCGTCAACCTGTACGTCGATGCCAGTGACCTCGCGACAACGTCGACGCAGCGTGGCAAGGTCGTGATCAAGGGGGACATCGCCGAAGGCGGTGGCTCGGTCACTCTTGACGGGGGCGTCGGGCTCGCACCGGTGGCCGGCCAACTGGCCCTCGCCGCGCAGGGCGTGAAGTTGCGCACCGCCGCGCGCTACCTGGCACAGGTCGTCAACGCGACGCTCGATGGCAGCAGCGACGTCAACGCCGTGCTGGAGTTCGCCGCTGCCGACCCGGCGACGAAGGTGCTGCTGCGCGACATCTCCATCCGGGGCACGGACCTCTCGCTGCGGGGACCGAAGGGCAGCGGCGCCGACTTCGACCTGAGCGCACTGAAGCTCGATGACGGGGCGATCGACCTGACCGAGCGCACGATCACGCTCGGCACGCTGTCGCTGGACGGCCCGCGCGCCACGGTGCGCCGACTTGCGGACGGCGAGATCAACTGGATGCAGGTCCTGCGCGCCAAGCCGGCAGACGGCACCGCGCCCCCCCACCCGGGTGCGGCGGAGGCAGCGGTCAAGCCGTGGAAGGTCGCCGTCAACGAGACCGAGGTCACGCGCGGCGACCTTCGCCTCGAGGATCTGGCGGTGGACCCCAACGTCAAGCTGCGCGCCTCCGCTATCACCGGAACGGTACGTCACGTGGTGAGCGACGGGACCGAGCGCGCCGAGCTTGCGCTGCGCACACGCTTCGGCAGCGGCGGCACCCTGTCCGTCAGCGGCGGTGCCCGCTGGAACCCGCTGGCTTCGGATCTGCGCGTCGATGCACGCAACCTCGACGTGTCTGCGGTACGGCCTTACATCGCCGCGTACCTCAACGCGATGCTGGCACGCGCAGAACTCTCCGGGCGCGGCCGACTGACCGCCGAGAAGGCGACGGACGCAGCGCCTCTTCGCTTGGCGTACAAGGGCAGCGCCCGGCTCGGAAACGTCCACCTGCTCGATGCGCGCGGAGACAACGATCTGCTGAGGTGGCAAGTGCTCGACCTGGACCAGATCGCCGTGAAGTCGGGCGACGGTCCACCCAACGTTGCCGTCGGCAGGATCGCACTATCGGACTTCTATGCGCGCGTGATCGTGTCTGATCAGGGCCGACTGAATCTCGCGGACGTCGTCAAGCGCGGGGAAGCGCCGGACGCTTTGGGCGCTGCGGCGATCGAGCCTCCAGGAGCAACCGCCTCCGCACCGAAGTCAGAGCCCGCGATGCCGGTCGAGCGCGAGAGGGCCGCTAACGAGCCAAGTGTCGTCGCGGCCGCTTCCGCACCGAAGTCAACGGCGACACTCGCGCCGCCGGCGGCCGAGCCGCCCGCACAAGGCCCCGTGATCCGCATCGGGCAAATCGACATCACGCGCGGAAACGTCAACTTCACCGACAACTTCATCAAGCCGAACTACACCGCCAACATGACGGGCCTGAGTGGCTCCGTCACCACCCTGGCTTCCGACAGTGCCGAGCCGGCCACACTGACGCTGGCCGGCAAGATCGACGACGAGGCGCCGGTCGACATCAATGGCCGTCTCAATCCGCTGGCGCCAAAACTGTTCCTGGACATCGAGGGTCGCACCAAGGGCGTCGACCTGCCGCGCCTGACGCCTTACGCGCTCAGGTACGCCGGATACCCGATCACCAAGGGCAAGCTGTCAATGGAGGTGAGCTACAAGGTCGAGAACGAAAAGCTCACCGCGAACAATCATCTCTTCCTGGATCAACTGACTTTCGGCGAGCGGGTCGAAAGCCCCACCGCGACCAAGTTGCCGGTGCTGCTCGCGGTGGCGCTGCTGAAGAATTCGCGCGGCGAGATCGACATCAATCTTCCGATTTCCGGCACGCTCACCGATCCGAAGTTCTCGGTCGGCGGCATCGTTGTGCAGATCATCGTCAATCTCCTCACGAAGATCGTGACCGCACCGTTCGCCTTGCTGGCCTCGGCCTTCGGAGGCGGCGAGGAACTCGGCTACATCGAGTTCGGCCCGGGCGCCGCAGCGCTGAAGGACGATCAGATCGGGCGTCTGCAGACGCTCGCGAAAGCCCTGAACGACCGGCCGGGGCTCAGGCTCGACATCATCGGGCGCGTCGATCCGGTCGCGGACACCGAAGGGGTCAGGAACGCGAAGTACGATGCCAAGCTGAAGGCGGCCAAGGTCAAGGCCCTGGTGCGCCGGGGCAGCGACGCCGTGGATCCCGCCACCGTGACGGTGAACGCCGAGGAACGTCCGGCACTGATCGCTGCCGTCTACTCGGACGAGGACATCCCGGGCAAGCCGCGCAACGTCATTGGCTTCGCCAAGTCGATTCCGGCACCCGAGATGGAAGCACTGATCCTCGGCACTCTCGTCGTCACGCCCGAGGACCTGCGCGCACTGGCCAACCAACGCGCTGCCGCCGTTCGCAACCATCTGGAAACGCAGGGCGGGGTCTCGCGTGAACGACTGTTCCTCGTCGAGCCCAAGCTCACGACCGAAGGCATCCAAGGCCAGGGCGCGAAGACGCGGGTCGATTTCTCGCTGAAATAGCCCACCTTGGCGAACGCGGACCACGAGCGTTGCGCCACAGCCGTACCGCTTGCCTGCAGGCATGGTCTGGCGTCTGGCGAGCCAGCCTCAGACCGCCGCTGCGGGCGACGATGACCGACCGCTATCCTCCATGCAATATGACGGCCCGCGGTCGCTGCCGAGCCGTCAGCCTCAGGAAGACCGGTCGTTCAACGATCAAACCATCGGGTGACCGCCGCGTGATGCCCAGCCTTGTCCGTACCTATCCCAAACCGCCGGCCGAACTCGCGATCGATCCGGAAGCGATCGGTGGCGCTACGAGTTCGTGCGCTTCAAATGGCGCTGAGGCTGCCGCGGAACGCGCGATCGCTTTCCGCCCCGCATCGTCGTCGGCCGCGGCGAACCGCCGCGTCTCAGGCGACGAGCGCCGCGTCCAGCGTGATGGCGATCGAGGGCGAAAGCGCGCGCGAGATCACGCAGTTGACCTTGGCGTCCGACGCGATCTTCGCGAAGCGTGCGGCGTCGACGCCAGGCACCCGCGCCCGGGTGACGAGGTGGATCGCGATGACCGTGGGTCTGCCCTCCTGCGTATCCATCGTGAGCTGCGCCTCGGTGTCGATCACGTCGGCCGTGATTCCCGCGTTGTTGAGCGTGAACGACAGTGCCATCGTGAAGCACCCGGCGTGCCCCGCGGCGACGAGCTCTTCAGGATTGGTCCCCTTGCCGTCGCCGAACCGTGCCTTGAACGAATACGGCGTCTCGCGCAGGGTTCCGCTCTGCGTCGAAACCGTTCCGCTGCCTTCCTTGGTGCTGCCCTGCCAGCGGGCGCTTGCCTTGCGCAGCATCGTTGCCTCCGTCAGAAATGGCCGACCGCATTCTAGATCCTCGCACTCCACGCCTGATCTCGGCCGGTCGGGGTCGGCGGCAATTTGAAACTGGCCTCCAGGTCAAGTCTCGGTTAGGACAGACTACGCGGCGGAGTCGTTCCGGTGCATGCGGAACTGTCCGCTCGGCCCCCGCTGCGCGCGGGTCTCAGTTTGGCCAGAAGCGGGCCTACGGAAATTCGCCGATACCCGTCGTTGGGTCCGTCTCGACCTGTTCCGTCTGGCCGTTGCGAGCCGCTGATCGTGCCTTCCGCAGCGAAAGCGGGCCCGACGCGGTCGATCGACAATCTGCAGATCTGACTGAAGCGTGCGCGGCGCAACTCGGTTTGAAGCGCCCGCCGCCGCTCAGGTGGACTGTCTCAGCAGCAACGACGGTTCGGCCACATAGGACAGGCGTCCGCTGGAAGGATGTTGCAGCCGTTCGAGCAGCAGCGATGCCGCCGCCTCACCCAGCCCACCGGGACGAATATCGACCGTGCTCAATGGCGGATTCGAGTACGCGGTATCCAGAATGCCGTCGAATCCGATGATAGAGAAATCGCGCCCGGCGATAAGTCCGCGTTCGCCGAGCGCCGCCAGCGCGCCAAGGGCCACGATGTCGTTGTAACAGACGGCCGCAGTGGCAGGCGGCGCGGCCTTCAGCAGGTCAAGCAGCGCATCGTGCCCGCCCTGGCGGCTGGGTTTCGCGATGCGGATCAGCGCCGCGTCCTCCGCGAGACCATGCTTCTTCAGCGCCTGCCGGTAACCGCGCAGGCGATCGTCGAACACCACGCCGGTCTGCCCGCCAAGGAATCCCACCCTCGGGTGGCCCCGCGCCACCAGATACTCGGTCGCGAGATACGTGCCGCGCTCGTTGTCCGAGCCGGCGTAGTCGTACCCGCCCATCCCGAGCGAGCGCACAAGCACCAGCAGCGGAATTCCCCAGGAGCGGACCTGCTTGACCAGGCGTGGCGGCGTGTCAAGCACCGGGCACAGGATGATCCCGGCCACATGGTGCTCGCGCATCGACCGCAATACCTTCTCCTGCAGATCGGCGCTTTCATTGGTGTTCGACATCAGCGTGATGTAGCCCGCCGCGGTGAGCTTGCGCTCGATACCGACCAGCACTTCGGCGAAGAACGGGTTCATCAGGTCGTTGATCACCACGCCGATTGCGTTGCCCGACTTGCGGCGCAGATCCGCCGCGCGCCGGTTGTAGACATAGCCGAGCCTGGCCGCCGCCTTGCGCACGCGCGCCGAGGTCTGCTCGCTGATCAGCGGACTGCCCTGCAGCACCAGCGATACCGTTGACTTCGACACATCGGCAGCCCGCGCCACATCCATGATCGTGAGCGGGCGGGGAGCGTTAGCAGGCGGCTTGCGCATGGCGGTCAGGGCCTCGGGTGAGCAGAAAATCCAATCATCATGCGAACAGGGCAGGCAAAGAATCAGAAGAGCCAAAAAGTACTTGACAGATTATTGGAACGTTCCAATAATTCCATTAGAACGTTCCAATGAATTCGAGTCTACTCCAAGAGAGCGCGATGGATCGAAAAACCGGCTGGGGATTGATCGGGGCCAGCACCATCGCCCGACAGCACATGATCGACGCTATACGCGCCCAGCCGGGTCATGCGGTGGTCGCGGTCGCCAGCAGCAGCGGCGAACGGGCGCGGGCGTTCGCCGCCGATACCGGCATCGCCTCGGCCTACGACTCGGTGCCGAAGCTGCTGGCCGATCCCGCGGTCGACGTCGTCTACATCAGCACCACCAACGAACTGCATCGCGAACAGACGCTGGCCGCGGCGCGCGCCGGCAGGCACGTGCTTTGCGAAAAACCGCTGGCGCTCACGCTGGCCGATGCGGTCGAGATGGTGCGTGCCTGCGGCGCTGCCGGCGTGACGATGGCGACCAATCACCACCTGCGCAACGCCGCGACCCATCGCAGGATCCGCGAACTGATCGGCGACGGCGCCATCGGCCGGCCACTGTTCGCGCGCGTGTTTCACGCGGTGTACCTGCCGCCCCATCTGCAGGGTTGGCGCATCGACAAGCCGGCGGCCGGCGGCGGCGTTGTTCTCGACATCACCGTTCACGACGTCGACACGCTGCGCTTCGTTCTCGGCGCCGAGCCGGTCGAAGCGGTCGGCATGACGCAGTCCGCCTTCATGGCGCGAGAAGGCCTGGAGGATGGCGTGATGGCCGTTCTGAGGTTCGACAACGGCGTGCTGGCGCAACTGCATGACGCGTTCACCGTCAAGCATGCGGGCACCGGGATCGAGATCCACGGCGACGCCGGCTCGATCATCGGCCGCAACGTGATGACGCAGCAGCCGGTCGGGGAACTCGTGCTGCGCACGCAGGCCGGCGAGACGGCAATCGCGATCGCGCATGAAAACCTCTACGTCCGCGGCGTGGCCGCATTCTGTGCGGCACTGCGCGGCGAGGGCCAACCCGCCGCGACCGCCGAGGACGGCGTGCGTTCACTCGCCACCGCGCTCGCCGTGCTGGAAGCGTGCCGCAAGGGCGCCGCGGTGCGCCTACCCGAGATCCGGCTCTGAGGACGGCAATGAAGAAACTCCTCCCCGCGGAGCAGGCGGCCGCACTGATCCGCAGCGGAGATGTCGTCAGCGTCAGTTCGTCGAGCGGCCTGGGCTGCCCCGACAAGGTGCTGCAGGCCATCGGCGAACGCTTCGAGCGCGAAGGCCAGCCACGCGATCTGACCACACTGCACCCGATCGCCGCCGGCGACATGTACGGCATCAAGGGCATCGACCACATCGCCAAGCCGGGATTGCTGGCGCGTGTGCTGGCGGGCTCGTATCCGAGCGGGCCGTCGTCGTTGCCGATGCCGGCGATCTGGAGAATGATCGTCGACAACCAGATCGCCGCCTACAACCTGCCCAGCGGGGTGCTCTACGACATGCACCGCGACGCCGCCGCGCGACGGCCCGGTGTGCTGACGCAAGTCGGCATCGGCACCTTCGTCGACCCGGAACTGCAGGGCGGCGCGATGAACGCCCGCGCCGCCCTGCAGCCCGTCGTCCGCCGCGAGCGCTTCGACGGCAAGGACTGGTTGTATTTCCCCGCCATCGTGCCGCGCGTGGCGATCATCCGCGCCACCACTGCGGACGAACGCGGCAACCTGACCTACGAGCACGAAGGCGCACTGCTGGGCGGACTCGATCAGGCGCTGGCCGCGCGCAACAACGGCGGCATTGTGATCGCGCAGGTCAAGCGCATGGTCAAAGCCGGCACCTTGCGTCCGCACGACGTGCACGTGCCCGGCAATCTGGTCGATTACATCGTGATCGCGCCGGACCAGATGCAGACAACACAGATCGGCTACGACCCGGCGATCAGCGGCGAAGTCTTCCAGCCGCTCGATGCGTTCGAATTGCAGACGTGGGGACCGGAGAAAGTCATCGCCCGGCGCACGGCGATGGAATTGGCGCGCGGTTCGGCGGTGAACCTCGGATTCGGCATCTCGGCCAACGTGCCGCGCATCCTGCTCGAGGAAGGATTGCACGGCGAAGTCACCTGGGCGATTGAGCAGGGCGCGGTCGGCGGCATGCCGCTGCTCGGATTTGCCTTCGGCTGTTCGGCCAACGCGGATGCGATCCTGCCGTCGCCGAACCAGTTCACCTACTTTCAGGGCGGCGGTTTCGACTGCACGCTGCTGTCGTTCATGCAGGTCGACGGCGACGGCAGCGTCAACGTCTCCAAGCTCGGCGCCAAGCCGTATCTGACCGCAGGCTGCGGCGGCTTCATCGACATCACCGCGTTCGCGCGGCGCATCGTGTTCTCCGGTTTCTTTACCGCCGGCGCGCAACTGCAGGTCGGCGACGGCCGATTGACGATTTTGCGCGAAGGCAAGACCCGCAAGTTCGTGCCGACGGCCGAGCACATCACCTTCAGCGGCCGCGTCGGTCGCCAACGCCGCCAGCAGGTGCGTTACGTCACCGAGCGCTGTGTGCTCGACCTCGAACGCGACGGGCTGATCGTGCGCGAGATCGCACCGGGCATCGATCTGCAGCGAGACGTGCTGGCACAGGCCGGCATCCCGCTGCGCGTCGACGCGGATCTGCGCGTGATGGATGCGGCGTTGTTTCGCGAATCGCCGTTCGGCCTGCAACTGAAACCGGCGGAGGTAGGAAATGGCTGACAGCCTGGTCCGTCTGGAGCGCAGCGAAACGATCGCGACAGTCACGCTGGCGCGCGCGGCGAAACTCAATGCGCTGACGCCGGCGATGCTCGACGAATTGGAGACGATCGCGCGCGCTCTGGAAGCCGGAACGGACGTGCGCGTCGTCGTGCTCAGCGCGGACGGCGACAAGGCGTTCTGCGTCGGCGCCGACATCAATGAATGGGCGGCGTTGGAGCCACTGGACATGTGGCGGCGCTGGGTCAAGCGCGGTCATCAGGTCTTCGACCAATGGGCGCGTCTGCGCCAGCCGGTGATCGCAGCGATCAACGGCCATGCGTTCGGCGGCGGTCTCGAACTCGCGATCACCGCCGATGTGCGCATCGCGGCCGAGACTGCGCAGTTCGCGTTGCCCGAGGCGAGCATTGCCACTTGCCCGGGCTGGTCGGGCTCGCAGCGGTTGGTGCAACTGATCGGTGCTAGCCGCGCCAAGTACCTGGCGCTAACGGGCCGGCGCGTCGGCGCCGCCGAGGCGTCGACCGGCGCGCTCGTGCACGAAGTCGTGTCGCCGGCCGCGCTGCGCGATCGCGCGCTCGCGCTCGCCAACGAGATGGCCGCCAAGGCGCCGGTTTCGATCCAACTCACCAAGCAACTCGTCAACGCGGCGGCAGGCGAAGACACCGCGGCGACGCTTGAAGCGATGGCCGGCGCGCTCGCCGCCAGCACGGAAGATGCCGCCGAAGGCATTGCGAGCTTCCGCGAAAAACGCGCGGCCCGATATGCCGGCCGCTGACGAGGCACCCACCGGGATGGACACCGTGACCGAAACTTCCTCCGCCCTGCTCCAACGCGCCCCGTTCAAGGGTCGACTTCTGATCGACGGCCAGTGGGCCGACGCCCGCGCCGGCGGCGAGATGCAACGTCGCTCGCCGGCGCACGACACGCTGGTCGGTGTCTACGCCGAGGCGGCGGCGGCCGATACCGAGCGTGCGATCGCCGCCGCGCGAAGCGCGTTCGACCACGGGCCGTGGCCGCGCATGAAGGGCGCCGAACGCGCCGCAATCCTGCGCCGCGTTGCTGAGGGCATCCTCGCGCGCAAGGACGAACTCGCATTGCTCGAAACGCTTGAAAACGGCAAGCCGCTCGCGCAATCGCACGCCGAAATCGAAGGTGCGGCCGATCTTTGGCATTACGCTGCCGCACTCGCACGCCATCTGCACGGCGACAGCTACAACACGCTCGGCGCGAAGTCGCTCGGCGTCGTGCTGCGTGACCCGATCGGTGTCGTCAGCATCATCACGCCGTGGAACTTCCCGTTCCTGATCGTCAGTCAGAAGTTGCCGTTCGCGCTCGCGGCCGGCTGCACGACGGTGGTCAAGCCGTCTGAAGTGACCTCGGGCACGACAGTGATGCTCGGTGAGATCCTGCTCGCGGTCGGCGTGCCTGCCGGCGTGGTCAACATCCTGGTCGGCCGCGGAGCCGTGGTCGGCGAGGTGATGGTCACGCACCCGGATGTCGATATGCTGTCGTTCACCGGCTCCACCGTGGTCGGCAAGAGCGCGGTGGCGAAGTCGGCACAGACGCTGAAGAAGGTGTCGATGGAACTCGGCGGCAAGAACCCGCAGATCGTGTTCCCCGACTGTGATTGGGACGCCGCGCTCGATGCCACGGTATTCGGGGTGTACTTCAACGCGGGCCAGTGCTGCAACAGCGGCAGCCGCGTGCTGGTGCACGAAGCGATCGCGAATGAGTTCACCGCGGCGGTGATCGAGCGTTCGCGGCGCGTCAAGGTCGGCGATCCGCTCGAACCCGGCGTCAAGGTCGGCGCCATCACCACCGACAAGCAGCTCGCCACGATTCTTGGCCACGTGAACGCGGCGCGCGCCGCGGGCGCCGAGGTCGCACTCGGCGGATCTCGGATCGGATCGCGCGGCATGTTCATCGAGCCGACCGTCGTCGCTGGCGTCACCCCCGAGATGGCGATCGCGCGCGAGGAAGTTTTCGGCCCGGTGCTGTCGGTACTGACCTTTCGCAGCGCCGATGAGGCGATCGAACTCGCCAACAGCACGCTGTACGGCCTGTCGGCCGCGGTCTGGAGCAAGGACTTCAGCACCTGCCTCACCGCGGCACGCCGCATCAAGGCCGGCACGGTGTGGATCAACACCTTTCTCGAAGGCCACGCCGAATTGCCGTTCGGCGGTTATCACGAGAGCGGGATCGGCCGCGAGCTCGGCCGCTTTGCCACCGAGGACTACACCGAGACCAAGACATTGCACATGCATCTGGGCGAACGCACCGACTGGTGGATGCCGAAATGAAACTGCGATTGGAATCAACGCGGCTGTAGGCTGCCGCATTGCAAACCGCGGACGAGGTGCCGCACCGACCACGGACGGCTTGCGCCGTCGTGCCTTTCCCAAACGTCACAAGGAGACAGCTCATGAAGAAACAACTGATCAGCGTTGCGATTGCCGCCGCGTTTGCACTTCCCGCCGCAGCTCAACAAAGCGTCGAGGTACTGCACTGGTGGACTTCGGGAGGTGAAGCCGCGGCATTGAATGTGCTGAAGGGCAACCTCGAGAAGCAGGGCATCAAATGGAACGACATGCCGGTGGCCGGGGGCGGCGGCGAGGCGGCGATGACGACGGTGCGCGCCCGCGTGACCGCCGGCAATCCGCCCACTGCGGTGCAGATGCTCGGCTTCGACATCCAGGACTGGGGCAAGCAAGGCGTGCTGGCCGACCTGAACGATCTGGCCGGCAAGGAAGGCTGGGACAAGACGGTGCCGCCAGCGCTGCAACGCTTCTCGAAGTTCAACGGCAAGTGGATCGCAGCACCGGTCAACGTGCACTCGACCAACTGGGTGTGGGCCAACAAGGCGGTGCTCGAGAAAGCCGGCGTCAAGGAAGAGCCGAAGGACTGGGATGGTTTCATCGCTGCATTGACGGCCGTGCAGAAGGCGGGGTTCATCGCCCTGGCGCATGGCGGGCAGCCGTGGCAGGACGCGACGATCTTCGACGGCGTCGTGCTCGCCACCGGCGGCATCGACTACTACCGCAAGGCCTTCATCGATCTGAATCAGGACGCGCTGAAGTCGCCGACCACGGAGAAGGTGTTCCAGCGCATGTCGCAACTGCGCAAGTTCGTCGACAAGGACTTCTCGGGCCGCGACTGGAACGTCGCCTCGGGAATGGTGATCTCCGGCCAGGCGGGTTTTCAGATCATGGGCGACTGGGCCAAGGGCGAGTTCATCAATGCGAAGAAAGTGCCGGGCAAGGACTTCGCGTGCTTCCGCATGCCGGGAACACAGGGCATGGTGTCGTTCAATTCCGACCAGTTTGCGATGTTCAAGGTCGGCAGTGACAAGGCGGCGGCGCAGGCCAAGCTCGCATCAGCCATCATGGACCCGGCATTCCAGTCGGCGTTCAACGTCGTCAAGGGCTCGGCACCGGCGCGCACCGACGTGCCCGACACGGCGTTCGACGACTGCGGCAAGAAGGCTATTAAGGACCTGGCCGAAGCGAGCGGCAAGAACACGCTGGTTGGTTCGATCGCGCACGGACACGCGGTACCGGCGTCGATCAAGAACGCCTTTTACGACGTGATCACGCGCCACTTCAACGGCCAGCTCGACGACAAGAAGGCGGTCGCGGCACTGGCCTCGGCGGCGCGCAACTGACGCGACAGTTGTTCAGTATGGACCCGGGCGGTGTACTCCGCCCGGGCGGGCGGAGCTCTTCTCCGGAGGCCTTTCCATGCGCACGGGTCTATTGCCGAAACTGCTGATCAGTCCCAGCGTGCTGCTGGTGCTGGTCTGCGTGTATGGCTACATCATGTTCACGTTCTACCTGTCGTTCACGTCGTCGACGATGATGCCGATGTACGACTTCGCCGGTGCAGCCAGTTATCGGCGCCTGTTCGGGCTCGAGAACTGGGACGTGTCGCTGAACAACCTGCTGGTGTTCGCCTCGCTCTACATCGCGCTGGCGATCGTGCTCGGCCTCGGTTTCGCCATCCTGATCGATCAGCAGGTGCGCGCCGAAGGCCTGTTCCGTTCGATCTTCCTGTATCCGATGGCGCTGTCGTTCATCGTCACCGGCACCGCGTGGAAATGGCTGCTCGATCCCGGCGTGGGTCTCGAGCGGACGTTGCACAGCCTCGGCTGGGAGAACTTCGCGTTCGGATGGATCAAGGACAACGACATGGCGATCTACTGCGTGGTGATCGCCGCGGTGTGGCAGACCACCGGCTTCGTGATGGCGCTGTTCCTGGCCGGACTGCGCGGCGTCGATGCGGAGCAGGTCAACGCCGCTCGCATCGATGGCGCGAAGACCTGGCAGATCTACCTGCGCATCATCATCCCGCAGCTCGGTCCGGTGTTCGTCTCCGCGTTCGTGATCCTCGCGCACATGGCGATCAAGTCCTACGACCTGGTGATCGCGCTGACCAACGGCGGGCCCGGACGCTCGACCTGGCTGCCGTCGGTGTTCATGTACCAGTACACGTTCACCCGCAACGAGATGTCGGTCGGCGCGGCGAGTGCGGTGCTGATGCTGGCGGGGATATCGATCGTGGTGCTGCCTTACCTCTACAGCGAGTACAGGAAGGTGAAGCATGGCTGACTCCCATTCCCACGGCCTGCGCGCGAGCCGCATCGCGCTGTACGCGGTGCTGCTGTTCCTGGCGCTGCTGTTTCTAATGCCGGTCTACGTGATGGTGGTCAATTCGTTGAAGCCGCTTGATGAGATCCGCAGCGGCAACCTGATGGCCTTGCCGATGGATTGGACCATCGAGCCATGGCTCACCGCGTGGAGTTCGGCACAGATCGGCGTGCAGCCGACCGGGTTGAGACCGTACTTCATCAACTCGTTCCTGATCGTCGTGCCGGCGGTTGCCATCAGCACGCTGATCGGCGCGCTCAACGGCTACATCCTCACGCAGTTCAAGTTCCGCGGCGCGAACGCGCTGTTCGCGGCGATGATGTTCACGGTGTTCATCCCGTTCCAGATCGTGCTGATCCCGATGGCCAAAACGCTGGGCGTGATGGGACTCGCGGGCACCGTGACCGGCCTAATCTTCGTGAACGTCGTCTACGGCCTCGGCTTCACGACGCTGTTCTTCCGCAACTACTACGCCGCATTCCCGGGCGAACTGGTGCGCTCGGCGCGGATGGACGGTGCTGGCTTCTTCGGTGTGCTGTGGCGCATCCTTTTGCCGTCGAGCGCGCCAATCATCATCGTCACGGTGATCTGGCAGTTCACCAACATCTGGAACGAGTTCCTGTTCGGTGCGTCGTTCTCCGATTACAAGTCATTTCCGCTGACGGTGGCGCTGAACAACCTGGTCAACAGCTCGACCGGCGTCAAGGAATACAACGTCCACTTCGCCGGCGCGTTCCTCGCCGCAGTGCCGACGCTGGTTGTCTACCTCGTCTCTGGCAAGTACTTCGTGCGCGGCCTGATGGCCGGCTCAGTCAAAGGCTAACCGGGAGTGCACCCATGGCATCACTCGACATGATCAATATTCAGAAGAGCTTCGGCGCCACCAAGGTGCTGCACGACATCTCGATCGGCCTTGCCGACGGCGAGTTCCTGGTGCTGGTCGGTCCGTCGGGCTGCGGCAAGAGCACCTTGATGAACATCATCGCCGGGCTGGAAGAGCCCACCGTCGGATCGCTGCGGCTCGCCGGCCGCGACATCACCCAAGTCGAACCGTCGGAGCGAAACATCTCGATGGTGTTCCAGAGCTACGCGCTGTACCCGAACATGACCGTGGCCAAGAACATCGAGTTCCCGCTCGAGATGCGCAAGGTGGAGAAGTCGGTGCGCGCAGAACGCGTCAAGAGCGTGGCCAAGCTGCTGCAGATCGAACACCTGCTCGAACGCAAACCGCGTCAACTCTCCGGCGGGCAGCGCCAGCGCGTCGCGATCGGGCGTGCACTGGCGCGCGAGCCGCAGCTTTATCTGTTTGATGAGCCGCTGTCGAATCTCGATGCGCAACTGCGGCTCGACATGCGAACCGAGATCAAAAAGCTGCACCAGCGCCTGTCGGCAACCATCGTCTACGTCACGCACGACCAGATCGAAGCGATGACGCTCGCTACGCGCATCGCGGTGATGAAGGGTGGCGTGGTACAGCAGCTCGGCACGCCGTACGAGGTCTACAACAAGCCAGCCAACACCTTCGTCGCCGGCTTCATGGGTTCGCCTCGGATGAACCTCGCCAAGGCGCAGCTGGTCGGCGACAACGGATCGCTCGCGCTCGACATGCAACTGGGCGAAAGGCCGCGCGTGCGGATCGAGCTGCCGCCCGGCAACGACAAGCTGCGCGCCTATGTCGGCAAGGAGGTCATCGCCGGCGTACGCGCCGAGGCGATCAGCTTGGCGCGCGATGGACAGGTCCCTTTGCCAACGCAACGCCTCGTCGATGCGCATATCGAAGTGATCGAACCGACCGGCGCCGACACGCTGGTCGTGCTCGATATCGGCGGCAACGAGTTCACCGCGCGGCTCGAGCCGGACGTGGCGCTGAAGCCCGACACCCAGGCCAGGTTCGTCGTCGATCTGACCAAGCTGGTGTGCTTCGACGCGCAGAGCGAGATGCTGATCGGGTGAGGTCGAGATTAAACGCGATACATTCGACGTGGTGATCATCGGCTCCGGCGTCGGCGGCGGCGCGGTGGCGCAGCAGCTTGCTGGTAGCACGGCACGGGTGCTCGTGCTCGAGCGCGGGCCCGAACTGCCGCGTGAGCCGCAGAACTGGGACCCCGAGGCTCTGTTCGTCGAGAAGCGCTACCACACCGACGAAACCTGGTACGCCGACGGCCGGGCGTTTAACCCCGGAATGTTCTATTTCGTCGGCGGCCTGACCAAGTTCTACGGCTCGGCGATGTTCCGCTTCCGCGAGCGCGACTTCGACGCCGTCGAGCACGAGGAGGGCGTGTCGCCGGCCTGGCCGATCCGCTATGCCGACCTCGAGCCCTGGTACGGCGAGGCCGAGCGGCTGTTCGGCGTGCACGGGCAGGCGGGCGTCGATCCGACGGAGCCGCCGCGCAGCGCCGCGTACCCGCTTGCGCCAGTGCCGCACGAGCCGGTGATCGCGGCGATCGAAGCGCGGCTGCGTGCGCAGGGTCTGAAGCCGTTCCCGATGCCGAGCGCGATCGACTTCGGCCCGGGCGGCAGCTGCCGTCGCTGTCCAAATTGCGACGCCTTCCCCTGCATGATCGATGCGAAGGGCGACGCCGAGGTGCGACTGGTCCGCCCGGCCTTGCGTTCGGGCAATGTCGGCCTGCGCGCCAGCGCCCGCGTCGAGCGGCTCGTCACCGACGACACCGGCCGGCGCGTCGTGGCCGCCGAGGTAGTCGAGGCCGGCGAGCGCCGCGCGATCCGGGCCGAGCTGTTCGTGCTCAGTGCCGGCGCGATCAATTCGGCCGCGCTGCTGCTGCGCTCGGCAAACGCGCGGCACCCGCGCGGGCTGGCCAACGGCAGCGATGCCGTTGGCCGGCATTACATGACGCACAACACCACGGCGATGATGGCAGTGCATCCGTGGCGGCGCAATGAGACGCACTTTCCGAAGACACTAGCGCTGCACGACTTCTACTTCGGCGATACGCCCGGCGGCAAGCCGCTCGGCAGCCTGCAGCTGCTCGGCAAGCTGCGCGAGCCGATGTTGCGCTCGCGGCTCCCTTGGGTGCCCAAGTCCGTTCTGACCGCGCTCGCCGCGCGCAGCGTCGACTGGTATGCGCAGAGCGAAGACCTGCCGCACCCCGACAGCCGGATCACGCTGCGGCCCGACGGCGCGATCAACCTGCACTGGCATCGCAGCAACCTCGTGGCGCACCGCCGCTGGGTGGCCAAGGCGAGCGGCATTCTGCGCACGGCGGGCTACCCGGTGGTGCTGACGAGCAGCTTCGGCACCGAGGTCGTCTCGCATCAGTGCGGTACGGTGCGCTTCGGCAGCGACCCTGCCACGTCGGCGCTCGATCCGTGGTGCAAGGCCTGGGACCACGACAACCTGTTCGTCGTCGACTCGGGCTTCTTCCCTTCGTCGTCCGCGGTGAATCCGGCGCTGACGATCGCCGCGCAGGCGCTGCGCGTCGGTGCCCATCTGCGAAACGAGGTGCTGTAATGACAGTGAGGCGTCCGCTCGCGGTCGTCACCGGCGCGCGCCGCGGTATCGGAGCGGCAATCGCCGAAGAACTCGCGCGGCGCGGCTTCGACCTCGCACTGACGGATCTCTCGGCTGAAGGCGCCGACGCGACGCTGCGCCAAATCCAATCGCTCGGCGCCCGCGCGACCTTGATCGAGTCCGACCTCGCGGCGATCGATCAACACGCTTCGGTGGTGCAGCGGATCGCCGACTGGGGCGGACCGATCGCCTGCCTCGTAAACAACGCAGGCGTCCCGGCCGTGCAGCGCGGCGATCTGCTTGACGTGAGCGCGGCGTCGTTCGACCGCGTGCTTGACGTGAATCTGCGCGGCACCTTCTTCTTCACGCAAGCGGTCGCGCGGCAAATGCTCGCCTCTTCCGTCAGCGCGTCGCGTTCGATCATCACCGTGTCGTCGGTCAGCGCCGAACTGGCGTCGATCGAACGCGGCGAGTACTGCCTGTCGAAGGCTGGCCTGGGAATGTTGACCAAATTGTTCGCCCTGCGCCTGGCAGATCAAGGCATCGGCGTGTTCGAGGTTCGCCCCGGGATCATCCGCACGCCGATGACCGAGGGCGTGGCGACGAAATACGACCAGCGCATCGCCGACGGCCTGGTGCCGATGGGGCGTTGGGGAACACCCGCCGATGTGGCGCGCGCCGTGGCCGCGCTGGCCTCCGAGCAACTCAGCTTCGCTACCGGCAGCGTTGTCAACGTCGACGGCGCGCTTTCGATCAGGGGATTCTGAGCATGAAAACCTACGACTACATCATCACGGGCGGCGGTGCCGCCGGCTGCGTGCTGGCCAATCGGCTGAGCGCCGACGCGTCGGTCAAGGTGCTGCTAATCGAGGCCGGCGGCGCCGACCGGCATCCCCTGTTCCACATGCCCGCGGGCTTCGCCAAGATGACCAAGGGCATCGCGTCGTGGGGGTGGTCCACGGTGCCCCAGAAGCACATGAAGAACCGCGTGCTGGCCTACACCCAGGCCAAGGTGATCGGCGGCGGCACTTCGATCAACGCACAGATCTACACGCGTGGTGCAGCGGCCGACTATGACGAATGGGAGCGCGACGAGGGCGCGACCGGCTGGTCGTATGCGCGGGTGCTGCCCTACTTCAAGCGCGCCGAGAACAACCAGCGCTACGCGAACGAGTTCCACGCCTATGGCGGGCCGTTGGGCGTTTCCAATCCGATCAGCCCGCTGCCGATCTGCGAGGCCTTCTTTCAGGCCGGGCAGGAGCTTGGCATCCCGTTCAATCCGGACTTCAACGGCGCGCGGCAGGACGGCCTCGGCTACTACCAACTCACGCAATTAAACGCGCGACGCTCATCGACGGCCACAGCGTATCTGAACCCGGTGCGGCACCGGCCGAACCTCACGGTGATGCTGCAGACGATGGCCACGCGCATCGTCGTCGAAGGCGCTCGCGCGGTCGGCGTGGAAGTGGTGTCGCAAGGCAACCGCAACTCCAGCGTGCTGCGCGCCGAGCGCGAGGTGGCCGTCACGTCGGGCACCTTCGCGTCGCCCAAGCTGCTGATGCAGTCGGGCATCGGGCCGGCCGACCACCTGCGCCAGGTCGGCGTGCCCGTAGTCTGTGACCGTCCGGGCGTCGGCGCCAATCTGCAGGACCACCTGGACCTGTTCGCGATCGCCGAGTGCACCGGCGACCACACCTACGACAAGTACAACAAGCTGCACCACGCCGCCTGGGCCGGAATCCAGTACTTGCTGCTGAAGAAGGGCCCCGTCGCCTCGAGCCTGTTCGAGACCGGCGGCTTCTGGTACTCCGATCGCGAGAAGGGCGTGCGTTCGCCCGACATCCAGTTCCACCTCGGCCTCGGTTCCGGCATTGAAGCCGGCGTGGCCAAGATGGAGCACTCGGGCGTGACGCTCAATTCGGCCTGCCTGCGCCCGCGCTCGCGCGGAAGCGTGCGGCTGGCCAGCAGCGACCCGGCCGCGGCACCGCTGATCGACCCCAACTACTGGGCGGACCCCGAGGATCTGCGCTGCTCCCTCGCCGGCCTGCGGCTGGCACGCGAGATCCTGCGCCAGCCAGCCCTCAAACGCTTCGTCAAGTCCGAGGTGCTGCCGGGCGATCGCCTGCGCAGCGATGCGGAGCTGTTCGACTACGGATGCGCCAACGCCAAAACCGACTACCACCCTGTGGGCACCTGCCGCATCGGACCCGCAACCGACCCGATGAGCGTGGTGACCCCGGACCTGAAACTCATCGGCCTCGCGGGACTGCGCGTGGCCGACGCGTCGGTAATGCCGAGGGTGCCGTCGGCGAACACCATGGCCCCGACGATCATGGTCGCCGAAAAGGCGGCCGACCACATTCTCGGACGCATCTAAAACAGAGATGACCGCGATGCAGATCAGCTTGCCCCGCGCCGACGGCGCGCTGCAAAACTACACGATGCAGGCCGCGCCGATCACCCCGCACAACGAACCGCCAAGCTTCAATCGCACCGTCTACGCTGCCGCGCATGTGGTGATCGACCCCTTGCGCACCGACGATCCGTGGGACGCCGCACCGGTTGTGGACTGGGACGCGACACTGGCGTTTCGCGAACACCTGTGGCGCCTCGGTTTCAAGGTCGCCGAGGCGATGGACACTGCACAGCGCGGCATGGGTGTGGATTGGCCGACCGCGCGCGAATTGATCGTTCGAAGTCTGCGCCATGCGCGCACGATCCCCGGCGCCGATCTCGCGTGCGGCGTGGGCACCGATCAACTCGCACCGGCGCCGGGCGTCACGCTGGATCAAGTGGAAGCCGCATACCGCGAGCAATTCGATGCGGTCGAGAACGAAGGCGGCCGCGTGATCCTGATGGCGAGCCGCGCGCTGGCGGCGTGCGCGCGCGGCGCCGACGATTACCTTGGCCTCTACACCCGCTTGCTGCGACAAGCGGGCAAGCCCGTGATCCTGCATTGGCTGGGCGAGATGTTTGATCCGATGCTGCGCGGCTACTGGGGCACGACCGACATCGCGACCGCGCTCGATACCGTCGAGCGGCTGATTCGCGACAACGCGGACCGAATCGAGGGCATCAAGGTCTCGTTGCTCGACGCGCGCTGGGAGCTGCAACTGCGCCGCCGCCTGCCGGCGGGCGTGAAGATGTTCACGGGCGATGACTTCAATTACGCCGAGCTGATCGCCGGCGACGGGCAAGACTTTTCACACGGATTACTTGGCATCTTCGACCCGATCGCGCCGGTGGCGGCGGTTGCGCTCGCCGAGCTGGCGCGCGGCGAGGCGCAGCAATTCCGCGCCCTGCTCGACCCCACCGTCGAGTTGTCGCGAGAAATCTTCCGCGCACCCACGAGACACTACAAGGCCGGGGTGGTGTTTCTCGCCTGGCTCAACGGGCATCAACATCATTTCTCGATGGCCGGCGGCCTGCAGTCGGCGCGTGGTGCCCTTCACTTCGCGCGCGTGTTCGAACTAGCGGACCGGTGCGGCGCGCTCGCCGATCCCAAACTCGCACACCATCGGATGCGACATTACCTCTCCGTGTCGTGCGGAATCGAGAAGTGACAGCAGTCCGGCATCTGGTGCTACTGCGCTTCCACGACGACACACCCGCGACAGACCGGGCCGACATCGAGGCCGCGTTCGCCGCCTTGCCCGCGCAGATTGCCGGGATCAGCGCATTCGAATGGGGCACCGATGTCAGTCCCGAGGGGCTGTCGAAGGGATTCACACATGCCTTCGTGCTGAGCTTCCACGACGAGGCCGCGCGTAACGCGTATCTGTCGCATCCGGCACATCGGGCCTTCGTGGAAATGCTGAAGCCGCACCTGGCCGATGTGCTGGTGCTGGATTACCTGCCGCGGCCAAACTAATCGCCCTTCGTATGAGCGAACACATGGAGAATGAAGTGCAAGATCAAACGCGACACTGGCGCTTGCTGCACGCCTGGCAAGGCGCGGCCGATCGCCGTGCGCTGGCGATCTGTCGCGAGCGACTTGCCCGGCACGGCGTGTACTTCGAAGACGCGGTGAGCCTCGACCACGCCGATGCGGTCAAGATGCATGCTGGCGTACTGCGTGCCGCCATCGACGGCAGCGGCCCGCCACCAGCCGATCTGACGGCCACCGCGCTGCGCGACGATTGGGAAAGTCGCCTGCCAAGATTCATTCGCCAGTACATGGCGCGCAATGGACGGTGGTACGGAATTCCGGTTGGCGTCCACCAGGGCAATGCAATGTGGGTGAACGAACGCCACCTGGCCCATTGCGACCGACGGGTTCCGGCTACTTGGCCGGAATTGCTGCAGTGGTTCGATGAGCTTGCCCGCGAGGTTCCTTATCCGCTCGCGCTGGGCGCGCAACCCTGGCAGATCGGGATGCTGTTCGACAGCATCGTCCTCGGTCACGGTGGCGAAGGTCTTTATCGCGCCTGTTATGTCGATCGAGATCCGGAAGCATTTCGTCTCCCGGCATTTCAGCAGTGTCTCGCGTTGTTGCTACGACTGCGGCGCTACGTCGACGACGAAGCATGGGGCAGCGGTTGGGCCGACAATCTGCGAAGGGTCGTGCAGGGTCGCGCGTCGGTGCAGGTCACGGGTGACTGGGCCGCACCCATGCTCGCGACGTTGCGCGATACCGAGCGAGTCGTGATCCGCGCAAGCGCGCCGGCAACGACGGATTGTCTCTTGTACGTGATCGACTTCTTTGTCCCGGTCAACGAAAGAGCAGAAGCGACGACCCACGCCACCGTCGCCTCGGCGTTGTCCAACGACGACGTCCAAGCCGAAGTCGCCTGCGCCAAAGGTTGTCGTCGGGCGTTCGGCCCCTGGCGCGACGGCATATATGTGCCATCGATGACGCTCGAGCAGGCGTGCGCACCGGCACTGTCCTCAGCACTGGTTGGCATCGTCGCGGGCGGGCTGGGCGCCGCTCGTTCGCCATCACAAATCGCTGCGCAGCTTGCCGAGGCGGTCGCAGCGGGCATCGATCTTCATTCATCGTGATGGGGGCGACGCTTCGTGTCGGCTTGATCGGGAACGGATAGGCCGTGCGCACGATCCACGCGTCCCCGATCGCGCAGATGCAGGTGCGTGATCCGGGCACGAGATGCGAATCGCTGTAGCCGTCCGACTCCTTCCCGAGCGAAGTGACGGGAGCGGACATCGCGGCCGACGTTGTCAAGCGCCAGACGAAGCATGTGAGACCGGTCGGTGTGCGCAGCGCTGCAGCCGGTGACGACATGATTGGCGCCGGGCCCTGGCTGACAGAATGCGCCCATTTCCTGACATTCACGCGCTCGTAAGGCGAAATCGGGTACGAACGTTTTCCAAGTGCAGCAGACGTAGCGCAATGTCGTGCGCGCAGTGTCGAAATCTCCAAAGTCGACCTTCGAAGATCGGCGATACCCGCTGGCAAGAAGAACTGCTTGAGCGGCCGCTGCTCAATGGATCGAAGTGGCGCAACCGACCTGTTCCTGCCCTTCGGTTAAGCGGGAAGCCGTCGCTTGAACTACGCCGCGAAGCAGTCGGTCAATGCAACGCTGTGCCGCCCGCACGAGCGCAGCTCGTGCTGGTGGGCTCCAGAAACAAGTAGTCAAGCCGTTCGTCCCGCAAGCCACTCTTACAGCTACGCAACAGAAAAGTAACCGGCCGCCACCGCCAACCATTGCGCTACCCGCTGCACGATGACCACGTGCAGCGGATTGCCGATGACAGGCTGCATCAGTGGAACTCGGATGCGAGACCCCGTGGCCGCAATACACAGGCCTGTTACAGCCGCGGCGCGGGCACAGGCCATAAGAGCGTCACAGGCCGCGTATGGCCGCACACCTGTCTGCGTCCGAAGACTTTGTTCGCCAGCGCGCCGACCCGGCGCGCCGCAACCTCGGGTACGTCGCGCGCGGTCGATGACCCGGAAATGAATCTTGCAGGGCCGACTATCCAGTTCTCCACCGGCGCAGTGTTCGACCTCTTGTCGGCCGGGCGAGCTAGTGAGGTGCGTGGGCGAGCAGGTCGAGCACCTCGTGGCATGCGCCCATAGTGTGGTAGTCCACCTTGCCCGCAGGGCTCTTCTCATCGGAGAGCTTGCGATTGTCAGGCGCAAGGATGCGGTACCACGCGCCGTGCACGTGGTCGACGAAGTGCTGCCAAGCATACGTCCACAGGCGTTCGTACCAATGCCAGCAGCCCTCGTCGCCGGTCCGCGTGGCGAGCGCGGCGGCGGCGGCGATCGACTCGGCCTGCACCCAGAAGTATTTGTCTGCGTCGCACACGGCGAGTGGATCGGTCAGCGGGTTGTCGCCGGTGTGCGCGAAGCCATAGACCAGGCCGCCGTGGGTGGCGTCCCAGCCGTGCCTCATCGCTGCGTCGAAGAGTGCATGCGCCCGTGCCGCCCGGGGTGAAGCCGCGGCACCGCCGCCTGGCGCGGCACGGTCGAGTGCCAGCAGCAGCTTGGCCCACTCGGTTAGATGGCCGGTCTGGTAACCCCAGGGGCGGAATATGTTGGTGCGGTCGCCGCGGTTGTAGTGCCAGTCGGGCGTCCACGCGCCGTCGTCGCCGCGCCGCCAATGCTCCCAGACGAGACCGCGGGTGGCGGCCGCAAGCCGGCCGGTGATGGCATTGGCGATTGCAGCGGCGCGGTCATAGTAGCGCCGCTCGTGTGATGCGTGCCAGCAGGCGAGCATCGCCTCGCAAGCGTGCATGTTCGCGTTCTGGCCTCGGTAGGGAAGCAACTGCCAGTCGGGCGTGGCCTCGTCCGCGTAAAGGCCGGCATCGGCCTCCCAGAAGCGCTGGTCCATTAGCGCGACAGTCTCGTCGAGGCCGGCGCGCGCCTCGCCGATGTCGGCGCGCAGCGCCTCCGCGTGCGCGAGGATGACGAAGGCCAGGCCGTAGGCGTGGTTCGTCGCGTCGAGCACCTCGTGCCGACCCGCATTGAAGCGCAGCAGCCACGCGTAGCCGCCGGTGTGCGGATTGCGGTGGACGTCGTGCAAAAACCGCAGGCCGTGGCGTGCGGCGTCGCGCCACGCGGGGGCGTTGTGATGTTCGGGAAATCGCCGCGCGGCCATGGCGTGCGTCACGACAAAGCGTGTGCTGCTGACGAGGTGCCGCGTGGTACGGTCGTAGACGGTGCCATCGTCCTTGAAGAAATGGAAGAAGCCGCCGGCCGGGTCGAGGCTGCGCCCCTCGTAGAAGGCCATCGTGCGCAAGATGTGGTCCCGCAGGAATTCGGGGGAGCGGAAGTCGGGGAGAGTATCGGAAATCATGCGCGCGTTACGAGTCGACCCGGTTGCCCGCGGCCCTGCAAAGCTCGGCCGCTCCGCGAGGCAAACGGCCGTCCGCAGCGACCGTCGTGCGTCCCCGCACTCCATTCACCCGCTTCTCGCTCTTCGCGTCGAACCGGTGCGCGTCCTCGGCGCCGCAGCGCAGGAACACGCTTTCGCCGAACTGCTGGTGCACCATGCCCGGCACGCGGGCCATCATCTTGCCGAGCGGCGCGACGACCAGCGCATAGGTCTCGAGGCCGGACGGCTCCAGCAGGCTGATCGTGCCCGGCAGGCCGGCGTCGGAGAACGGCGGCGGCTTGGGTCGCAGACCGTAGAGGATGCCCTCGGCATGGCCGTTGCGGATGATACCGCGCTGCTGCGCGTCGAGCGTAGGGTCGATGCCGAACGAGGCGAAGCCGCTCGCCGCGCTGGCCGGTCACGATGTTCATGGCCGGCGACGTAGCCGCGGGCGCAATGCCGGCAGGCTGTGAGCAAGAGCCGGCGCGACAGCGTCGGCGAGCCATCAAGGCGAGCTTGGCCAAGAAGGATGTCATCGTCGTAGCGCCAGCGACGCCCGACTCAGACTCACAGCCCGAAGTCGGGACCACAACGCGGCGCGTAGCCTAACGCGCGCCGCCTGGCTTCCTCGAGGAGCCAGTGCAAGCACTGGGTCTACTTCGGGGCCCCCCCCGAAGTGCTTCTTCATCCGCTTCACGTACTCATCGAGATCTTCGATCGACGTCACGTTCTCTGGCCTGAAGCCGGTGATTTCTTCAAAGTTCCCGAGTTCGGCGCCCGTGGGGCGGATCCTGTTTCCGATTCTGAGCATTCCTGTCGTTGCGCGAATTGCTGCCGATGCAGAAATTTCGCACAAGTCAGCGCCGACGTCAGGCTCTTTGAACCGGCTGAACCGGAGCCGGTCACCTTCGCGGTGAAAGCCGCAAGGGCCTGCAAGCAATTCCGCGAACACGAACGTTGGGCGCGCGAAGCCCGAAACCGACGACACGGAGCATGTACGGAAGCCCGGTCATGACGTGCCAGTCATCGATGTGGAGGCCGGCCGCGCGCGCGCGTACGAACACGTCGCAATCGCCGACCACCGGCATGTCGATGTCGATGAATTCGAGTACGTCGGCTGAGCCGTAGATGCTTTGGACGATTGCCTTCATCGCGTTTTCCGGAGCTAGCACGAGTATGTGAGTCGGCCTAACGCCCAAGCTCAGCCGCTGGCAAGCCGCGCAGCGGGTTGCCAGCGGCTGGAGCGACTTGTCAGGCATTGCCTCGAAGCACGTAGCTCACGCCAACCGCACATGCATAAAGCCCAACTCCGAAAGCGGTGTGCGCCATAAGGCTTCTCAGCCTCGCCTGCGTTGGATTGGGCGCTCTTGACGCAGCAATGCCGAGTCCAAACGATGGCTGCATGATTAGTAATGGCGCCACCACAGTGCCAATGCCAAAAAGCATGGCAGGAAACAAGGTTGGACGCGCAAGCCAGCTACCTGAAACAAAGGCGACGAGCACGAGTGAGTACACGGTACCAATGACGTAGTGGGCGATCCAGCCTACCGTGCACTCGGAACGTTTCTGCGAGGCAGCGGCAATACTCGAATGCATGAACGTGCCTTCGGGCATATGACGAAGCCAGCGCCCGACCAAACAATAGTTGGCCGAAGGAATGCTGAAGGCACGCTTCAGAAACAGTGCCGACACGTCCATGAACAGAGTTGCGCCAAGCCCAACGACAACTGCGCCTAAAAAGTAAGTTGCTTCAGTGCTCATAATCTGCCTCGATGTGGATGTTCATGCCTAATGTTTGACTTGACCGGCGCCGCAAGGCATTCGCTCTAAGGAAGGGTTAG
>Ga0209048_10000270_pt1 | contig 57046 bp, 54 predicted proteins | sample FrelakmetCRP12CR_FD_187146 | JGI IMG/M metagenome (GOLD analysis project Ga0209048, IMG submission 187146) | Freshwater lake sediment microbial communities from the University of Notre Dame, USA, for methane emissions studies - CRP12 CR (SPAdes)... | ecosystem: Environmental > Aquatic >...
CTTAAGGCATTCTTATGCCACGGATTTATTGGCTCAAGGCGTGGACTTGCGGCTGGTGCAGGAATTCTTAGGACATAAAAATATCGCCACTACCCAGATTTACACCCACGTAACCAACAAGCAACTCAAAGACATCCACAAGAAATTCCATAGCGGCAGGAGGATAAAAAATTAAAAAACTGCGGGCTTAATTCCGCAGTTTTTTAATTCGAGCAGTTTTCAAAGTTATGGCAGATAGTTGAGCGGATCTGTGGGTATGCCGTTCAAGCGCACTTCAAAATGAAGATGGGATCCGGTGGTAAGGGGCCCAGCTCCGGGCGTTCCCGGCAAACCGCCGCTCAGAGCTATAATCTGGCCCTGGGCTACGTATTCATCGTTAGCAACCAGTATTTTGGACACATGGCCATATACGGTGGCCAGGCCGTTAGCATGGACTATCATTATATAATTATAGCCCATTCCCCCATTATGGGCTTGTGCAACGTATCCGGAAGCAGCCGCTCGCACAGGGGTGCTCTGGCTGGCTCTGATGTCTATAGCCGGGTGTTCAAAGATGTATCTGAACGGATAGTTGGGATCGTGGAAATAGGCGGAAATGAAATTTTTCGGCACCGGCCAGATAAATCCGTTTTCGTCTACCACTAATTTATTGACGGAGAGTCTGGACAGTTTTTCTCTGACCTTTTTTTCTATGTTGGTTATGTCGCTGGACGCTTGCAGCTGTTCCTGCTTGGCCTGGGCCAGAAGCTGCTGGTATTGCCGTTCGGAATTGTTAGTCTGTTCCAATAGGTAGTTTTTATCCATTTTTTCCAGCCCCAGCGCTTGCTTGTTCTCTTCCAAAGTATTTTTTGACGCCACCGCGTCCTTATTGTTTTGCACTAGGGCGGCTTCTTCTCCGTCTAATTGGCTTTTATACTGTTTTAATGCGTCAACGCTATCCCCTATTTCCCGGTTTACATCTTCCAGGTATTTTACTTGATCCAGGAAATCGGAAAGAGAATTATTTAAAAGCAGGATTTCCAGGGTGCTCGTGCGATCTTGTTGATAGATAAGCTTTAGTGCCACCGCTACCTGGCCTTTTTCTTTGTCGATTTGCGCTTGCTTTTCTTGTATCAAGGCTTGGGTTCTTTTGATTTCGAGATTCAAGCGGTCAATTTCCGTCTGAGTGCTTGCTATGTCCAATTCAAGTTTTGCCGTTTGGTTATCAAGTATTGACAGCTGATTGCTGAGCGAAGCCTTTTCAGCCTGTTTTTCTTGAATAGTCTGGGTATATTGAGCTTGCTTGTCCTGTATTTGTTTAATCTGGTTTTTTTTATCCTGGATCTGTTTGTTCAGATCGGATATTTCCGGGCTTTGGCTATAGTTATCCTGTTGACCTAGTGCCGGCGCTATAGTTAGTTTAAAATAGCCAAAAAAAACAGGCAGACAAAACATCGCGCCCAGTAAAATAGTTATAAAAATGATTTTTTTATTTTTGTTCATAACTCGGGGATTTTTTAAGCGTTTTTTCATTTATCGGCAATAATATTATAACATATATAAGGTAAAATTAAAAATATAAAAAACCGCCCTTTAGAGTATCACAGGACGGTTTTTTTATAATTTTTCAATACCCATTTTTATTCGTTCCAGACTTTCCTTTTTCCCGAGAACCTCCGCGACTTCAAACGGTCCGGGGCTGGCTTTCTCGCCAGTCAGCGCGGCGCGCATTGGCCAGAGATAATCTCCGGTCTTCAACTGCTTGGCTTCAATGTGTGTTTTGAGAGCGTCCCCTACCGAGTGGTGGGTCCAGGTATTTTTCGGGATGACATCCAGAAGCGCGTAAACAGTTTTAAGGTTATTTCTAATCTCTTCCGGTGATAACTTTTTCCAGATGAGAAGCTCGGCAGGATAATCTATCAAGCCCTGAAAGAAAAATTTAGTCCTCTCCCCTATCTCGGACAATACTTTTAATCTTTCCTGTTCTAAGGCCACAACCTGCTTTATGAATTTTTTTTCCTTTTTTCTATCATCACTGGCTATTTTTAAATTTTCTTTAAGATGCGGCAGACAAAGATCCACTAACTCATCAAGCGGTTTTTGCCTGATATAATAGCCGTTGAAGTAAGTCAGTTTTTCAATGTCAAATACCGCCGGACTGATTCCGATGTCTGCAATCTTAAATTTTTCTTCCATATCGCCGAGTGATAAGATTTCATTGTCTTCCTTGGGATGCCAGCTCATAAGAACGCAGAAATTCAACAAAGCTTCTTTTAAATATCCTTTGGCGCGAAAATCTTCCACTGCCACATCGCCTTGGCGTTTGCTTAATTTTCCGCCCTCCTTGTTCATTATCAAAGAAAGGTGGGCAAATTTAGGCGCATCCCAGCCGAAGCCTCTATAAAGCAAGATGTTCTTCGGGAATGATGAGAGCCACTCGTCCCCGCGGAGCACGTGGGTAATTTCCATAGTGTGGTCGTCCACTACGTTCGCGAATTGATAAGTGGGCATGCCGTCTGTTTTTATGAGCACATGATCGTCAAGGTCGGCTAGGTTAAATTTTATTTCCCCGCGCAAGATGTCATTGACAATGATCTCTCCTGCCAATGGCAGTTTTTGCCGGATGACGAATTTCTCCCCGCCCTTTATCTTTTTATCTATTTCTTCCTTGGTAAGATTGCGGCAAGTGCGGTCATATCGCGGAGGAAGTTTTTCGGCTTGCTGGCCGGCACGCATTTTTTCAAGCCTCTCGGGCGTGCAAAAACATCTGTATGCACCATCCTTGGATAATATTTTTTCGGTATATTTTTTATAGATTTCTATCCTCTGGCTCTGGACATAAGGCCCGTAATCTCCGCCTACGCCCGGCCCCTCATCGATTTTCAGATTCAGCCATCCCAGTATATCAATAAGCCCCTGGGCCGCGCCCTCCACTTCTCTTTTCTGGTCGGTGTCTTCTATGCGCAAAATGAATTTTCCGCCCAGGCTCTTGGCAGCCAGATATCCGAAAAGGACAGTCCGGAGGCTGCCGATATGCAAAAAACCGGTTGGCGACGGGGCAAAACGCGTTCTCATAATTATTTTACGAATAAGTAGATATTCAAGATCAAGGATACTGCCAGCAAAACCACAGCCAGAACCAAAAAAGCCTGTAACTTTTTTATCTTTTCCTTGTCGTCAGTCTTTTCTTTTTTCAAGAGCAAGTTAGTGACGTCGTTTAGGAGGTAGATGAATTTTTTTATACTTAGGTTCATATGTTAATTTTATTTATTTTTAGCTGAATTGTCAATGTAGTCATTGAATTTATCCAAAAATTTTTGGGTCGCTTCCTGTCTGACTGCATATACTTCCTGGACCAATTTATCGCTGTCCACCCATTTCCATTCGGAATGATCCCAGAAATTTATTTTAATATCCTCGTCTCTGCCGGTAAATTCGGCAATGCACAACCCCTGTTTTTGTCCCCTATAGCCTAGAAATTTATATGTTTTTTTATACTCGCCGGTCCGTTCACCAAAACGGTATTTATAAACATCGGCAATAGTTTTTTTTACGGCGAATTTTTCAGTTCCTGTCTCTTCTTTGATTTCTCTAGCGCCTGCTTGAGTAAGATTTTCGCCATCTGTGCCTCCCTGGGGAAGCTGCCAATGATTCAGCTCATCGCTTCTTTTAACGGCAAGTATCTTATATTTACCATCCTCTTTTTTATAAAGGATGCAAGCTACATTCGGGCGATATTGGAAAGGTACGATAAATCTCCAGCGAAAAAATTTTAACGGAAAGATAATAACAGCGGTAAAAATCCTTTTCCACCGCCAAGGCTCTAAAACGAGCCTCCATAGCCACTCCAATCCCCAACTCCTTAATATTTTAGGCGCTCTTTTGACAATGCCTGAAATAAAATCAAAACTGCCGCCGACTCCCATTGCGATTTTTACTGAAGGAATTTTTTTTAAATTATGATATATCCAAATATCTTGTTTCGGATGTCCGAAGGCTACGAAAATAATATCCGGCCGTGCGATATTAATCCTTCCTATCAATTTATTGTTTTCTTCCTCCCCTCTTAGCCAAGCCTCGGTTTTCATTTCCCACTGTTTATGCTTCAATCCTTCTTCCGCACCGGCAATTTTCAGATCCGGATATTTTAGTAGTAGATTCGCAGCAGTTTTTTTTACAGCTTCCTCTCTTCCGCCTAAGAGATAAATTGATTTTTTTTCTTTTTCAGCCAGCACGCATATGTCATAAATCAAGTCTGCTCCCGGGTATCGATGTATTTTTTCCCCCATTAAGAGAGCAGCTAATGCCGGGCCGCTTCCATCCGGAACAGCCAGGTCGGCTTTATATAAAATATAAAAGAATTCTTCATTTCTGGATGCTTCAACTAAAAACTCCGCATTAGGAGTAACTATCTGGTGTTGCTTGCCGTCAACTAAAAATTCCTTGATTTTATCTAAGGTTTGGCCGTTGCTTAAAGCTGAGATATTGACTCCTAGTATATTTACCCCATTAGATATTTTTTTTTCTTCAGACATATATTTTGCCCGTCATTACATCAGATATCATTTAGATATCTAACGGGGTTTATTGTTTCCATTTTAGGTTTAAAATTGGCTAATTTCTCTTTTATTATATCCAAGATTCTTGACTTTGGCAATAAGTTGTGGTATGTTCTTTTTAGTTATTATCTGAACATTTAAATATTCCCCTAAAGGAGGCTATAGGTATGTTTGTGACAGAAATGAATCAAGCCGCAGAACCTTCTATCTATGAGGCCTATACTGCTGGAGAAAAAGAAGTGCTATTAAAGGTTGGGATAGTAATCCCTAAAAAAAGAGGCTTCGTGCCGACAAAAGATTGTCCAGGCAGAAATCCTCTGGGCGTTTCGTCAGCATGCCAAGATAGGTGTATGGGACCAAAGGGTATAGAAAAAACACCGGGTATTACGCCGCCCTGCGTAAAAAGTCTACATATACGCCTGGGCTTGTAGGCTAAAATCTACGGTAAAATCGATTTCCGTCATTAACGTAAAGTGTAATGGCGGATTTTTTTCTTAATTTTTATTTAATATTGGCAGTGTATATTTACACTTGACACTATTGATGACCCATATTATCATATAGTTAGCACTCAAACAACGAGAGTGCTAATCATTAATTCTAAAGTCTAAATTTTAAAGGCTAAAAAATTTAAAATTAATTAATTTAGTAATTTAGATTTTATTTAGAATTTAAAATTTATAATTTAAAATTTTAATATTATGTTTGACAAATTTACACATAAATCACAAGAAGCGGTCATTAATGCTCAAATCATCGCCACAGACAGCGGTCAGCAGCATATAGAGGCCGTACATCTTCTGGCCTCCCTGTTAGAGCAGCCGGAAAGCCTGGTCAAGCCGATGCTGGAAAAATTAAGCATTTCCCCTGACTTGGTCAATGACAAGACTTGGGACATCATAGAAAAGCTTCCCAAAATATCCACTTCCGCAAGTTCCAGCATCGGCATGGTGCAGGGCACGGCCGAGGTAGCTTTGATATTGGAGAAAGCGAAAAAAGAAGCGGACAAGATGGGAGATGAATTCATTTCCACTGAGCATCTTTTTCTCTCTTTGATCAGCGTGAAATCAAAAGCTCAGGATTTGCTTTTAAAGATGGGTGTGGAATATGAAAAGGTATTGAAGATCTTGGCGGAACTGAGGGGCTCCCAGAATATTACCGATCCGGATCCGGAATCAAAATTCCGCAGCCTGGAAAAATATACTTTGAATATGACCGAAATGGCCAGACAGAAAAAAATCGATCCGGTCATCGGCCGCGACGGAGAAATCAGGCGCATCATGCAAGTATTGACCCGCCGCACCAAAAATAACCCGGTGCTTATCGGCGAGGCGGGTACGGGCAAGACCGCTATCGTTGAAGGCTTGGCCCAAAGGATAGTTGCCGGAGATGTTCCCGAAACATTGATGAATAAAGAATTGGTCATACTTGACCTGGGGGCCATGCTCGCCGGAGCAAAATTCAGGGGCGAATTTGAAGAAAGGCTTAAAGCGGTCTTGAAAGAGATTAAATCCCAGGGCGGAAACGTAATTCTATTCATTGACGAACTCCATACTCTGGTGGGAGCGGGCGCTTCGGAAGGCTCCATGGACGCTTCCAATATGCTTAAGCCCGCGTTGGCTCGCGGAGAACTGCGGACCATCGGCGCCACCACCACCAAAGAATATCAGAAATATATTGAAAAAGACCAGGCCTTGGAAAGGCGTTTTCAGCCGATTTATGTAGCTGAACCGAGCATAGAAGATACGATATCTATTTTGCGCGGCATCAAGGAAAAATATGAAGTCCATCACGGCGTCCGCATCACTGACGACGCTTTGGTCGCGGCTGCGAAATTTTCCGCGCGTTATATTTCCGACAGGTTCTTGCCGGATAAAGCGGTGGACTTGATTGATGAAGCCACCTCGGCTTTGCGTATGGAAATAGAATCCTCCCCTGCCGAACTGGATCATCTGAAGCGTGAGATAAAACGCCTGGAGATCGTCAGAGCCGGACTTTTGCAGGATAAGAAAGAAAAAGGTAGCGCCAAATTGCGCGGCATCAATAGAGAATTGAGCGAGCTGAAAGAAAAAGCCAACCAATTAGAACTGCATTGGAAAAATGAAAAAGACATAATTGCCAGGATAAGGGATTCAAAAAAGAAGATCGATGAACTCAAGGCCCGGGCGGAAATCATTGAACGCAAGGGCGACGATTTGACGCAAGTCGCGGAAATACGCTATTCAAAAATCCCCGAATTGGAAAAAGAAGTGAAAAAACGCGAGGCTGATCTGACCAAGATACAAAAAGGCGGCCAGCAGCTTTTGAAAGAAGAAGTATGCGAAGAGGATATTGCCAAGGTTGTTTCCCGCTGGACCGGCGTGCCGGTCTCCAAGATGATGGAAAGCGAAATCAAGAAGCTGACCAAGATAGAAGAAGAGCTTAATAAACGCGTGGTCGGGCAGGATGACGCCATCAGGAGCGTCTCTAACGCCTTGAGGCGTTCTCGGGCGGGAGTGGGCGAAGAAAAGAAGCCGATAGGATCTTTCATGTTCGTGGGTCCGACAGGCGTGGGCAAGACCGAGCTGGCCAAAGCCCTGACCGAATTTATGTTTGATGACGAGGCAGCGATGATCCGGCTGGATATGAGCGAATTTATGGAAAAACATTCTGTCGCCAAAATGATCGGCTCCCCTCCTGGATACATCGGGCATGAGGAAGGCGGACAACTTACGGAAAAAATCAGGCGCCGGCCGTATAGCGTGATACTTTTTGATGAAGTAGAGAAGGCGCATCCGGAAGTATTCAATATCCTATTACAGATATTAGATGACGGCAGGCTTACGGATTCCAAGGGGCGCGTAGTAAATTTCAAAAATACTATCATCATCATGACATCCAATCTGGGTAATGAAGTCATCAAGGAATATTCCATTGGCTTCGCCGACCATGGGGATGAAAAACAAGCAGTGAAGATGCGAGGTGATGAAATGAAAGAAAAAATCGACAAGATCTTAAGAGATAATTTCAAACTGGAATTCTTGAATCGTATAGATGAAATCGTCATATTCAAGAACTTGAACAGAGAAGCCCTGTCTATGATCGTGGACCATGAATTGGTCAAAGTCGAAAAAAGGCTTAAGAACAAGGATATAACCATCAAGGTAGGGCAAAAGGTGAAGACCATGCTTGCGGAAAAAGGTTATGATGTCACTTTCGGGGCCCGCCCCTTGAAGCGCATCATCCAGAACATGATCCTTGACGAGCTCGCTTATAAGATTATTGAAGGTACGATCAAAGAAGGAGACAAAGTTACGATCGACTTGGGAGTTAAAGACAAGATCGTGATGATGGTGAAATAATTGTGTTATCCGAAAATTTAAAGCGAACAAAACTCTACGGGCTTAAATTTTCTTATAAAAGGCGTTCCTTAGCGGGCGCCTTTTAGTTTTTGTTGAAAATTCGCAAAAATTTGATGTAGATACGATTTTATATTATAATATAGGTATGTTTAAAATTGTAGAAAAAAGTTTTATTGTTGCCATATTAATGGCAAGCGTTTTTTTAGTTTACACAAATAAGGCCCGGGCGGATAATTTTAATTTTGACCCGAATTTTATAATCAGTGATGCGGAAGTTCTTGATTCCAGCGCCATGAATCTGGACGATATCCAGTCTTTTTTAACGGAAAAAGGAGGATATCTGGCAACATATTCTACTTTCAATTTTGAAGGCAAATTCAAGACTGCCGCCCAGATAATTTACGACGCCGCTGCCAACAACACAAATTATGATTGCGACGGCGTACTAGGCTTGAGCGATAGCCCCACTACCCAGGAAATGGCCCAGAAGTGCCTTAAAGTAAAAATCAACCCCAAGTTCCTGCTGGTCCTGGTCCAAAAAGAACAAAGCCTGGTGGATGACCCCAGCCCTAAAGAATCTCAGCTTGATTGGGCGACCGGCTATGGGTGCCCGGATAGCGGAGGATGCAGTGAACGCTGGAAGGGTTTCGGCAAGCAGATCAACTCGGCAGCCCTGCAATTTTTTTCCTATATGGTGCACCCCGAATATTACCAATATAAAGCTAACGGAACTTATGTCCTGTCTAACCCTTATTCGGCATCCGGAACGACCGGGAATATGAGCGTTACTCCCCTGAATCAAGCTACTGCTGCCCTTTATAATTACACCCCGCATGTATATAACGGCAATTACAATTTTTATAAAACATGGCAAAGATGGTTTACCAGGCTCTATCCTGACGGCACATTGCTCCAGAGTAATGCCAGCACGACCGTCTGGCTCATCCAGGATAGCAAAAAAAGACCGTTTGTAAGCATGGGAGCGCTTCTATCCAGATATGATCTTAAAAAAATAATCATGGTGAATGATTCCGACCTTCAGAGCTATAGCCAAGGAGCGCCTATAAAGTTCCCCCAATATTCATTGGTCAGATCCCCGAAGGGAACGATATATCTCTTGGTGGATGATACTAAGCACGGGATTGCCAGCAAAGAAGTCTTCAGAAGGATCGGCTTTAATTCCATTGAAGTTGTCAAAGGGAGCTGGGAGGACCTGAATGCTTATAAGGAAGGAGTTGCCATTACGGCCACCACTACTTATCCCGTAGGTGCGCTGCTTCAGGACAAGAAAACGGGCGGAGTCTATTGGGTGATTGATAATAAGAAGGCGCCCATACAGGACAAAGTTTTTTTGACTACCAAATTCAGAAATAAGCAGATCAAGGTCGTCACCTCCAAAGAGTTGAATAAATATGCCACCGCTACCCCCGTACTTTTTGGTGACGGCGAACTATTGACTGCTCCGGGCTCGCCGGGCGTCTTCATAATCGACGGAGGCAAAAAGAGGCCATTCGCTTCCGCAGAAATATTTGAAGCTCTGGGTTATGATTGGGGCAATATAATCAGCGTACCGATGAAAATATTAGATATGTATCCATTCGGTGACCCGATCATGATTGTCAATCGCGGAGAAGACGTGAATCCTAACTCTACCAGCACCCCTGACAATCTAACCGGAACCTCAACCCCCGGTATTTCAACTTCATCTCCGTCAGATTTATCGTCTACCAGTACTCTGACAAATTTGGGCACCGGCACTACGGCCAGCGCTAGCTCGACAAATTAATCAATTTTTTAATTTTCCGCCATAAGCGGATCCGCCTATGGCGGAAAACTAATCATATGTCTATAGTTTTTTCAGCAATAGTCCCCCATTCCCCGCTTCTCATGCCTCTTATCGGCAAAGAGAACAGGAAAAGACTCGATGATACGCTCAAGGCATACAAAAAGCTTGAAGAAGACCTGTATGCCAGCCAGGCTGAAATCATATTGGTCATTTCCCCCCATGGACCGGGCAATCCCGATTCTTTCACTATGAATTTAAATCCTAAATTCATCTGTACTTTTGAAGAATTCGGAGATTTGACGACCAAAATAGAAATTACCGGGGATGTGGGAGATGCTTACAAGATAAGAGAAAAGATGGAAACCTCGGTGCCGCTTCAGCTGATCAGCGTTGAAAAGCTGGATCATGGCGTTTCTATACCGCTTTATCTGTTAGCTTCGCATATGCCGCAAGTGAAGGTCATACCTATCTATTATTCCGGGCTTGACCTTGAAGCCCACTTTAAATTCGGGCAGGAGCTTAAAAAAGAGCTGGTGCGTCTGAACGCGAGGATTGCGGTTGTCGCTTCCGGGGATCTTTCCCACCGGCTGACCAAAGAAGCGCCGGCCGGTTACTCCGCCAAAGGAAAAAAATTTGATAAAAAAATAATAGACCAGCTTCTCGCCGGCCAAACAAAAGATATTATCGCCACTGATAAAAAAGTCATTGAGGAAGCCCAGGAGTGCGGACTGAAATCAATCGCTATCCTTTTGGGAGTTTTGGACGGGATTAAAAACGAGCCGGAATTGCTGGCGTACGAGTTTCCTTTCGGCGTGGGGTATATGACGATGAATTTTAAGATTTAACCTTAAAAAATTTTTAGAAAAAGTTTTTTATATTTTCAAAAATATAATGTATCAAAAAAAATTATTATAGCGAGCAAAGCTCTACGGCCATAATAATTTTTTTTTGATAGTATTTTCCAAATCAGCATTTTAGGTAGCTGATTTTTTATTTTTAGCCTGGTAATTGTCTACCAATTTGAAAAAATATTTCCATTTTTCTCCGGTTTTGCAAAGTTCTTTAGTGTCGTTGAGGCATGATTCAACGGCTGATTTAGGCATTTCCTTGCAGGCCTTAAATACGGAATTTCTCTTGAAATCCGGGACATCCAATTCTTCAATCACCCTCAAGGCCAGATCCTGCCAGGGATAGGCCGGAGGTTTGATGGATCTTTTAGAATTGAATATTTCCCCTAAGCCCTGGAAACCTTTATCTATCCTGGGTCCGTCTGATGTTTTGCTTATTTTTCCCATATGTTTACTCCAGCATAATAAATAATCAAATAAATAACAAGCCCTTAAGGTTGCCAAGGGTAAAAGTTTATGGTAAAATCCTATTGCAATCAAGAAAATTTATGCCAAAAATACTCAAAATAATAACCAATCCAGACGAAACTCTGAGGAAAAAAAACGCGAAAGTTGATTTTAAAAAAGTTCATCTAAAGAAATTAAATGAGCTTTGTTTGAATATGTCGGAAACCATGCTTAAAAGCGATGGCGTAGGGCTGGCCGCTCCGCAAGTGGGAGAAAATATAAGGCTAGTGGTGATAAACACCAAAGACGGTCAGGTCTGCATGATCAATCCGGAAATAACCAAAAAATCGCTTACCAAAGAATGGGGAGAAGAAGGGTGCCTGTCGGTGCCTTGCGTTTATGGCCAGGTTCGGAGGCATAAAAAAGTCACTTGTGAGTATTGCGATGCAAGAGGACAGAAATTAAAGATGGATGCGGAGGGTCTTCTGGCCAGAGTGGTGCAGCACGAGTTGGATCACCTGGACGGCATCCTATTCATAGATAAAGCTAAAAAATTATTCGTAGATAAAGGCGATGGAAAAAAATAAAATACGCACAATTTTCATCGGAACGCCGGATTTCTCCGTCCCCTCGCTAGAGAGTCTTTCGCGTGACGATTATTTCCAGGTTATCGGCGTCATCACCCAGCCGGACAAGAAGGTAGGGAGAAAGCAGGTCCTCACTCCCCCGCCGGTCAAAGTGGAGGCCGTGAAAAATAATATTCCAGTTTTTCAGCCTGAAAAAATTGGAAATTGGAAATTGGAAATTGGAAATTTAGATCTTATCGTGGTCGTCGCTTACGCCCAAATCATCCCGGAAAATATTTTGAATCTGCCTAAATACGGTTGTGTCAATGTCCATGGTTCGCTTCTTCCCAGATACCGGGGCGCGTCTTGCGTACAGGCGGCTATTGCCAATGGCGACAGGGAAACCGGCATTACCATCATGAAAATGGATAAAGGACTGGACACCGGCCCTATTATATTTCAAGACAAGATCGGGATAGAGGATAATGACACGGGCGGATCAATGTTTAAAAAATTATCAGAGCTGGGCGCTAAAGCATTGGTCCCCGCCTTAAAAAAATATATCAACGGAGAAATTATTCCGGAAGCACAAGACAATTCTAAAGCGAGTTATGTGGGAATGCTCAAAAAAGAAGATGGCAGGATAAAATGGTACGAAGATGCGATAGCGGTGGAAAGGTTTATCCGTTCCAGACTCCCCTGGCCTGGGGCCTGGACCAGGATAAAGAATGACGGAGAAAAAAATATCAAGATATTGGAAGTTTTACACGAGACTTTATCGGGCAATAAAAAAAATCTCGGGGAAATATTTTTTTCTGGCGATGATTTGGCTGTCCAATGCGGCAACGGCGCCCTGCTAGTGAAAAAATTGCAGACGGAAGGGAAGAAGGCGGTTACGGCGGAAGAATTCTTGCGGGGTTACAAAGATTTTGTCGGCAAAGTATTAGATTAGGAGAGGGTAAAAGGTTTTTAAAGATCGTAAATACAAAGCACCCGCACATCGAATAGATGCGCGGGCGCTTTAATCCCCATGCCCCGATAATTGTGAAAGAGTTCTCACTACTATCGGCAAAATATACAACAATCAGTTATATATTTTTGTAAGCCCATCATATAGCAAGTCCGTCAACTTGTCAAGGGCACATAAGTGCACATACTGTTATTAAGTGCCAAAATTCTCGGGAAAAAGTGTGGAAAAGACTTGACAAATCAATTTATTTTGGCTAATATTAATATAATATTTTATTAAAAAATATTTAAATTTAATTAAATTTTGCCACGTTTTTACCCTGTTAAATAATTCATGGCCCCATCGTCTATCGGTCAGGACACATGGTTCTCATCCATGTAAGCGGAGTTCGACTCTCCGTGGGGCTACTCAAACTTAAAAAAGCCATCCCATTGTGGATGGCTTTTTTAAGTTTGTAATATAGGTGAGAGAATCGAATAAGAAGAAGCAAGACAAAATTAAAGATGCTTCCGTAGATGGCTTAACTGGTTTAACATTTTTCTCGTCTTCGGTCCCACCTGGCCAAAGACAGATTGCCCGGGTTTGGCGATATTGTATTTGGTTTGGAAAGCTTTAACGGCTTTAAGGGTTTTTGAGCCAAAAACGCCGTTAGATTTAGTATCTTGCGGGAAAAAGCGAAGCTGTTTGAGCAAGTCTTGCAAGACGATCACCTGTTTGCCGCGGGAGCCGGGTTTAAGCAGTTGGGTTAAAAGTCGGGCTTGGACAGGTGAAGCCAATATAGCAGCCGGTGATGGTATTGTGATTGTTTTATTTACGTTTGCGGGCTGTGTTGAATCAATTTTATTGCTTGTAGAGCCGGGTTGATAATCGATCGATGCCTTTATCACCGCCGAAGGCTGCCCCCATGCAGTGAGGAATTTTACAGATACGGTTTGAATCCCTGCCGCGCAGTCCGGATGAATAATGTAACTATTCTGGGCAGAACATAGATCCCAGGGCAAAGAATAAGCAAAAGCCTGTTGTCCGGCATCTTTAAAGTCGCCGGTATTGGATATGACCATATTTTTTACATCTGCTCCGGCAACAAAACTCAAGATTACTTTGCGGTCAGAGGTTACAGTCGCCCCATTGTTGATCATGACCTTGAATTCGCCTGACGGTGCTTGTGGTGGCGTGTAGGCCACAGAAGGCAAGCCGCCGCCTCCGCCAAGATACAGAACTTGCATGGTAGCGGAACTTAAAGCCGCAGAACCTATGCCGCTTGCGGACTTTGGAATTACTTGGAATTTAAGGTACTGGCCGATATCAGCAGAAGTTAAAATATAAGTCGCAGACGTAGCTCCCCCGATGGCAGAATAAGACCCGCCGGAATCGGAAGCTCTTAACCATTGTAAAGTTGTGCCAGATTCCGCATTTCCGTTGGGGTCAGAAAAGGTATATGAACCGGTCAAGGTGCTGCCGGCAGCTGCGGTGCCGGTAACAGTTACTACCGTGGCAGCGGGCAAGCCGGCCGAAGCCGCGGTTAAGGTTCGGTCAGAAGAAGTGGATAATGTGCCGTTGGAACTTTCTACCATAAAGTGATATTGGGTCAGGCTAGAGAGGCCGGTTAATCCTACAGAATGGGTAGTTGTGGCAGTGGAATCTAGGGTTGTCGAGGAGCCATAAGAGGCGGTTAAACCGTATTGCACCTGTGAATCAGCCTGCCCGTCGGTGATCCAGGTAATGGTAGCCAAAGAAGCCGTTGTGGTAGAAGCAATACCGGTAATCAGCGGAGCGGACGGATAGACATACGCCCCCATTTCCCAGCCGGAACCGAAATAGTTCTGGTTAGCTGTCACTACCGAAGAAGGCCAGGACGAGGACGGATCAAGGGCCAGTTGATATGTTGACCCCAGATTCACACCGGTATTGATGGCAGGAGAGGCGGCTTGGAGGGTGAAGTTGTGAGAACCGGCATTGGTAAAGAGCGGGTCCGACTGGACATTGTTCATTGCAGAGCCATAAGCAGAGTCAAGTGCGGCATACGTACTTTTGGCAGTAGTGAACAGAACAAAATTACTCGCTTGCGCACCAAAAGCATTATGATCGTAGACGTTGCCGCTACCGTGGGCCGTATCATTGTCACCTCCGTTGAGCGCCGCAAAATTATGTCCAGAAGCGCCCGTGGCAATGTTATTTCTAAACGTATTATTGGAAATATTGGAACCATCGCTTAAGCTCCCATAATAAACCGAATTACCGACACCCCACCAACCGCCGTAGCTGACGTTATTCGCTATAAGATTGCCGCTGGAATTGCAAATTCCAAAAGCGCAACCTGCGGCTACCCATATATTGGCAGCAGCTGATGAGTCATCAGTCCCGGCACGCAGCGCTGCCAGAGTATCGTTGTAAGTAATATTGTATTTGGCAACAGAATTAATGGTCTTCTCGAGGAAGACGCCAGGCCCTTCATTGTTGTAAGCCAAGTTATTGGTGACCGTCACGCCGGTTACGGTATCAAGCCAAATCCCCACCCCTGCTCCGATATAGCCTATAGTAATACCGTTGTCATGCGCGACATTATTTGATACCACGCTTCCGTTTCCGCCAGTTTGCGGCAAACTGAATAATTTCACCCCCGCGGACCAATTATGGTCACTGACAATAGTATCGGCCAATTTAGAATTATAGTTTAACTGATTTTTATCTATAAGCCACCCGGTCCAATTATCTACGGACATATCAATGCCGCTGGCACCGTTAAATTGAAAGGTGGAATTTTTAATCACGATACCGGTTACCGTAGCGGATGGCTCATTCGCGCACCAGCCTGAATTAAAATTCCACTCGCTGGTTATTCCATCCACGGTCAGATTGCTGAAATTGCCAGTGGCAAACATTCCGTGTCCTGCTTGCGGGTTAGCAACCCGCCCCCTCGCCGCTCGTAACGTAAGGCCGCTAAAAGTAAGATTACTCTTCCCGCTGATGCTTACCGCGAAATCTCTCGCCCCGGCTTCTATGGTGTGCCCCGATGGATTATCGTCTTCTCTTGTGCGGATGTAGAAGCGGGAGTTTGCCGAGTCATACCAGAATGATCCTGCCACCAGCGCCGTCTTGCTGGTTACTGCGGTCAGGCGGGTACCGTCTTCCAATACTTGTCTGGGGTCACCGGTTGAAATAGGAGCGTAGTATAGATTCGCCGTAAATCCGGCCAGTGAACCGACATATATATCCTGTATCTGTTGGTTTGTTAAAGCCGAGGAAAAAACAAAAGGCTCGGCGATGGAACCATCAAAATACCCCTCCCAATTCTCTGACTGGCCAAGGCGGAAAGCACCGCTGGCATCTTGCTCCATTGTTGTAGATGTCGCATGCGCGGAATAGGTAGGCTCTGAACCATTGATAAAAACAGAAATAGCACCCGTAGACTGATTCCACCGTCCTACGACATGGAACCAGGCATTGGTCGTTATCGTGCCGAAACCGGCTGACGCCTCGTGCCAGCTATAGGAATCGTCGTCGATACTAACCTGAAGTGTGCCGTTACTTTGAATGGTTAAACCATAGGAAAGCCACTTTGCCATAACGCCGCGGCTGGACGACAAATTTGCAACCTTAACCCAGGCGCCAAAGGTCGTTCCGATATCAGCTACGCCGTTTTTTCCAGGGAAACCGCTGCTTAAATTTGCATCGGTACGCGTGAGCGTCTGGCTTGATGAGGCCGTAACAGTTGCCGCATACGGAACTTGTGCCGTCGGCCCGGCAGTACGAGAAATCGTGCCACCCGATTCGGAAAGAATATTGTTAGTGGTGGTGTTGGAATCAGCCCTGTTTCCAGACGCTTCGGAAAGTCCCCACCAAGCCTGCGGTTTTGTTCCGGTGCCGTCAGTAAAATTTTCTGTATTCATTGCTTCAAGCGTCCAAGATGACTTAATATCAGACCCGCTGATAATCGGGGAAGATGATGCACCCGTCCCAAACGCCCCGAAAGTAATGGGGTGGCCGGAGGTGCCGGAAGATGGGACAGTGAGCTGTTCGCGCCAGGTTTGGCCTTTGCGGAATAGAATTTGATCGTCTGATGAAAATGTTTTCGCGTTAACATCGGCCATGGTCTTGTAGGCGCTGGCCGAACCGCCGCCGCAGGTAAAGGCAGCAGGGTCGTAGTTAGTGCAGTCGGGGGTAGCGGAGGCTACATTGGTATCGGTTATGGAGGAATCCACATAATAAATCGTCCCCGCGGCTATAGCTTCTTTGTTTGCAAATAATACAAAAAATTGGGCAATCATAATAACAATCACAACCAAAGCTAAAACTTTCTTGGATTTGGCAATATTTTTTGCTGGTTTTGGGGTAACGGTAAAAAAGCTATTTTTACTCATATTCCCGGAGTATCACTGTTTCCTTGTCCTTAAATCATCAGTGATTTAAGGGCCCGCTGTTTAAGACTCGTCCGAGTAAGCGATATCACTGGCCTTAAACGTCACTGCAAGAAAAGTAAATTTGTACCCATATTATAGCATAGTCAGTTGCTAAAATATAGTAATATATATACTAACAAAAAAAACAATCCGCTACGGCGGATTGTTTTTTATGCTTTAAAATCTCTTCTCTGGCCTCATTGAACGTTTGAATCTTTCCCTGTCTGTCAGGGTCCTTTCCGGCCGGCCGTCCGGGTGGCTTGAGCCCCTTCTCCCCCTTGATTTGCCGAAACCGCCGCCGGAAGATTTATTCTTATTCTTATTGAATTTGCCGAATCTTCTGGGCGTGCCGCTGTTGTCGTTTGCAGAGTAGCGTTTCCCTTGCTGGCGCCTGTCGAAACCGCCGGGTTTATTGTTAAATGGAGATGATCTACGAGCGCCGCTTCTTTCTCTTTTCCGTCCTTCATCATTAAATGATGTTCTGGGCGCATTCGGGTCCGAAGCTATTTTGGTGATATTTAAAGTTTTATTTATCAATCTCTCGATATCTTTCACGTCTCTTGATTGATGAGGCAATGCGAAGGAAATCGCTTTGCCGCTCAGTCCGGCCCGGCCGGTACGGCCGATGCGATGCACGTAATCTTCAGAATTTTCCGGCAAGTCGTAATTAACTACGAGTTCAATCCCCTTCACGTCAATGCCGCGAGCGGCGATATCAGTGGCAACCAGTACGCGGTATTGTCCGAGCTTAAAGCCGTTCAAAGCTTCCCGGCGCTGTCCCAAAGATCGGTTGGAATGGATTTCCGCTGCCCGGAAACCGGCCTGGTTTATTTTTTGGCATAAATTTTTGACGCCATGCTTGGTGCGCGCAAAAATCAGGACCGAGCCTTTGGTTTCTGTAAGTATTTTTGTCAGTTGGCCGAATTTGCTGTCCCGGTCAATCACGAAAATTTCCTGCTCCACATTTTCTGCAGCCGTGCCGGATGGGGCCACTTCAATCCTTATCGGCAAGGCCATATATTCCGTAGCTATTTTCATAATTTGCGTCGGCATAGTGGCGGAAAAAAGCATAGTCTGCCTTTGTTTCGGGACTAATTTAAGGATTTCTTTGATTTGCGGCAAGAAACCCATATCCAGCATCATATCCGCTTCATCCAGAATCAAGATTTTTACTTCTTTTAGGCTTACCGAACCTCTCTTGGCGTGGTCAGCGAGCCTTCCCGGAGTGGCGATGATAATATGCGGGCGGTTCCTTAGGGCGTTTAACTGCCTGCCCATAGCTTCCCCGCCGATCAAAACTGCGGTCCTCAAACCGAGTTTTCTGCCGATGAGCCTTAAATGTTCATCAACTTGCAAGGCTAATTCGCGGGTGGGCAGCACTACCAGCCCCATGCCTTTGTTGGCAGCTAAAAGCTGGAGCATAGGAATGCCGAAGGCTAAGGTTTTGCCCGTGCCGGTTTGGGCGATACCGACCAGGTCTTTACCCTCCAGACTGGTGGGGATAGATTGTATCTGGATCGGAGTCGGGATTGAATATTTCAATTCCGCGAGAATGTCTAAGATCCTTGGCGCAATGCCAAGACCGTTGAAGCTTAAAGCTTCTGTTTGTGTATTTTTTGTCATATTTTCGGTGACCCGAGTTCTTTAGAGTAAGTCACCAAAATAAATCCTAATGACAAAACAAGTTCGAGTCCTTTCGTGCCTATTGTATTATTGGCACAAAATGACCGCCTAAAAGACGGTCACGTATGTTAGAATTTAATAATAGCACGAAAATAATAACCTGTCAAATTAGCTACTTCCTTATTTTACTGGCACTCGTAGCGCCTTTTTCATCAGAACCGAAATGATGGGCTATCTCGTGCCGCAAGGTTCTCATAATCTGGTCTTTAATCTCTTCTTCAGTCGAACATAATTGCATAATTGGCCTTCTAAACAAGGTTATCCTGTCCGGCAACACCACCCCATAATTTATTTTTTTGGACTGGCCATAACCCTCAAACAAGCCCAGTAAGGTCACGTTTTTTTCTTTTTTGGTCTTGCCTAATTGTTCTTTAGTAGGATAATCCTCGGTTAATATAGCCACATTATGAAGATGAACCGTGACATCATCCGGTAAAGCATCAAAAGCCTCCCCTACCCACTCGTCAAATTTTTCATTTGGTACATTCATATTTATTATTTATTTATCTCATCAATATCCGCCTGATACTTCTCCGCTTGCGCCACCACGCTATCGCCGTAGAATCTATATCTGGTGTTGGTTGACCCAGAAAAGTACCGCATTGCCGCCGCCCACTCCCCGCTCTTGGAGGTCCCTCCGTCAGCCGCCAATTTTATAGCCGAGGCCATAAAAGCGTCGCGTATGTCCCAGGGATCGGCCGAATTGCCCGTTATAGCCGTGACCTTGTCTTTGTAGCCCATCCAGGTAGAAGGTATGAATTGCGCCGGGCCCATGGCTCCTCCCCACCCTACTTGGTTGCCTTTGCTGTCGCGCATAGGGCAGGAAATCGGAGTAACATCCGGGTTGCGTCCCAGGTTTGCGGTTATTATGAGAAAAGGCGGCTGGTCGCGGGTCGGGTTCATCACGACCTTATAGCTTTTGCTCGGCGGGTCCCCTGCCCGGTTGCAAGTGCCGACATTTTTTCCCAGATTGGATTCCTGCGTAAGTATGGCCAGGAGGAAAGCCGCGCGCACGCCAGTCTGCCCGCCTGCCCACCCTGCTATGGATACGGCCTGGCCGAAGTTGATCTGTTTTTCTACTTCGAATAATTGATAAAGCCGGTTACGGATTTCCGCGGCTCTCTTTTTAGAGTCGGCGAGCATGGTCTGATAATTTGATTCCTTGCCTTTGGTTACTTTTAACACTGTATTTTGTTCTGTCACCGAATCTAAGAGATTTTGTTGTTCTAAAGTCTGTATGGAAAAAAGATGCTGGGTGTCGGTTTTTTTTGCGTCCAAATCTTCCCTCTGGGTGGAAAGCGTTTCATTGGTAGATTTTATCTCCCCTACTATTTTATTGATACCCTCGGTGATCTTCAGGTAATTTTCCATTTCAATGAATACATCGGAAAAATTATTAGCACCGAAAAACGGAAACAGGGTGGAATGATTGTCCAGCTTATAAATCACCAGTATAAGGCTTGAAAGCTGATCCCGTAGGTTGCTTATCTTGTCAACATTAGCGCTGATGGAATTTTCAGTTTTGTTTATCTGGGTTTTTAACTGGTCTATTTGCAGAGAAGTCGCTTTTATTTTTAAAACCAAGGCCGCGGCCTGTTTTTTGAGCTGGGCAATTTTATTCTGCAAAGTCTTTTTCTGCCCCTGAAGCTTTTTAATATCTTTGGTATATTGGTTTATCTGGTTGGTTATATCCTGGAGCTGTTTCTGCAGGTCCTTCTGCTGGGACTGCACCTCATCTATGGTTTGCGGAGTTTGCGCTGTAGTTTGGGCTAAAGTAGCGGATTTTATGAAAACCAAACTAACCGAAATCAAAAGCAAAAGGATTAATTTTTTTATTTTTGCGTGCATTAAATCTGAATAAATTGATAATTTATCACTTTTTAATTATATCATAGAAAAGGTTTTTGAAGAATTAGGAAACAAAAAATATCCCTAAGGTTAGGGATATTTAAGATTGTAAAAGTATATTATTTTTTTAATGATGCTTTATAATACTTAAGTAAACTTAAAATATCTACCAATTCAATACGAGGATTGTTATTAAATTCTTTTAAAACTTCAGGTGAAAAGTTATTTGTTGTAATTAAAAATCCTTTATTTGCATATTGTGCCGCAACAACTCCTTGCAGTTCCCTTGCTTCTTTTACTCCCACACTACCTGTCGTATATCTTTTGCACTGTATTATATAAGTATCCCCATCTTTCTTAGCCTCAACATCAACACCACCATCGTGCGAATGGCCAACCGTTTTTGTTTCATACCCCAAGCGAGAAAACATTGCCGCGATTTCTTTTTCAAAGTCTTCCGGCTTAATTCCTCTTAGCATCCCTATAATATGGGTGTCATCATTGTAATCTACGTCTACATTATTTTTGAATCTTTTTCTTGTAAATAAATAGATTGTTATAGCTATCAATACCAAGAGTAAAAAAAATAAACCATAATATTCAACCTTTTCTTTGTATTTAATAAAAAAACTGGCTGCTACTATAAATAAAAAAATAACTAATAAATTAATGTAGTTTATCTCATTTCTATTATAATGTCTTCTTCTACTCATATTTTAAATTTATAGTGATAATTTTATTATACACCCCAACCTTAGCCAAAGCAAGGTTTTACGCTCATTTCCCCGGCATTGTAAAATTAAAACAAAAGGTATATTATAGTGGCATATGGACATACTTACATACATAGCCATAGTCGTCTTCGTCATTCTGATTTCAGGCATTAGGGTAATAACCGAATACCAACGTGCCGTAATCTTCCGTTTGGGCCGTCTGGTCGGGACGCGCGGTCCCGGGCTTATCTATGTTTTACCTATTTTCGAAAGGATGGTAAGGGTCGGGTTGCGGACGGTTACGATGAATATCCCCTCTCAGAAGATCATCACCAAGGACAATGTTTCTATAGATATAGCGGCTGTCGCATATTACCATGTGGTAGATTCCCAGAAATCAGTGGTCGCCATTGAGAACGTGCATGATGCCGTGAACCAGATCAGCCAGACGACAGTGAGGAACGTGGTCGGACAGTTTATGCTGGACCAATTTTTATCGCAGACCGTGGATATCAATGAAAAGATAAAGAACGTAATAGACGTCCATACCGAACCGTGGGGTATCCAAGTTACCGCGGTGGAAATCAAGGATGTCATCCTGCCGGACAATATGCAGAGGGCAATGGCCAAGGAAGCCGAAGCTGAACGGGAACGCCGGGCTAAGATCGTGGCCGCACAAGGTGAATTCCAAGCGTCGGAAAAACTAGGACAAGCGGCCGATATAATCGCTAAACACCCGGTGGCCTTGCAGCTGCGTACTCTTCAGACTATGGCGGAGATCGCCACGGAAAAGAATTCTACCATCATCTTCCCTGCTCAGTTTATGACTACTGTCAAAGAAGCTTTGGAAACTTTGAAGCTGGATGAAAAGAATAAATAATCAATAAGTTTCACATAACCAAAATCCGTCCTCTCATGAACCTGAGCGGACGGTTTATTTTATATAAATTAATATAAGCGGCTGATTAAAAAATAAAAAGAGGTTTGATGTGATCGCACCTCTTATAAAGAACTGCATTTTGAATTCTTTATTTTAAATCGAGCTTTAATTCTACTTTGATTGTTCCTTTCGGAACATGGATGGCGTATATTCTTTCGCAATTACAGCCACGTTGAGCCATAAAACCGAGAAGCAGCTGGACCGTTTTTGAGTACTTACGCTTTGAGCCTATCTTAGTCATGTAAGCATCAATCCGGTCCTCTTCATATATCGTAGCGTTTTCAGCACTGACTTTTCCGAATTTTTTGCCGCCATCAGCCATTTCATAATAATACTTATAATACTGTTCAGTGCCGATAGTGCCAGATGCAAGGAAAAACGAGCCTTCTGCCCCATTTGATACCCCGGAAAGAGCTACGAGCTTTGTATTTTCCAATTCATATTGTTCCTCTACATACGGGAACGCCAAGGAGATTGTTAGCGTAATAATCACCCCAACCATAAATCCCACTGCCGCTCCTATCACTACGATAATGATCTTGTCGCTACGGTCATCTGTCGTATCTGTTTTCAATTTTCGTATTCCATTAGCAATAAATCCTCCTAGAATTATACAAATAAGCGTTATTATCATCTTTCCTCTCCTTTTCTTCCTTGAATTTTGAATTTGTTTAATGAACTGAATGCCAAAATGACATTAAATTAATATATCATAATATCATTTATATGTCAAGCCATAATTAACCCCTATGAAAATAAGTAAATATTGTATAACCAAAAACCGTCCGCTCATGAAACTGAGCGGACGGTTTTTTTGTGCTGAAAGAATTTTTTAAATCAAATAATCTTTACTTACGAAGCAAAATAACCAAGATAAGCGCAAAGAGCACCTAGAACAAAAACGATTATACCATAAACTTTCATCTGTTTCTCGCCGATTTTGATAGCTTTATAAAGCTTTATGGATTTTTCCGGGATGACAACCATCATCAATCCTTTTAACAACGCCGCCCAGCCAAGAATCGTTATGATTATCGCCCAGCTACCGATCCAAGTGTTGTGATAGGCGGTAAAAAAATAACCGATGACTAAAACCAACAACCCCGTTACAAAGAGCACCGCCTCATTATGAATCATTTTATCTATCATTTCTTTGTAAAAACGAGGGCTTGCTGACATCCCGACGCCCATAGCCAGGTAAACCAACCCCATAATTTGAAAGATGTTTGCATCAGTCATAATTTTGATGTTAATTATTAGTATATTAAATATACCACAAATTTATTAGGGAGCGTATTTAGAGCCGTTAAGGCTGCCGTCGTTATTATAGCCGCGGCTTTCCCAAAATCCCTTATAATTAGTGTCGCTGGATAATTCAATCTGGGTTATCCATTTGATCCATTTATATCCCCATTTTTGCTCAGCCACCAATTGGAATGGGAATCCCCTTTCCGGAGGCAATACCACGCCGTTCATTTTGTTGGCCATGATAATGTTATTTTTTAAGACATAGTCCAGAGGGAAAGAAGTGGAATAACCGTCAGCTGCGTAAAAAATGACAGTTTTAGCTTCCGGTTTGATAGTCAGATTTTTAAATAGGTCTTTTATCAGTATTCCCTCCCATAATACTTTAACGCTCCAGTCTTCCACGCAGTTTAAGGTCACGACTTTCTGATACGGCGGTAATTTTAAGATATCATCATAACTCAATGCCGTTGACGAAGAAACTAACCCGGTAATTTTCAGTCTATAGCTGTTTTTGTCCACGTATTGCGGGCCCTTGATAGAATTTTCCCGAAAATCATTGATGGAGCCTAATTTTTCCCCATTGTAATCTGTTATTTCCACCGCGGATAAATTAATCGGTTGGTGCCGGTAAGTGAGAGTGGAAAAAATTACTATTATAAGAAGCGTTAAAGCTAGGTATGCTAATATTCTTACTTTTATGAATCGACGTAATTTGGTCAGAGGCGCAAGCCATGCGAAAAGCCCTTCTCTGATTATTATCAAATGGATGATGATTAATACGATAAAAGCCAGACCGCTATAATCATGCAGCCAAGATATTTTAGCAGCAGAAATATAATCATAGACGAAAGCAAAATATCTCTGCAATTCCGGAAATTTAATCAGACCAGTGGCGAAGTTCAATAAGAGAGTTATAAGCAATAAGAAAATCAACAATTGCTTTAAACTTTTTTTAAGGTCAGGTTGAAGCATATGATTTTACTGGAGGGCTAGATTCTAACTTTTTATTGACCTGTCATTTGCGCCAAACCTTGCGATACGGTGTCTACATTAACGTTGCTGGTTTTAAGATAATCTACTATGCTTTGCAGCATGGTTGGCGTGGTGCCATAGCAATTTGCGCTTACATTGTCTATCTGATGGAAAACCAGGATAAGCCAATTTTTATTAAGCGCCGCGCTATCTACCCAGCCCTTAACATCGGCCAGTGTGGTTGGCGTAACACCGCCGTCGCACGATCCCCCTCTTTCTACGGCTGTTCCTTTTAACTCATAAATATTCGTAGATTTATCGTTGAATCCGGAATCTACCGTTCTCGCGCCAGTAAACCCCGCATTTTTAACCGCTTGTTCCACGGTACTATTATATGTTCCGTAAGGATAAGCCAGACTATTTACCGGAGTGAATGACATATTGAGCAGATCCGTCCGCGAACCCTGGACTTCGCTTTGCAGGTTGGCGGCCGAGAGCGTGGTCAGATCCGGATGAGTTCTGGTGTGAGCGGCAATATCCTGCCCTTGATTGTACATAGCTGTTACCTGGGCTTGAGTCATATACCCGTCGGCCGTGTCTCCGATGGAGTCGGTAATGATGTATTGGGTACTCTTAAAATTAGCGGCATTTAAAATCGGGATGGCATTGTCATATATAGACGCCCAGTTGTCGTCAAAACTCAAGCTTACTATACCCTTAGCTAAGACATTGGAGTTGGTGCTTGACACTAACGAATAATCATCGGTGGTCAACGTCCCGACTGCGTTAATCAGGTGATAAATAATAAGCGAAGTTGCATTACTGGGAACGCTAAAACCAACGCTGAAAGTCTGCCAATCACTAGCTGACCCAGGTGTTCCGATATCCTGATAGGTCAGCGCATTGTTGCTGCTATGGAATTCTATAACTACGTGGCTGGTAATATTAGATTTGTATTTATCGCTAAATGTATAATACTGGCCGGGAGTTACTGAGACTAGGTTAAAATACCACTTGGCGTCACCGCCTACGTTAACATCCGAGCTCGGATAATTAGTTATGGAGACTTGGACAGCTTTAGTGCCGGCTGCACCTGTTCCTAAAACCGGATACGTAAAGACAGCGGTATTGTTGCCCCACTGGCCCTGCTGCCAGCTTGTCGGCAAACTGCCTGATTGGTTTTCCAGAGACGGATTCAATATTAGATTATTAGCCGGAGTAGATGTGGGCGTGGGAACCGGTGTGCCAGTAATAGTAAAATTCGCGTTGATATAAGTTAGATTGTAATTGCTTCCCAGGGCGAGCGTACCTTGCAAGATCGGGTAAGTTCCGACAGCTTCGCCTGCCGTCCTGGTTAGCGCGCCGGAAAAGGAATCGTTTGGCATCAAGGATCCGCTCGTTACCTGATAAGTCAACGCGGGATCTAGAGCCCCGCTAACTTTGCTTTTGGGATCCGCAGTTACGGTGATGGGTCTCTGGCTTACCGTAAAGGTACCTATTTTATTTATTCCCCCGGCACTTACCGTGAAACTGGTTTTTCCTGCCGGCGTAGATGTTGAATTAGTGACAGTTAAAGTTGCTGACACGGACCTTCTTCTGCTGATCGTGATTGAACTGGGATTGAATGCCCATTTGGTTCCGCCAGGCAATCCGGTTACTGTAGGAGTTACCACGGCACCATTAGTGCCTTGAAAAGTAACATTGTAAGTTGCGTTACTGTTTGTTCCAAAAGTTAAAACGCCGTTTTGAGAGCCTATGGTAATGGAGCTGATGCTTCCCGCGGCTGATACATCGCCTGCATTTAAAATAAAAAAGCTAATGATGATCGATATTATTAGCAATGAGTGGTTTTTTTTAAAAATATTCATATTATATTTTTTAAATTTTAAAATATATATTAAAAGCGGTTATATATAAAAAGTGGATTTGAATATGATGCCGAGCTTTGCGGATACAAGCCATTGTCTGTTAGCTTTTGTATTGATTTATTTATACACCCTAATCTTAGCCAAGTCAAGGTTATACTCGTAGCCACTCAGGTAATTCAAAAAGACCCCGAAGGGTCTTTAAAAATTGCTGGGAGACTAGGATTCGAAGGGGCGGAAGCCCCACGACGACGCACTAGGTTCTTCTACCTAATCCCCGAGTATTAATTTAATTATTGGCAGAAGCCAATATTAAATTCATGCTGGGAGACTAGGATTCGAACCTAGATAAACGGCTTCAAAGGCCGCTGTCCTACCATTGGACGATCTCCCAATAGAAAAACCACCATTACGGCGGTTTTAGATATTATGAACGATAACCGGCAGAATGTCAACTATTATCCCCGGGAATATTTCCCTACCGCGATAACGCTGGCTAATCCGTTCACAACCACGGCGCCGAGGAATTCCAAACCGAAAATTTGTAAAAAGTGAGCGTTGAAATAAGCTAAGATGTTTATCTGATAATCAATAAAGAATGCTTCAAGGTAAGGCTGCAGGATGGTCAGGAAAGGATAAAAAATGCCTATGATGAATAACATACCCAAAGCCGCGTAAACTATGGAGGAAAATAGGTAAGGGGCGCGTATGAACCAATTGGAAGCGCCTACCAGCCTCATAATGGCGATTTCCTTCCTGTGGGTGTAGATGGCTACGCGGATCGCGTTATAAACTACCAGCAAGGTGATAAAGATGAACATAGCACTGAGCATAATGCCTGCTTCGCTGACCTTCCCGGATATGCTGTTTATCCTGTCCAGAAGCGCTTTATGATCGTCAAAATTCCTGGATTCAATGATATCGCTGTTAATGGAATTCAAAGAAGAAATTAGCTGGTCGTATTGGTCTATGTCTTTCGGCGTTATCACCAGGACAGGCGTCAGCGGATTATTTCCCAGCTCTCTTAAGGCGTCCAGTATTTCGGGATTGGCCTTATGCCTTTGTTTGAAACTTTCCAGGGCATCAGCCTTGGAGATATAGGTGACATCTTTTACCTGGTCCATTCCGGAGAGCCTGGCTTTCAGGGCAAGAATCTGGCTATCCACGGCATCGGTCTTGATGTATAAATTAACGTCAATCTTCTGTCTTATGGAGTTGATGGCCGCCTTGCTGATCAGGTCCACGGTGATTAGCATATTGACCGAAAAGAGCGCCAATATCAAAATTATGATAGTGACGATTGATAACCAGATATTGCGAAAAATATCCTGGAGGCTGAATTTTATTGCTCTGAAAAACGAAGGAATAAACATTTTAAATTAATATTTGTAAAAAATTTATGGCCGTAGGGTCTTTGCCCGCTATAAATTATTTACTAAATACATTATATTTTGAAAATATTAAAAACTTTGCAAACTCTGCCTCAGAGAGGCAGAACAGTTTTTAAAGGTCATAGTACATACTTCCCGACCGCCTGGTCGCCTACTATCATCCCGTTTTCTACGGTGATGACTCTCTTCTTCAGTTTGTTGACGACTTCCCGGTTGTGGGTTACCAGGACTACCGTAGTTCCGAATTTGTTTATCTTTAAAAGCAGTTCAATGATTTCATCGGTGTTGATGGAATCCAGGTTCCCGGTCGGTTCGTCCGCCAAAAGGATTTTGGGCCTGTGCACCAAGGCGCGGGCTATCACCGTCCTCTGCTGCTCGCCTCCGGATACTTCTTGCGGATAACGGCCCATCTTATCTTCCAGGCCGACTAACTTCATCACTTGCGGGACGATATTTTTTATTTTTTTCTGCGGCTGTCCGCATACCTGCAAAGCAAAGGCTATATTTTCAAACAAAGTTTTTTTCCCGAGCAATTTGAAATCCTGGAATACCACCCCGATCTGCCTCCTTAATACCGGTATTTCGGACTCTTTGATGCGCGTGATGTCCCATCCCCCGACAATCACCTTGCCCTTATTTACTTTCTCTTCGCCGATCAGCGTTTTGACCATAGTGGTCTTGCCCGTGCCGGATTGTCCGACCACGGAAACAAACTCCCCTGGTTTGATGTGGAGATTTATGTTCTTTAATACCTGGATATCCGGGCGATATGTTTTATAGACGTTTTGGAATTTTATCATAATGTTTATGGATATATTGTATCAGGAATCTGGCCGCGAGCCAATTTTGTAAGTTATTTTTTCTGTGAATTTATTTCCAATAATCCGTATTCAAGCAATCTTTTTGTTTCAGAGATGCTATCATTCCTGGTGGGGGCGCCGAACGTGACCGCGATCACTTGCTGGCCGTTTTTGGCCGTGGCCCTGGTCATCAGGCAATACCCGGCTTCGTTCAAGTATCCGGTCTTGGATCCGGTAATCTTGAATTTATTGGTTTCAATGAGGCTGTTGGTATTGCGGATAACGTGTTTTTTCTTGGTGTTGATGGTGCTAAATCTGTAAACTTGCATAGTGCTGACCTTCTGGATGATAGGATTCTGGTATACCTCTCTAGTTATTATAGCATAATCATAGGGCGAACTCACGTTTAGAGGCGATAATCCCGTAGGTTCCGCGAAACTGGTGGAGGTGGCGCCCCAGAGCGCCGCGGTTTCGTTCATTTTTTTAATAAAGTCACTGCGGGGCATCCCGCTGACCCGGACCAGGGCTTCCACGGCATTATTGGCCGAGCCTACCAGAGCGGAGTAAAGCAGATCCCCTATGGTCAGGGTTTCGCCGTCTTTTAATTTTACCGTAGCGGCTTCATAAGGGTGGTCCACCAGGGCGAAATTATATTTTTCGTCCTGCGCGCTATAGGCTACTACCTGGTTTAGCGATGGCTTGGTGTCTATGAATACTTCTATAGCGACGAGTTTGGACAGGCTGGCTAAGGGCAGCGTGGATGATGAATTCTTGTCATAAAGGACTTCGCCGGTCTGTTCATTGACTACCACGGCAGATTTTGATTTTATAGTCAGGCTCACCGGTTCGACTTTTTCCGGCGCGGGAGATAGCTTTTTCTTTTTATCCAACACCCCCAGACATTCTATCCTAATCCTCACAATGCCGGTCTTGCGGGAAGAGATTTTGGCAAACGCGGTTTTTTCCAGATCCACTACGCGATCCGGGAATTTATTCCTCTCCGGACCGAAATCGTTTACTGCTACATCAACATGCTTGCCGTTATCAGTATTGTACACTCTTAATTTCGTGCCCTTGGGAAAATCCGGGGAAGCGGTGAAATTCCCAGTCTTGTATTTATACCAGCTGGCCGTGCCGATGGCTAAAATATCCGGATCGGCGAAAACGGCGACGCGCGCGTAAGGCAGGCTGATTTCCGCAGTAAGGGTTTTTTTATCCGGATTGTCTTTGGTAGGAAGGGATCTCCAGGCCCCCTTGGTCTTATCAAAAAAATATATCAGTTTAAGATAGTTAGAAGCTTTTTCGTAAGTTATCTGTATGGTCAAAGGTTTTTTGGCGGCAAATCCGTCTTCGGGGTTAATTTCAAATTGATAAATCTTACTCAATAAATCCAGACGCCACGGCAACTCTAGGTTCTCGTTAAGCTCTGTCACCTTAAGCGTTGACGAAGCAATGCTTACGGAACCGGCAGGAAAGGTCATATTAAAAAAGCCATTAAAAGTTTTTATGGCAACAGCATTATCTATTTTATAAGCCTCTTCTATATTGATGGTGCTGGTAGCTATAGTAACCGTGCTTGTGGCATTGTCAATCGTACTGGTAGCATCGCTTTCGGCGCGAGCGGTGCGGGCTACTCCAGCTACTATAAAAAGGGCTAAACAAACAATACAAAGTTTGATTTTTCCGGCCATTTTTCAGTTGACTTTATTATTTTTTAACAATATAATTGTAGCATATATACGACAAGAAAACAACAAAGCAAAGGAACAAGAAAACATTTTTTGTTTAAATTTTAGCGGTATATCCATGTTTGTTTTTTTGTTTTTTTGTTTTTTTGATTTATCGTAACTCGCGGGTATCGTATAGTGGCTATTATGTCAGCTTCCCAAGCTGAAGATACGGGTCCGATTCCCGTTACCCGCTCACTCGTCTCCTTAGTTTTAATGGAGGACAGCGGTGTTCCGCCGACCTAGCTCAATCGGTAGAGCGACGGTATCGCTCGCCCCGCACAATAAAATTTAATAAGCCCCTTTAGTTCAGTGGCAGAACAGCGGTATCGTAAACCGCATACGTCAGTTCGATTCTGACATGGGGCTCAAGTTTTAAATAACAAAATTCAAATTACCAAATATCAGTCATATTATTGTGCGGGGTAAATAGGTTGTGGGTTCGATTCCCACGGTCGGCTCAATTTAAGGGAACTGATAAAAGGCTCAAATTTTAAAACGCCCCGGGAAGGGCGTTTTAATTTATGAGCCGCAGCATTTTGATTTTACCGGCTTCTTCGGTTATGTAGTCATAGATGGTCTTGCCTCTGACAAAAACATACTTGATGTCGGCGATATCGTTTTTATTTTCAAGCATTTTTACTATATAGTAGCCGTTATCGCCGTATAATATGGGGCTCGTTTGATTGACGCCGAGGCCGGAGAGATCATTGTTGAATTTTTTCAAGGCGTCGTTTTTAGAGATATTCTCGCCGTCACTATAATAATCGCCATATTTGGAAAAGACATCGTCAAAGTTTCCGCCTTTATCCATAAGCTCTTTTATTTTGTTTATCCTGGAAAGCCCAACATAATTTATATCATCGTCTTTAAGCACCAGTCCGTCCAGTTTTTTATCTCCTGGCTGATCCGCGTTTATGGAGTATTTTCTATCCAGATAATTAACGATTATTTTTTCGTATAGCTTCCTTTCAATAGTTATGGGAGTCGGACCGGGCAGATTTGATTTTCGCACCTCATTAATAACGCTGATATATTCCTCATACGACAAGGAGCCTTTGTCGGAAATAACTGCCGGGACGAAAATATAGCTATTGACCAGGCGTGAAAAAGTATTATTAAAGTTGAACCGTATCAGCAAGGCGGCGTAAGCGGCGTACAACAGCCCCAAGCACAAAACAGCTATCAATAGCGTGAATGCGATTTCTTTGCAAAGCAATTTCAACCCCGAATAAAGACCGGTAAAAATTTTTTTCAATGACGCGAAGAAATTTGCCGCAATTTTTTTTAGTTTGTCTTTTTTCGCCCGGGTTTCTGCAGTTTTTATATTTAATATTTTTTCTTCATTCTCAGCTTCTTCGCTTTCTGAAATATCAATGGGAATATCCGCTATCTTTTTGAGGGGTTGCAGGCCGTCAATTTTTTTGGGCGGATACTGGTTTTCCGCAGGCTTTATTTTAACAGTAGTAGCATCCTTTTTTCTTATGCCGTCAAGGTTCGTGTTAGCCATAAATTATATTTATTTGATTCCTGCCTAGGGCTTGAAAAAAAATTGCCACCATCTGTAAATATTGTTAGATTTGTCCGCGATAGGTTCTGTGCCGGCGCTCGTATCCGCCAGGGAGCCAGTGGCCGAAGAACCGTTTTTCACTACCACCACGCTTTCCCCCTCTTTTTTCAGCCCGAAGTTGAGCCGCGCCTGCTCTTCCAAGAATTGGTTAGAACCGAAATAGCCCAACAGATTGCGTAATTCATTGTTTTTATTTTCAACGCGGTTTATTTCCGTTTCCATGTCTTTTATTTCTTTATCGATACTGCGTTTCTGGTTGAAATTTTTTATCAAGGGCAACATTATGGCCGCGAGGATCAAAAAACCCAAAACCGCCAAAGTTTTTTGAGATAAAAAAAATCTGGTAAATATGTTTCCCCTCCGGTTGATTTTGTCCCTTCTTCCGAACATTTTATTTGCGGGCTTTGGGCGTGACCCAAAATCCCATATATTTACCGAGCATCAGCCTGGTTTGGGCTTCCAGCCCCGGGATGGCGCCGAAAAATATTATACTTATAGGCAGGATCAGCCATTGCAGCACCATAGACAGGCTTTTCATAAATCCGTAGTGCTGCGGTTTTTCCGGCAAAAGCAAGGTTGATACTATGGCCGATAATACCAATCCGCTCATAGCCACGGTCATTAAGGTCCTGGAAACCAAAGGCAGATTGCCGGATAAAACCGTGGCGTTGAACTGGTTGCCGCCCAGTATCATAGGCATCCATCCGATGACGGCTATGATCAAGGCATTAGTGGCCCAGGAATGGAATCCATAAAGCTGTACGAAAATGCGGGAGGCCATTTTCCCCAAGGGTAATTCTTTCCGGCCCTTTATAGTGTTAAACATCAGATACGGCAGGTTTTCTACGCCCCAGCCCCATCTTCTCTGTTGCCGGTAGAGATTTTTCATAGTTTTAGCCGCGGTATCATCCATACATACATCCATGGAAACCGGAAAATATAAAGGTTCAACCTTGTAGTCACCTTTATAATATATAAAGCAATGCCAGAATATCCGCGAGTCTTCACTGACCATGTTCGTGGACCAAAAGCCGATATCTACAAGCGCTTGCCAGCTCATGGAATGCGATGAATAAGTGGCCAGCTTTTCTTCCCGTATCTGTTGCATCATCTGCCAGAAGGTATTGGAGGAAGCGGCGACGCGCGCGAAAAACGGCGCTTCCCAGATGTTATTATGATAAACCGGTATCGGCTGGTAGCTGGCCCGGTAAGGTTTTTCGGTGGTCAGGAATTTATAAGTCAGGCAGAAAAAATATCCGGGCGTCACCACGGTATCTATGTCAAAAACGCTGGCTATGATCCTGCTGTAATCGATTTTTTCCGGGTCAATTATTTTTTTCTTGACTTGCGCGGCCGCCCAGGCCTGGTTAGCGCCCTTCCCCTTGAGTTCGCCCACTATGCCGTCGGGGTGCACGGTCAGAAAAAGATTCCTGAATTTTCCGCTAAATTCTTTTTCTACGGCCCGGCCGCTTTCCAGGACCGCCGGTCCGCCCCGCTCTTCAATGGTCAAAACTACTATCATCTTATCGGTCGGATACCCGTCGTTTAAGAGCGACTGGATAGTAGGCCTGATCACATCCAGATTTTCGTTATATACCGGGAAGATTACCAGGTGCAGGACATCGCTCCAATCTTTTACATCGGCGCGTATTTGCGCGTCTTTAAGATTCCTGGTCATCTCTCCCCAGTTTTCAGCCGTATTTTTTTTAAGCGCTCTATAGCTGGCCAACAGATGTATACCCAAGAATATCACCAATAAAAGCCAATAAACATCAAAGGCGATAAGAAAGTAAGCCACTAATTCCGGTCTTAGATAGGAAAAAATAATCAAGACGACGAGGGTCATCCAGGACAAAAACCCTGGCAGTATTTCCAGAGAGCGGTAGAGTATCCGGTCTTTCCCCGCCAGGTCTGTAGCCCGGCCGATCTTTAAATTATCCGTTCGGTCAGATATTTTGCCGGTGTTCAGCATATTTCAAATTTAGCGGGATTCATTATTTAGTTTATTATGAATATTTTTGCCGATCCAATACAGAAAATATAAAAAAACGGTTAGCGCCGCCCAGTCTGAAAAAAATATCGGATTATAAAAATAAGAGAGAGCGGTTATCGCTACGCCGGCGGGGTTCGTAAAAATTTCCCAGCTGCTCCATCGGTTTAAGAGGCCCAATAACACCCCCAGTGAAATGACAGGTACAATGCCTGTGGAAAATATTTTTGAAATTTTCCGATTGAACATTTTTTCTATGGAAATTTTCATCTTGTCTACCAGGAAAACCATAGCTATCCAGCCGACCAAGGAATACGCATAAAAGACGGGTAAGAACCAAAAAGTACCCGGGCAGACATGGTAGTAAGAAGTTAGGGCGCATTCATTGCCTAGATGCCTTACGTCGGTTATGATGTATGCGGAGTTAGGTATGAATATCAACCAGATAAAAAAAAGGACTCCTCCTAAAATTTTTCCGCGAAAATCTTTCAGTATTTTTTTGGTTCTCAAGCTTTCCAGAAAAAACCAGGAATAATATGGCACTAAGAGTAAAAGGACATTCCAAACCATTCCCAGCAAAGGATAGCCGTTTATTTTCATTAAGTAAAACCAGCCGTTCGTAGGGAAAATATTATCAAATGCAAAAACGGAATCGTTAATAAAATAATTAACCATAATATTAAAAAACGATATCCTCCCCTTCTTTTAATTCCCCTTCTGTCTTGACGGTTCCGCTGGCTCGGTCGTTCCTGATTCCTTTGGCCGGCTCCGGCATCCTGGGCGTATGGTAACCGGGTTTAGGAAAATCTGAATTTTTTATTTTTCCGTCAAAGCCGGTGATTTTTTGTTCTGCCATTTTATTCAGTGAAATTTCTTCCACTTTTTCATCCGTTCTCTCCGGTTTGGTTATATTTTTTTCCACGGGCGGTTTTATAAAAGATCTTACGCCGCTTAATTCTTCCTGTTTCATCTTCTTTCTATTTTCCAGCTCCTGCCTTTTTTCTTCGCGGGCCAAAGCCAGGCAATCTTTGCAGAATACCGGCCTGATGCCGTCGGGTACGAATGAGATCCTGGTGTTCTTGCCGCACCGGGAACAAGTTGCATCGTGTCTATATATGTCCTCGTCTTTATCTCTTGCCGCCGTCTCTGTCAGGATATTTTTCGGACGCGGACGATCGTCAAACCGTCTCATCGGAGTGGCTTGTTCTCCGATTTTGGTATCTTCGCGAGGCGGGAATATCCTGAGGTTTTTTCCTGCAGGCGTCGCCGGCTCTTCTTCCTGTGAGGCATGCCAGCGGGATATTTTTTCTTCCACTTCCGTGCGATTTTTAGCATAGCGTTCTCTGGATACGGAAATGACCCTTTCTATATTATGGGTTTTTTCTTCTTCGGTAAGGGGAGCGAGCCCACGTGCCGAAAAAGGGTCGGAAGCTATGCCGTCTATCATCAATTTCAGATAAAAATCGTACTTAGGCAGATTAACAATGTCTTCTTCGGTGAATACCGGAGAGAATTCTTTGACTAATTCTTCGGCGTCAGCCGCGCCTACGCGGAAAACTATGATGGTGCCGACATTGCCGAATACGGCTGGTTTCACCTTTTCCCCGAGCTGTTCGATGTATTGATGCGCCATTATGAGGTTCAAGCGGTATTTTCTGGCTTCGGATAATATATTGGCGAAACTGTCGGTAGCGAAATTCTGGAATTCATCCACATAAAGATAAAAATCTTTCCGGTTTTTTTCCGGTACGTCAACGCGGCTCATGGCAGCTAGCTGTATTTTGGTGATCATCATGGACCCTAAAAGCGCGGAGTTATCTTCGCCGATACGGCCCTTGCTCAGGTTCATAATCAAAATTTTCCCTTCATCCATTATTTTCCTGACGTCAATGGACGATTTCACCTGGCCCACGATATTCCTGATGAGCGAACTGGAAAGGAATTGACCGACTTTGTTCTGGATAGGAGAAACCGCCTCGGAGGCGAACTTGTCGGCATAACCGGCGAATTCTTGCACCCAGAAGGCTTTGACCACCGGATCCTGGATTTTTTCCACGACTCTCTTCCTGAATTGCTTGTCGGAAAGCATCCGGGTTACGGCCAACAAAGTGGAGCCCGGATAATCCAGGACTGCCAGGATGGCATTGCGCAAGATATATTCCAGGCGCGGTCCCCAGGAATCAGCCCACAGTTTTTGGAACACGCCCAAAAGACCGGAAGCTACCAAGTGCCGCAAATGAGGTTCCACGTGTTCCACTACGTTGAAAGCGAAGGGATATTCCATGTCGGAAGGATTGAAATAGACTACGTCATTTATCCGGGATGACGGGATATATTCAATTATTTTTTCCGCCAGATCCCCGTGCGGGTCTACCACTGCCACTCCCTTGCCGGCGCGTATATCCTCCACGATCATATTTTCCAGGATTGTGGATTTACCCATTCCGGTCTTTCCGATCATATACATATGTCGGCGGCGGTCATCGGCTTTGATGCCGAATCTTCTTTGTTGATTGCGGAAGGTCGTTTCCGCGAATATTGTTATATCGTTTGGAGGCATGTTTCAGATTCAAAATTGAAAAATCAAAATGAAAAATTTATATGTTTCTATTAAAAAGTTTTAAATTTTAAGCAAAGGGCAGATTTTCCGGCGGAGCGCCTTTTATTTCTGTTTTAACATCCATAAATTCCGGCTGGCGTGTTTCTTCAGCCGGCTCCAAAGGCAGTCTTTCGGCCATGCTTTTATTGCCGTTTTTCGGCGGCTTGCCTAATACTTCTTCTTCAAAAAGCGAGCCGAATTCCTCTTCGCTTATAGTTTCTCCAGCCACCGGGATGTTGGATGGCGGTTCCGCCTTTCTTCCCGGAGCTTTGCCGATCAGCGGCGCTTTTACTACGCTTTCAATCGGGAAATGCCAGATAGTGGCCAGCTCCTCCGTGTCCAGGATGCCCATTTTCCGGCCCGCGCCTCCGTCCCTGTCCATATAGCGCCTGACAATCTTATTTTTTCTGGCGTTCAGGCGCGTGTCCTTAAAAAAATAATTTACCGAGGTAGCGGTAATTTTCACATCCGGTTTTATATTATTAGAATCCATAGCAGCGAACTGCTTCATATAGCCGACGAATCCATTGCCTACTTTCGGTTTTACCATCACGTCTTTTTTAGCGATATACACGAACCTGATCTTGGTGTCAAAACCGATTTTGCTTATTTTATGGTGTATGGCCTCTACCTGTTTCTTTTCTTTAGGATTAAGATTCATCATCTTCAGGGAATCGTCTTTCTTATCCTCTTTTTTCTCCTCTCCTTGCGCAAAGAACGTAGTTACGGAATTGAACACCACATGCGCCCCCCCCAACAGAAAATCAACGATATTACCGGCAAAAGTGCTTTTCTTTTTCACGTCTTCTCTTAGTATTCTTTTGATTTCATCATCCCCGAGGGTCAGCCATTTGTTCATATCAATAGGCTTGACTATAATCTGATACCAAAGCTGTTCCCCCTTTCGCAGGCTGGAGCAGAGATCCATAAGCGCGGCCATGGGATCGCGGAAAGTGGTTTCCGGCTCTCCGAATTGATGCTCAAATTCTTCATAAGTCTTGATCGGATACACCTGGTTTTTAGCCTGGATAAACTCCGTTCCAAAGACATCCCATTCTTCATCCGGGAATTTTCTGGGCATTCCGGTAGTATAGTCGTTTACTTCCGTGATTTCAGCATCCGGATATTGCGAGTATATGGCAGTTTCCACCAGATTCCTGAATTCCAGCGGCGAACGGATCAAAAATTGGGTGTATCCGTCTATGCTGACTATTTCAAAGCTGAATGACCGCTGAAATCTGCCCTCCCAATATAATTCAATCAGGTTATCTAAAGATGAATGGGCCCCAGCCAGATAGGCGAACATATTTTCTACCGCCCGGGGAGATTGGGCATTGCCGCGGGGGACGTCTATAGCCAAGAGTACGGATTTCTGCATCGCCCCCCACCTGTCCTGGATGTAATTCATCCATATCTGCTTGAAGCCCCACAAGAAAACGATAGCAATAGGAATCCAGCCGACGGTAACGAATAACTGGTAAAGCATGACGTCTGGCGGCTGATTAAGAAAATTATTTATAGAAGTTAAATCTATGACTATGTCCATGACATATATTTTAACACAATTTAATGTTTTTTGCCAAATGAAAAAGACCTTGATTTTGCCAAGGTCTTTTCATTTATAATATGATGTTATTTTAATCCGTATTTTCCGTCCTCTGTTTTCTGGAATTTTTCTTTATCCATCAAAGCTAATATGATAGTTGATTTTTTGACTAATCTTTGTTCCAGAACCTCGTTGATGATCTCATCGCGGCTTAAGGGGGTTTCGGAATTAGTGAGGATTTCAGAGATGACATCGGCAACGGTCCCGTTCTTATAGCCCCATTCTTTCAACGTGTACAGGCCTCTGCCGACCAAGATATATTTATCGTCCAGTATGAGTTCGTTATGCACTGTGGCCGGGTTGGCCTTCTTATCATCAAAACCGACGTCGTTTATCTTATCGGCGATTTCCACGAAGTGCATATGCCGGTTGAAGTTCTTCAAAATCAGATAAATCTTGTCATTGATAGTTTTCGGGTTGATCTCTCTCCAGTCAGCCTTGCCCCAATATCCGAATTTGTTCTGCTCCACATCCCCGAGCGCCTTAAGTATGGAATAGAGGGTCTTGTGCTCATTTATCAATTCGGAGTCTTCGTTGAAAAGTTTGCTGCGGATGACGCTGGCTATATCAATGGAATTCTGGGCCTGATATTTTTCGGAGCTGGCTTTGTAGGTATCCAGCTCTTTTATCAGATTTATCAATTCAGCAGTATTAAAAATCTTTTTTTCCGCTTCAATTTTTTTAAGCAGGCTGAGCGCCAATTCTTCCAGGTGGTCAAGAGTCATATATTTCAGCTTGAAAGACTCCTTGAAAATTTTGGAGTTCACCACCTCTTCAAATTCTTCGTGCAGAAGCTTGGAGATCAGGAAATCCAGATGGCTTTTATGGACATTGATATTATGTTCCGCCTTAGCGCTGGCTCCGTCGGTGGAGAAGCTGACCAGGTTATTCAAGAGATATTCTTTCTCCATAAGTCCCCCGTGTTCCTCTAAAAGCTGGCTGATCACTTTCTTAAGGCCCTTGATGTAAGTTTCCAGATTCTTGAGCTGTCTTAATTTTTTGATAGCCGAAGTTTCAATCTGCCTGATGCGTTCGCGGGTCAGATTATGGACCTTGCCTATATTTTCCAGGGTTTCCTTCCCATTTCCGTGCAGGCCGAAACGGCTGGTCAATACATTCCTTTCCCTTTCGTTCAATTCCCCGAAAAGGCTGTTGACTATTTCAACCGCGTTTAATTTGGCGATCTCTTCCGCCTTTTGATTGGTGATGATTTGCTCTAAGATAGATTTATTATCCATATATTTGCTTTATCCCAGCATGGAAAGTTGTGAATTTATATTCGAAAAAATAAAAAAAATATTGACGATTCAACTAAATTTTTATCCTTATATTTATTGTATGTGATAATATAACACAAAAAAAATAAATAGTCAAGGATATATTCCTATAATGACATTTTTACTTTAAAATTAGCAAAAAAATAACACAAATTTCAACAATTTTTCCAAAATTATCGATTGGAAAAATTATAAGATTCGTGTTATAAAAAATTATTTTAAATTCCTAAATACTGCACCTCTTCTGTTAATTGGACTCCGAATTTAGTCCTGGCTTGCTGTTTTATGAGGCTTATGAGCATTATCACGTCCTCAGTGGTCGCTTTACCTGTATTGACTATGAAGTTCGCATGTTCCAGGCTTACCTTCGCTCCCCCGATGGTCTTGCCTCTGAAACCTAAGAGGTCAATAATCCAACCAACGCCCACCTTTCCTGCCTTAACTACTCCCGATTCTTCGGCCATTCTGGCTAGATTTTTATTCAACGAACGCAAGTCTTCAATGGTAATATTTTTAAAGACGCTTCCGGCGCTGGGCAGCTTGGGCTGGGTCTTCAGGCGTTGGTTAAGATATCCGGATATGGTATTTTTTATTTCCTCCTGATTTTTTTTCGCCAATCTTATCTTTACGCTCCAGATTACCAGATTTTTATCATTTTTGAATACGCTTTCCCTGTAATCAAACCGGCAATCTTGATTACCCATAGAGGCGAATTTATTTTTAGCAATATCAAAAATCTCAACGGTTTCCACGACGTTGCCGATATTCAAACCGAACGCCCCGGTATTGCCGTGTACTGCTCCTCCCACGGAACCAGGTATGCCGATCGCCCACTCCATGCCGCCGAGGCCTTCTCTATTCGCTTCTATCATCGCTTTTGCCAGAAACGTACCGGCGCCGCACTCTAAATGCTCGCCCTTTATTTCCAGGCGGACGTTGTTTATTTTTATAACCAAGCCGTCAACACCCTTGTCATTTATCAAAACGTTGCTGCCTCCGCCCAAAATGAAATGCTGATTTACATTTTTGGCGCTCCACTCCAGGGCTTCCGCAAGCTCTGCTTTGTCTGTGACTTCCACAAAAAACTTAGCGTTGCCGCCGATCTTAAAAGTAGTCATGGGTGCCAGCGGGATATTTTGTTGTATCTTATCCTCGATCATTTTAAAATTTGTTATTATGTTAAACTCTCGTTAAGAATTAAAAATTAACTTCTCTCCAATCCTGAACACATCCCCCGCCCCCATCAGTATCACCACGTCTCTGTGGTCGATATTTTCCCGCAGATATTTCTCCGCTTCTTCTTTGGTAGGGATATATTTTGTATTTTTATGCCCATTTTTCATTATAGCTTCTACCAGTTCGCTTGAGTGAGTTCCGCCCTGTTCTTCTCTGGCTGAGCCATAAATGTCTAAAACGATAAGTTCGTCCGTGTCGTCAAAGCTTTTCGCAAAATCTTTAAACAAAGCTTTGGTGCGGGTAAAGGTGTGCGGATGAAAAACCGTGATTATGTTTTTGTCTCCGAAAAGCTCGCGCGCGCCGGCCAGGGTCGCCCGGATTTCCGTCGGATGATGGGCATAATCGTCATATACGGCAGCTCCGTTATATTCCCCTATTTTTTCCATACGTCTGGCTGTTCCATTAAATTCCGACAAATATGTCCTTAAATCTTTCAGGCCTACTTCCAGCTCTATGCTCGCGGCAATAACCGCCAGCGCATTATAGATATTGTGCTTACCGGCAAGCTGAATGCTGAAGTCGCCCAGTTCGCTCGCCTCTTCTCCGTCCATCCTAACCTTAAAAAATTGTCTTCCCGCTTCTAGTTTGATGTCATAAGCGACAAAATCCGCTTTTGCATTGATAGCGTAACTGATTACTTTTCCTCTAGAGTTCACATTGGCTATCCTACTTATTATGGGGTCATCAAAATTAGTCACTAAAAAGCCTTTTTTCGGGATTTTTTTGATGAATTCAATAAATACATTTTCATAATCAGCCTCGGTCGGAAAAAAATCCGGGTGATCATAATCTATATTATTCAGCAGCACGCCCCTGGGGTTAAAATATTGGAGTTTATTCTGATATTCATCTGCTTCTATAATAAGATAATTTGATTTCCCGGTTATAGATAGATTCTCCCACTGTTTTACCTTGGAACCGACCAGGACACTCGGCTGTTTGCCCGCTTTTTCTAAAACATAACCCAGCCAGGCCGTGGTAGTGGTTTTGCCGTGCGAGCCGACAACCGCGATGCCATAACGCTGGTTGAATACATCGCCCAGGGCTTGCGCATAAGTAAGGGTTTTGATTTTCCCATCCAAAGCCGCGGCCACTTCCACGTTTCTTTCCCGGTTATAAGCCGTGGAATAAACGATCAGGTCAGCGTCTTTGGGGATATTATTCGCGTCAAAACCTTCTATTATCCTGATGCCAGATCTTTCCAAGGCTTCATCGGTCATAAATTTTTCTGCCGTATCCGAACCCATTATTTCAATGCCATTGCCTTTGAGAAATTGCGCGAGCATTGCCATACCCACGCCTTTTATACCGATCATGTAAATTTTTTTGGTTTTAGATAAATCCATATGCCAATCAAACAGATTCTTGATTTTTTGATATATATAATTAAACATTACAATATATTCAGATAAAATACAATTTTGCAGTCTTGCTTGAATACATTTTGTATTTTAGTCAATCGCCCAAGAGTAATACTCCCCGCCATGTAAGCCTTGACAAAATGTTGGATATTTGATAGGTTGTATTGTTAAACCTATTAAATACAGGAGGTGTGTAATGCCAATAAGAATATTTTCTGCTCGTTTAACAGGAAATGATCCTGCGGATCAAAATAGTAAAGATAAGCTAGAAGCAGAAGTAAATGGTTTTTTGCGTTTGTATCCGAATACTAAGATAGAATGGGTCCAATCTTCGGCGGTTACCGCGGCGGTCATAGAACCTAAAACAAAAAAGAGTTTGGGGTTTGAGTTGAGGCATACCACATTGACCGGTATAGCCACTTTCTGATAATAATTTCATCCCACAATACAAAAGGGGCTCCCAAGCCCCTCTTTTTTTGTAATTTTTTTGATTTTAGTTAAATTCCTTACTTGATATCCGGTGGTACGATGTCCTGCGTTATGTCAGTTTTCTTAAGCAGTTTGTTTATTATCCTTAACATCTCGTGATGAGAGGCCGGTTTGATTACATCTCTGATCATTATGCTCAAAGCTTGTTGCTTCTCTTTATTTTCAAACAGTTTTTTTATCTGGCTTAAAAATTCCTGGGGCGTGAGATTTTTTTCTTCCAAAACCACGGCCGCGCGGTTTTCTCTGAACACCGCGGCATTTTCTTCCTGATGCGAATGCGGCATGGGTATCAGTATGGACGGTTTCCGGAAATAGGAAATTTCCGTCAAAGTCCCCATCCCGCACCGGGATACTACGATATCGGCGGAACGGTAAGCCTTGGACATCTGGTGGTTAGTCATAAAATCAAAATATATATAATTGTCCAGTTGCAGATGCCTGCCCTTGCCTTTCCCGGTCTGGTGGATGATGCGGCAGAACTGGGTAAGCTCGGGAAGAGTTTTATAAATCAACTCATTAATGGCTTCCGCGCCGGTCCCGCCGCCCAGAACCAAGAGCGTAGGCAGCGGCGATTCCTTGGAAAAAAAGAAAGATAATTGCGAGGTCATGCTGTGTCCTTCCAGGCTGCGCCTGATGGGGTTGCCGGTCCAGGACGCTTTAGCTCCGTAATCGTATAATGATTTCTTGAAAGTAACGGTTATTTTTTTGGCAAAGGGCGCCATCATCCGGTTCGCCAGGCCCGGTCTTATATCCTGCTGGTGGATCAATATCGGCTTGTCCGATATCCATGCCGCCCAGACTACCGGGACGCTCACAAAACTGCCCGCGGCAATCACCAGATCCGGTTTGTAGCGGGAAATTATCAGATAAGACTTGAGCATAGCCGCGATGATGAAAAAAGGATCAATCAAGTTCTTTAATGAAAAATAACGCCTTAATTTTCCCGCAGGCACAGTCTTGAAAATGATTTTTTCTTTCTCTACCATATGCCGTTCCGGTCCGTTTTTCGTGCCGATAAAAAGGAATCCGATATCTACGGCATGATGCCTCCGTAAATCTTCAACGATAGCCAAAAGCGGCGAAACTGAACCGCCAGTACCGCCTCCAGTGAGGAGGATTTTGATTTTTCCATATGTAGCCATATTTTTAATTAAGAAGCTCTGGTGTGCTTGCTGATATTTACCAATACTCCGGCGGCGGAAAGCGCGGCCAGCATAGCCGAACCGCCGTAGCTGATGAATGGCAGAGGCACGCCGGTCATAGGCATGAAATTTATCATACCCCCTATATTGATGAGTGCCTGCAGGGTTATCCAGCTGACGATGCCTATAGACAGATGTTTCCCGAAATTATCGCCGGCATATCTAGATATCTTATACCCCCGGTAGAATAAAGCCAGATATACCACGATCAATCCGCCGCTGAAAAATAATCCTGTCTCTTCACCGATGATGGGAAAAATAGAGTCTCCGCTCACCTCGGGGATATACATAAATTTCTGCCTGCTGTTCCCCAGCCCCCTGCCCCATATGCCGCCGGAACCGACAGCAATAAGAGACTGATTCACCTGATAACAGACGTCATTGGCGCTATACGTGGGGTCAGAGTAGCAGCGGAAACGATCTGCCTGATAAGGCTTTATGCGGACCATCACCATGACCGCCAGCATGCCGACCAATAGTATGGCCACTATATGTTTGAAGCTGCCGCCCCCCACATAATAAACTATCAATGAAGTGACAGTAATGATGAATAATGTCCCGAAATCCGGCTGCAGCATCATAAGCAAACCTACTCCGCCTAAAACTACCAAAAATGGGCCCAGCCCTTCCAGAATGCCGCTTAATTTACCGCGTCTGGATTCCAGCCAGGCGGCCAGATATAAAAGAAAGGATATTTTTACGAATTCCGAAGGTTGGAGGGAATAGCCGAATACATTAATCCAGCTTCTGGCCTGTCCATAAGTGGCGGAGAGTCCCGGGATGAACACTAAAAGCAGAAGTATTATAGAAAACACCAGGAAACCTATGGCAAATTTTTTCCAAAAATGATAATCGATCCTGGAAAATACATAAAACGCGATCAAGCCGATCGCTAATCCCACAAGCTGATGCTTTAAAAAATAATAAAGATCCTGATGCTTGGTCGCATAGCTGATGGCGCTGGTGGCGCTGGAAAGCATTATGAGTCCGAAAATTATGATAACCCCTATGATGCCTACCAAGATATAATCGGGATCGTGCTCAATAGTTCCGCCTCTCAGAAGGCCTGCAAGTTTTTTTTGTAATTTCTTAAACATCCGGTGAAATTATCATATAAAAAATTTTCGGCCGCAGAGCTATGCTCGCTGTAAGATTTTTTATATAATACAATATATTTTTTAAACATTGAAAACTTTTCCAAAAAAGTTTTCAAAATTTATTTGTTTTGTCTAATAAAAATATCATCAACCCTCCGACAGCTGTTACCGCGGCTATAATCCAGAAACGCATGACGATTTTCGGCTCCGACCAGCCTTTGGCTTCAAAGTGATGGTGGATGGGCGCGGAAATGAATACCTTTTTCCCGCTGCGCAATTTTTTGGATATGACCTGGATGATGACCGAGACGGATTCAACGACAAAAACAAAGCCTATCATAGGCAATATCAGAGCGCTGTTTGTCAGCATGGCTATAATGCCCAGGGTTATGCCCAGGCTCATGGATCCGGTGTCGCCCATGAAAAACCTGGCCGGATTGATATTAAACCAGAGAAAAGCTAAAAGCGCCCCGACGATTACGCCGCAAAAAGCTGCCAGGTCGTATTTCCCTAAAGCGAAAGCTATGACCGCGTAGGCGCTGAAAGCAGAGAGCAGCACTCCTCCGGCCAGTCCGTCTAAGCCGTCCGTTTCATTGACTGAAAAGGCAGTGGCGACAATGACGAATATGAATATCAAGATATATGTCCACCCGATGGTCATATTGCCGATAAACGGGATGTGGAAAATATCCCAGCCCAGCTTGAAATAGAACCACCAAGCGCCGACTATGGCGATCGCCGTATTAACGAGCAGCCGATGCCTGACCTTAAGCCCTCCCCCTCCGTTGCCGTTTTTTCCCCGCACATCCAGCCAGTCATCCGCTATGCCCACTATGGCAGTCGCCACCAGAGCGCCGAGCGGCAACCAGGTTTCCTTACGGGTGAGGAAATTCATTTTTTCAAAAAAGTGCCCAGGCATGAATTTGGCCAGATAGAAAAACAATAAACTCAAAAAGAGCGCCGTGACCCAGACCAGTAGTCCGCCCATGGTAGGCGTGCCCGCCTTGTGCGAATGCATTTTTGAAAAAATCGGAGCAGAATCATTATTGCGTATCTGCTTGCCCATCCTGTGCTTGTATAAAAAATGGGTCAGAAGCGGCGTCCAGGACATGGCCACGATGAAAGAAAGCGCAGTTAGGAATAAAATCCTGATGATTTGGAAATCAAACATAAATAATAATTTTTTATCTGAAATTTATTAGATTGATCAGATCAAGAGAGATGATGATGGCGATATTCACGAGAATCGCCGAAGCCAGAAGCAGATGGGTTATAAATTTATTTTTTTTATAAAAACCGGCAAGCAGGGATAAATTAAACAAGAAAATAATCAACCCCAGAAGCGGCATGATATAAACCTGCGAAGCGTCTCCGATGAGATTGACCCCGAAATCCACGTTGTAATGGAGGGATATTATATTATCACCGGATGCTTGCATATTTATACGATAGGCAAGGACCCAGGCAGCCAGGTTAAAAATGATAAAAACCCCCGAATAAACCCTTATGGATATTGTGCCCCACAAGCCCAGGATGAGTTCTAGGGCATTTTGGCGCCAAATATAAACGTAATTCAATATTTTATTCACGCTTAGGAGAGCCATTTTTTATCAGCTAAATTTGTAAAACTATACCAAAAAATCGCACCTTTCATTGAAAGGGCGGCCTATATCGTTAAATTTACTTTATCATATTGGGAGTGAAATTAAAAGGGCGGGAAAAGCAGTTTCGCAAAACATTGGAAATATGTTATAATAAAAACAGTGTTAATATCTTTATTTCCTCTACTTCACACTAAGCATCACCCATGCATACAAAGAAGGAGCAGCTAAAAAAAATATTGGAAAAGGCCAATATCCTGGTCGGCGATGCGTTCGATAATTTCATCAAGGAGGCCGAAGAACACGGGAAAAAACCCGAGGATTATTTGGTTGAGAAAAAAATCACCAGCCAGGTAGGTTTTTATGAGGCTAAGGCTAAATATCTGAATGTCCCTTTTATCAGCCTGAAAGACCAGGTTATCAGAAAAGATGTATTAATGAGCATACCGGAGCCCATAGCCATGGCCCACAACCTGATAGCGTTTGACAGCAATAACAAAGAAATAAAAATCGCCACCCTGGACGTTGAAGATCTGGAAATATTGGAATTCATCCGGAAAAAGACCGATTTAGAAGTCAAAATATATCTTACTGATCCAGAAAGCATCCGCGAAGCCTTGAAACAATATCATAAGACGCTCAAAGCGGAACTTAGCGAGCTGACTAAAAAAGACGAAACGCTTGACTCGGAAGGCATGGTTGACCAGCAGGACCTTAAAAAAATGGCCGAAGATCTGCCTGTGGTCAGGATTGTTGACACGCTTCTAGAATACGCGGTTTTTGAGGACGCGAGCGATATCCATATCGAGCCGGAAGAAAATGACATCATAGTGCGCTATCGCATTGACGGTATTTTACGCAATGTCATGACCTTGCCCAAAAACGCTCAATCAGGCATCATAGCGCGCATTAAAATTTTGGCCAATCTTAAAGTTGACGAACATCGCCTGCCGCAGGACGGCCGTTTCAAGATAAATAATCAGGAATTCCGCGTGGCTTTCCGTGTTTCTATAATACCCACATTTGACGGCGAAAAAATCGTAATGCGTCTTTTGAACGAAAAATCGCAAGTTCTTACGCTGGAGCAGCTGGGTTTCCAGCCTTCCAGCCTGGAAGTCGTGAAAAGGAATTCTAAAAAGCCCCACGGCATGATATTGGTTACAGGCCCCACCGGTTCGGGGAAAACCACCACCCTCTATACTCTGCTTAATATTTTAAACACCCCCCAGGTGAATATTTCCACGATTGAAGATCCGATTGAATACCGCATGCCGCACGTCAACCAGTCGCAAACCAACGCCAAGATAGGATTTACCTTCGCTTCCGGGTTGCGTGCTCTCCTGCGGCAAGATCCGGATATTATCATGGTCGGAGAAATCCGTGATGACGAAACTGCGGAAATAGCCGTTCATTCTGCCATGACCGGGCACTTGGTCCTTTCCACCCTGCACACTAACGACGCGGTTACGACCATACCCAGGCTTTCCAATATGGGCATCCCCTCTTTTTTAGTGGCCTCCACCACCAACCTGGTCGTCGCCCAAAGGCTGGTGAGAAAAATCTGCCCCAACTGCATCCAGAGTTATAATCTTACCAAGCCCAACATAGAAGAATTGGAAAAACAATTTGACATGGGCGGCATATTGAAAGTAATGGAGAAAGAAAAGATCATAGCGGACTCTTCCAAGGGATTGGAATCCTTGCTTTTTTACCGCGGCAAAGGATGCAAGCAATGTAACGGCACAGGATACAAAAGCAGATTGGGAATCTATGAAACGCTGGAAATAACCCATGCTATGTCAGAGATTATCTTGAATAAGGGGACGGAAAAAGACATCAAGGCCCAAGCCTTGAAACAAGGTATGCTTACTATCGTGGAAGACGGCTTTATCAAAGCCAAAAACGGCATCACCACCATTGAAGAAGTGATGAGGGTGACCAAAGAGTAAACCACATAATTTATGCCCAAAAAAATCAGGCACAATGAACAATTGAACAAAAAGAAGATAAAAATCATAAATTATCTCTCTTTTTTACTGGGTCTTTCCCAGGCGATCCTGATCTATATAACTTCGTCATATCTGGGCGCTGTGGTAAAAACCGACAATATCAGCATTTATTATCTGGTATCTTATGCCATAGTCTTGTCATCTCTGCTCTATCTGCACAAGACTATAAAAAAATTCGGCAAATCCACAGTATTTTTCTCCACGCTGGTATTGAAAATATTTTCCCTGGTCATGCTTTCCCTTTTGCCGCCCACCTGGCTGAGCTTGTGTTTTATGGTTCTCTACCTTGTTTCCGTAAACCTGGACTGGGTCTGTCTGGACATCATCCTGGAATCTTATTCGGTGGACAGGAAATCCGGAAGGATCAGGGGACTGTATCTGATGATGCTCAACCTGGGCTTTATTTTCGGGCCTTTTATTTCCACCCAAGCCCTGGCAGCTTTTGACTTCCAATTCGTGTTTTCCCTGGCTTTAGTAATAGACACAGCCGTGCTCTGGTTCGCCGTCAAGAATCTCAAGAACGTCAACCATACGAGCAAGGCGAATGTTCCATTGCCGAAATTATTTAAAAAAATACTGGGGAGAATAGATATACTGAGGATTTATTACATAGCCTTCATTCTAGAATTTTTCTACGCCATCATGATCATCTATTCCCCTATTTATTTAAGAGGCATCGGCATGTCGTGGGGACAGATCGGTTTTATTTTCACCGTGATGTTGGTACCTTTCGTGGCCCTGCCCTACCCTATGGGGTATCTGGCAGACAAGAAATTAGGCGAAAAAGAACTGATCACTCTAGCCATTTTCATTATGTGCGCATCCACTGCGTCAATATATTTCATAAACAGCGCAAACGTCCTGCTCTGGGCGGCCATCCTACTCGCTACCAGGATCGGCGCGTCTACCGTCGATACCTTGAGAGATTCTTATTTTTACAAGAGGATAGACGGCAGAGATGTTGATTTTATAGATTTTTTCCGCACCTCTACCCCTCTGGCGTATGTGACCGCTTCCATTTTTTCTTTCATTTTCATGCTATTCTTTCCCTTGAAATTGATTTTCATCATATTGGCTGTGGTAATATTTTCCGCTTTTTATCCGGTGTTCAGGTTGTCGGACAATAAAAGCGAAGAAGAAATCAGTATCGGGAAGAGGATGGTACAAAATTTAGCTTTAAATAAATAATCACCGCTTATGGTAGTTAATCTAGCAAACCTATCCGCTAATGAAAACCAGCCCGAAAACGGAGGGAAAACGCTTCTAGGGAAGATAAGTGACTTGGCGGCCAATTTATCGGGAGTGCCGCTTAAGGAAAAATTATTTTTCGTCCAGCATCTGAGCTTGATGTTGCGGGCGGGCATTTCGCTTTCGGTTTCCTTAAAAACGCTGGCCAAGCAGAGTGAAAGCAAATTATTCATAAGAATTTTGAATAATATGGCGGGCACTGTCGAAAGCGGCAAGAGTTTCACGGAAAGCCTGCGGCCCTACCAGAAGATTTTCGGCGAACTTTTCATCAGCATGGTTGAAGCCGGGGAAATCTCCGGCAAATTGGAAGATGTCTTGAGCCAGCTTTATACGCAACTGAAAAAACAGCATGAACTCCTTTCCAAGGTAAAAGGAGCCCTTACTTACCCGTCGGTTATTCTGGCGGCGATGCTCGGCATCGGGATATTCATGATGATTTTCGTAGTGCCTAAGATGATAGATATGTTATCCAGTTTCAATGCGGATATGCCTTTGCCTACCAAGATCCTGATCGCCACGAGCAATGCTTTAGTCAACCATGGCATACTTTTTCTCGGTGTTTTCATATTATTGGCCGCCGCCATATATAAGGCGTTACACACCTACAAAGGAAAATTCATATTCCAATCCTTCACTTTGGTGATACCGATCTTCGGGCCGATTATAAAAAAAATCAATCTGGCCAGATTCGCGCGCACTATAAGCGCTCTGTTAAAAACCGATATTGCCATCATTAAGAGCTTCCAGATAACCGCTAATGTGCTGGGCAACCTGCATTACCGGGAAGCATTGCAGGAAATGGCGGAAAAAATCAAGAAAGGCGGACAAATCAATGAAGTAATTAAAAATTATCCCAAATTATTCCCCCCGATCGTTACGCAGATGATCACCGTCGGCGAACAAACCGGGGAACTGGACACTATTTTGGAAGAGCTGGCCGGTTTCTATGAAGGAGAAGTGGACCAGATAATGTCCAACCTGCCGTCAATCATTGAACCTATTTTGATATTGATTCTAGGCGGAGGCGTAGGCGCCATGGCGGTGGCCATAATAATGCCTATGTATTCGCTCAGTTCGGCGGTATAAAAAAGAAGTAAATTATGTTTTTAAACAATCCCTCAATTTATCCGATGGGGCTGGACGTATCAGACTCCTCGCTCAAATTGATACAACTTAATAAGATACGCGATAAGATAAGGGTTCAGGCCATCGGCAGAGCCGATCTTCGCGAAGGGCTTTTCCATAAGGGAGAGGTGATCAATAAAGCGGAAGTCGTGAAAGCGATAAAAGAGCTCGTGAATAAGCCTTTATACGGCGAAGTCAGCACCACCGAGGTCGTAGCTTGCCTGCCGGAGACCAGCACGTTCATCAAGCTTATAGAGGTGGAAAAATCTCCGAACAACCTGGAGAATATCATTGAAGCAGAGATTGAAAAACACGTTCCCTTGGCCGTGGATGACATTTATTACGATTGGGAGATAGTCAAGAAGCTTAGGGATAAATTGCAGATACTCATCGGTGTCGCGCCCCGGAAACTGGTGGATAATTATACCTCCATCTTGAATGATGCCGGCCTTTCCGTTGTCGCCTTGGAAGTGGAGCCTGTGGCCATCTGCCGTAGCATGCTCGCTGAAGAGAATCAAAAATACAAAGGCACCTATGAAAACAATTCCATAATCATCGATTTGGGCGCTGTCAGAACCAGCTTGACCGTGTATTCAAAAAACACCATCTTATTCACCGTGAGCATACCTATTTCCGGAGAAGAGATAACCAGGGAAATAGCCAAAGCGCTGGAAATAGACCTGGCCCAAGCCGAAAAAGCCAAGATCGTCTGCGGCTTTGATGAAAGCAAGGCCCAAGGAGTGGTAAAAAACATATTAACGAATGTCATAAACGACCTCACTCAGAAAATAAAAAATGCCATAGATTTTTATGAAACCCATTTTTCGGACCGAGGTCCTATAAACCACATCACCCTGTGCGGAGGCGGAGCGAATATCAAAAATCTATACTCCATCGTAAACCAGGCTACTGGCATAGAAACTTCTGTCGGCAACGCCTTGACCAATGTAGATGAAGATAAAGAAAGTTTTTATCGCATGATGGGCAAGAGCGTGCGTTCGGAATCAGAAAAAAATAACAAATCAAAAACCAAGATTTATAACATAAGCCCTGACGTCAATTCCACTTTTACTACGGCCATAGGGCTGGCATTAAGAGGTTTGTTCAACGAATAATAATATGCTCACGCTTAATTTGATTTCCGGAAAACTGAAGACTGAGATAAAATTGCGCCACATATACAATCTGCAGGTTACTCTTAATTATGTATTCGTGATTATCTTGCTCTTTAGCGCCACCGTCCTGCTTATTTCCAAGGCCATACTCCAGGATAGCTTTGACCGCATCGTGGGCGATACCAGCCTGGTTACGAAAAACGGCCAAAGCTATAATGCCAAGGTCCGTGAAATTAACAGCAAATTGAAATCCGTAGAAAAAATCCAGAATAGTTACCTGCCTTTCTCGTATCTGCTTGAAAATATCGGGGCGGAATCGCCTGCCGGCATAACCTTTTCTTCCGTAAATATTGATAAGGATCAGGCGACCATAAAAATATCCGGACACGCACAAACCAGAGATGCATTGCTGGCGCTGGATAATGCCCTGGAGAAAAATACGGTTTTTAAAAATATAGATTTCCCGCTGAAAAACATCTTGGTGAAAGATAATATTGATTTTGACATCAACGCTAATTTGGATATAGATACCCTTAAATCAAGCTCAACTTATGAATCCCCTCAATAATCTGGTCAAACTGACGCTAAAAAATAAGATCATAACCAGCGTAACGATGATTACGATTTTTTCCGCAGGCGTCATTTATTTTTTGATTTATCCCGCCATAGTGGACATCCAAAAAATCGGGCAGGATATAGAGAACCAAAGGATCGATCTGGAAAAAAGGTATGTCCGCGGACAAAGCCTTAATAAACTTTCCCGGGACCTGAAGAACATAGAACCTAGCCTGGCGGTGCTGGACGACGTATTCATAGACCAGAACCGCGCATTAGAATTCGTCACTACACTTGAAGACGTAGCTGGCAAAAGCGGCGTGAGCCAGAAAATCAATCTTATGACCGATAAATCAACCAAGGAATTTGATTATATGAAGACGCCATTGCAGATTGCGGTCCAGGGAGATTTTGCCAGCATCTTAAGATATATAACCGGGCTGGAAAGCTTGAATTATTATATCAATATAAATACGATAGATATTGCCAGGAATTCCGGAGATAATAATTCACCAGCCTCTAAAAATGTCGCCGTCCAGATAACAGCGGATACTTTTTGGAAATAATTTTTTAATCTTTAATATGCCCGTAGACGCAAAAATAAAACTATCTACTAACCGCGTAATACATTATATCTATTTCTTCCTGGTGATAGCGGTTATTTTCATCATATATTTCATCAGCATGTTTTTGTATAAGAATTTTTATATCACCATCACCCAGTCGGAAGTGGTGGTTATACTGAAAAAAGATATAGCCAGCGAGGTGGTAGATATGAATAAATTCAAGCAGATCATAGGAAAAATCCAGAAGAAAAAACAGCCCCATGAAATCAAGCTGACGGCAGACCCTTTTAAATAGACAGCTTTTTGATAAAAAAATCGTCCGTTCAATTTTATGAGCGGACGATTTTTTTATATTTTTATATTTTCCCTTATTTTCCTCAATTTTTTTATTATCGGCGGCAAGATGGAAATAACCGCATCTATTTCTTTATCCGTGGTGTGCTTGCCTAAAGTAAAACGGATGGAATTATGCGCGATTTCCTGTTTTATACCCATGGCCAGCAAAACGTGGGACGGTTTCAGGCTTCCGGCAGCGCAGGCGGAACCGGTGGAAACGGCGATGCCGGCTAAATCCAAAGCTATCAGGATCGCCTCCCCTTCCACGCCCAAAAAAGAAAAATGAGCGTGAGAGGGCGTGCTGGCCGTCCGGCTGGTATTTAAAATGATATTGGGGATTTTTTTCTCTAACCCTTTGACCAATTTATCCCGTAAAGCGGATATTTTTTTATTGTTTAGTGCAACGGATTTTTTATCAAGTGCTCCTACGGCCGCGCCCAACCCAACTATTCCGGGCACGTTCAGAGTGCCGCTTCTTAAATTATTCTCATGATGTCCTCCGAGCTGCAAAGCCCTTATGGGCGTGCCGGATTTCACAAAAAGCGCCCCGATCCCTTTGGGGCCGTATATTTTGTGCCCGGAAAGGCTCAACATATCAACAAAATTATTCTTCACATCGCAATCAAGGAAGTTGAGCGCCTGGGTCGCGTCAGTATGGAAAAAAATTTTTTGCGGTTTTTCCCCCCTGATTTTTATATCCATATTCCCCCAATCCCGAAGCCTTTTTTCGTTTATCTTCTTTATCATCTTGCCTATTTCCCTGACAGGCTGGATGCTGCCCACCTCGCTATTCACGTGCATTATGGAAACCAACGCCGTATTCGGCTTAATGGCTTTTTTGACATCTTCCAGGTCAACTATGCCTTTCTTGTCCACTTTGACGTAGGTCACTTCCGCGCCCTGCCTCTCTAGGCTCGCGCAAGGCTCCAATACGGCGCTATGCTCGATCAAACTGGTTATCAAATGCGGCTTCGCAATACCTTTTCTTCGTAGAGCATCTACCAAGCCTTTGATCGCCAGGTTGTCCGATTCTGTGGCGCCTGAGGTGAAAACAATCTCGTCAGGGCTGGCATTCAAGAATTTAGCCACCTGTACTCTCGCCTTTTCCACCGCTAAGCTGGCGACTTGCCCGAAATGATGCAAAGAAGAAGCATTCCCGAATTTATCTGAAAAATAAGGCATCATAGCCGCCAGCACTTTTTTATCTACGGGAGTTGTAGCGCTATGATCAAAATAAATTCTTTCCATATAATTAACCAATAAATTTTTTAACTTTGAATAAATTTATATCGCCTTTACCTCCTTCACTTCCGGCACCTTGGACATTATTTCCGCTTCAATCCCTTGTTTTAAAGTTATCTGTGACATGGGGCAATGAGCGCAATGTCCCATCAATTCCACTTTTAGGAGTCCGCTTTGTTCGTCAAAATTGACGAAATGCACGTCTCCCCCGTCCATCTGCAAGGAGGGCCTGATAGTTTCCAGGATTTTTTTAATTTTTTTCTCCATACGATTATAGATTGCTAGTTTTTATTAAACCGTTTATAGCTTTATGCAAGGCCTCCAGGCCGAGCATGGAACAATGTATTTTTACGGGAGGCAGTCCGCCCAGATCTTTGATTATGTCTTCCTTTTTTATCGCGAGCGCCTCTCGTAGAGTTTTCCCCTTGACCCTGTCGGTAAGTGCTGAGGAAACCGCGATGGCGGCGGCGCAACCAAGAGTTTCAAATTTTATATCTTTAATGATCGCATCTTGTCCGCCCATCCTGCTTTGCGGTTGAACGGATCTGCTCGATTTAGCAGAAATACGAGCGGGCTTTTTTGTCTTTAGGTATATCCTCATTACGTCGCCACAGACCGGATTTCCGGCCTGGCCGACAGCATCGGCATTCTTGATGACGCCCTGATTGTGCGGTTTTTTGAAATGGCTTATTACTTGCTTGGAATATAGCATATGTTAAATTTTATTAATTATTATAGGTTATTTAATTTAATATCGTTCAAAGCGCCGTATATAGAATCCTGAAGCTTGATAAGAATATCCGCTGCCCCGCATTTGCAACCTTGGTTGCAATATTTTTTCTCTTCGTCAGCAACACAATGAAAAGCGGAATGCCCGCCTTCAATAGCCTGGATGACGTCTAGGGCGCTGATTTCATGCGGCGGCTTAGAAAGCATATAACCTCCAGATACGCCTTTTAGAGCTTTAACAATCTTGGCTTTTTTCAGATCAGCAAAAATCCGTTCCAAGTATTTTAATGATATACTCTCGACCTTCGCTATAAGCGGCAAAGAAAGGCTGCCAGTCCTGTGATTTTTTGCTAATAATGCCACAGCTCTCAGCCCATAAGATGTCTTTGTGGAAAATTTCATATTTAATGCCTACCAATTTAGTTGGTATTAACACTATACCATACTCCGATATACCGTCAAGCCCTTGACAGTAATAAAAGCGTTTGTTATTATAAAATAGTGTAATAAATAATAAATTGAGCAAAAATTTAGAATTTTATAGTTAAAATCTGAATTTTAGATATCGATATGGCACATAAGAAAGCCGCCGGTTCCACTTCCAATGGCCGCGATTCGCAGAGTAAGCGCCTGGGCGTAAAAATCCAAGACGGACAATATGCCAGTGCTGGCTCCATCATCGTGCGCCAGAGAGGAACAAGATATTATCCCGGCATCAATGTGGGCAGAGGCAATGACGACACTTTATTCTCAAAAATCGCAGGTTTAGTGAAATTTTCATCCAGAAAAATGAGAAAATTCAATAACAGCTTGAAAGATATTAAAGTTATCAGCGTAGTCGCCAAATAATACCCCCCCAACATCTTAAAAACCCTTCGCATCCGTCGGATGCGAAGGGTTTTTGTATGGCGATATGATAATTTATTTTTTGTTCTTTTTCAAACTGGAACAGACTTTTACGAATTCTATGAATAACGGATGAGGATCTAGCGGCCGGGATATATATTCCGGATGGAACTGAGTCCCGATGAAAAAAGGATGCCCGGGTATTTCCACCGCCTCCACTATTTTTCCGTCAGGAGACGTGCCGGAAACCTTAAGGCCGGCTTTTTCAAATTGTTCGCGATACTGATTATTGAATTCGTATCTATGCCTATGCCTTTCGGAGATAATCCCTTCTTTCCCGTATTTTTTGTAAGCCCTGGCTAAATGGGTATTCCCGATTATTTTACACGGCCAGCCGCCCAGCCGGATAGTGCCGCCGTACTGTTTTTTAGCGATAAGCTCTCTCTGCCCGGGCATTATATGGATTACCGGGTGCTTGGTTTTAGGGTCTACCTCCTCGGAATTTGCATCCTTGAATTTAAGCACGTTCCGGGCAAACTCTATGACAGCCATCTGCATGCCATAGCAAAGGCCGAAATAAGGCACTTTATGTTTTCTGCAGTATTCTATGGTTTTTATCTTGCCTTCGCTGCCGCGCGATCCCCAGCCTTGAGGCACTATGACTCCGTCATATTTTTTTAGGAATGAAGACCCGTTTTTTTCCACTTCATCCGTATTTATCCATTCCATATTAACTTTGGTGCTAGTAGCCATGCCGCTGTGTTTCAAAGCTTCAATCACGGAAATATAGGAATCAGATAAGGTGAAATCGCCAGTGGCAAAATACTTGCCGACTACCCCGACTTTTATCTCTCTTTTGGGCTTATTCGCCTTGCTGACCATCGCCCGCCAATCAAGAAGATCTTTCTTTTTCTCTTTGAGGCCGAATTTCTCCAAAATCCTATTGCCTAAATTATCCTTTTCAAAATTCAAGGGAATGTCATAAATTGATTTCACATCAGGCGCGGATATGACATCTTCTCTTTTTACATTGCAAAAAATCGCCAATTTTTTCCTTCGAGGTTCGTCAATATCTGCTACCGAACGGGCGATTATGAAATCAGGCTGGATGCCGGCGCCATTAAGGCTTCTGACCGCATGCTGGGTCGGCTTGGTTTTCATCTC